>Ga0105050_10005093_pt1 | contig 17097 bp, 19 predicted proteins | sample FRY01_FD_78088 | JGI IMG/M metagenome (GOLD analysis project Ga0105050, IMG submission 78088) | Freshwater microbial communities from Lake Fryxell liftoff mats and glacier meltwater in Antarctica - FRY-01 | ecosystem: Environmental > Aquatic > Freshwater > Ice > Glacier meltwater ... | reverse complement strand
GCCAGAGGTGCAACAGGGCGTAGATGCGGCACTTTCCTGTTCGGCCACCGGATCGCCCGAAACGGTGCGCCGACAGTTGTCAGCACTGATTGCCCGCTATGTCCCGGACGAGATGATGATCACCGGAATGATTCATGATCATCAGGCCCGGCTGGAGTCGCTGCGGATCGCGGCAGAGGTGCTGTCGGGGATGGTGGACAAAGCAGAAGCTGCTTAGGGCGCCAGCGCCTTGGCAAAGAGCAGTTCGAGGTAGGTTTCTGCTCCCGGATAGGGGTCGCCTCCACCAATGACCGCGCGGACTTGCACATCGAAATCGGCGTAATGCTGGGTGAGCGCCCAGATCGAAAAGATCAGGTGATAGGGGTCGAGCGGCGCGATCCGCCCTGCTGCAGCCCAGCCCCGGATCACCTTGGCCTTGGCATCCACAAGGGTTTTCAATTCGCCAGTCAGGGTGTCCTCGATCCGGGGTGCGCCTTGCAGCATCTCATTGGCAAATAGCCTGCTTTCGCGCGGGTAGTCGCGGCTGAGTGCCAGTTTGCGCCGGACATAGCCCAGAATTTCGGCGATCGGATCGCCTTTATCATCCAGCGCCCGCAAGGGGGCCAGCCAAGTGTCGAGCAAGGCATGCAGCAGGGCCGCGTGGATCGCCTCTTTGGAAGGGAAATAATAAAGCAGGTTGGGCTTTGACAACCCTGCCGCGACGGCGATCTGGTCGAGCGTGGCCCCCCTGTAGCCCTGCTGCGCAAAAACCTCGAGTCCGGCTTCGAGAATGGCGCTGCGGTTCTTGGTCTGGATCCGGGTCCGGGGGGCGGCGTCCTGCATCGGCTCTCTTTCTTCACACGCGCGCAATAATTGTGCGGCTGTCGGGCGCATCGGCGCCTTGTTCGGTAAAACCTGCATTCAAACGGCGCATGACCCTGACCATTGCGCGGACACCTTGACTGTCCGTTGCCCTCTGTTAGCGTTGATTTGACCGCTTGGTCAAATCAAGCCCTTTCCGCAGCGATCTATGATTTGCCTGCGTATTTGCCAGACGGAGACAGCGATGACAGCCCCGGGTGCGAATCTGAAGATCAACGCCACCCGGCTGTGGGACAGTCTGTTGGAGATGGCGCAGATTGGCCCCGGTATTGCAGGCGGCAATAACCGACAAACCCTGACCGATGCGGATAGCGAAGGCCGGCATCTCTTTGCCCGCTGGTGTAGCGATGCGGGGATGAGCATGGGTGTCGACGAAATGGGCACGATGTTTGCCCGTCGCGAAGGCTCCGATCCTGATGCGCTGCCGGTTTATGTCGGCAGTCATCTGGATACGCAGCCAACGGGGGGGAAGTATGACGGCGTGCTCGGCGTGCTGGGTGGGCTTGAGTTGATTCGTACGCTCAACGATCTGGGTATCAAGACCCGGCATCCGATTGTGGTGACCAACTGGACCAATGAAGAAGGCACGCGGTTTGCACCAGCGATGTTGGCTTCTGGTGTGTTTGCGGGGGTACTGGCGCAGGACTGGGCCTATGAACGTGTCGATGCCGCAGGGCTGCGGTTTGGCGACGAGTTGGAGCGGATCGGCTGGAAGGGCAGCGAGCCTGTGGGTGCCCGCAAAATGCATGCCTACTTCGAATTGCATATCGAGCAGGGCCCGATCCTTGAAGCGGAAGCCAAGGAGATTGGCGTTGTGACCCACGGTCAGGGTCTGCGCTGGATCCAGTGCACAGTGACGGGCAAGGGCCAGCATACCGGATCGACCCCGATGCGGATGCGGCGCAATGCCGGGCGCGGGTTGGCGCAGGTGACCGAGCTGGTGCATGAGATTGCCATGCGCCACCAACCCAACGCGGTGGGTGCGATCGGCCATATCGATGTCTATCCCAACAGCCGCAACGTCATCCCGGAAAAGGTCGTGTTCACCGTCGATTTCCGCAGCCATATCCTTGAGACGCTGGAGGCGATGGCTGCTGAGTTACAAGCGCGTGCGCCAGAGGTTTGTGCGGCGCTGGGCTGTGAATTTTCGGCCGAGGTGGTGGGGTTCTTCGATCCGCCAGCCTTTGATCCCGCCTGTGTCAAGGCAGTGCGCGATGCGGCAGAGCGGCTGGGATATAGCCATATGGATATCATTTCGGGTGCGGGGCACGATGCCTGCTGGGTCAACCGCGTGGCCCCGACCGCGATGATCATGTGCCCCTGTGTGGACGGGTTGAGCCATAACGAGGCCGAAGAGATCAATCCTGACTGGGCGGGCAAGGCTACGGATGTCCTGTTTCACGCAGTGGTCGAAACCGCCGGGATCGTGGCCTGACGAGTGCTGCCCATACCTGACAAAGTCCTATACCCCTGCGCCGATGTTATCGTTAAAGTCGCATCTGAATGAGTGTCCCAAGGAGAAGACCCAAGTGATCCGTTTCGTCCCCCTGATGTTTATGGCCGTCTTGGCCGCTTGCGATGAGTCCATGATGTCCGATCTGGAGTCTGCGATAAGCGGCGAACCACAGATCCCTGAAGTGCCGCAGTTACCCGCGAATGTGGTCGCCGCCTTGCCGCCGGGCGTGCCATCGACTGTCGTCTTTGTGGACTCCAATAATTGCTATGCGGTCGGGATCGAAGTGACGGAACCGCAGCAGGGCTATCCGCTGCGCGGGCCGGATGGGCAACAGATTTGCGTGGCCGGGTTCGAGCCTGCCATTGCAGCTGATCCTGCCCCGGCTGTGCCGGCGGCATGATGACAGCGCGTGCTGCCATTGGTGATCGCGATGCAAGCGACTTTGACTGCATGCACGGGGCAGCAACCAGCGCCAGAGTTTGCCACGCCGAGCTTTCCGCTGCCCGAGATCGTGGAGCGGAATCTGCCTGCGGATGTGCCGCGGGCTGATGTGCGAGTGCGGGATGGTTTTTTCTGTTATCGGTCTGGCGGCAAGTTGATTGCCGTGACGACCTCTCTGGGCGGCAGCGTGCTGCCCTATTGTATCGGCTAGCGACGCGTGGAAGGGACCAAAGCCATGAGCACTGTCATCAAGAACGGCACCATCGTCACCCATGACCTGACCTATATGGCGGATGTGCTGATCGAGGATGGGATGATTGCCCGGATTGGTTTTGCGCTGCGGGGAGATACGGTGCTCGATGCGACCGGGTGCTATGTCATGCCGGGTGGGATAGACCCGCATACCCATCTGGAAATGCCTTTCATGGGCACCTATTCTGCCGATGATTTTGAAAGTGGCACCCGCGCGGCACTGGCTGGTGGCACCACGATGGTCGTGGATTTCGCGCTGCCGGGGCAGGGGCAGGGCCTGCTTGATGCGTTGCAGATGTGGGACAACAAATCGACCCGCGCCAATTGTGACTACTCGTTTCACATGGCGGTGACGTGGTGGGGCGAAAAGGTGTTTGATGACATGCCTTTGGTCGTCGACCGGGGCATCACCAGCTTCAAGCATTTCCTCGCCTACAAGGGCGCGTTGATGGTGAACGATGATGAGTTGTTCGCGTCGTTCCGCCGCCTGTCGGAACTGGGTGCGCTTGCGATGGTGCATGCCGAGAATGGTGATGTGGTGGCCGAGCTTTCGGCGCGGCTGCTCGCCGAGGGCAATACCGGGCCAGAGGCGCATGCTTATTCCCGACCGCCGCAGGTGGAGGGTGAGGCCACCAACCGCGCGATCATGATTGCCGATATGGCGGGCGTGCCGCTCTATGTCGTGCATACGTCCTGTGAAGATAGTCATGAGGCGATCCGCCGTGCCCGACAGCAAGGCAAGCGCGTCTGGGGCGAGCCGCTGATCCAGCATCTGACGCTGGACGAGAGCGAGTATTTCAATACCGATTGGGACCATGCCGCACGCCGGGTCATGTCGCCGCCTTTTCGTAACAAACAGCATCAGGACAGTCTATGGGCAGGGCTGCAAGCCGGTTCACTCTCGGTCGTGGCGACGGATCATTGTGCCTTTACCTCGGCGCAAAAGCGGATGGGGATGGGGGATTTCACCAAGATCCCGAATGGCACCGGAGGGCTGGAGGACCGGCTGCCGATGCTGTGGACGCATGGTGTGGCCACGGGCCGTCTGACCATGAACGAGTTTGTCGCGGTGACCTCGACCAATATCGCCAAGATCCTGAACTGCTATCCGAAAAAGGGTGCGGTTGCGGTGGGTGCCGATGCCGATCTGGTGGTCTGGGACCCGGAAAAGACCAAGGTGATCTCGGCCAAATCGCAGCAATCCGCGATTGATTACAATGTGTGCGAGGGGAAGGAGGTCAAGGGCCTGCCAAGATTCACGCTGACTCGCGGCCATGTCGCGGTGCATGATGGCGAGATCAGGACGCAAGAGGGGCATGGCAAGTTCGTGCCGCGCGCCGCCCATGCGCCGGTGAACCGCGCGCTGTCGTCATGGAAGGCGCTGACAGCACCACGCCCGGTGACGCGCACCGGAATTCCGGCGAGTGGGGTTTGACAGTGCGGTTGTTGGTACTTGCGGTCGCTGTGTTGGCTGCGCCCGCCCTTGCCGAAACGTCGCCCATTGTGGGCGTTTATGCCGATGCGGGCGGTTGCGCCCGGTTGGCGGGTCAGCCTGCAACGACAGATATGCTGTTCATCCTGACGCCGACGACGGTCGAACGTTATGAGAGCATCTGTGAGATCACCACCATTGCGCAAGTGGATGATGTGCCGGTGACTATTGAGGCGAAATGCGTGGGCGAGGGTGAAAGCTGGGTCGCAGGCTATAACATCGCGCCCATTCCTGATGCGGATGGTTATGTCTTGTCGCTGGTTGAATCTCCGGAAACCCTCCACGAACTGCGTCGCTGCAAGTGAGACAGGTCGTGGGTGGATTGAGGCGAGGATCATGCCGGTAATGGCCGAAACAACAGCAATGTCGGGTGATACTCCGGTGATCCGTGCGACAGGCCTCAACCTGACCTTTCAGACGAATGATGGCCCCGTCCACGCCCTTAAGGACGTGAATCTGAGCATCAACAAGGGCGAGTTTGTCAGCTTTATCGGCCCGTCGGGCTGTGGCAAGACCACGTTTCTGCGCTGTATCGCCGGACTGGAGCAGCCGACGGGCGGCGCGCTGACCGTCAATGGCATGACGCCGGATGAGGCGCGCCGCGCCCGCGCTTATGGCTACGTGTTTCAGGCCGCAGGTCTTTATCCATGGCGCACGATTGGCGGCAATATTCGTTTGCCGCTTGAAATCATGGGTTTTTCGCGTTCGGATCAGACGGCGCGGGTCAAGCGGACGCTGGAACTGGTCGAACTGGCCGGGTTCGAGAATAAATATCCCTGGCAATTGTCTGGCGGGATGCAGCAGCGCGCCAGTATTGCCCGAGCGCTTGCTTTCGATGCCGATATCCTGCTGATGGACGAGCCATTTGGCGCGCTGGATGAGATTGTCCGGGACCGGCTGAACGAGGAATTGCTGCGCCTTTGGGCGCGCACGCAAAAGACAATCGGTTTTGTCACGCATTCGATCCCCGAGGCGGTCTATCTGTCCACGAAAATCGTGGTGATGTCGCCCCGGCCCGGCCGCATTACCGATGTGATCGAGAGTCCGCTGCCGCCCGAGCGCCCGCTGGACATCCGTGATAGCCGCGAGTTTATCGAAATTGCCCATCGCGTCCGCGAGGGCCTGCGAGCGGGGCATTCAGATGAATGATGAAAACAAGTCAGAAGATAGCAAGATGGTCGTGGCAAAGCTGGTGCTCGCGGCTGCAATTGCCGTCTATTTCCTTTGGATACTGCTGTTTGCCGAGGGGGAGCGCCCGTCAACGCTATTGACCGTCATATATTGGGTCGCGGTTGCCTCTAACGTGGTCTACATCGCGGCCACCTTGCTGACGCGGCGCAAATGAAGGGCAATACCCTGCCTGTTTTGACCGTGATCGTGGTCATCATTGCGCTGTGGTATGCGGCCTGTCTGCCGATGAATATTCGCGAAGTCCTGACCGAGGCCGAGCGTGCAGGGGCGGTGATCGAGCCGCCATCGGCGCTGGAGCGGCGTGATGCCGGCACCGCCGCGCTGGTCGTCAACAATCTGGATCATGTGGGATTGAGTTGGGCGCAGGAGCGTCCGCGCCTGCCTGCGCCGCATCAGGTGGCGGTGGAACTGTGGCAATCGACGGTGGTCGAAGAAGGGTTTAGCCGCCGCGGGATCGTTCAGTCTGGCGAATTCTCGAACCGCTCGCTGATCTATCATGGCGGGGTGACGCTGACCGCCACGTTCGTGGGGTTCCTGATGGGGACCGGGCTGGGCATTCTGCTCGCCGTGGGCATCGTGCACAGTCGCACGATGGACCGTTCGGTGATGCCTTGGGCAATTGTCAGCCAGACGATCCCGATTGTCGCAATTGCGCCGATGATCATCGTGGTGCTGTATTCAGTGGGTGTGCAGGGATTGCTGCCCAAGGCGATCATCTCGGCCTACCTGTCGTTCTTTCCGGTGGTCGTCGGTATGGTCAAAGGGCTGCGCAGCCCGGATGCTATGCAGATGGACCTGCTGCACACCTATGGCGCGACCAAATCGCAGGGACTGTGGAAATTGCGGCTGCCGGCGTCGGTCCCCTATCTGTTTGCTTCGCTCAAGATCGGGATTTCGGCGTCCCTCGTTGGAGCCATCGTGGGCGAGCTGCCGGTGCAGAAGGGTGGGATCGGGGCGCGGTTGCTGGCGGGATCATACTACGGCCAGACGGCACAAATCTGGGCGGCATTGTTTACGGCGGCCTTGCTTGCGGCGGCGCTGGTCACGATCATCACCCGGATCGAGCGGCGGACGCTGCGCCGGATGGGGGTGGCGGGGTGAATATGGTGGCGGGTGCTTTTCTGTTCTGGTTGGTGGCCTGGGCCCTGAACACATGGCTGGCAAACGGTCGCTATGCCGACAAACTGGCGGTGCGTGTGTTTGTGCCGCTGCTGTTTGGCGTCACGCTGCTGGTCATCTGGGAGCTGGTTGTGCGTGGCTTGCAGGTGCCTGCAGTTATCCTGCCGCCGCCGAGCCAGATTGCAGAGAAGTTGATGGGCAGTCTGCCGATTCTTTGGGCCGATCTGGTGCAGACCTTTTTCAAGGGCGCTCTCTCTGGTTTTGTCATTGGCTGCGCCAGTGCCGTCGTGATGGCGGTGGTTGTGGACTGGTCCGATTTCCTGCGCCGCGGCTTGCTGCCGGTAGGTAATTTCATGGCTGCGCTGCCGATTGTCGGCACGGCCCCGATTCTGGTGATGTGGTTCGGGTTCGGCTGGCAATCCAAGGCGGCAGTTGTCGTGCTGATGGTGTTTTTCCCGATGCTGGTGAACACGGTGGCCGGCCTGCGCGATACATCGTCGATGCAACGTGACCTGATGCGCACCTATGGCGCGGATTACTGGCAGACTCTGTTCAAACTGCGCCTGCCTGCCGCGTTGCCGTTCATGTTCAACGGGCTCAAGATCGCATCGACACTGGCACTGATAGGGGCGATTGTTGCTGAATTCTTTGGCTCTCCGACGCAGGGAATCGGTTTTCGGATTTCTGTGGCAAATGGGGGGCTTGCGCTCGACATGGTGTGGTCGGCAATACTGGTGGGGTCAATTGCCGCCTGTCTGATGTATGGGCTGATCGCGGGAATGGAACGATGGGCTACATTCTGGCATCCATCGCAACGCAGATGACAAGAAACGGGTCGCAGCGGGACAGAGGCAGAACCGCGCGGCATATGAGACGCAGAGTGACACAACAGAGGGTATCAAAATGAAAAAGATGATGATGGCGGCGACTGCGCTGGCCGGGTTTGCAGCACCCGCATTTGCGCAGGATGCGGTGACGCTTCAGTTGAAGTGGGTCACGCAGGCGCAGTTTGCCGGCTACTATGTTGCGCTTGAGAATGGCTATTACGAAGAGGAAAACCTCGATGTGACGATTCTGCCGGGTGGTCCCGACGTGGCCCCGCCGCAGGTCCTTGCCGGGGGTGGTGCGGATGTGATGGTGGACTGGATGCCATCGGCACTGGCAGTGCGCGAGGGCGGTCTGCCGGTCGTCAACATCGCGCAGCCCTTTGCCAGCGGTGGCCTGATGCTTGCCTGTTGGAAAGATACCGGGATCGAAGGTCCGGATGATTTTGCTGGTCGCACGATTGGCGTCTGGTTTGGCGGCAATGAATACCCGCTGTTTTCGTGGATGAGCCAGCTTGGTATCGCCACCGATGGCAGCGAAGGCGGCGTGACGATCCTGCGTCAGGGTTTCAACGTCGATCCGCTGATCCAGCGTCAGGCCGATTGTATCTCTGTGATGAGCTACAATGAATACTGGCAGGTCATCGACGCGGGCGTCACCCCGGAAGAGATCGTCACCTTCAGCTATTCTGACTTTAACGTCGATGTGCTGGAAGATGGTCTGTGGGTGAAGGAAGAAAGCCTTGAAGATCCGGCTTTTGTCGACCGGATGGCGCGTTTTGTCCGGGCCTCAATGCGCGGCTGGAAATGGGCGGAAGAGAACCCGTCCGAGGCCGCGATGATCGTGCTCGAAAATGACGAGACGGGCGCGCAGACTGAGGCGCATCAGATCCGCATGATGGGCGAAGTGGCCAAGTTGACCGCAGGTTCGAACGGTGTTTTGGACGAGGCCGCATATGAGCGGACTGTGGCTACGCTGATGTCGGGCGGCTCTGATCCGGTGATTACCGCGATGCCCGAGGGCGCATGGACCCATGCGATAACGGATCTCGCGCTGCAGTAAGCAGAGAACTGATTGACGAGGGGGCGCGGGTCGCACCGCGCCCCTTTCCCATGTCTGATAATGAATATTGAGGAAAGTCAGCGCGATGGCGGTCTTGTTAGGGGTGGATACTGGCGGCACCTATACGGATGCGGTCCTGCTGGACGCGGATGAGACGCATGTCCTTGCCTCGGCAAAATCGCTGACCACCCGCCCTGATCTGGCACTGGGTATCGGGCGCGCGATAGATGCGGTCATGGCCAGCGCCGGGGTGCGACCGCAGGATGTGGCGATGGTGTCGCTGTCCACAACGCTCGCCACAAATGCGCTGGTCGAGGGGCAGGGAGGCCGGATCGCGCTGGTCTTTATCGGCTTTGATCCTGTCGAACTGACCCGCGCCGGGCTGGCCGAGGCGTTGCGCGGCGACCCGGTCATCTGGTTGTCGGGCGGCCATAGCCATGCAGGCAGTGCCATGGCGCCGCTCGATCTGGAGCTTTTGCGCGTGCAGGTGGCGGCATTAGGACCAGAGATGACCGGATTTGCCGTGGCCGCGCATTTTGCCACCCGAAACCCCGCGCATGAGATTGCCGCGCGAGATATGATCCGCAGTATGACCGGCAAGCCGGTGACCTGTTCGCATGAATTGTCGCAGGCGCTGGGCGGGCCAAAGCGGGCGCTGACTGCGGTGTTGAATGCCCGCCTGATCGGGCTGATAGCGGGCCTGATCGCTGCGTGCGAGGCGCATTTGGCTCAGATCGGAGTGACCGCACGGCTGATGGTGGTGCGCGGCGATGGTGCGCTGATCTCTGCCGCACTGGCCCGCGAGCGTCCGATCGAGACGATCCTGAGCGGCCCTGCGGCCTCGATCGCCGGGGCGAGCTGGTTGACCGGCGAGAAGGACGCGCTGGTGAGCGACATTGGCGGCACCACAACCGATGTCTGTCTGCTGCGCAATGGCCGCCCGTCGATTGACCCGCAGGGCGCGCGCGTTGGCCCCTATCGCACTATGGTGGAGGCGGTCGCGATGCGCACCACCGGCCTTGGGGGTGACAGCGAAGTGCATCTGATCGAGGGTCTTGACGGTGCTATTCGCCTTGGTCCGCGCCGGTTGATGCCGGTGGCGCTGTTAGCGCAAGACCATGGGCCGCTCGTGCATCGCGCGCTGGATCAGGCGCTGGCATCGGAAGTGCCGCAAGACGGCGCAGGTCGTTTTGTCCTGCCTCTGTGGCAGGGTGCGCCGCCTCTGGGATTGGGTGCGCGCGAGGCGGCGGTGGCAGGGCGGCTGACGCAGGGGCCGCTGCGAATGGCGGATGCGGTGTGCAGCCGGGTTGAGGCACCGGCTCTGGCCCGGCTTGTCGCGCGCGGGTTTGCGATGATTGCGGGGGTGACACCTTCTGATGCGTCCCATGTGCTGGGCCGTTCCGACACATGGGACCGTGAGGCGGCCGAAAAAGCGTTGATCCTGTTTTCCCGCAAACGCTCCGGCAGGGGCGAGCGAATTGCGGCGGGGGCCGCATTGATGGCGCAGGCGATCATTGATCAATTGACCGCGCAGACAGTTGATTGCCTGCTCGAAGCCGCCTTTGCCGAGGATGGGCGGGACTGGGGCGTGGCACCTGAAGCGCTGGCCCGGCATCCGCTGAGCACGGCAGGCCTCGACCGCCATCGTGGGGTGGTGCAGACCACGCTAGGTCTTGGCGTGCCGGTGATAGGGCTGGGTGCCTCTGCCCCGGTTTATTACGGCGCTGTGGGCGACAGGTTGGGCGCGCGCATGGTCTTGCCCGCGCATGCCGGTGTAGCCAATGCGATAGGCGCGGTAGTGGGGCAGGTGGCAATGCAGGCCAACGGCACGGTGACAAGCCCCGGACCGGGTGCCTATGTTGCGCATTTGCCGGATGGCCCGGAACGCTTTGCCGAGAGTGGGAGCGCGATGGATGCACTGGAGGTCGCACTGACGCTTGATGCGCGGGCGCGTGCGCTCGCCGCGGGGGTAGAGGAGGTCCGGCTGAGCGTGATCCGTGATGTGACCGAGGTCGATATCGAAGGTCAGCCGATGTTCATTGAAGCCCGGTTGCGAGTTACGGCACAGGGGCGGCCCCGGATTGCCATAGGTTGATCCCGCGGATCAGTGAAAGGTTTTGCCCGCATCCAATGTGCTGAGCAAGACTTCCATGCGACGCGCGCGGGTATCGGGCGAGCGGGCGGAATGCAGGCGGTAGTAGATCGCATAAAGGTTGTGCCGGTTCAGCGTCTCATATGTCGCGCGTGCCTTGGGCCGATTGGCGAGTGCTGCGATGAAATCGGCCGGAATCTCCATCTCTGCTGGCCCCGCATAGGCAGCGTCCCAGCGGCCATCGGCCTTGGCGGCGTCCACTTCGGCCTGACCTTCGCGGGTCATGTCGCCCGCCGCAATCAGGCGTTCTGCATGATCCCGGTTCCGCTTCGACCAGACCGACGCACGTCGGCGCGGGGTCAGGCGCTGAATATAGGCATCCTTTCCAAGCGATTTCTTGATTCCGTCTATCCAGCCCACCGATAGGGCGGCGATGACGCATTCCTCCCAAGTGACTGATGCGATACCTGTGGCTGCCTTGTGGATATGCACCCAAAGCTCGCGCTCGACCTTGCCGTGCTGCACAAGCCAGTCGCGCAGCGCGTTCGGGGTATCAAATGGGAGGGCAGTCGTGGGCATCTGAGGCTCTCAACGGGATATGGATCATCCTAGAACAATATGCGCATCTTGGCGAGGCGGTCGCAGTCGTTCAGGTGAATGACTAGGCACGGTTTTTGCGGTCGGGGAAGGATCACATCAGGATGCGTGTGTTGGTCACGGGTGGTGCGGGTTATGTCGGCAGTCATACGCTGCTGGAATTGTTGCGCGAGGGCCATGAGGTCTGTGTCGTGGACAATTATTCCAACGGATCTGTCGTGGCGCTGGACAGAGTTCGCCAACTGACCAATCGCCAATGCGAGTCGGTCGAGGCCGATATCCGAGATACCGACCGTCTCTCTGCCGCTGCCCGCAGTTTCCGCCCAGAAGCGGTTGTGCATTTTGCCGGGCTCAAGGCGGTGGGCGAGAGTGTAGCGCAGCCGGTGGATTATTATGACGTGAATGTCGCGGGCACCCTGTCACTCCTGCGCGCTATGAAAGCCGCTGACTGCCGCCGGATAATCTTTTCATCCAGCGCCACAGTGTACGGCGAGCCGGACTACCTGCCCTATGATGAGGCGCATCCGCTGCGCCCGACCAGCGTCTATGGCCAGACCAAGCGGATGGCCGAGCAGGTCCTGACCGATTGGGCCGCTGCGACGGCGGGGGCTGCGGTCATGCTGTTGCGGTATTTCAATCCGGTGGGTGCACATCCCACTGGCCGGATTGGCGAGGATCCGCAGGGTGTTCCCAATAATCTGATGCCCTATCTGGCGCAGGTGGCGGCGGGGCGCCGTGACCATCTGGTGATTCACGGCGATGATTACGACACGCCCGATGGCACCGGCATCCGCGACTATATCCATGTCGTAGATCTGGCGCGCGCCCATGTCGCGGCGATCCGGCGCGCTACGTTGGCTACGGGGGCGGAGGTTTACAACATCGGCACCGGGCGCGGCACCTCCGTGCGCGAGATGGTAACGGCGTTCTCGCAGGTTGTTGGCCGCGAACTGCCGGTTATCGTGGGGCCGCGCCGCGCAGGCGATATTGCCGAGATGCAAGCGGATTGCAGGCTCGCCGAGCGGATGCTGGGATGGCGTGCCGAGTTTGGTGTCGTTGATATGGCGCGCAGTTTGTGGGACTGGCAGACGGCAAACCCGGCGGGATACGCCACGGCCGATTGATCAGCCGCGCAGAACCGGACGGGTCAGACAGGTTGGCCCGCCTTCGCAGGCGATACAAAGCGCGTCACCCGCAAAGGTCTGCACATGACAGTCTGCCGCAGCCATCAGCGCCGCGGTTTTCGGAAAGCCATCGACCATGATCACCGCGCGCGGGGCGGTGGGCAAGACATTGAGGCTGAGCCCGTTGGAGGCCATGAACTCTGATTCAGGGGCGCGCAGCAGGAGCCAACCCCGGTCGCGCAGCATAGCCCAGAATGCGTAGGGCATCAGCGGTTCATAGATCAGCGCCAGATCGGGGGCGAGCGGGCTGATCAGGGACATAAGATGCAGGCAGGCGTCTGGTCCGGTCCACACTGGCAGATCAAAGCCAAGAACGGTGATCCCCTGTGGAGCCAGCATGTCGGAGAGCGCCGCAATCCCGGCTTCATTGCTGCGCACGCCGCGCCCGATGGCCAGAGTCTTGGCATCGACCCAGACGCAATCACCGCTTTCAACCGTCGCGTCGCCGGTCAGTTGCCCAAGGATCGGCACGCCCATGGCGGCATATCCGGCACGGTGCAATTCAGGTTCTGCCCGGCGCAGCGGCTTGCCCATGTTGAGCAGAACTGCGCCCGCATCGGTTACAAACGAGGGGTCTTGTGTGAAAATCGCATCGGAAAGGCCATCGTCGGAGGAGGGGAGCCAGTGAATCTCGGCCCCCGTTGCCGCGACCATTGCGGCCAGGGCGGTATGCTGCGCTTCGGCCTTCGCCGGATCAAAGCCAGGCCCATAGTGCCACTTGGCGGGGTCTGCAGCACGCATTGCCGCACCGGGCGCGCGCATCATCACGCGACGGAGTTGGCCGGACATGTCCTGTGCGCCAAATGTTCGGGTCATGGGTCAGCCTTGTGAGGAAAAATGACAAGAGACTTGCACAATCGCCAAGGCTGGTGCCTTCTACAACCTAATTATGAGGTCTGAAGCTGAATGAGGCCGATCTGTTGATGCCGGAAACTGCCACGATGCAGCCCGCACCTGCCAAGTCAAACGAGGCAATCCGCATCGAAGGGCTGCACAAATCCTTTGGTTCGCTCGAAGTCCTCAAAGGTGTGGACCTGACCGCACATGAAGGCGATGTGGTGGCGATCATCGGTGGCTCGGGTTCGGGCAAATCTACCTTGTTGCGCTGTATCAATTTTCTCGAGACGCCAACTGCGGGTAGGATCACCATCGCGGGCGAGCAGATCGCGATGCGGGCGGATGGCAGCCCGGCCAATCGTCGTCAGATCGAGGCGGTGCGAACCCGGTTGGGCATGGTGTTTCAGCAGTTTAATCTTTGGACGCATATGACCTTGTTGCAAAATGTCATCGAAGTCCCGGTACATGTGCTGGGCGTGCCGCGAGCGCAGGCGATTGCGCGGGCGGAGGCTTTGCTCGAGAGGGTCGGGCTGGCAGAAAAGGCGCAGGTCTATCCCGCCTATCTCTCGGGTGGCCAGCAGCAGCGCGCCGCGATTGCCCGTGCCTTGGCAATAGAGCCGCGCGTGATGCTGTTTGACGAGCCGACATCCGCGCTCGATCCCGAACTTGTGGGTGAGGTTCTGGGTGTGATCCGGGGGCTGGCAGCCGAGGGCCGCACCATGATCCTTGTAACACATGAAATGAAATTCGCTCGCGAGGTGGCGAGCCATGTCATCTATCTGCATCAGGGCGTCATCGCCGAGCAAGGTCCGCCTTCGGAGGTGTTTGGTGCCCCGAAATCCGAACGTTTACGCCAATTTCTAAGCTCCGTCGCCTAAGGCGGACAAAATCAACCGGGAGACTATCATGAAGAAACTGACATTGATCGCTGTAGCGCTGGCTACGACAGCAAGCATGGCCGTCGCTCAGGACGTTGTCCGCGTCGGTATCGCCGCTGAACCCTATCCGCCTTTTGCCTCGCCCGATGCGGCGGGAAACTGGGTTGGCTGGGAAGTGGAGATCATCGGCGCGATCTGTGCCGCTGCCGAACTGAACTGCGAGATCACCCCGACCGCATGGGATGGCATCATCCCGGCGTTGACCAGCCAGCGGATCGACGCGATCATGGCCTCGATGTCGATTACGCCGGAGCGGCTGGAGACGATTGATTTCTCGGACAAATATTACAATACGCCGACAGTGATCGTCGGTCCGCGTTCGATGGAATTCGATGCCACGCCCGAGGGAATGGCCGGCAAGATCCTGGGTGTGCAAGTCTCGACGGTGCATCAATCCTATGCACAGGCCTATTTCGAGGCCGGTACGGAGTTGCGCAACTATCAGACCCAGGATGAGGCCAATCAGGATCTGGTTGCAGGCCGGATCGACGCGACGCAGGCCGATTCCATTGCGCTGGAGGCGTTCCTTGTTACCGAAGCGGGCCAGTGCTGTGAGATCAAAGGTGCCGTGGCCGATGATCCAGAGCTTTTGGGAGCCGGTGTTGGCGTCGGTGTGCGCAAGGGTGATGACGCGCTGCGCGAGGCGTTCAACCGGGGCATCGCGGCTATCATCGCGGATGGCACATATGACGCTATCTCGGCCCCATATTTCGCCAATTCGATCTATGGCGGCTAAGGCGCCTTGTTCGATAGCCTGATCCAGTTTCTGGGCCTGGGTGACGCCGCCGTTCTCTTGGCGTTGGAACCACCGGGCTGGGGAGGCAACCTGCTGCGCGGTCTGGTCAATTCAATCCAGATCGCGCTTGGCGCTTTTGCGCTGGGCCTGTTGATCGGGACCGGCGGCGCACTGGGCAAGCTCTATGGTGGGCCGGTGACGCGGGATTTGCTGGCGGTTTACACCACCGTGGTCAGGGCTGTGCCGGAATTGATCCTGATCCTGATCCTCTATTATGCCGGCACTGATCTACTCAATCAGATCCTCGTTGCGATGGGACGGCAGCCCGTCGACATTTCTGGGCTGGTCGCGGGCATCGGCGTATTGGGCGTGGTGCAGGGTGCCTATGCGACGGAGGTTCTGCGCGGCGCCATTCAGGCGATTCCCAAGGGCCAGATCGAGGCGGCGCGCGCCTTTGGCATGCCGCAGGCGCTGATGTTTCGCCGGATTACCCTCCCTGCGATGGTGTCATTCGCCCTGCCGGGGATGGCCAATCTTTGGTTGATAGCGACCAAGGACACGGCCCTGCTTGCCGTTGTAGGCTTTGCGGAACTGACGCTGGAGACGAAACAGGCGGCGGGCAGCACGCGAGCCTATTTCACGTTTTATCTCGCCGCCGGTCTGCTTTATCTGGCGGTGACTTTAGTATCGTCAGCGATATTCGCGCTGCTGGAGCGGCGCGCGCGCCGTGGACAGCCTGAGTTGCGGAGTAGCGGCGCATGAAAGATTGGCTGCAGCCGCACCGCGTGGTGATGATCGCGCTGGCACTTGGGCTGGTGGTCTGGTGTGCGCTTACCCTGCGCTGGGACTGGATTCCTGACTATGCCGGGATGGCAGCAGAGGGTCTGTGGCGCACGCTCTGGATATTGGCATTCAGCGTCGTGCTGGGCTTTGCCCTCGCTGTGCCGCTGGGTTTGGCGCAGGCGGTGGGGCCATGGTATCTGGCTGCACCTGCGCGAGTGTTTTGCACGGTGATCCGTGGCACGCCGCTACTGTTGCAGTTGTGGTTGATCTACTATGGTTTGGGTTCGCTTTTTCCGCAGTTTCCGTGGATCAGGGACAGCAGTCTGTGGCCCTATCTGCGACAGGCATGGCCATATGCGCTGCTGGCACTGACCCTGAGCTTTGCCGGATATGAGGGCGAGGTGATGCGCGGCGCGTTCAAATCGGTGCCTAAAGGAATGCTCGAGGCGGCCCGCGCCATGGGGATGCCGCGACTTACCATTCTGCGCCGGATCTGGTTGCCGCTTGCGGTGCAGAAGGCGCTGCCGACGCTGGGTGGTGAAACTGTGCTGCAACTCAAGGCGACGCCGCTGATTGCGACGATTACCGTGGTGGATATCTATGCCGTGTCCAGCAGGGTGCGGCAGGACACGCTGATCACCTATGAGCCGCTCTTGCTGCTTGCGCTGGTCTATCTGGGCATAACCGGGCTGATCGTGTTGGCCTTTGGCAGGCTCGAACTGCGGCTGAGTGGTCCGGGCCGTTAGGGCCGGTGCGATCAGGAAAAATCGTAACGCAGCACCAGCAGATTGAGCGCCAGATAGAGCAGCGCCATGACAACGAGCGCGCGACGGTCAAGAGCCAGGCTGTCGTCATCGCGTCCGGCATAGCGCAGGCGCAGCGACCAGATGCTGACGAAAACGGTGCTGAAGATGACACCGACGGCGATCAGATTGACCTGTTCAGCCAGCGTGATGATGGTCGTCTGCGGCAATGTATCGGCAATGACGAAGGCGTTGGCTGAAGCGGCAAAGATTGAACCTACCCCCATCCCAAAGCGCGCATCAAGGTCGTCGGCTTTGACCAGAAAGGCGAGAAGGCCTAGGATCACGGCAAGCAGCGAGACCCAAAAGGATTTGAACAATGTACCGTAGCTGGTGCGTTCCAGTGTAATCGGGATCGTGAGCCGCGAATAGGTTGCCCCTTCAGAGCCGCTGCTGCGAAAGCCGTAGGTCGTTTCGTAGGTATGCGT
>Ga0105050_10005082_pt1 | contig 17116 bp, 15 predicted proteins | sample FRY01_FD_78088 | JGI IMG/M metagenome (GOLD analysis project Ga0105050, IMG submission 78088) | Freshwater microbial communities from Lake Fryxell liftoff mats and glacier meltwater in Antarctica - FRY-01 | ecosystem: Environmental > Aquatic > Freshwater > Ice > Glacier meltwater ... | reverse complement strand
TTTATAGATAATCAAGTAGTATTATTCCCCAATCCTGCGAATACTGACATAAATGTAGATTGTAAAAAAGGGTATCAAATATTTTCAATCACGGGCACATTAATTAAGCAGAGTAGCCAAAACACACAAACCATTGACATAAGCGAATTGCCTAAAGGAATGTATATTTTAAAATCAGAAAACAAAGTTGCGCGATTCATAAAAGCAAAGTAACTGGAAACAGCCAAAGCAATGAAGCCTGCCCACAAAAATACACTTTCTTAAAAAACGCTGCAAGCCAACCCACGAAGCAATTTTTTAAGAGAGTGCTTTTTTCCCCCACCCAAGAATTTTTTGCCACCCTCTCTTTAAAAAAGAAATTTATTTTTCTTCAACGAACAATTTTATTGTTAACTTTCACAGACATCGATTCTAATATAAATCACTTCGAACAAAGTGTGTGCGAACTTGAAACAGTCGTACTTCGTGTGAAAAGAAAACCAGCAGCTAATCGAGTAGACCGCCCCGCTAGAAACTAGCAGGGAGAGCCTCTCACACCACCGAGCGTACGGGTCACGTACTCGGCGGTTCGCAAAGAGATGGGTTAAGTTGGATGTAGATTTCTGTTAGCGAAACGTATCCTTTTTGTTTCAAGCGTTTTAAAGTAATAGTCGTGCCTAAAATAGGACTTTGAGCAATTGCCCAACCCCACTTTTACTCACTTTTTATTATTGTTTTTTTGGTGTTCGTGAATGCAAAGCATTTCGAGTTCTGCTCCAAGCATAAGCATGTTCTTGGTCAACGCCCAATCTTATGAGGTTTTTCCTCTTTCGTTCGGGTTTCTTCTCCCGAAGCTTCGAGATAAAATGCAGTGGCATAGTCGATTACCCATTATATTCACGCCCCGAAAATAGTTTAACCATCCTCGTTGCACTTCTTTTATCTTGGTTATACGCTGTTCAAATTTGGCTGGTGTAGTTTTTTTGTCAGCAGTTCGCAAAAGCACTGATTTTCGTTCGTCGGAATAATAAAAAAGCAGTGATTTTTTTTCGCTATGCTTTGACCGATTGCTTTTACCCTACTCTTTCACCATTCTTTTTACAACCTGTTTACCATCAAACACTATACGAACAAGATAAAGTCCAGGTTGTAAAGTATCCACATCCATTTTTTCATTAGTAGTAATGGATTGCTGCCAAACGGTTCGACCTTGCACATCAAATATAGTAATTTGAGCATTTTCAATTCCGTACAGGGAAATAGCAGTTGTAAACGGATTTGGATAGAGTTGAATTTCTGAGTTAAAATTTGAGGATAAGGATAACGTACAATCAATTGGAGTTCCTTCATTTGAATTAAAAACCCCAGCATTAACCGACCAATTTTCCCAATTTCCTCCAACGTTATTTCCAGTAACCCAATCGCTCAAATCAAAAAAGTATTCGCCAGTCATTGTTCCAGGAACGGTATAAACTTTTAAGGCTTCCCCACCAAAATTCCAAGTTAATGGAACTCCAGCCTGAATGTTTTCGATAGGTTCAGTGTTCAAACAATTGGCTTGAATAAAATAGGCAAATTCTTCATAATTAGGATGATCACCAAAAACGCGTGCTTTTCCATCTTCATCAATACAAATCGCAACATATTCATTAGCAGCAACTCCTTTGACATTCATATTAAAATCATTTTTAAATCGAGCTAAAAAAGTACTTTGCCGACCTTTTCGATCTGGATTATCATAGTGTGTATCGGTAATTACATCTGCTAAAAACGGAGGATTTAAAAAATCATCATATCCCAACGTTATATTGGGATGATATGGATTATTCATCGCTTGAGTGGAAGTAACCGAGCCGTTTTGTGCATTAAAATATTTCCCGCTTAAAATAGCCATACCAGCACTCGTTCCTCCAATGGGTGCGTTTTTTACATTAATATGATTATTTAACAAGTCTTCTAAAGCATTATCTTTAAAATAGGAAACATAATTCCATTGATTGCCGCCTGCAAACCAAATCATTTCGGCATTAGCCACTTTATCAAGCACATACGGATTGGTAGCTCCAGCAACAGAAGTAATTACCAAGGTTTCAACCGAATTTACTTGTACGCCTAATTCTTCATATAAATAATTATTATAACCTGAACTTCCAGAACTTCGCAACACTACTACATCGCCCCCATTTGCTCTTTGCAGCAACCATCGCATGGCATTATCGTGCTCAGTTGCTCCACCCATAAGGCAAACGCCAGAGGTTGTTGTGGTTGTAATATTAGTAGAATTGCCAATAAAATAACTAGTATATCCTTGTGCGTTGATATAAATTGGCAAAAGTAGAAAGAGTAATTTTTTAAACATTTGTAAATTTTTTTTAAATATACTAAAAATTCTAATTCTTATCTTCTAATAACGGAACAAAACGAAATTCGCCATATTCTTGTTTTTCAAACTGCATTTCGTTTTTCCGAATTAACATGGTCATCACTTGCTCTTTTTCGCCTAAAGGAATGACTAATTTTCCTCCTACTTTGAGTTGAGCCATTAGTGGTTGCGGAATAAATGGAGCACCTGCTGTGACAATAATGCTATCAAATGGAGCAGCTTCTGGCCAACCTTTATACCCATCTCCAAAAATAAATTGTTTTGCTCGAAAGCCCAACGTTGGCAAAAAACGAGATGTTTTTTTGAACAATTCATTTTGGCGTTCAATCGTAAATACTTTGGCTCCCATCATGCATAATACAGCGGTTTGATAGCCTGAACCCGTGCCGATTTCTAGAATTTTATCGTCTTTTTGAATGGTCAATAACTGTGATTGAAAAGCAACTGTATAGGGTTGAGAAATCGTTTGTCCGGCTCCAATTGGAAAGGCTTTGTCTTGATAAGCATATTGCTCAAAACCAGAATCTAAAAAAAGATGTCTTGGAATTTTCCCGATGGCTTCCAACACTTTTTTGTCATGAATGCCTTTTTCTTCTAAAACCTTAACCAATTGATTTCGTAATCCTTGATGTTTTTCGGTATTTTTCACGTTTGTGTCCCATTAGTTTTTGTAAAAATAAATCTAATAATTCAATAAACAAATTAAAACGAAGCAATAAAATTTTAGTCATGCCAACTCTTTTTTTAATTCAACTTTATGATTTTAAAAGGATAGAAAATACAATTTTATAGATTGATTTTCTTATATAATTACTATTTTTGATAAATTTTAAGTGTATGTTAAAAGTTGGCGTTTTAGGTGCTGGTCACCTTGGAAAAATCCATTTACGATTGCTCAATCAATCTTCCAAATATGAATTAATTGGTTTTTATGATGAAAATGCAGAATATGCCGAAAAAATAGCGGCTGAATTTGGCTATAAACGATTCGATACCATCGCTAAATTAATTCATGCTGTGGATATAATTGATATTGTAACTCCTACCCTTTCTCATTACAAATGTGCGAAAGTTTCTATCAAATCAGGTAAACATGTTTTTATAGAAAAACCAATTTCCACCACTTTAGCCGAAGCCGAAGAAATTATCGCTTTAGCGAAAGAATATAACGTCAAAGGACAAGTGGGTCATGTGGAACGCTTTAATCCTGCCTTCATTGCAGTGAAAAATCAGATTGAAAGTCCGATGTTTATTGAAACCCATCGTTTGGCCGAATTTAATCCGCGTGGAACAGATGTTCCGGTAGTTTTAGATTTAATGATTCATGACATCGATGCGATTTTGAGTGTTGTAAAATCGAAAGTAAAATCCGTCCACGCTAGTGGTGTTTCAGTTTTGAGTCAGTCACCGGATATTGCTAATGCTCGAATTGAGTTTGAAAACGGTTGTGTTGCCAACATTACTTCAAGTAGAATTTCGATGAAAAACATGCGGAAATCGCGGTTTTTTCAAAAAGATGCTTATATCTCTGTCGATTATTTAGATAAAGTTTGTGAAGTCGTCAAAATGAAAGATGCACCCGAAGTTCCAGGAGATTTTGATATGATTTTACAAAATGCAGAAGGGATAAAAAAACAAATTTATTTTGACAATCCAGAAGTAACCCATAACAATGCCATTTTGGATGAATTGGAAACGTTTGCCGATGCCATCAATAACAATACAACACCAATTGTAACTTTGGAAGATGGAACGGAAGCGTTGCGAGTGGCATATATGATTATCGATTCGATGAACGAGAAATAAAAAGTCGCTAACCTTCAATGGGAAAATTGAAACAGTTTAAATAAATGAGTCTTTCTCAAAACCTTATTCACGAAATTAAATCTTTAATCGCTTCTGCTAAAAAAGTTGCTATTCGTTCTGTAAATCATCATAGAACAGTTATATATTGGCATAATGGAGAACGCATTTTTAACGAAGAGCAGCAAGGAAAAGACAGAGCCGATTACGGATATTATTTGATTAAATATCTTTCTGAACAATTACAACCTGAATATGGAAGTGGTTTTTCAGCAAGACAATTAGAAAGATACAGACAATTTTATAGAACATTTCCAATAATGAACTCACTGCGTTCACAATTGAGTTGGACTCATTACAAGACACTATTAAGTACTAATGACGAAGACAAAAGATAAAATACGAATTAATACTCCCAACAGAAGAACAACTAGTAAACGAACTTGAAACTTTAAACTTTAAACAAAATATATAATGAATCAAATAGCTGTAATTGGAGCCGGAACAATGGGTAACGGAATTGCTCACACCTTTGCTCAATCAGGATTTACTGTAAAATTAATCGATAGATCGGAAGAAACCTTAGAAAAAGCAATGGCAATTATTGCCAATAACTTAGGTAGAATGGTTTCTAAAGGAACGCTATCCGAAGAAGATAAACACAAAACCATTTCGAATATTATCACGTACACCGACATGAAAGATGGTGTTGTAGGTTGTGATTTAGTGGTGGAAGCCGCCACAGAAAATGTTGATTTAAAAATGAAAATCTTTAAACAATTAAGTGAAACTTGCAATCATAACGTTATTTTAGCTTCGAATACTTCATCGATTTCGATTACGCAAATCGCAGCACAAGTCGTTCATCCAGAACGCGTTATTGGAATGCATTTTATGAATCCAGTGCCCATTATGAAATTAGTTGAAATCATTCGTGGTTATTCTACTTCCGATGAAGTGACTAAAATTATTATGGATTTATCGGTTAAATTAGGAAAAACACCAACCGAAGTAAATGATTATCCAGGTTTTGTGGCTAATCGAATTTTAATGCCGATGATTAATGAAGCGGTTGAAACCTTATATAATGGTGTTGCTGGCGTAGAAGAAATTGATACGGTAATGAAACTAGGAATGGCACACCCGATGGGACCGTTACAATTGGCCGATTTTATTGGATTAGACGTTTGTCTTTCCATCTTAAATGTCATGTATAACGGATTCAAAAATCCGAAATATGCTCCTTGTCCACTTTTAGTTAATATGGTTATGGCTGGAAAATTGGGTGTAAAATCTGGTGAAGGTTTTTATGATTATGCTGAAAGTAAAAAAGCGGAGAAAGTTTCGAAGCAATTTTTAAAATAAAAAAGTCGCAGTTTTCAGTCGCAGTCGCAGTAAACAATAGTAGTTTTTCACTAATCTGTAACTGAAAACTGCGACTGAGACTGAAATCTAAATAAATGAGTAAAATAATCCCTTTCAAAGCCGTTCGTCCCTCCCAAGATAAAGTGGGTTTGGTTTCTTGTAGAAATTACGACGATTATAGTGCCGCTGAGCTTGCCGCTTGGTTAAACATTAATCCGTATTCCTTTTTGCACGTTATCAGCCCAGCATTTTTCAATGTGCAAAAAATTAGTTTGGAAAAACGTTTTAAAGGCGTTGCTTTAAAATACCAAGATTTTAAAAACGAACATATTTTCGTTCAAGAAGAAAGTCCTGCTTTTTATGTGTATGATATCGAATCAAAAATGCAAAAATTTACTGGAATTATTGCGGGTACATCGGTAGAAGATTACCAAAATGGAATCATCAAAAAACACGAAGATACGTTGCAATACCGCGTTGAATTATTTAAAGATTATTTACATCAAACCCAATTTAATACTGAACCAGTTTTAATTACCTATCCCGACTCGGTCGAATTGAATACTTGGATTTTGATTAAAAAGCAAAGTGAACCGCTTTATCGTTTTTCTACCACCAATAAGGAAAAACATACGTTATGGAAAATTGATACGCAAAGCGATATTAAATGGTTAACGACTCATTTTGAAAATATTCCGAATTTATATATTGCCGATGGGCATCATCGATCGGCTTCTGCAGAATTGCTTTTTGAAGAAGACAAGCATCTAGGGAATAAAAATCTACATTATTTTATGAGTTTTTTAATTCCAGAAAGCAATGTGAAAATTTATGAATTCAATCGCATTGTTCGTGATTTAAATGGCCATTCAAAAGCTGAATTCTTATCTAAATTAGAAGAAAATTTTATCATAAAAATCAAAGAACAAGAAATGTGGAAACCGCAAGAAAAGTTTGAATTTGGAATGTATTTAGATGGTAATTTTTATGCTTTATTTTATAAATTTAGAGATAAGAACGATGACAAGAATCAAATTTTAAATACGCTCGATGCACAAGTTTTATATGATAATGTACTGTATCCAATTTTAGGAATAGAAGATTTGCGTAACGATGAACGCATTGATTATATTTCTGGAAAACAATCTATTACGGCAATAAAATTAGTTGTTGACGAAGGTGAATTTGAAGTTGGTTTTATGCTTTTTCCATCTAATATTAATGAAATTAAAGCCTTTGCGGACAACAATTTAATCATGCCACCAAAAAGCACTTATATTGAACCTAAATTTAGAAGTGGATTGATTGTGTATGAGTTATAATATTATAATTTTGAACTGTTTCAACTTAAAAAATAAAATGATTTCAAGTCTATAAACCATGCAGAATAATATTATTTTATATCAAACAGAAAATAAAAATGTTACTATTAATGTAACTTTTCAAAATGAAACGTTTTGGCTTTCACAAAAAATGATTGCTCAATTGTTTGGCGTTGAAATTCCAGCAATTAGTAAGCATTTAAATAACATTTACGAATCTGGCGAATTAATTAAAGATTCAACTATTTCCATTTTGGAAACAGTTCAACTTGAAGGCTCAAGAAATGTCAAAAGAAATATAGAATTTTATAATCTTGATGTTATTATAGCTGTAGGTTATCGCGTAAATTCAAAGCAAGCAACGCAATTTAGAATTTGGGCAACGCAAACACTGAAGGACTTTATCATCAAAGGATTTGTGCTAAATGATGAAATGCTAAAAAACGGTAAACCATTTGGCAAAGATTATTTTGATGATTTATTAGAAAAGATTAGAGAAATTCGATCCAGCGAACGACGACTGTATCAAAAATTAGGCGATATATTTGAACAATGTAGTGCCGATTATGCTAAAAATGCCGAAGAAACAGTTCTGTTTTTTAAAATGGTTCAGAATAAATTACACTTTGCTATTTCTGGAAAAACAGCCGCCGAACTAATTTACGACAGAGTAGATAATTCAAAGGATTTTATGGGTTTAACTACGTGGAAAAATGCTCCAAAAGGTAAAATACTAAAGGGTGATGTAGCTATTGCCAAAAATTATTTGAATGAAGATGAAATTGGCAATATGAATTTATTGGTCAGTGCTTTTCTAGATTTAGCTGAATTTCAAGCTAGAAGAAATCAGATTATGACAATGAATGATTGGTTGCAAAGAACCAATAAATTTTTAGAAAGTAACAGTTTGGACATCTTGCCCAATGCTGGGAAAATTTCTCACGAACAAGCCATTGAAAAGGCAAATTAAGAATATGAAAAATTCAGAATTGTTCAAGACAGAAACTATATTTCCGATTTAGATATAAGTATTAAAAAATTAAAAAAATAATGTCAGTAAAAGATAACCTACAAAACATAAAATCGTCCATTCCAGCAAACGTAGCGTTAGTTGCCGTTTCTAAAACCAAACCAGTTTTAGACTTGATGGAAGCTTATGAAGCTGGTCAACGCATTTTTGGAGAAAATAAAGTCCAAGAAATGACCGAGAAATGGGAACAAATGCCTAAAGATATCGAATGGCACATGATTGGACATGTGCAATCCAATAAAGTGAAATACATGATTCCGTATGTAAAATTGATTCACGGTGTTGATAGTTTAAAATTGCTCACAGAAGTCAATCGTATGGCAAAAAAATGGCGAAGAACTGTAGACTGTTTATTACAAATTCATATTGCTGAGGAAGAAACCAAATTTGGATTGGATGAAAAGGAATTAGAGGAACTGCTGAAAGCGGTTCAGCATAATAGTGGTGAATACGAAAATATCCGTATTGTTGGTTTAATGGGAATGGCGACTTTTACCGATAACCAAGAACAAATCAAACGGGAATTTATACATTTAAAATCTATATTTGATAAGCTATCTACTTCTACTACAACCATCAACCTACAACCTACAACATTGTCTATGGGAATGTCTGGAGATTATCAACTAGCCATTGATTGCGGAAGTAATATGATTCGAATTGGAAGTAGTATCTTTGGCGAGAGAAAATGATTGAAGATTGTGAAATAACGATTTTTGATTGAAGAAAAAACTGAACATTAACAACTGAACACTGAATACTGATTTGTACTGCATACTCGACATAGAAACCACTGGAGGCCAATTTAACGAAGAAGGAATTACTGAAATCGCCATTTATAAATACGATGGTCATGACATAGTAGACCAATTTATTAGCTTGGTTAATCCTGAAATTCCAATTCAACCTTTTGTAGTGAAATTAACTGGAATTAATAACGCCATGTTACGTTCGGCTCCTAAATTTTATGAAGTGGCCAAACGAATTATTGAAATTACAGAAAATTGCATCGTAGTAGCTCACAACGCTTCTTTTGATTATCGAATTTTGCAAACGGAATTTAGACGATTGGGTTTTCGGTTTCAAAAGCAAACACTTTGCACAGTAGAATTATCAAAAAAATTAATTCCGGGACAAGAATCATACAGTTTAGGAAAATTAGTTCGAGCTTTAGGAATTCCAATGGCTGATAGACACCGTGCCACTGGTGATGCAATGGCGACAGTGAAATTATTCAAAATGATTTTGGCAAAAGATGTTGAAAAAGAAATTATAAAAAGTTTAGTGAAAACCGAAATCAAATCGGGAATGTCGCCCAAATTACTTGACATTGTAGAAAATTTGCCTTCTAAAACGGGGATTTACTATATTCATAATGAAAAAGGTGATTTGATTTACATCGGCAAAAGTAAAAATATCAAAAAAAGAGTCAACCAGCATTTTACAGGAACGACGGCAAAATGCAAAAAAATTCAAACAGAAGTTTATACTGTTAGCTTTGAGGAAACAGGCAGCGAATTAATTGCGTTGCTCAAAGAGAGTGAAGAAATAAAAGTCAATAAACCTATTTATAATCGGACTCATCGGAAAAGTATTTTTCAATGGGCTTTGTATGTTCAAAAAAATGAGAATGGCTATTTAACCTTACAATTGCAAAAAGCCGATGGTCGGAAAAAGGAAATAACGGCTTTTTCTTCACCACAAGAAGGAAAAAATGCGTTGTTCAAAATTACCGATAAATACCAATTATGTCAAAAGATAAATGATTTATATGACACGAAAAACGCCTGTTTTAAGTACAAAATTAAAGAATGTGCGGGAGCGTGCATTCAAGAAGAAGATACAGAAAGTTATAATGATCGTGTGACAGAATATTTAGAAATGAATCAATTTGAAAACGAAAATATGATTATTTTAGATAGAGGCCGTTCTTTAGAAGAACGAACAGCTATTTTAATTGAAAACGGCATTTATAAAGGTTATTGTTTTTATGATTTGAATTATCAGGTTTCCAATGTAGATGTGCTAAAAAACATGCTGATTCCGATGCAAAATAACCGAGATGCACGACAAATTATTCAAAGTTACCTCAGAAAAAACAAAGTTTGGAAGATTGTAAAATTTTAATTTCACCTTTTATTCGTATTTTTTTCTATCTATTCAAAATAAAAAGCCACCTATTGCTAGGTGGCTTACTATTTATAAAACAAATTTGTTTTATTCTTTAATTACTCTAATGGTTTTAGTTGCGTTGTTTGAAGTAACGTTAACTAAATAAGCACCAGAAGCGTAACCTGACATATCGATTTCGGCAGTTGTTGTAGTAAATGAATCAGAAGTCATTTTTTGACCTAATAAATTAAATATTTCAACTTGAGAAATGCTTTGATTATATGATAAATTTAAAATGTTTTTCACCGGATTAGGATAGGCCACAAAGCTTGAACTATCAAAAGTACTAGAGCTTAAAGCAACATCAACTGTTATATTATCTAAAAATAAATAAAATTGGTCAGCGTCAGAATAGGCATTAAATCCAAAATAATAAACGCCTGAAGTAGCTGGTGTAAATTCTGTTAAACTATTTATTCCAGGATTATTAACTACTTCGCCATGGTCTACTAATACGTTAGTCATAGCAGAAGATGCTGCAGATGTGCCATAAGCCACTTTTAATTTCTCAGGGAAATTAATTCCAGTTGATCCGTAATCATAAGAGATTTTATAAGCAGTTCCACCTGTCAAATTGATTCCTTGTGTATAAAACCAAACATCAGCTGCATTATTAGAATTCCATGTATAGGTTAATGCCTGCGTTGTAAAACCATAATCAGTTCCGTTATTTGATACTGTCCAAAGGTTTCCAGCTCCTACATTTTCTTGTGAACCACAATTTGGTAGTGCTGGAATTACCGCTGATTCAAAATCCTGAGTAAAAGGCACATCTGCTGCTACACATGTTGTAGTGAATGTAAATGGTCCAACCCAAGCACTTTCGGTTGAACCGCAAACTGCTCTTACATAAAAGCTATAAGCGGTATTTTGCGTTAATCCAGGCAAATTCTGTGGATTTGTAGCAATTGGAATGTTTGGTATTCCCGTTGTCGTGAAACCTGCAATTCCCCATTCAATAGCCCAAACCGTTGCTGTCCCATTTTCTGTCCAAGCTAAATCTGCTGATGTCGCCGTGATATTAGCGACTGAAAGTGCTGTTGGAGGTATACACGCTGGTGCAGGTAAAATATTTATGGTAAAATCTAACGTAACACCATAAGTATCAGAATAACAGGCATTAACCGTTTCTAATTCATCAGCCGTAACAATACGCATTCTGTGTTGACCTATTGGAGCAGCGACTGGCATAACAAAAGAGGCATTTAATGTTGTAGGATTTGGAGGTAAAGAAACTCCTGTATAAACTACTTCACCAGCGTCAGTAAAATCGAAATCGTTATTAAAATCAATAAGAATGTAAGTGTTGTAATTAAATCCCGTTGCAAAAGAAATTTGAACATTATTACTGATACCTTGCGTCATATCAACTACTGTAGCGGTATGATCAAAATAAGTAACATCCGTTGTTGGAAAATCTGTTGTTCCGATTTGAACATTAGTGATTCCATCTCCATCGTTAGATGTTGGTAGAGAAATACAGTAACAACCATTTACATTAGTAGTAAATGACATTTCAGTACAACCTGTTGCTGGGCCAGAAATATTAAATGGAACAACGGTATAATAGTATATTGTTGCAATGGTTCCAGTAAAGGAATAAGTTAGTACATTTCCAATAAGTAAATTATTAGCGACTTCAACTCCACCTTCGGTAGTTCCGATTGAAATTCTGTAACCGTCTGCACCCGAGGCAGCACTCCATGTTATTACATTCGCAAAATTTCCGCATGTTGCATTTGGAGTTCCTACCACATTGGAAGCACAATCAGGAATGGAAGAAGGTATTAATCGAACTTCAAAATTATCAATTGAAAAATCAATATCGGCAACATCATCTGTTGGTCCTTCCACTGCTCTAAATGCAAAACGAACGGTTTGTCCAGCGTAAGCATCTAAATCTAGTACTAAAGAAGACCCAGTGTTCAACGGTTGATTAGTACTGTCATACGTATAAAGAACAGTCCAATTAGTGGTTCCAGTACTTGAAACTAAAACTTGAATAAAATCATCTGCCGCCCAAGGAGTAGTTGGCAAAGTAGTCGCATTATATTGGGTAGCAGCGGCATCAAATTTTAATTCATAACCTGTCGCTGGTATATTTATTAGAGGCGAAATGAACCAATCATTAGCTCCAGTGGTAAAAATATTGTTTCTAATAGCTCCTGTCATTCCAACATTTCCAAAACCATCTGCTCCCCAGCCTGAACCAGTTGCGGCAGTTGGACCTGTTAGCAAGTCACCACCAAAAACATTAGTCCAGCATCCTGGAAGAAAAGTAGTAAAGGTTTCAATTAAATCAGGACTTAATGTTCCGCAGGTAGTAAAGGAAGATTCGGTGCAAGCTGTAGCATCACCATTAGCATTAGAGGCAATTACAGTTACATAATAAGTCGCTCCTGCTGCTAAATTTCCTAAATTATAGGAAAGTACATTTCCAACATTAAAATCACTCAAAACATCAGTGGCTCCAGAAGAAGTTCCGACATTTAATTTGTAGCTTGTTGCACCACCAGTTGCCGCTGTCCAGGTAATAACTGAGCTAGAAATACTTGTTGCACCATTAGCTGGCGTTAAAAGTTCAGTACAATTTGGCGGATTTACTAAAGATAACGCTGAAAAGCTGGTCACATTAAAATTTAAGCCATCGGGAGTTCCCCATTGACCAACTGCGATATAAACAGTTTGATTTGGTGCAATATTAGCAGTAACCGTTTTGGTTGAGTTTGCTCCAGTTGTTCCTTGAGCTGCTAGCATACCTGAAAAAGTAGTTCCAGAACACGTTGAAAAAATTCCTATACCATTCCAACTATTAACCGAGAAGATTGTCATAGAAATTTCTTCTGCGGTTGGACCCGCTGTATATTGAAAGAGATAAACATCATCGTCCCAGTAAAGGGAATTTGTCGGAGCTGTATTAGTAGGATTAGTATTCCAGTCTTCTGGGCCAGCATTTCCTGGCGTCGTGATGTCCGATGCAGTATAACCATTGTTTAGTACAACGGCACTGTCACAACCAAATTGAGCGTTTGAATACCAAGACGCAAAAAAGGTTAATAATAAAATTGTAATTTTTTTCATAATATAAAATGTTTATGCCGCAAAGGTACTATTATTTGCTTCGTCGTGACGGACCATTTTTTTTAATCGATAAACTGTTCAAAAAATCCGATTAAAGACACCATTTAACAGAGTCAAAATTTTGATTTTATAGATTAAGCTAACGAATGATTCATGCTAAACTTTTGATTTTCGCTTTAAAATGTTTACCCTTTTTCGACAATTAACTTGGACTCTACATGATTTAATTTATTTTTTACTGTCGCAATTATATTTTAAAATACGAAAGATTGAGACGGCTTTAAGCTTCATTTCCTTGCCATTGATTTTTGATAAAAAAAACCTTACTCCTATTACAATATTGAATTGTATATTTGCAAATCCCTATACCTAGAATTAGTAAATGTTAATTTATAAATTTGTGTTATGAAAAGTTATGTAAAATCGAGATTTGAAATTTTTAGACAACGAACACATATCATCATTTATGGCACGAACACATTTGCAGGCAGAGCCTTCGATTTAATATTATTAGGTTTAATTTTACTCAGTGTTTTGTTAGTGATGTTGGAAACCATTCAGGAATTTGATGGTAAATTCCATAGTGAATTGGTTCTTCTGGAATGGGTCATCACCATTTTTTTTACAATCGAATATATACTTCGTGTTATTTCCATTAATAAACCATTTAAATATATTTTTAGTTTCTATGGAATTATCGATTTTATTGCGATTTTACCAATGTATCTTTCCTTTTTCTTTGCAGGAACGAGTATCATAAGTACCATTAGAGCCTTACGTTTATTGCGTTTATTTAAAATTTTAAATCATCCACAGTTTTCAGGGCAATCCATTCACCTCAAAGAATCAATTGTTGCTAGTCGCGGAAAAATAGTGGTCTTTATGTATTTTGTCTTGATAAGTTGCGTAATTATTGGGTCTGTAATGTATGTTGTGGAAGGCAGAGAAGCAGGATTTACAAGCATTCCAATCAGTATTTATTGGTGTATTGTAACATTAACCACGGTGGGTTATGGTGATATTTCACCTAGCACACCACTCGGTCAATTTATTGCTTCGTTTGTAATGATTTTAGGTTACGGAATTATTGCGGTTCCTACCGGAATTGTAACCGCAGAAATCGCTATTAAAAACATCGAATTAAAAAACAAATCCAAAATTTTACATTGTTTTGAATGTGGATCCGAAAATCACCTATCGGATGCAAAATTTTGTCAAAATTGTGGACATACATTAAATGAAGACTAATTACTTACTTACGATTATTGGCCCGACTGCTATTGGAAAAACAGCTTTGAGTCTTGCTTTAGCAAACCATTTTGGTTCTGAAATTGTTTCTTGTGATAGCAGACAATTTTATAAAGAAATGCAAATTGGAACCGCTGTTCCGTCGCAAACTGAACTATCCATAGCTCCGCATCATTTTATCCAAACTAAATCTATTTTTGAACCGTATTCAGTGGGTGATTTTGAACGGGAAGCTCTTCAAAAAATAGAAGAACTTTTTACACAACAAAATGTTCAAATTATGGTTGGCGGTTCTGGTTTATATGTTGATGCCATTTTAAAAGGTTTTGATGATTTCCCCATAATTGAACCGTCTGTTCGAGAAGAAATTAAACAAAAATATGAAACGAAAGGCTTGATTTACTTACAGGAAACGTTAGAAAAAACAGATTTGAATTACTATCAAACCTTACGTAAAGAAAATCCGCAAACACTTCAAAATCCACAACGAATGATGCGTTTTGTGGAAGTTTCTATTGGAAGTGGAAAACCCTACTCTTCATTTTTAAACCAAAAGAAAAACACGCGGAATTTCACACCAATTATTATCGGATTAGAAGCGGAACGAGAAATAATGTACGACCGAATCAACCGTCGAGTGGACTTAATGATGCAAGAAGGTTTGCTGGGAGAAGTAAAAAAACTATACCCAAACAGACATTTGAACGCACTTCAAACCGTAGGTTATCGCGAATTATTTGACTATTTTGACGAAAAATCATCACTTGATTTTGCTATTGAAGAAATCAAAAAAAATACCCGACGTTTTGCCAAAAGGCAACTCACCTGGTTTAAAAGAACTGACGATGTGAAATGGTTTGATTATGAAGAGGCTATTTCAACAATTACTAAATTCGTTGAAGAAAGAATAATTTAAAATATTAATTCCAAAACATCGTTAACATGCCGATTCCATCTAACTTCACGTCCATTTATTCCAAAGAATGGGAAATAAATTTCATTCAATGTTATCCCAATGGTTGCTTAAAATATACCGAATTGTGTACGATATTTCAACTCACGGCTGCTCTTCATGCTGAAAAAGGTGGTTTGAGTTTTACTGATATGCAGGTTTTTGATCAAGCTTGGGTGTTGAGCCGCATGCGAGTAGAAGTTGATGAATTGCCAAAATGGGGAACGACTGTTACCGTTAAAACGTGGATTATAGACATGAATGGTTCACACTCTATCAGAGCTTTAGAACTTTTTGTTGGAGATAAAAAAATGGCTGGAGCACTCACTTATTGGGTTGTTTTAAATACCAAACTCAGAAAGCCCGAAGCCTTGTCCCTACCTTTTGATCATTTTGAATTTTATCCTGAAAAAAGACCAACAACTCAAAATCTACTAAAAATAAATTTAGTGATGGAACGTACTATTTTGAATACTAAAAAAGTACTACTTTCTGATTTAGATATTGTTAATCATGCCAATAACGTAAAATATTTAGAGTGGTGTTTAGATAGTTTATCGCCAGAACTAATTTTATCTAAAAAAATTAAAGCTTTCGACATGAATTTTCTCAGAGAACTTCATTTACAAGATGTTATTGAAATAAGTGCTTTTCCCGAAGAAATTCCAACTATTTTGTCCATTAGTAAAAAAGGTAAAAACTGTTTTGCTCTACAACTTAACTATGCTTAAAGAACGAGTTCATAGCAAAAAAAAAGCCTCTTTGCAGAGGCTTGTTCTTATATTTCAGATTTGTTTTTAATCACTAATCGGAAACCTTCTCCGTGGATGTTTAAAATTTCCACATCTGGATCTAGCTTTAGGTATTTTCTTAATTTGGCAATGTAAACGTCCATACTTCTAGAAGTAAAGTAGTTATCATCTCTCCAGATTTTAGTCAACGCTAATTCTCTTGGCATTAGATCATTTTCATGCAAAGCGAGCATTTTCAATAATTCATTTTCTTTTGGCGACAATTTTATCGGTTCATCCGAAGAAAAAGTCAAGAAACGCAATTTAGAATTTAAGTGAAGTTTACCAATTTGAAATTCAAATTTAAGGTTATCACTTTTGTTTTCAGATAATTTACGTTGCATGATGGCTTTGATTTTCATCAATAGAACCTCTGAATCAAAGGGTTTATTCAAATAATCGTCTGCTCCTACCTTATATCCTTTTAACACATCCTCTTTCATGGATTTTGCAGTTAAAAATACGATAGGCACTTCTTTGTTTTTTTCTCTAATTTCTTTAGCTAGCGTGTAGCCGTCTTTATAAGGCATCATCACATCCAAAATACACAAATCAAAAATGTCTTTTTTGAATTTTTCAAATCCTTCCATTCCATTTTTCGCTAAGACGACTTCAAAATCGTTCAGCATTAAGTAATCTTTTAATATCGCTCCAAAGTTTGGATCGTCTTCAACTAAAAGGATTTTTTTGTTTTCTGTTTCCATAGGTTATATAAATTTAGTGGTATTTAATTAATTAAGGGCAGTTTAATACTAAAGGTGCTGCCTCTCCCTTTTTCACTTTCCATGGTAATCGTACCATTGTGTTCTTCTACAATTCGTTTCACATACGCCAATCCCAACCCGTGTCCTTTCACATTATGGATATCGCCAGTATGCTCGCGATAAAATTTTTCAAATATTCTTTTTTGTGCACCTTTACTTACTCCTGCTCCGTAGTCTTTAACTTTTATTATGATAAAATCTTTTAGATTTTCGGTATATATTTCAA
>Ga0105050_10005081_pt1 | contig 17117 bp, 15 predicted proteins | sample FRY01_FD_78088 | JGI IMG/M metagenome (GOLD analysis project Ga0105050, IMG submission 78088) | Freshwater microbial communities from Lake Fryxell liftoff mats and glacier meltwater in Antarctica - FRY-01 | ecosystem: Environmental > Aquatic > Freshwater > Ice > Glacier meltwater ... | reverse complement strand
GGGCAGTCTCGACGAACGTTGCTCCGCCGAGACTGCTTTTTGGACTCCCATTGGACGCAGGAGTAGATGCCTCAAAAAATCCCCCATTCTGGACAGATGCCACTAAAATCCGAGAAGATTCACTTTTTGAGCATTGAACTAAGCTTAGTTGAACCTATTGAAGTGACTGATATTTTGCGGTGGTAGCGGAATCGCTGGGCGGTTGAGTTAATAAAATATAAGTAGCCATCTGCTTTGCTTGTTCTCCTTCGCCAAGGTTACGCATCGCTTCGATCGCTGATAGTTTTGCTTGATGCCAATCCGGAGATCCCTGGGGCAACTGCGTCGAAAGGCTCATCCAAAGCGTGAGCCCGGATCGCATCGCCGCTTTATCATCGGCTTTTGACAGCAGCATGGCTGCATCACGAGCGAGCGAAAGATCGCTCGGGTTCTTCTGTTGCAGATCGCGAATGATCGATTCCGCTCGTTTCAGATCGTTCATCCACAAGTAGGCCTGTGCGGCGGTCAACGCGTCGTGCTTGCCGACCAGCAGAAGGATCGCACGAGCAAGTTTCTGCCGATCCAGTCGTGATGTTTCGCCATCCAGTACCAATCGATCCGCAGCAGCCGTTCGAAGCTCCAGATCGGACGACTCGGGAAAATTAAACTCCAAAAAAATGCCGTCGCGGCGAATGCCGAATAGCCACTTTAGCCACGGGTCTTGCAACGCATTGAGATTCATTTGGGATAACGCAGCTCGTTCTTGGAACAAGACGGCTATCCGTATGACTTCTGCCTGAGTTGCTTGGGCATCGGATCCAGAGAACGACTCGATCGCCTCCGCGGTCAACCGACTTCGATCAGAAACAGACGACTTGGCGATCGCCTTGATCCAAAGCTGGCCTGCTTGCAGTATCCGTTCCGCAGTTGTCGAAGAGTTCACGTAATGGCTGGCTGCCCGCGCCGCGGCCAACGCATCACCGCGTGCCTCATGCAGTCGCACAAGCCAGCCCGTCGCGGACTCTGCCACAGGATCCGTCGGCCATGTGTGGATGCCTTCTTCAAGGTGCTCAATCAACAGATCGGGCGATGCGAGATCCGCGATAAGCACGGCTGCCTGTAGGTGCAATTTCGCTGCATCTTGGCTTTCAAACCTCGCCAACGCGGTTTCGCGGAGCAATGCCGAAGCGTTGGGTAAATCATTGGCCTGGCGAAATGCGGCAGCACCCGCAGTCGCTAACAGGATGGCGTCCGCAGGATCGCGTGCCGCGCGCGTGGCGGTGGCAATCCATTCGCCAGCCTGCTTCGGCTGACCTTCACGAATTCGGCTGGCCGCTTGAGCGATGAGCAGGCGAGGATCGAGGTCGTTTTGCGATGAAGCCATCGATGTCCCAAGCACCAGTTGCTCCGCTCGCCGTCGCGCGTAGGCCCCGTGCTGCTTTGCGATGCGTTGAATGTGATCACCGATTTCGCGTCGTGTTTGATTCGATTCCGGGACATCGTTCATCGAGGCGATGGTGAGCTGCAAGCGAGTCAACTCCAGCTCAACGTCGTTAACATTGTCTGCGTCACTGGATACATCCAGCCACTGCCTTGCTTTCAAAAAATCTCTCTGATCGATTGCGATTTTCGCCGCAAGCGACCGTGCAACATCGTCATTTGGATTTGACGTAAGCACTGGTGAAAGCGTCGTGAAAGCTTGTTCCCATTCACCGGTCCGTCGCAATGATTCGGCGAGTTGCATGACAAGCTCATTTCGCGATGGTGCACCGGCGGGGAGAGAGCTTAGAAGTTCACGCGCCGCGGCCGATGATTCATTCGCGGAGGCGATGTAATCATCAGACCCCGCTGCGAACAAATCACCGCGCAGCATGACGGCGTCGATTCGTTTATTCGCAATCACGACGGCTAGCGCGAGAAGCTCTTCAGTTCTCACGTCATCGGAACCTTTCGTTGCCTGAAAAGCGATTTTATCCTCAACCCGTTTCGACAACTCATGCAGTTTGACACCTATTCGCACGATTTGTTTCAAGGCCTCGTTGCGAGCAGGGTCATCGTTTGACTTGACGATCGCAGCCAGCACCGCTCGACGCGAGGCCGCAAGATCCACCAGTTCAACTTGGAACTGAAGCCAGAGTGATCGATCGTGATTGGGATGGTTGGCAAGAAATGTTTTGATCGCATCTGCCGCTGATGGTTGGCCTTGAGTCACCGCGTCCGAGTCGTCGCGAAGCATGGCGGCGATCTTGGTGCGAGAAGATTCAATCAACCACTTCGTCTGTTCCTGGTCATCGGTTTGGGAATCGGCGAGGTGTTGATCGCAAATTTTGGCCGCGGTTTCAATCATACCGCGTGCCAGCAATTCGCTGATCAAGTCCGACTCTGACGAGTCTGTCCTCCGTTTTACAAATGTTTCGGCGATGGCGCTTGATGAAATCAATGCCCATCCAATCACAATCACGAAACAGATTCTTGTGATGATCATGGCGTCACCGTGAACAACACTCGATCAAAGCCCGCTTTTCGAGCGGCATCATAAACGGCGATCGCTGTTTCCATCGCGATCGCGGGATCAGGATCAACGATGACGGCCGGCTGCGCTCCGACCGCGGCAATCAATTGAAGTTTTGTGATTAACGTCGAAACGTTCTCAAGCTCTGTTCCATTCAACTGAACGATCGGTTCGCCGCTTGGGAATTGGGCGATCCGAACAACGATCTCGTCAAACAGCATGGGCGTTGCTTCGGATGCCGACGATGAATTGCCGATCGGTGGCAGCGACAATGCACTGGCGAGGTCGAACTCCGGCTCGTCAAAGCTGCTTGTCCAAAGAAAGAAAACGAGCAGTAAGAACACGACGTCAATCATCGATGTCATTTGCAAGTCAAATGAAGGCGATCGATTGTGTGTCGGCAAACGCATGGTCACTTACCCTCGCGAACGGCAAAGGTGATGTCCACAATTCCGGCCTCAGCGATGTCGCGAAGCAACGGCTCCACCATCCCATAAGGCACGGCCTTGTCGGTTCGAATACGAACCGCGGCTGCGCCCTCGTGTTCGCTTTGATGCTGGATCAATAGCTCCCTGATACGTGCTGCGGGAACCTCCGTCGCTCCCATTTGAATCTGACCTTGGATACTGATGTTGATGGTCAGTCGACGCGCTATCGTATTGTCCATGCGGTGCGTTCCCGCCAGCGGCAAGTCCAGCGGCATTCTTGCTTCGCGTTTGGCCAGATGACTTGATACCAGGAAAAAGATGATCAGCAGAAAAACAACGTCGATCATCGGTGTCATATTCGCCGACGCTGAAGATCGCTGGGATGCGAGTGGTGCCTTCATTGAAACTATCTCGCATCGCTTGGCGGAGATGGTTTTTGCGACTGCGGTGGCATCGCCATGCGTTCGGTTCGACGAGGTGCCTGACGTCGTTTGATCGGCGAGAGAGCATGGCCGGCCTGGTGGGCCACTTCGGCAATCAGCGAATCCACTCGGTTACGAAAAATCGCAAACGCGCCAAGCGATGGAATCGCAACGATTAAGCCACCCACCGTCGTCACGAGTGCTTGGTAAATGCCCTCGGCCAGGTCACCGGCGCCCGCTGCGCCGGCGGAGGTTGCGACTTGCTGAAACGCGATGATCATTCCAGTGACGGTACCTAGCAAGCCAACCATCGGTGCGATGTTGCCGATCAACGATAGATATTCGATTTTTCGCATCAGCCGAGCGGATTGCTCCGCGAGCGCGTCCTCGACCGCTTTCTCGACTTCGCTCCAACCAAGATCAAGTTCGCTCAAGCCACTGACAAGCGTGTAGCTCAGCACGCTTGGTTGACGGCGGCAGGCTGCGTCGGCTTCAACTGCGTTACCGCGCAGCAATGATTGGCGCACGGCATCGTGCAAACCATCAGGCACGATTTCGCGTCGACGCAGCGTCATCACTTGATCGAAAACAAGATAAACGGCCGCGATACTCAATCCCAGCAGGACAAGGATAATCAGCACACCGACGACACCGCCGCTGAAAATAATATCCATCAGACTGCTGCTTTGCGCGGCGCTGACTCCGTCGGCTTGAGCCATCAAACGCAGGTTCAAAACACTCATTGATTTGACTCGTCATGGTGGTGCGGATCCGTTGCTCCGGCAGTTAACAGAAACTCCGCATCGGCAAGCAATGGCTCATCCCACTCCAGCCTGAGCACGCGTTGCTTCTGCAATTGTGAAATGGCTTCGCGATGCCGATCGCGAATGGTTTGTTCAGTGGCCTCAACGCGACGACGGCTTTGGACCCAGGACAATACAAACATGGTGAAGATCGCGGTCGGCAACACGGACAAAACGATGCTTGTGAACATCATCGCGAATTCCGCACGAGGAAATTCGCTAAGGTTGCCAGCGAATTCGCGGAGCGAAGTGTAGCTGGCTTGAATGTAGCCTCGATACAACGCCACAATCGGCCCCGCCATCAGTACCCAAAACATCATAGTCCCGATCAACGCCAAGAGATTCGCCGCCCCGCGCGACGCCGAGGCTCGATCGATCTCGGAATCAAAGATCTGCTGTGACTGCTCTTGCAATGAATCGATGCCCGCAAGGTAAGCAGGTTGAGATCGAGACGGATTCGATTCATGACTGAGCATCGATGGATGACTTAAACTCGCGGGCTCGTTGTGGCTGAGGCGATGAATTTCGGCGCGGAATCGAGTCGCGAGTGGTCCAAGTCGGTCGGCAACCGCGGCGGCGCTGCGTCTGCGAATGCCTTCACGAATATCACTTGCCGATGACGTTGCCTGATTCAGATTTTGAATGCCCGTGTATGCCGCCGTGATCAGCGATGGCAGCGAACCGGCGAGAGACAGCACGACACGGTCCCACGCGCCGCTGGTCAAACTGAGCAAGCCCAGGATCGTTCGGTAGGGAAACCAAATGGAAGACGTATCGACCAGAATGCTTGCTCGCAATCGAGAGCGAATGGCGGCGCGAAGTGAAGGGCCACCACCGACAAGACTCTCGGCAATCTCTTCCGGTAACGCTCTCGCCTCCTCATGGAGTCGTTTCACCGCAGCGGTTAACCCGGGTAGTTGATTGTGTAAGTTGGTATGCAGCGCCGTTCGAAAACGTGCATCCATTGCCGCAAGCCGATGAACCGTGCGGCCCAGTGCATCACCCTGAACAAGTTCAGTAGACAACGATAGGTCAATCGCGGAAACCGCGTCGATACCCACGGCTGCCTCGGTGCGATTAGCTTTTTCGAAATCGGGGATGCAAACCGCGGTCGTAACTTGGCTGAGCGGAGCGGCGCGACGAATCCTAGCGACGAAGGCTTCGGTGTCGGTGCGAACGGTTTCGTTCACTTCGTTGATCGAATTGATAACCGGCACCACCAACGAACCTTCACTTGCCGCCGCCAACATATCGACGGTGTGACTTCGCAACTGATCTCGCCGAACAACGACAAGCAACACGCTCGCCATCGACAGCGCAAGCCGCGCGGTTTCCGCAACGTCGCGGCGATTATCGGTTGCCCCCGGAGAATCAACCAGCAAGTAAGGCACCCGCAGGGAATGCATTTGGTCGCTGGGGCAATGGAGATACTGCTCGTATCGCACATCCAAATTCGCGGGCGGGATCGGACCTACCCAAACGATTCGTTCAGTCGCTTCGTCCAGATTGTTGCCACTTCGAATCGCGGCAACGACATTTGGGGATTTGATGAATTGCCGCATCAGCCACGATTTGCCCTGGCCCGTCGCACCCACAATCGCGACCACCATCGCGCCCGAAGCGCGATCGGTCATGATCGAACTTCGAGCCTCCGCGTGGGAATCGCACAGCTGCCGGACGGCGCGTCCCACCACGCTGTCGCCCAGTACCGAAACCGTGGCTTGGCGAACCCGCCTCAAGTAAACGTATTCGGGTTCGGCGGAGCTTTGTGGCAGAGAAGAAATATCGTTCACGAAAGGCGTCAAAGGGGTTAGCGAGCAGGTAATCGCGACATCGAGTGATAATAACCGAAACCGGGCCGAGCGAATCGCTATCGGTTTGAATACAATACGTGGCCCTACCTAACGTTTCTGTACCCACACCTCGGTTTTTGGAACCAACAAGATGAGTCGTTTCTTTTCCCATTTGTCCCTCGCTGCATTCGTGGTGATGATCGCGTTTTCTTCCGATTCGCGTGCTGATGAAGCTGGCAAGGTCGCCAGCGGCGAAGCACAGGTGCTCTTCAATGGCTCGGATTTGACTGGTTGGAGCGGTGACAGCCGACTTTGGTCAGTGCGAGACGGAATTATCCACGGCGAGACGACCGCAGAAATTCCTGCCCAGGGAAACACGTTCCTGATTTGGCAAGGCGGTAAGGTCAAGGATTTTGATCTCACACTTTCCTTCCGCTGCAACGCAACCAACAACTCCGGGATCCAGTATCGCTCCAAGCACATCACCGACAAGAGCGTAAAGAATGACTGGGTCGTGCGAGGCTATCAGCACGAACTTCGCAATGAAGACACGTTTCCAAACGTCTCGGGATTTATCTATGACGAAGGTGGCAAACGTGGCCGAGTTTGTGCCGCAGGTGAGAAGGCGGTATGGAACGAAGGCGGCAAAGAACACGTTGCCGATTTGATCGATCAGGCCGCGTTTAAGAAACTGATGAAGGTTGATGCCTGGAATCAAGTTCGCATCGTCGCTCGCGGAAACAATATTCAGCACTACCTCAACGGCACGCTGATCCTTGACTTCACCGACAATCATCCTGTACTGAAGCTTTCCGAGGGCGTCTTGGCTCTCCAGCTTCATGCCGGCAAGCCGATGTTTGCCGAGTTCAAAGACATTCAGCTAAAGACAATCAAGTAAGTTTGGCCTCAACGTTTACGACCTGATGATGCGGCTCGACCGATCTCTTCGATACGGATAAAACTGAGACATAATTGATCGGTGCGTGGAGCGGATAATATTTGTTGTCCGCCTCGCCCTGGGGGACATTCATGCCGAAACAGCCGCGTCGTCGGGTCGTAATCATTGGTGGTGGATTCGGTGGCCTTCGAGCCGCCAGGGCACTTCGTAAAGCGGACGTTGACGTCCTGCTGGTCGATCGCCGTAATCACCATTTATTCCAACCCCTTCTTTACCAAGTCGCCACGGGTGACTTGTCGCCGGCCAATATCGCCGCTCCGCTGCGATATATTTTGCGGCACCAAAAAAATTGCACGACATTGATGGCGGAAGTCGTCGACTTTGATCTCGCCGCAAAGCAAGTCATCTTGGCGGATGGAAAACTCAAGTATGATTATTTGATCCTTGCAGCCGGAGCCACCCACAGCTATTTTGGAAACGAACAGTGGGAAGCGTTTGCACCTGGCCTAAAAACCATCGAAGGCGCAACCGAGATTCGCAGTCGTATTCTCAGCGCATTCGAAGCCGCAGAAAGGGAATCCAATCCAGCGCGACGAGCCGCGCTGCTAACGTTCGTGATTGTCGGCGCAGGACCGACCGGCACGGAGTTGTCCGGCGCGGTTTCAGAAATCGCGAACCATACGCTGAGGTATGATTTCCGCAACATCAATCCCGCGGATGCAAAAATCATCCTGATCGAAGCCAGCCCACGTCCGCTTGCCGTCTATCCGGAATCGCTAAGCAATAAAGCGGCGAAAGCGTTGATGGATCTTCGCGTCGATCTCCGGACTCACACCATGGTCACGGAGATCGGAGACGGATACGTCATCACCAAATGTAACGATAAGACCGAACGCATCCCCGCCAGAACCATTATTTGGGCCGCGGGTGTTGCCGCGTCGCCGTTGGCAAGAAAACTTGCCGATGCGACGAACGCCCCGACAAGCCGCGCGGGACATATTCAAGTCAACCAGGACCTGACGATTGGGACTCATCCGGACATCATGGCGATTGGCGACCTTGCCATGTGCACAACCGAAAATGGAAAGCCGCTGCCTGGGTTGGCACCCGTGGCGATGCAGCAAGGTGACTACGTCGGAGCTCGCATCATGGCAATCGAAAGCGGTCGCTCATTCGAAAAAGCGTTCCATTATCGCGATCGTGGAAGCATGGCTGTTATCGGGCGTTTCCAAGCCGTCGCGATGGTCGGCAAACGCGAATTGAGCGGATTGATCGCTTGGTTCGTCTGGTTAGCAATCCACTTGATGGAGATTACGTTGTTCTCCAATCGGATCCTCGTGATGATCCAGTGGGGCAGCACATTCCTGCTTCGCAACCGTTCCGCCAGATTAATCACGTACGAATCGGTCATGGTCAGCAACGAGCCTTCGGAAACCGAAACGCCTGCATAGCGACGATTATTTCTCAGTGATCAGAGTCGCAGGTTTTCTTCGATCGATCCATCCGCTAAGAAGAGACTCAATGCCAAGCAACCCAAGCACGGCGACGAGAAGCCACTGCCAAATGCGTTGGGTGCCTTCGAGTTCAACGTCGCGCTGTTGACGTTGGCCCGCGATCACCGTTTCGCTCTTATCAAGCGTCCCAAGACGAAGTCCTAGGCGTTCTAATTCGTCGCTGTCCATCGCGTCAGTTCGACTTTCCGACAAGTCGACATTCAATGCAAAAGGCAACTCCGCGTCGCCATCCACGAAACGATAAAAACCAGGATTATCCAACTCAGAAAAATCGGCGGTGCTTCGGTAAGCGATCGACGCTTGAGTCTCGTTCTTGATGCTTGCCGTCGGTGATGGAGAAAATGGCAATGGCTTACCAAGGATGAGGTCATCGAAGGCTACTTGATGGTTGCTTGCGTAACCAAACATTCCGTAAAGCAACGGTACAAACTTAGTTGAAAGCGCAAGTTGACTGTCGGTTGGTTGCCACCCCGCGGTCATGATCCAAAGTCGGCCCACACCGACGCGACGTTCCAGGATCGCCGGATCGCCATCGTCATACTGGACCACGGTTTTAAACTCATCGGTAACGCTTGAAAGCTTTCGATGTGACCAGAAGCGAATCTTTGTGAAATCGTTGTATCGAGCATCGGCGAGCGGCTTGAAAAGCGGATGTTCAAAATCAATCCGCGACCACATCGCGTAATCGTTGATTGTGGCGGGTGCAATTACCAAATCAGGCGAATCGCCAATGATCCGCAGTGCACTTTGCATTTGCGATAAATCAGACTTTGCATCCAACACCCATAAGACACTTCCACCGGTTGTCATGTACCTGCGGAGGCTTTGAAGCTGTGTTTCGTCAACCGCTTCCGCCATGATCACCAGCGGAGTTTGCTTCGAGTCAATCGTGGTCCGAATTTCGCTTGGCGTTGATGGCGCAAGCTCCACACTGCGGTAGCGATTGTCCAGCGGCGCTCGCTCCAAGTAATACCGCAAGCTTTGGCGAGGCTCGCCGTCGGTGGGCCCCACAAATAAAAGCTCTTGCATTTTCCTCGCGGGCCGCGTCAAAAATCGCACGTTGTCAAAGTCATGATCATCCCCTTCGATGACAAGTTTCAAGAGTGCGTTGTCCTCGGCCGCAAGCGGTGGCTCAGGGACTCGAATCACTCGGTTTTTCCCAGGTCTCACGTTCGTCGGAACCTTTGTCGATTCGATCGCTTTTCCATTCGCGTCCGCCCAGAAAACGGTGAAGTCCGCTTTGGTTGCATCTGCGGAATTGGAAACTCGGACCCGAGTGTCTTGTGTTTTCGCATCCACGGTTGGCGAAGGAGAGGTGCTCGATTCTTCACTCGCGTCATCGTCGCTGGTGCGAAGGATCGTGGCAAAGGCATTTGTCTTTTGAGCGGCAGTCACTTCACGGATTTCGATCTTGATTTCCTCCGGCCAACTGTATGACTGGAGCCCCTTCAAATTGTCATCGCCACCGATCTGCAAATCGGAAATCACAACCACATGTCCGGTGCCGCCGGTTGCGGGCGATGGTTCCTCGTCATTGGCAACGTCGGTTTCCGTTGTCGTCAACAGTTCCGCGGCCATTACTAGCGATGATCCCAGCTCACCAGCCGCCCAGCTCGGCTTCAACCGTTGAATCGTTTGATTGACGGCCTGAACGCGAGCCTCGAAATCGAGCGATGACGATTGCTCCAAGCTAAATGCGACGCGCGGTGAGGCATCAAATGAGACAATAGCAATCTGATCCGCTGGCTTCAGCTTCTTCACAATCGCCGCGGCTTCCTGGTTCGCCTGCTGCCATAATCCAGTCCGCCTCATGCTCGCACTTGTATCCAGGAGCATGACAATCCGTTTCCCCGGCTCCGTCTGCTGCTCGAGAACAGGGCTGCGAAGATAAGGCCGAGCGAATGCGGCCGCGAGCAGCAGCAACGCCAGCGCACGAATCAACAACAGCGGCCAATTGTCCAGCCGACTGCGTTTAGTCAACGTTGGGGGTGTGGGTTTCAAGAACATCAGCGAACTAAATCGCCGCTGGTCGCGCGGTTGCCGACGGATGAGGTGAAAAAGAATGGGCAACCCGATGCCGAGCGCACCAAGAACATAAAGCGGTGCAAGAAAACTCATCGCGTTCCTCCGACGCTTGAACGAATCGGTGCACCTTGATGGCGAGCGGTGACGCGGCCACGCTGCTGCTGAGCGGACAGAATATCAAACAGGGAGGCTTCCAGCGGCCGATCGGTTACGACTTCAAATAGATTAACTCCAAGGGCATCACAGAGCGATTTAATCTCATCGCGATGAGCATTGAATAACGCCTCGTAGTCCTTCGCGGCGGATTGGGGATCCACGTAGATATCCCGCCCGGTTTCCATATCGACCACCATCCCCGGTGCCTCCATTTGAAACTTCATTTCGGCGGGATCGAGCGTGCGAAGAATCATCACCTCATGCCCTCGCGAACGAAGCAATGACAGCTTTGTGCGAAGGCTAATCGAGGGCACCAGCAAGTCTGAAATCAAAATCACGAGTCCTCGCTTGGAGACCAACCTCGCCAGATGATCGAGCGGTTCATTGAGATCAGTCCCTTGGCCAGCAAGCGGACGCGACAAAGCGACTATCAATTGCCGCAGATGCCCAGGGCGATGACGTGCCGGAAAGAATTGATCAATCTTTTCGTCGAACGTGATAAGCCCGACACCATCGCGTTGCAGTGACAAATAATAAGCAATTGTCGCGGCGAGTGTCCGTGCGTACTCAGATTTAGTGTACTCAAGCGTTCCAAAGCCCATCGATTGGCTTTGATCAACCACCAAGTAACAGCGACGATTGGTTTCGTCCTCAAATCGTTTGACGAAGTAACGATCGCTTCGAGCGTAAAGCTTCCAATCGAGTCCGCGTGGATCATCACCGATGCTGTACGGTCGATATTCGCTGAACTCGACCGAGAATCCGTGATACGGACTGCGATGAAGTCCATTGTGAAACCCTTCCACGACGCCACGAGCTCGCAATTGCAAATCCTTGATTCGCATGATGGCGACGGGATCAACGCCTCCCGAAGATGCGGAGGGGTTCCCGCGTGAAGCCGATGTGTTATTGAACCGTTTGCTCATCCGCGGATCTTGCTGAAGGTTTCGGTAATCAATTGGTCAATGACATCATCCACGGTGACGCCTTCGGCCTCGGCGCGATAGCTGAGCAGAATTCGATGCCGCAGTGTCGGACGGGCCAATGCCTTGATATCGTCAAACGTCACATGCGTTCCGCCGCGAAGAATCGCTCGTGCCTTGCCGCCCAAAACCATCGTCTGCGCCGCACGAAGGCCCGCTCCCCAATTGACCCAGTCGTTGACAAACGTCGGCGTTCCCTCGCGACCGGGACGGCTGCGTGAAGCCAAATTGACGGCGCTCATCGCGACTTCTTCGGCAATCGGCACTCGCCGTACCGCTTGGTGAAATCGAATCACGTCTTCACCCGTGAACAGAGGCTGAATCGGCTCGGCGCTGCCGGCGGTCGTTCGCATCACAACCGCGAGTTCATCTTTGGGTGGCAAATAGTCAATCATCACGTTAAACATAAACCGATCCAGTTGCGCTTCTGGCAGCGGATAGGTTCCTTCCATCTCAATCGGGTTCTGTGTCGCGAGCACGAAGAATGGCTCTTCCAATTCAAAGCGACGACCACCGGCGGTGACTTGGTGCTCCTGCATCGCTTCCAGCAAAGCCGCTTGTGTCTTTGGTGGCGTGCGGTTGATTTCGTCGGCAAGGATGACATTGGCGAAGATCGGGCCTTTGACGAATTGCATCCGGCGACGACCATCGCCATCTTCGTCCAAGATTTCAGTCCCCGTGATGTCAGCCGGCATCAAGTCGGGTGTGAACTGAATGCGTTGAAATCGCAAATGAAAAACTTGAGCGACGCTTCTCACCAAAAGCGTTTTCGCAAGTCCGGGTGCCCCGGTGATCAAGCAGTGTCCACCGGCAACCAAGCAAATCAACAATTGCTCGATGACCTCACTTTGACCAACGATGACCTTCGATAATTCGAATTCAATTTTTGCTCGACCTTCACGAATTTGCTCAACGACAGCGGCTTCTTCGTCAACGGTTAACGCGGGCATGCTCATGTTGGGATAGCTAGTGGTAACAGGGACGGGTGGACTCAATGGGTCATCGCGTAAGTGACGATGTTTATGCCCAGGGGATAAGCTTTTTTGACAGAGAACTCTTCGAAGTACCAGCGATCCTCACCTTCTCTTTCCCAGCCATCGCCCAGGTCCGTGTTGTGGCAAATGAAGACCATGATTCGATCTTCATCATCCGTGATCGCGCGGTAATGAGGAACGCTCGTATCGCTGCCGTCGCGGGAGTATTCCCATGTGACTTCACGATTGCCACGTTGGGCTTGATGGATCGACGGAACCTGTGGCTTTTCCTTCAAATCATAAACACAGTGAAAGATCTCGTGAGCAAGCGGAACCTCAAAGGGAACTCGTTCGGGGAATACTCGCAGCAACTGCTGTCGCAAATTTTCATATTCCGAATCACCCCAAAAGTCATCCACCATCAAGAAGCCTCCATTGAGACAATAGCGACGCAGAGCCGCGACTTCAGCATCACTGAAGTACAGGGCGCCGGGTTCGATGATGTAAATGAAGGGGTAATCAAATAACCGGTCATCCGTCAGGTCAAGAACGACCGGTTCCGGGCTCACTTTTAACGTCGTGAGTTGCTGCAGACGCAGTGAAAAATTTAAATCGCTATCACGGTAATCCGTAGCCCAACCACCGCCGGATCTCCCGGAGGAGTCGTAGCGAATTCGTACGAAGGTGAACAAGTCGCCTGGGAAATTCTTATTCACCTCCCAGTCGGGAACTCCGTTGCGTCCCTGGTCCAGTTCTCGTTGCCGGTACCATCCCCGTTGGGCGAAGACGATTCCAGCGGAAGCGATGCAGAGCACCACGACACAGAACGATACAAATCGCATGCGACTCATGACTCAGTCTCCGCGGTGGGCTTGTCGGTAACGGGCGAGCCCAAATTCGGAACGTCTTTTTGGGGAGTGATTTCGGGGGAAGTGATTTCCGGAGGAGCTTCTTGCGTTTGCTTCCCCTGCACGATCTCAAGAAGCAGTTGATGGGCTTCACGATACCGCGGTGCGATCTCGAGTGCTCGCAATACGCTTCGTTTCGCAAAATCTTTTTGCCCCAGATTTAACTGAGCTTGCGCCAACCGTAGATCGATGTTTGCGGGATCGACCGGCTGCAATTTTGACAATGCTTGCAGTGCTTTCGCCGCATCGACGTGTTTTTTCAACTTGATTGCCGCTTCTGCAATCGCTTCGTGACCGGTCGATAGTAGTGGTTGAATCGCGATCCACTTATTGGCGTAGGTCAGTACTGATTCCCAGTCTTCTTTGTCACGAGCCAGTTCGATCAAACGGGTCAGGGCAGGAAGTGAATCGCTCGAATTCGCGTCGACTAATTTCAACGTCTCCCGTTCTTTTTCGGTCTCGTCGAGCTCGCGGTAAACCGAGGCGAGTTGCTCCAGGGGGCCGTCGCGTTCGGGATAAACGACTCCGGTATCAATCAGGTTTTGCAGTGAGTCCTTCGCCTCTTCCCACTGCCCCGCTTTGATCAATGAACTCGCTTCATCGACAAGCTTCCAAACGCTCTTTGTCTGTTCGTCATCACGATTCCAATTGGCATCCTTCCCAAACGCCAACGCTCGTTCTTTGGCATACTTCAAGAATTGGTCATCGATCGATTCGATGGGCCGCATCGATCGGCTGATCGCATCATTGATCGATAATCCGTTGCCTAGTTCGACGAGAAGTGCCTTCAACGCATCCGTCCCAAATCGATCGACTAGGAATTCGACCACAAGGCTGGATTGGTAATAAGCGAACTGCAGGTGCATCGGCGACGCTGGCCTTAGGAAGGCGCCGCTAAGTTTGCTGACCGGCATCAATGATTCGTCCAGCAACATCTCGCGGAACACCGGCGTCATCGCTTGACCCCATGACGCATCCCGCTGACGCTCTTCATAAACCGAGATGCCTTCGCTAAGCCATCGGGGCATTCGATTCTTCGTTTTCTCGAGCGTGACCGCGTGACAGAATTCGTGCCAGAGAACACTTTCCCAGTTCGACGGTCGACTGCCCTGTGAAGCAGGACTATTTGCCGTGATGACTCTTCCAAAACAAACACCCAAGAACCCTCCGCCGCCGGGAAGGCCGAAGGTTCGGATCGCGAAGTCTTTTTGCTGGGGATAGATTTCGACGATGATGGGAGCGCGAGGCGTTACGTCATATTTCTCGCAAAGCTTTTGTTTTGCAGCGCTCAGCAAATCCAAAACGCGATCGCCGTAGATCTCGGCCTCAAAAGAATCCATGCGTACTTCAATCCCTTCGGCCTGAAGCGAAGTAAACCCTTTCAAACGGTCCGACAACGTCATCAGATTATGAACAACGACGTTATAAGGATCTGCCTTGGAGACGTCAGACGCGATCTTCCAACCGATCGCATCTTCACCCATCCGTAATAGGTCCTGCGCAAGCTGAAACTTTGCTGGCGTGAAGTCGGTTTTGAACGCGAGCGATCGACGTTGATAAGCGGCACCCTCTTCAAATCGATAATTGTCCGAGAGCTTACGACCGATCAAGTGATCGACTTCGGGATTTGAACTCCAGGTGCTGAGCGCGGCCGCTCGCATCAGTGGTTCTATTTCGTATTGTCCACGAAGATGCGAGATAACGGCCAAGTAAGACCATGCGGCCCAGTCATGCGGATTAACTTCCAGAACTCTGGTAATCGTGCTTTGGGCTTCGCTGAATCGCTCGGCGCTGATCGCGTTGTCGACAAGCATCAGCAAGCTTGGCGTGAAGTACGGGTTGCACTGAAGCGACTTCTTAACCACGTCGGTCGCCTTCGAACTGTCGCTTGATTCAAAGGCACGAGCCTGCAGGTAGCCGACTCGCGGATCCAAGGCATCAATGCCTTCCGCGGTGGCAAGCGTTTGACTCGCGACTTGAAAATCACCTTTCGAGATTGCAAGCTCCGCCGTGGCGAGATGAGCATCGAGATGCTTGGGATCGGCTTGGCGGACTCGATCGTAGAAGAGCGTCAGAACCTGCCGAGCGTCTTCGTCGCGAAGCACAAAATAACGACCGGCGGCAACGAGAGAATCGGCACTCGCGAATCGCGATGAGGATTGTTGAAGTATGCTAAATATCTGATCCGCTTCGCGTTCGGCTTGTTCGGTTCGGTTGTTGTCAAGCAACACCTCTCGACCCAGCAATCGCAAGGAGACGCTTTGCGAATAGCGACCGATCGCCTGTTCGTAAACCGCCAATGCATCGGCGTACTTGCCGCGAGCGAGCTGGCACCGAATCAGAAGCTTGGGCCACTTCTCATTCCAAACGCCGCGATCAAATTCAACCTTCGCCAATTTCATCGCGGCATCGTATTTTCCACGGCGAAACAGATCGTCCGCCGACTCGTCCGCGTGGGCCTGCGGGAATGAAAAAAGTGCGAGGCCGCAGCCGATGACGAACAACCGCAATGGGGTAAAACGTCCGCGGTGGGAAGCAGGTGATGACCGGAACGTGAAGTGATGTGCAAAAGCCAACGAACTTCCCCGCGTGTGTTGATCGGCAAAAAACAGCTAACCCATCGAGCCAGTTTACGCAGTCTACAAACCGCATCGGACGGTCGATGTTTCGATTGTACCGTCTCCGCAACCCGCTGACTGGTTTTACCATTGGCCAAAGCTCACGCAATGCAAATAGGGACCGTCATGAGGACAACGCCGCCTTCACCGAGCCGATCGAAAGGATCTACCCCCTCCGTCTACTACGGCCTGGCTGCCCTTCTGCATCTGCGTCTTGTGGCGGTTCAAAAACATCGCGGTTTGTACGGCCGGCCGCAGCGTCGACGACACACGCATGGGTCAGCCGACAATGGAGATGAGCCTGAATTGTTGGCGATATGGATTACATCCCCCGGCGAATACCCAAAACAAACATTTTTCTTGTTTTGCAAATCTCTTTGGAACTATTGCCACGCGGATATCTCTCATTTCGGTTTCTATTTTCCATGTCCAAGGCGGGTTGGAGTGTTCCTCGGTTGACACACGCAGTTCTGGTACCGGGCACGACCACGACGCGAATTTCGATCCGCTGGAGTGTCCGACATGTTCGCTTCGCCTTGCGACGAAGGAAGGAACGTGCCCTCGTTGCGTGCAGAAAAGCCAAATCATTCGTCGCGTCAACGAGTTGATTCGCCCGTACCGTCGCGGAACGATTTTGCTCTGCTTGCTGACCGTTGCGGGCGTGAGCGCTGAATGGATTCCTCCCAAATTGCAGTTCGGATATCTCAACCTGAACGTTGAAACGGATATGGGTCCGGACCGCTTTACGATGAGATGAACGCAGGGCCAAGCGATCGATTATGGCGAGAATGGAAAGCTGAATATTGATGCCAAAGGGAATCGATACGGGGTGGACGACATCGAATCGCTTCCACCCGTCGACCACGAACGATTTCTCCAGTTCATCTATTGGTGATCTGGCTGCGCAGACGGGCGGCCTGCGAGAGACTCATGGACGCAACTCAGTCGTTCGCTTTTCGGATCAGTCGTTCGCTTTTCGGATCTTCTTGGATTTTAGTGGCAAGGGTGAGGTTCGATTTCGGTCTTTCGACCTCGGAACAGGGCGGTGGATTTTTGCAGGCATCCGCTCCTGCGTCCCATGATTTGGCAGCAGACGTTGAAACG
>Ga0105050_10005079_pt1 | contig 17125 bp, 16 predicted proteins | sample FRY01_FD_78088 | JGI IMG/M metagenome (GOLD analysis project Ga0105050, IMG submission 78088) | Freshwater microbial communities from Lake Fryxell liftoff mats and glacier meltwater in Antarctica - FRY-01 | ecosystem: Environmental > Aquatic > Freshwater > Ice > Glacier meltwater ... | reverse complement strand
TTTTAAGTCTATCAAACATCTGAAAAAAAAGAAGTTTTATTAACAACAATTAGCGAATAACATACCAATAAGTGTTTATTAGCTTGAAAAAACGTCTCTGCCATAGGGGAAGTCCTCACCGAGATATTGAATAATGCAGCCACTCATTCACTGACTAGGGGCAAACACTTGCTAGATTTACTCTGCTTAAGCAAGTAATCTTAAGTGAGCTTGAGTAAGTAATAGGATCACTCGAGTCTTGTTTCAATCATCGAATAATAAAAAAACTAAATTAATTTAGTTAAAGGAGACCGCTCCATGATGCAGATTCAATTAATTGTGAATGGTCAGTCAGAGACATTGACTGCCGCACCAAACACCTTGTTAGTTCAAGCGCTTCGCGAACATCTTAATTTAACGGGTACGCATGTTGGCTGCGATACAGCGCAGTGTGGTGTATGCACCGTCCTGATGAATGGCAATGCGATCAAGTCCTGTAATGTGCTGCTCGCGCAGGCTGAGGGTGCCTCAATAGACACAATAGAGGGCTTGGCCGAAGCCGATGGCACGATGCATCCGATGCAAGCAGCTTTTAATGACTGTCATGGACTGCAGTGCGGCTTTTGCACGCCCGGGATGGTGATGAATGCTGTGGATATTTGCCGTAAGCATCCCGATCCTAGCGCTCAACTGATCCGTGAAAAATTAGACGGCAATATTTGTCGCTGCACGGGTTATCAAAACATCGTCAAGGCTGTGCAGCAAGGTGCTGCCGCCATGAAAGCTTGAGGAGGCGACCATGGGTGCAAATGAATTCGCAAAGCTGCCGCATATCGGTGAGTCAGTGTTACGCAAAGAAGATTATCGTTTCCTGACCGGCGCAGGCCAATATACGGATGACATCACGCTCGCACGGATGGCGCACGCTGTATTTGTGCGTTCGCCGCACGCACACGCTTTGATTAAAAGCGTCGATATCCGTGTCGCCAAAAGCGCACCGGGTGTGATTGGCGTGCTCGAGGGCAAGGATGTCGCGCAGGACAAGATCAATGGATTGCCTTGTGGGTGGTTGATTACCAGCACTGACGGTCAGCCGATGAAAGAGCCGCCTCACCCCATTCTGGCGCTCGACACAGTACGTTACGTGGGTGACCATGTTGTGATGGTCGTGGCTGAAACGCTTGAACAAGCAAAAAATGCAGCCGAGCTTGTTGAGGTGGATTACGAGCCCTTGTCTGCCGTAGTGGATGTGCGTGATGCACAGGGTGGAGTGGCCTTGCATGATGCCGCGCCAGACAACCATTGTTATAAATGGGCGCTTGGCGATAAAGCCTTGGTGGATGCAGCTTTTACGCATGCTGCCCACGTGACCAAGCTAGACCTCATCAATAATCGTTTGGTTCCGAACGCCATGGAGCCTCGCGCAGCGATTGGCTCTTATAGCCGTGCAAATGACGACTACACGCTTTACGTTTCTAATCAAAACCCACACGTTGAGCGTTTGTTGATGACGGCATTTGTGATGGGTTTGCCCGAACACAAAGTCCGAGTCATCGCACCGGATGTGGGGGGCGGTTTTGGTTCAAAGATTTATTTGTATGCTGAGGATGTTTGCCTCACCTGGGCTTCCAAAAAACTCAATCGCAACATTAAATGGGTCTGTGAAAGAGGCGAAGCATTTCTCTCGGACGCGCATGGCCGTGATCACTCAAGCCATGCCGAGCTTGCCCTAGATAAAGACGGAAAATTCCTCGCTCTTCGTGTGCATACAGACGCCAACCTAGGCGCGTATCTGTCAACGTTTTCCACCTGTGTGCCGACGATCCTCTATGCCACCTTGCTAGCAGGGCAGTACACCACACCGTTGATCTATGCCGAGGTAGATGCTTGGTTTACCAACACGGCACCGGTGGATGCGTATCGCGGAGCAGGCCGTCCCGAGGCCACTTATTTGGTGGAACGGATTGTGAGTCGAGCCGCATTCGAGCTCGGACTGCCTCAAGATGAAATTCGCCGTCGTAACTTTATCACCCAGTTTCCTTATCAAACACCTGTCGCCCTTCAGTACGATATTGGTGACTACGTGGGGTGCATGGATGCCTCACAAAAGCTTGCGGATGTTGCGGGCTTTAAAGACCGACAGGCCGTGAGCAAGGCTCAAGGAAAATTGCGGGGGATCGGTTACTCAAGCTATATCGAAGCATGTGGATTAGCTCCGAGCAACATTGCGGGTGCCTTGGGTGCGCGCGCAGGTCTCTTTGAGTGCGGTGAGGTGCGTGTGCATCCGACTGGGAGTGTGACGGTATTCACGGGCTCACACAGCCACGGTCAAGGCCATGAAACGACTTTTGCTCAGGTTGTGGCGGCACGCTTGGGGATCGCTGTGGATGCCGTGGATATTGTTCATGGCGATACGGGTCGTGTGCCCTTTGGCATGGGGACGTATGGCTCGCGTTCAATTTCTGTGGGTGGTGCTGCGATTATGAAAGCTTTGGACAAAATTGAAGCCAAAGCTAAAAAGATTGCGGCGCACTTGCTGGAGGCTGCGGATACGGATATTGATTTTGCGAACGGTGAGTTTACTGTTCGTGGTACCGATAAGAAAATCCCTTTTGGTACGGTGGCCTTGACGGCTTATGTGCCCCATAACTACCCCTTAGAGACCTTAGAGCCTGGTCTAAATGAAACAGCATTTTATGACCCGACAAATTTCACGTTTCCCTCGGGAACATATATCGCCGAGGTCGAAGTTGATCCTGAAACGGGTGTGGTGCGTTTAGATCGCTTTACTGCGGTGGATGACTTTGGCACCATCATTAACCCGATGATTGTCGAGGGCCAAGTGCATGGTGGTCTCGTTCAAGGCATCGGACAGGCCATGATTGAAAACTGTGTCTACGACCGCGAGTCGGGTCAGTTGTTGACGGGCTCGTATATGGACTATGCCATGCCGCGCGCCGATGACTTTCCAGAATTTAAGATCGGCCATATCTGTACGCCCTGCACCCATAACCCCTTAGGGACCAAAGGTTGTGGTGAAGCTGGGGCCATTGGCTCGCCGCCTGCCATCATGAACGCAGTGTTGGATGCTCTGGCTCCTTTAGGGGTCAAGGATCTGGACATGCCTGCCACACCACATCGCGTGTGGCAGGCCATTCAATCCGTTCAAGCCTAAAGAGGAGCTGGACATGTACGCATTTACCTATGAGCGTCCGAATTCTTTGGCTGATGCCCAAAAATTAGTGCAAGCAGGTGGACAGGCCTTGGCGGGTGGTCAGACCATGCTGGCCTCGATGAAGCAGCGTCTGATGCAACCCGAGCAACTGATTGACTTGAGTCGCGTCGCCGAGTTGGTCGGCGTGCGCAAAGACGGTGAGCAGATTGTGATCGGTGCGATGACCAAACATTGCGATGTTGAAAACAATGCCTTGGTGAAACAGCATATTCCCGCCTTAGCCGCCTTGGCGGGTGGTATTGGCGATCGACAAGTCCGTGCGATGGGAACCATGGGTGGTTCGGTTGCCAACAACGACCCCTCGGCGTGTTATCCCAGCGCACTGATGGCGCTGGACGCCACGATCTACACGGACGCACGTACCATCAGCGCCCAAGACTTTTTTCTTGGAATGTATGCGACGGCCTTATATGCGGGGGAGTTAATTACCGCTGTGAGTTTTCCAATCCCAAAACGTGCGGCTTACGCCAAATTTAAGCAAGGTGCTTCACGCTATGCAATGGTGGGCGTCTTTGTGGCTGAGACGGCGCAGGGCGTTCGCGTAGCGGTGACTGGCGCGTCAACCGGCGTGTTTCGACATGCAGGTCTCGAGGCAGCACTGAACAAGCGCTTTGCTCCAGAAGTCGTGGCGGAAGTCGCGATCGATGACGCTGAGCTCAATAGCGATATACACGCATCTGCCAGCTACCGTGCTCAGCTGATCAAGGTGCAAACCCGACTGGCTGTTCAGATGGCGCTTGCCTAGCGCATGGCGCTCCAGCGGAGTCTTGGGGCGCGTTTTTGGGACTCTTCATGGCGGATACGCTAAGCGTTGATTCAGTCGATGCGTTGACGACGGCTCTTGCTTCGGTCGGTTATCAAACCGAGCGACGCTTGGCAACGGCCGTCTATCTCAGCCTGAGACTTCAGCGACCCTTGCTGCTTGAGGGGGAACCGGGAGTGGGTAAAACGGAGTTGGCAAAGGCTTTGGCGAGCGTCTTAAAGCGTCCACTTGTTCGCCTGCAGTGTTACGACGGCATGGAGCAGCGCGAAGCCTTGTACGAATGGAATCACGCGGCACAGCTCATGCATATGCGTGCGCAGCAAGATCACGCCACACCTGAGCAGCTCGAGCATGCTATTTATCAAGAAAAATACTTGCTACGACGACCGATGTTGCAGGCGTTGCAAACCCCTGCGCCTGGCGCAGTACTGTTGATCGATGAGGTCGATCGCGCCGATGCACCGTTCGAGGCTTTTTTGCTTGAGTATCTCGGGGAGTACCAAGTGAGTATTCCCGAGTTCGGCACTATTCGTGCTCAGTGCCCGCCTGTCACCATCCTGACTAGCAACCGCACGCGTGATCTCAATGATGCAGTCAAGCGCCGCTGCCTTTATCACTGGATGGACTACCCGGATCGTGAGCGTGAGCTTGCGATTGTGCGCGAGAGAGTGCCCGAGGCGAGTCAAGCGCTGGCCGAGCAAGTTGCAAGCTTTGTCGAACGTCTGCGTCGTGCGCCGTTTGTGAGCGCCTTTAGTCGTTCTCCAGGCATTGCAGAAAGCGTGGAATGGGCAAAGGCCTTGGTGGCACTGAACACCTTGCAGCTTGATCCAGAAGTCATTCAAAGCACAGTAGGTATTTTATTTAAACAACGTGAAGATCTTGCTGCGCTTGAGCCCATGCTTGACGCGCTGCTTGCGCCGAACCAAGAGGTCTAATTTTGCCTACGCAACTCGGTGATGCGCGGGTTGGAAAGATGGCCGACAATGTGATCGGTTTTGGTCGTACGCTGCGGCGGGCAGGACTGCCCATGGATAGCGAACGGATTAGCTTGGCGCTCGCTTCCACACTATTAGTGGGTGTCGAAAACAAGCAAGATTTTCTGGCAGCGCTAGAATCGACGATGGTGTGTCGTCAGCAGGATCTCGAAGTCTTCAGGCAATTGTTCGATGCTTATTTTCGTAACCCCGAGCTCACGCAGCAACTGTTGGCGCAGATGTTACCGAAAACAACTGAGGCCGCACCTGCGCCTAAGCGCCGAGCTAGAGCACAGGAGGCCCTGGCTGCTATCGCGGCGAGCGCCACGCGCGCGACTGCCCAAGAGGACTCTGTAGAGTTTGACGCAGCGATGACGGCGAGCGATCGAGAGCGCTTGAAACATGCGGATTTTGAAAGTTTGAGCGCTAGTGAATTTAAATTAGTGGAACGTTTAGCGAGTGAGATCAGCTTGCCATGGCCGCGCATCGCTGCGCGCCGGATGCGTCACAGTCATTCTGGCGGTCGGATTGACTGGGCACGTACTTTAAGAGAAACGGCACGCATGGATGGCGAGTTGTTGTCCTTGCCTTATTTAGCTCGGCGGACCCAAGCTTTACCAGTACTGATTTTGATCGACGTATCTGGCTCGATGGAACGCTATGCCAGGCTGATGTTGGCATTTTTACACCACAGTACGCGAGGGCTTTCGCGTTCGGTGTTTGCATTTGGACATCAGTTGACGGATTTAAATAGTGCTTTTCGTCATGCGGATTCTGATCAGATGCTTGCGCGTACCAACACGCTGATCCAAGACTTTGCCGGTGGTACAAAAATTGGACAGGCGCTTGGACAATTACGCTTGTCCCATCAACGACAGCTTATCGGTCGTCGTACCGTCGTACTATTCATCACAGACGGTTTGGATACTGGCGAATCGACGGTGCTGGCTCAGGAGCTTGCTTGGCTCAAGCGTAACTGCCGTAGCTTGTTATGGCTGAATCCATTGTTACGCTTTGAGCACTATGCACCGAGTGCTGTTGGAGCGAGTGTGCTGCAAAGGTATGCGGATGGTATGTTAGCGATACACAATCTCGCACATTTGGATAAATTAGCGCTCGCATTAGCTACTTTGATTAAGCAGTAAATACTGACACGAGAGAACCTTATGGACATGCAAGGCCATCGTCAACTTGGCGCTTCACAACAGCAAGCATGGGACGCCCTTAACGATCCTGTTATTTTGAAGTCTTGCATTCCTGGATGTGAGAAGTTTGAACTGATCGCCGAGCATCAATATGCGATGTTGGTCGCCATCAAAATTGGACCTGTCGCTGCCAAATTTAACGGCAAGGTTACCTTGGCTGATATTCAAGCGCCCGAGTCATATGCTCTACAGTTTGAGGCGCAAGGTGGTGTCGCGGGCTTTGGACAAGGCGAGTCAAAAGTACAACTCGTTGCCAACGATGGGGGCTGTGAGTTGCGCTATACCGTGCACTCAAAAGTGGGCGGAAAAATCGCACAACTTGGACAACGTCTTATTGACGGTGTGGCCAAGTCCTTGGCTGAAGACTTCTTTAAACGCTTTGAGCAAGCATTGCTCGAGAAATACCCAGAGTCCGCTCAGTCATCTCCGTCGACAAAGCAAGAGGAGGTCTCTTTAGAGCATGTAAATCCTAGCCGCCCAACTGCGTCTGCTATGCCCAAGTGGTTCTGGCCTTTTGTAGTGGGCGTGATTGCGGGCGTTGTCGGTTGGTGGGTCACGCGTTAAGAATGAAGCGCTCAAGATCAAGCGCTCTATTCCCCAGGAAAACCTATAAAGATTGCGCAAGCAATTGCGCATAATCCTCTGGTGTTGCGATGCGTGGATTAGTTTTGTGACAATGATCGGCCATCGCACCTTCAATGATTTTGGGAAACATGTCTGATGTCACGCCCATGGCCGCTAAGCCCGCAGGCAAGCCCAAGCGTTGATTCATTGCTTTGACGGCGGGCACGACTTCTTCGGGTTGGACTAAACCCATGGTTTGGGCGAGGCGCTCAAGTTTTTTAGCCTGCTGCATCGAGGTTTCTGTTGCATTAAACGCGATCACAGCGGGTAAGAACATCGCATTTAGCGTGCCGTGATGTAGCTTTGGGTTGATCCCTCCGAGGGAGTGGCTCAAGCTGTGCACAGCACCTAAGCCCTTTTGAAACGCCATCGCCCCTTGTGTGGATGCGCTCATCATGTGAAAGCGCGCCTCGCGGTCATGAGGTGTTTTTGTTGCACGCTCAATATGACGCCATCCTCGCCATAAACCATCCAAGGCAATCCCTTCGGCAGGAAAGTTTAAAGCAGAAGACATAAAGGTTTCGCAGCAATGCGTGATCGCATCCATACCTGTGGCCGCTGTCAGCAGGGCAGGCAAGTCAAGGGTGAGTTCAGGATCACAAATCGCGGACTTTGGCACGATATGTGGCGATAACAATCCGACTTTACGGCCATCGTCCAAAATCAACATTGCCCCTCGGCCAACCTCGCTGCCAGTGCCAGACGTGGTCGGAATAGCGATAATCGGCGCAGTAGCCGCAGTGATTCGAGCAGTACCACCGTTCACCGCAATAAAGTCCTTGAGTGGACCAGGATGCGCAGCACAGACGGCAACTGCTTTGGCTAGGTCCATCGCAGAACCACCACCCACCGCGATCATGCCATCAAACTTTCCTTGTTTGTAAAGTGCCAAAGCATCACGTACAGCGGCTTCGTGAGGGTTGGGCGGCGTTTGGTCGTACACCTGGACGCTTTGCGGATCTTTCAATTGCGCTAACACGCGATCTACGATGCCGGCGGCGCGCACCCCCGCGTCAGTCACCAGCATTGGGCGCTTTATACCCAGACGATCGCATTCAGCCTGCAAGATGCTGATCGCACCAAAATCAAAATTAATCTGCGTGATGTAGTTAATCAGTGCCATTGCGTTATCTCCGATATTGCTGTTGTTATGAGAGCCATCATAAGTCACTTTTTACCGTTTGGAGTACGAACCAATTGCCAGTCGGCATGAACGTTACTGGGGCATGCTCGTTTGTCGCGATTACTATTATTATGGTGTAAAATGCGTACACAAAGATACACAAAATAGGGGGCTTCTGTGGAAGCGACAAAAGTTGGTATCCGTGAATTTCGCTCTGACTTGGCTGAGTACATTGCCTCGAACACGCCTGTGGCTGTTACGAGGCATGGTCAGACTGTTGGCTACTTTATTCCTGCACAAGGAAACTTAGAAGCAGATTTCGCTGCTTTGAAAAAGGCAAGCAAGGCTTTGGACAAGTTGCTGCAAGCACAGACTGTTGATATTGAGGTTGTAGTGGCTGATTTCAAAGCGGCACGGAAGAGAGCTAGTCCTAATGCAAAAAAACTGAAAGTAAAAGCCGCATGAGCAGTAAAGCAATTGTTCTTGATGCAAATATTTTGATTCGTGCAGTTCTTGGAAAGCAGGTGCGTGAGCTTATTTTTCAAAACGCTAACACCGTTAAGTTTTTTACGCCTGAAGTAGCTTATATTGATGCGCGAAAATATCTTCCTGTAATTTTGAAAAAACGCGGGATTGATTCAAGTGCAGTAATGCTTGTTCTGGATCGCTTAGAAAGTATTGTGCATTCTATTGATGTAGAGTTATATGAAGGTATGCAACAACAGGCTTTGCAAAGGATTGCTGCTCGTGATGCAGATGACTGGCCTGTGTTGGCGTGTGCGATGATTTTAGATTGTCCAGTCTGGACAGAGGACACTGATTTTTTTGGGACAGGGGTTGCGACATGGACATCTGACCGTATAGCCTTATATTTTGAATGAATATTGCTAGCAAAGACTGAAATTAGTTTTGTATCAAAGTGTTTCCGTACGAACATTTACGAATAGAAGTAGGACAAAATCCTAATCATACTTTCGGGATGGAAAAACGCGTGCTGACACTTGAACTCGTTGTTGAACAAAACACCAAAATGGTCGAGCGTCTCGATCGTTCGATGGCCCAACTCTGCCAGGCGATGAATGATCTGCGCGTGCAGATGATTCAGGGTCAAGCTGAGCTTCGCAAAGAAATGGCAGATGGCCAGGCTCAACTGCGCCAAGAAATTGCGCACAGTCATCAACAATTGCACGTGTTCTTTGAGCGTAAATTCATGTGGCTGATCAGCGCCTATTGCGGTGGCTTGTTTACCTTGATCGGCTTTATGGCAAAGTACTTTCTGGATAGTTACGCCAAGTAATATGGAACTCAAGAGTTTTGTATCAAAGTGTTTCCGTACGAACATTTACGAATAGAAATAGGACAAAATCCTATTCATACTTTCGGGATGGAAAAACGCGTGCTGACACTTGAACTTGTTGTTGAACAAAACACCAAAATGGTCGAGCGTCTCGATCGTTCTATGGCCCAACTTTGCCAAGCGATGGCTGATCTGCGCGTGCAGATGATCCAGGGTCAAGCCGAGTTACGTCAGGAGATTGCCTTAAGCCAAGCCGAGCTCCGCAAAGAAATGGCAGATGGCCAGGCTCAACTTCGCCAAGAAATTGCGCACAGTCATCAACAATTGCACGTGTTCTTTGAGCGCAAATTCATGTGGCTGATCAGCGCCTATTGCGGCGGCTTTTTTACCTTGATCGGCTTTATGGCAAAGTACTTTCTGGATAGTTACGCCAAGTAACATCCATTGCTCCGATCAAAATCATCACGAATTTAACTATTACAACTTGTAAGCTGTATATTAATTTTACAAATTTAAATATGTATTATGGTTTTACATATTATTATTTGTATAATAAAAAAAACAGATTGAGGTTTGTATGCGTGAATTTTCTATTCGTACAGCTGAACAGCTGCCTACACTGCTCCAAGCCTTTCGTAAGCAGGCTGGTTTGACCCAAGCCGACACAGCAAAGCGGCTGGGTGTCACACAACAGACTCTTTCTGCTTTGGAACGTCACTCCGACAAAATAAGCGCTGACCGCCTCCTTCAAGTTTTGAACATGTATGGAGTTGAGCTCGTTTTACGTCATACGGGTGAGAATCAACCTCGCGAGAGCGCCTCAGATTTGGAGTGGTAAGCAAATGGGTAGACACTCTCGTATCAGAGCACTCGGGCTTTGGATGAATGGACATTTTGTCGGCACATGGGGGATTCAACCCCGTCTTGGCGAATACCTTCAGTACGACGATGACTGGGTGGCTTCTGAACAAGGTAGACCCTTGTCCCTTTCGCTTCCATTTACCCCCGGTAATGGTCCTCATAAAGTGCCTGCTGTACGCGCTTATTTTGAAAATCTGTTGCCTGATAGCTATGCTATTCGCGAACGAGTGGCCCGTCGGTTTCGGACGGACTCGGCTGATGCCTTTGCCTTGTTAGCCGAGATCGGTAGGGACTGCGTGGGGGCATTGCAAATATTGCCTGATGGTATGGCGCCTACTGACGTCAGGTCCATTCAGGCGACCCCAATGACTGATGCCGAGATCGCGCGTTTGCTCAAAGGTGTTGCGACGCAAAGCCAGGTGGAAGATTCTGATTTCGATGATGGGGGATTCCGAATATCGATTGCTGGCGCGCAAGAAAAAACAGCCCTGTTGCGACACAATGGCCAGTGGTGTCGACCGCACGCCAGTACACCTACTTCTCATATCCTTAAGTTACCGCTAGGTTTAGTTGGCAATATGCAGTTTGACTTGAGTGAATCAGTCGAAAATGAGTGGCTGTGCTCTGAGATTCTGGCGGCTTATGGCTTGCCGGTTGCACGGACCGAGCCTTTGCAATTTGAGGGACTGAAAGTCTTGGCGGTTAAGCGTTTTGATCGCATGTGGTCGAAAAACGAAAACGAGCCGCCTTGGCTCATTAGGTTGCCTCAGGAGGATATGTGTCAGGCAACTGGTACCCCGCCGCATCTGAAGTATGAGGCGGATGGCGGTCCCGGGGTTGCGCGCATTATGGGTTTACTGGAAACGTCGAGTCAGGCTGGGCAAGACCGGCGCGTATTTTTTCAGTCACAGGTTTTGTTCTGGATGTTGCGCGCGACGGATGGTCACGCGAAAAACTTCAGTTTGTTCGTGCGTTCTGGCGGTACCTACGCACTGACGCCACTCTACGATGTGCTTTCTGCGTATCCAATTTTGGGGGAGGGGCCCGGCAAGCTATCTCCGTTTAGGGCCAAAATGGCCATGGCTGTCCGTTCAAAAAATCCACACTGGATCATGCGTGATATCCATCGCAGCCACTGGCTGACCGTAGGAGAACAGTTTGGTGTGATGATGTCCGATGGTCGGGGTGTAGAGGGTGTAATCGACGACTTGGTATTACGCACCTCAGAGGTCGTACAAATTGTGCGGGCTAAATTACCACCTGGTTTTCCTGAGGCCTTAGCGGAAAGCATCTTTGGCGGTTTACAATCCGCAGCAGATAGGCTCAGTCGCTAGGCGAACCTTAAAAACCTTATTTGATCCTGCGGTGAATCGGCGCCATAATCTCCGCATAAAAAGCGGGGATAAACTCTAATGTCGATGGTGTGGTTGATATGGTGCTTGATGCGACACAGCACCATCACACTCCACTGACCGTCGAGCGTGGTGTTCTCAGAAAATCAGACGCCAGTGGGCGCAGCACAAGCTATGAATTGCTCTGAAGTGTCTCTTGGGACACAATTCTGTCAATTCATGCATTTATTGATGCCCAAAGGACACAATGACCACACTCGCCAGTCAGACGCGTGAGAATTTGAAATTTCCGGTTTGGCCCTTAATCGCCACACTCGCGACGCAAAGCTTGGCGACGATGGCGGCGTATTCGTTTCCGGTGGTGGCGCCTGTGATTGCAGAGGACCTACAGGTGCCCGGTACGTTGGTGGGGTTTTTTATCTCCACTGTTTATGGCGTGGGCATTATTTCGGCGTTGCTTTCGCCGCGCTTTATTCGACGGTTTGGGGCGGTGCGGGTGAGTCAGTTTGTGTTGATTGCCACCCTGGCGATGCTGCTGGCTTGTTCGGTGGGGAGTGTTGCCTCAGTGGTCATTGGGGCAGCGCTGTTGGGCTTGGCCTACGGTGCGACGGCACCGGCGAGCGCGCATCTGTTGGTACCGCGCACTCCTCTACGTGTGATGAATCTCGTGTTATCGATCCGGCAGATTGGTGTGCCGTTGGGTGGTGTGTTGGCGGGTTTGATCATGGTGCCGATGACCTTGAGTTTAGGCTGGCAAACGGCGCTGCTATGGCAAACCGTACCCGTGTTGGCCGCGGTGCTGTTGCTAGAGTGCGCACGTCGAGGCTGGGACACTGATCGAGATCCCACACGTCAAATATTGAGCAAAGGGCTTTTCGCACCGGTGCAAATCTTATTTGATCGACCAGAGCTACGGCGCCTTTCGTTTGTGAGCTTTATGTACAGCGGCTTGCAGCTCTGCTTTATCGCATTTTTGACCGTGCACTTGACGAGTAAAACGGGTTTTAACCTAGTGCAGGCTGGTTGGGCGCTGGCGGTCTATCAACTTGCCGCGGTAGTGAGTCGGCCGATCTGGGGATGGTTGGCTGATAAGTGGCTCTCGGCCAAGCTCTTGTTGGCGTGGCAGGGTTTTATCATGGGTGGCGCTGCGGTGCTCACCGGGCAGTTTGGACTGAGTTGGGCCCCTTGGGTCGTGCTGGTGCTGTGTGCGATTGCCGGTGCTACGGCCAGTGGCTTTACCGGTCTGGCGTATGCAGAGTGGGCACGTCTAGGGGGTGCACAGAGAACAGAGGCGACCGGCTTGGGTTCTGGCTTGATGTTCGCAGGCGTGTTGTTACTGCCCTCGTTGTTCTCAGTGGCAGTGACGTATTTTGATGACTTTAGCGTGCCGTATGGAGTTGTTGGTGGGTTGGCGGCCCTGGCGGGATGGTTGCTTTGGAGGCAGAAGGGGATTTGAGGGGCAAAATAGTTTTTGATAATGCTTTCTAGCGAACTATAAAGTCGCTTTGAAACATACACCCAATTTCACACCCAATTACACACCCAATTACACCCAATTACTCCCATTCTAAATATCAAAGAAAATGGGTGTAATTGGGTCGTTTAATGGCTCAGCTCTCTAATCAAGCGACTACGTTTGATTGTCTGATGAAGTGAATTGGTTTGCAGCTGAGCCTGTGGTGTAGCCCTTGCTCGACATCCAACCACCATCGACGGGCAGCACAATTCCGTTTATAAATTTGGCTTCGCTTGAACACAGAAAGCCGATCGCATCTGCAATGTCCTCAGGTGTGCCGCCAGCGCCCATCGGTACAAGTTCGTTTAATCCTTGTATAAAACCTGGGTCCTTATAGTAGCCATCGGTCAGTGGTGTTCGAATTAATCCAGGCGCAACGGCGTTGACGCGAATGCCATCTGCTGCGCAATCTAGCGCAAGGTTGCGTGTTAAGCCGATTAAGCCGTGCTTGCTTGAGTTGTAAGCAGGGCGATGGGTCAAACCCATCATGCCTGCAACGGAAGCAATATTGACGATCGAACCACCGCCTGTTTGACGCATCCGTAATACGGCCTCACGGGCACAGAAATACGGTCCGTTTAGATTGATGTCGATCACGCGAAGCCATTCTTCTGGTGAAAGTTCATAGATCTTTTTGACCTCTCGCACACCTGCACAATTAACCAAGATATCAATTTGCTTAAATTCAGAATCAATGGCCTTGAAAGCCTGCGCAACGGATTCATGACTGGCGACGTCAAATTGCAAGGCAAGTACTTTTTGTGTGGTGAGAGTTTGAGCCATTTTTGCTGCGTGATCGGCCATTTCTTGTGAGTAATCCAGCGCAACAATCGCGGCACCACCGCGCGCAAATTTTTCAACAATGGCCATGCCTAAGCCACCACCAGCACCGGTCACAACAGCAAGTTTGTTTGTAAATTTCATATGTTCCTCTACCTATTAAGCGCTTTCCAGGCATAGCCGGCTGGGTGCGGGGTCGTATCTTCAAGGCGGATGCCTTCGTTCCATTTGGCCATGCGTTCTGAGCGCGCAAACGAGCCCACTTTTAACTGACCGGCATTCCATCCCGTGGCTAAGTGAACAATCGCAACGTCTTCGGTTTCTCCAGAGCGTGCTGAAACAATCGTTGCATAACCTGCGGCTTTTGCGGCATTGAGTGCGGCTAAAGTTTCAGTGATGGTGCCCGCTTGATTAGGTTTAATGAGGACAGCGTTACAGGCTTTTTGCTGCACGGCCTCTGCAACAAGTTTTTCGTTGGTAACGAGGTAGTCGTCTCCCACGACTTGCACCCGACCCGCAACGGCTTTGGTGAAAGCAATCATGCCTTGCTTGTCGTCTTCTGCAACAGGATCCTCAATCGATACGATGGGGTATTTATCGAGCCAACGTAACAGTTTCTCGATTAAGCCATCTGAATCGAGAACTTTCTTTTCAAGGCCTAGCGTGTATTTTCCTTGAGAGCCGAACTCTGAGGCTGCAATATCCAGTGCAATGCTGACGTCTTGCCCGGGTACAAACCCCGCGGCTTCAATGGAGCGGACGAGCATATCGAGCGCTTCTTCGTTGTGTGCAAACGCGGGCCACCAGCCGCCTTCATCGGCAATGCCTTGTGAGGAGCCAGCTTTTTTCATGAGTAAGCCTGCGTGGCGATATACCTCTGCGGTCATCTCCATGGCTTGCGAAAAACTACGCGCACCAGTCGCGATCACCATAAAGTCTTGTACATCGACACGGCGATCCGCATGCGCACCTCCTCCAAAAATCTGGATCTGTGCGAGTGGTAGGTCAACAGGTGCGTCTTTTGATAAATAGCGCCAGAGAGGCTTTTGAGCATGCGCTGCAGCAGCATGTAGCACTGCGAGTGAGGTGGCAATCAGCGCATTACCGCCCAAGCGTGATTTATCGCTGGTGCCGTCTAATTGAATCAATCGTTGATCGATACCAGATTGATCGTTGACATCAAAACCGATCAGCGCGGGCGCAATCTCACTTTGTATACCCTTGAGTGCGCCCAGCACATCAAGCCCACCCAAGCGCTCACCACCGTCACGTTTTTCGATCGCCTCGCGTGTGCCGCGCGACGCGCCAGCCGGTGCGATGCCGCGCCCCTGCGCTTTTGAATCGGTGATGACCTCGACCTCTACGGTGGGACGTCCACGCGAATCCCATATCCTGCGTGCGTGGATCTCTTTGATACGACTCATGATTTGAACTCCGTGGCCCAGCGCGTTGCGATGGTCGAAAACGTGAGGTTGTGATGGTTTAAAAATTCTATGGCAAGACGGCGAACGATGGCGCCTTGCGCAGGGACAAGATATTCAACCGGCGACTTGCCATCAATACGCGCCAACATGAGGCCTGGCAAGAGCGACACGATACGTTGTTCAAGCTTTGCAACAGGCTCCCAAGTCACTTGCTCAAAGTAGGCGTTCATGAATATCTGTGCACTGTCTAAAAGAGCAGGGCAGGCGCTAGGTCGATGCGCGGCTTTTAAAAAGAAATGGTTTAGACAAAAAGCCACATCAAAGGCCGGGTCTCCATACCAAGCGCACTCCGCATCCAGCAGGACAGGGCCATCCGGGCCAAGAAGAATATTCTTAGGACTGACATCGCCATGTACCAGCACTCTTGGATTCTGCTGAGTACGCGCAATCAACGCACGTAAAGTCTCACTCAGTGCCGGGTGTTGCCGCGCAGCCTCATCAAGATAAGGCTCTAGCCGAATGGCATAAAAGGTCTCGTCATTGGCAAAGCGCTTAGCGATCTCAGCATTGTCTGCTGTGTGGGCATGGATTTTTCCGAGCATTGTGCCGAGTTGAGCGGCAATCGTTGGATCGACGCGACCATTGAGAAGCTCGGATTTCCAATTCACATACTCTGCACCCAGATACTGCATGACATAACTTTTTGTCGCCTGATCCACCCCCACAATATGCGGAACATTTTTTGGTACCACCTTTGCTGCGAGCTCTATCCAACCGATTTCAGCGAAAACGCGATCAACAGGGGCTAGCCATTCTTTTGCAACCTTGAGTTTGGGTAACGCCTGTTTTAAGCAATAATGCGCCCGGCTCGTGGACACTCGAAAAATATTAGAAGACACGCCGCCGGTCAGCGCCTCGATCTCAATCTTCTCCTTGGGCTCGGCCAGTGCAAGCGTCACCATAATCTGTGAGATAGCCGGGTGATCTTCGGCTAGGTTACGAAATACGCTTGCTAACTGTTGATCACGCACGCTTTGCGCAAGCTCTTTCCCTTTGTCAAACTCTTGCTTGAGCTTGAGCAGATCGGCTGGGCTCACGCGTTCAATATTGGCGTAATCAAGTTTCCATTCGCCTGACGCGCTCCAGCGCAAAGGCGATTGCACGGTTGTCTGCGCAGTGACCGCTGACGTTAAGACCTTGAACGCCAGCTCAAGCGTGAGGCGCTGTGAAGCACGATCATGCGGCTTACCCGCTGCGTTGCCTAGAGGGAAATCACTGAATAAAAATCTCGGTACCGCACAGTGTTCAACGATATCCTTTGCGCAGCCCATCAGTACTGTCGGGATCCCTCCGGCCTCAAGATGCCGGGCGATGAGACTCAACGTTTGATGACACACCGGACAATTTGGTACCAAGACAACGGCTTCGACACCGTCGGCTAGGCATCTTTTTAAGATCTCTGGAGCATCAACCTCAATAGTGTGTCGTTGACTGCGATTGGTTGGGGCGCCGTAAAAAAATGGTGCAATACTCCCAACGATTTTTTCGCGGGTGAGTTCTTTGAGTGCCGGCAATGGATACCACGCGTTGCAGTCTTCCATGCTGGTGTGTTTACGATCGACGGCCACATGCGATACGCGCAGATCATGCTCTTTGTTTGTATCGGCAGAATAAACAGTAAAAAACTTTGCGCCAGAGTTGTAAATAGAACCTGGCCCTTGATTGCCTTGATCGGGTTTGTAGGGGGCCGCCGTCGTGACGATGGTGACGCAGGTCTCTGACAGTGGCTTGGTCAGCAGGGTAAATGGTGCATGGTTGTAGTGCGCCCAGCGATAGGGATTGCCGTAGCCCAAGCCCAAATACCAGTCCCGCGTGCGCTGCATATAGGGAATCGGTTGGTCAGTGTCACTGACAAAGCCCAGCAGCTGATCAAGCTCAGCCTGAGATAGTTTGGTGGATTCGGTCATAAGCAATGAGACTTTTCTATGATTT
>Ga0105050_10005070_pt1 | contig 17144 bp, 26 predicted proteins | sample FRY01_FD_78088 | JGI IMG/M metagenome (GOLD analysis project Ga0105050, IMG submission 78088) | Freshwater microbial communities from Lake Fryxell liftoff mats and glacier meltwater in Antarctica - FRY-01 | ecosystem: Environmental > Aquatic > Freshwater > Ice > Glacier meltwater ... | reverse complement strand
CGGCGTCTGTACTGTCGCCATACCAGATAAGGAATGACCCTTAAACGGTACGGCCCTAGGGCCACGGAGTTACATCATGGCGAACTTTAACATTTCCGATTTGGGTACCATTGCAGCCTTTCTCGCGGGACGTTTAGGCAACGGGGCTAACGATCTGGCGGGCGACAAGCTTGATGATAGTCAAGCGGTCATCGCTGAGTCATTTTTCTCGCTCGGGGCCACGGCCATGAAGGCGCGCAGGCTCGCCAGCACCGTTGCTGCTAAGGTGGCTAAGGCTACCGAAGCTGACAAGGCTGAAGCCGCGAAGGTCGCTGAAGCCGCGAAGGTCGCTGCAGCCGCGAAGGTCGCTGAAGCCGCGAAGGTCGCTGAAGCTGAAGCTGAAGCGCGTACGACTGAAAGTGACGCCCGTTGCGAGCGCGAGGCGTGGGTCGCATGGCACGCAGCGACTGAGGCCACCGCAAAGGCGCGCGACGAGGCCGATCAAGCCGCCGTTGTCGCAGCGGCTTCAGCAGCATTGAAGGCGCGCGCAAAGGCGCGCGCAAAGGCAAAGCGCGAAGCCGCGAAGACCATCACCACGATCTAGGCCTTCAAAGTGAGAGAGCTTGCCCGTTGCAAGCTCTCTTCTCTCCCCTTCCCTCACTTTCACCTTACACACTTGGAGCCAACTAACATGATGACCCTACTCTCGTTCTTTCTTGTGTCAATGCCATTGAACCTCGCTCCGGTGCATACTGCGAACGCGATCGCAGCCGATTGCCACGAAGCTTGCAACGCCTATTATGGCAAGCATTCACGCATTCACGTTCGCGCGTGCGAACGTGAATGCGTGACCACGCCTAGCGCATGGATCTACGCGCCTTAACATATGACGCTCACGAGCAACGCCTTAACACGGCGTTGCACGTGGAAGCGGCCAGGGCAACCCACGCCACCTCTGGCGCACACAAATTACAGTCCCCAATCTAAAAGGTGACAGCGTCGTAGGTAAACACGACGCCCATGAACACGTAAACACGACGCCCATGAACACGTAAACACGACGCCCGTGAACACGTAAACACGACGCCCATGAACACGTAAACACGACGCGGCGTTGCAGGTAAACACGTTGCAGGTAAACACGTTGGCATGTTGCTGACATAAAAATTACAGTCCCCACACAAAAGGCCCTACGTGCGACACGTAGGGCCTTTTGTGTGTACGTGCACGCGTTCTCTTACGGGCTGCGCACACTTGCGGTGTGTATTGTGATTGTGTCTAGTCTGGGAGATTTGACATTTGACAGGGTGTCTTGTGCGCGGTGCAGCGTAGACGGAAGGCGTTGCTGCGCATGGCCCTCCCTGCCTGCAGAAGGAGCTGTGCCATGCGATGCAGTTCAGCGTGCGTGTCGTGCATGACGATGAAGTCGCCATCACTGGAGACGCTTGCGAGGGGCGGTGCGTCCTCGGCGCGGCAGGCCAGGAGCAGCGCAGCGGCGTTCGCCCCCTCTTCTTGACGGGGCGTGGTGTTGTTAACGCGGACCGTCTTGTGAGTGTAGTTGAGGGTGGGGCGCGTGGTCACCGTGGCACATCACTTTCCATCGGCAGCATCTCGGCGGCATCAGCTGCCGCCTGTGTCTTGGCATCTCTAACACCTGCTGTGTACATCCACACGGCCACGGGGATGAAGAGCGCAGCGAGGATGATGACGTACCGCCACATGCCGGTCCCCTCGTCGGGATACAGTGTCGAGTACTGCGGAAAGGGCGCTGGTACGCGCCGCGGTGTCTGTGGGGACCACTTGACCTTAGAGAAGCGCTTCTTGTAACCCATCCAGCCAGAGCCTCCCTGCGCATATATCTCCCACATGTGCGCGAGGTGTTTTGCTTCTGCTGTTGCTTTTACACAGTCGGTCTCGTCTGTGGGGGGCGTTGTTTGGTCACTCATAGTTTTATCTCCACTAGACAGTCAGTGTTTTCGAAGACCGTGTAGTCTTCGAGGTGTGATGCGTGCGCGTCTAACCAATCCCTGACGGCGTCCATGCTATTGGGGTGGGCCTCTACCGTCGTGTTCAAGCGCGTCTTCGGTTGCCCTTTCGGGTTGCTCTCGATGACGTACACGGCGAAGGTGTGTTGCCCCGGGCCGCGGGTGTCGCCTTTGATGGCCCACAGCTGCTCCTCGACATCCTTGCGGCGTTGGCACTGCGCGGCGTACGACTCGACGAGGTCGTTGTACCGCAGGGTGTGTTGTCCGCGCTCGAGCTCGAGGCGGGCGAACTCGTTGCGGATGAAGCTAAGGGCGTCGGGGACCCACTGGCGGCGGAGTGCTGCCCCGTCCTCCAGGTACACACCCGCCGCAGCGCACTGCACGCACCGCACACGGACCGCGTCGACGCAGATGAGTTCCACCTCTTCGTGCCCACAAGGTGTTTCGCGTTCAAAGACTAGCATGGCTTCATCAAGTGTCATGTGTCCTCCGCGTCTTCGCCCGCCATGCACACTCGGTTGTACGCTGTCTGGAGCATCTTCACCGTGGCCTGTACGCGCTCGAGGCGCTCCCGCGCGGTCTGCTTGTATGCTGTGAGCGCACATCTGGGGGTGGTCCCACGCGCGCTACACTGCCAGACGTAGCTTGGGAGGTCGTCGGCCAGCACCCAACCACCGTGGTGGGCTGTGAGGGTGAGGCCGAGGCCGGGGGTGCCCCTCGGCATCAGGAGTGCTTGGCCCTTTGCGTCAAACACGATGCCACCTACGAACAGCTCGCCATCCGCGTTGCGGTAGGCGCTGTCGTTAAACGTCTCTACGAGGACGGTCGAGCGCATCTCGACCATACGGAATTCAACGGCGGAGGCGTCGCGGAGACCATGTGCGCGTCGCTCCGTCATGTCGCGGAGGGCATCCTCTTCTGTATTATGTACGTTGATGAAGGTGAGCTGCCACGCGTCTCGCGGGGTGCGGCGTGTCTCGATGTAATACCCTACGTCTGTGCTCATGCTGCTTTGTCCTTTCCGGTGCCTTTACATTTCCGACAGGGGATACTGGGGGAAAACCCCAACCCATTGCCCGTACACCACTCGCATACACCCAACTCGGTGAGGCGTGTCGCGCGCCACACCTCGTAGGTGCGTGCGTGGTAGCGGTAGGGAATCAACTGGACGCCGTACCACAACTCGTCGCCATTGGTGTCGGTGCGCGGGATGCCGACCTCGGCGACAATATTAATGTGCCCAACGTAGCGCAGACTGGCCCACCGCGCGGCGGGGTCGAGTGTAGGGTCGAGGGTCTCGCGGATGAAGTCTGTGACGTCAACGGGCGCGCGGGTCATCTTGTGCTGCCTCCAACGCGGTGACGAGGGCCGCGGCTGCGCTCCCGCTTGTTCTTGCGCGCAGCCGCACTCTGGCCGCTACTACGCACCTGTGTTGGGCTTCCCAGGCTAAGCGAGCCCGGTGAGTTACATTCTCTTTCTCGAGGAGGAGCAGTCTCAGCTCCTTAGCCTTCGCTTCCTGTTTGAGTAGGTCATACAGTTCGCGGGTGACCACTATCTGGCCAACGTGATTCTGGTCGGGCACTGACCCACCCGGGTCGGTAGTCGCCCAGCCCTCAATGATTGCACGCACCACGTCCGGGTCTTGGGAAGGGAGTTCGTCGACGGTGGCGGCTGGGCGTTTTGAAAGCCAAGCCTCCCATGCCGTGGCTACGGCGCGATAACTATCTCGCTCTTTTTCTTTCGTGGGTTCTTCGTTGCTCATTTCAATATCTCTCCGGTGTAAGATCTAAATGGGAGCGTGAAAGGCTCACCGACCCAGCGCCACAGGAGGTCACCGCCTGCGCTTAGCGACCACGCGATGTCTGTCCGCTGCTGCAAAGCCTGCGCCACGCGCTCCCATTCGTCTGGGAGCAAGCCGAGGCGTCCGCGGATCACCTCGCCCTGCTCCGCGCGGACGCTTTTGATGAGCTTCACCGCGCGGTCCGTTGTGATGCGCCTCGACCAGCCCTCGGCCATGTCCTCCGCGACCCAGTACCAGTGGAGCTCCCCGTTACCATCTAGTGAGCAAGAAAGTCGTGGGTGGTCGTGCATGCGCTGCGTGATGCTGCTCCACTGATAGACGGTCGCGCCAATGATGACCCGCAGTTCTTCGCCCGGCACGGGCCTTATGTGCTCGATCGCGAATCGGTTGCGCAATATCGCGAGCGCTAACTCGAACATCCCCGTCTCTTTAAGCACGACGGGCGCGGGCTCGGGCGTGACGGGCTCAATGGGGTCGACGCTGTCGACTGAGCGCAGGGTTTGGTCTTCCCCCCGCAGGTCCGCCGCACCATGTTCGGCGGTTAGCTTTACCTGCAGCCTCCACAGATCACGGTAGGCGATCTTTGCCTTGCGCTCAGCTTCGGTCGCTAGTGCCTGGGCCTTTTCGTAGAGTTGCTTTGCGAGCGATGCGTACTCCGCGCGCGTAGCACAACAGTCATTCATATCCGTGAGCTCGCTCTTTGCAGCGAGGTACCGTGGGTCGTTCAGAGCTAGGTGGTTGACCCTTACCACGCGCTTCATTTCGATGTCGTTCACTGCGTTCCTCTCAGGTACATAAACCGGTGAATGGTACTCGCTCCAACTGAAGCCCTCTGTGATAAGAATGTCGCCTGTGCCGTTGCCGTCGGCATCAAGACGCTCGGTTGACATGATGCTCTTCAGTGTGATTGTGCTAGTTTCACCGTTGATTGTGCGCTCGCTGTCAAAGACACCGCCCGGGATGCTGTTGGCGGTCGCGACACCACGGAGTGTGACCTTGCGCTGTTCTGCTGTTCGATGGTGAAATTCCTCTTCGTTGAGGTATGCTACCTCTTCGTAAATCCCCTTAGTAGCATTCCAGTTCGGTGACTGCGGAAAACGCCACTCCCAAAGACCGTCAGCACGCTCAGCTGAGACAATGACCCTGTGCAGGCCACCGTCGTGGTATAGGACGCGCTCAGTGATATACCCGACGTGTTGGATGCTCACGTACACGGGCTCAGCTTCTGGGGCGCTGTCACTCATCTTGCATGGCTGCCCTCAGGAGCTTCAGTGCCTCCCGGTGGATGAGGGTCTTTAGTTCCGCTCGGAGGTCAGGCTGCTCGTCGCTGATGTGGGCGGTCTCTGACGTCCACACTACCGCTCCCTCGTGCCCTGTCACCCTGTAGTGGTGTGCGATGCCCGAGAAGGCGGTGTAGTGCTTATGAAGGAAGCCAGCGATCGCGATGTTGTTGGCAGCACCACCGTGGCGGTCCGCAGTCTCGTACCACACACCGGCCTTGCGGTACTCGATGACGAAGCCAGTGCTCTCTGGCGGCGTGTTACGATATGCAATGTCTGCGTCCACCACCGTCTTTTCCGCCACCGCACTCTCTCTCACTGCTAACCTTTCCGCCGCGCCCGCGTCCCACGCTTGGAGAACGACTTCATCTGTGAAGATGTCGCGTACGCGCATGCAGTTGTTCTCTTCGTGGCGCAAGCCATCGATGGCATCAAAAGAGCTGACAGGTGGGGCCAGTGCGCTCACATGTGCTGAGGGCCACCAGAGGCCACTGCGGTAGACCTCGAGGGCCAAGGGGTGTGACGCTGTCCACTGCTGTGAGCGTGTTGCGTTCCAGATGCTACACTGGTCGGGGCTGATGTGGCGGTTGGTCCTCAGGTAGAAGGTGACAGTCACCAACGAACTGAAACCTCTCACTAGCCGGGGTTGAGTTGCGCCCTGGGCGGTGATGTCGATAGTGAAGGTGCCTTCGCTCATGGTGTTCCTTGTGTGTTTTGTCCTGAGCGCGACCTTCACCTATTAGGCGACAAGTCGCAAGCTAAAAGATGCGTGCTCACGTTTTTAGTTCTTCCCAGACCACTGAGCACTTCCCTACACGAACAGCCTCAGCCCGCAGGTACCACGCGCGGACACGCTCTACCTGGGCGAGGGCTTCCTCTTCGGTGGCATGACATACTGGCGCCCCTGCAAAGCAGCGCCAGGCGCCCCTGAGCTTCCATTGGGTAACCCACCACACAAGCGGGTGGTCATCCACCGGGGTGGTGAGGTCGTGCGGTTGGGCGGGAATCACTCAGCCACGTTCCGCAGCTCGCTCACATCGGCGAGCCACTCGGCCCTGATGGCCACCTCGCGGGCGACTGCGTCGAGGTGGGTTTGTAGCGCCCCTTCTCTTGTCTTGGCCCAATACCCAGTGACAGAGCTACCACCCGGCCCGCCCTTCACCTGCCAGCTCTCTTGGCTGCCATGTTTGTGGAGCACCAAGAGAGTACAGGTATGAGGTGCAACCCATGTGCAAGAATAGGATGTCTTGTTGAGTGTGAAGGTAATACCGTCTACGTCGTAGGTCAGTGCTGGCTCAGGGTGCATTCGAATCCTCCGCTTGGTGAGTCCGTGTAGTACCAGAGGTCTTCGCACCTGTCACGCGATAAATCGCGTGCCAGTCATTTTATCCTCTGCAGGATTCAAGGAGGGCCACGAGCGCATCGATTTCCGTGGCGAAGCCGGCGCACCCTGTCCAGCCCAAAAGGTCTCGAGCGCGCCATTCCCAGGTAGGTCGGTTCTCGTGGCGAGGGTCCGGATCCTTGTATTGGAAGAACACACCCGCGTTCGGGTCTTGGCGTGCCTCGCGGCAGAGCTGCAGGAGGCAGCCCCGCGTGGCGGCGTCGGAGAAGTTAGGTAGATCGTTGGACAGTTTCTGCTGCGTAAAATCCTCCGCGTACGTCCAGCTGTTGATGTAGAGGCTGCCCCTGCCACCATCGAGGCGCGTCCCGCTTAAGTAAGTTCCACCGAGGATCAACATCCCTGGCAGCCACTCCCAGTGCTTGCATGCAACCGCGCGGCGGGCCAGTTCTCTCATTGCTGCTTCACTCAGCATGAGATGCCCACTCAGCGAAAATGTCTTGGATACGCTGCAGCACTCCCAAGTATGTGTAGTATGTTGTCATGTAGGGTATAGAGCCTGGATTCGATGCCCCTAGGGTGAACAAACAAGGAGTGCCACCTGGGTTGATTGGTTCTCTACCGATTTTGATCTGCCCTAAAGGGAAGTCGGGACATGTAATGGTGATGCGCTCACTCGTCTTTGCGAACCACCAGAACCGGCGGACGTAGTCGCTCATCCCTCGAGGGTATAGGAGGGACCAGTTAAAGACGTCGCCGATATCGGTTGCTGTGCGGTACCACGGGCGCTCGGCGCCTTTGTATGTTGCTGTGTACGTCGTCATGGTGTTTCCCTTTTTTCTTTGGGGGGCGGGGCAGCACAGAGCGTGTCAACGAGCGCCTCGACCTCGGTGCCAAACAGATTCGACTCCGTACGGGGATGCCAGTGGGTGACGCGCCACTGCGGAGCTGGCATGTTGTGTGCGCCGTTTCGCGGCCTTATGCCGACCATCTCGGTGTGGCAAGGGCCGACCGCCTCGCGCACCAACTGGAGAAGACAACCCCGCGTGGCTGCGTCCAAGAAATCAGGCCATCGCCCAAGGTCGCGCTGTGCAGTCAGCGGGGTGCCCACCTCGTCCAGGCCCCAGTAAATACGGTCCGGGTGAACGAGCCGCACACGAGCACAGGAAGATGCGTCAAGCGACCCTGCTAGCCATCGCCAGTGAGGGGAGGCCGCCGCGCGCCGGCCAAGTAGGTAGGGGTCGTTCATGGTGTTTCCTTTTGGTCGTGCTGCCCACAGGGTCGGGATCGATTTCGTTTCTGGTGAGTTGCCAACCTGCGGTCGCGCGTGATGTAAGAGGGCAACTTGGCGCGAAGTTGACACGCCTTGGTGGCGACAGCTGAAGTCCTGGCCGCCTTCTCGATCACGTCGGCGCACAGTGCGAGGAGAGCCTCCTCTGCTGTCGGATACCAAAACGTACGGTCGTGCCCCTCCAACTCTGCGACCCACCCCGAACGCAAGTCAGACGTTCTCAGGACGATGTACTCCGACTTACCGTGTCCGACGCTCGCCGCTAGCGCGTGTGACTTGTCGTATAGGTGCAGCCCTTTATCGGTTTTGTACAATACTCCATCCTCTGTGGAGAACTTAGCTTTGAGTACTATCATCGTGTCCTGCCTCTGTGCCCTTGGGCGCACACACATGATCATAGGCAGCTCTGAGCCGCATCACATGTGCCTCGGCGGCGAGAAGGCGGCATAGCGCAGCCTTCTTGTATTCGCGGAGCGCGTGGTCGGGAGTGGTCCCACGCTTCCCAACCACCCGGTGTTGGTTGAATGCGATGTCGTCGCAAATGCTCCACCCGTCGCTGTAGACCGCTGCATCAAGATTGTCGTCGTGGTTACCTGTCAACAGCTTGATGCTGCAGCCCCTTGCGTCAAACACCAGCCCACCCGCACACAGGTGCCCCGCAGCGTTGCGGTAGGCAGTATCCCTGTCATCACCATCCTTGTATGTTGTGGGCGTCTTGTGCGTCTCGACGACGCGGTATTCGACTTTGATTGGTTCGAAGACAGTCATACGGCGCCGGTGCCCAATGGCGAGGATGGCCATCTCTTCGGTGGCGTATGCAACAGCACTCAAGAGAAGCCATGCGCTCCCTGGCGTGGTACTGCGGAACTCGACATAATACTCAGCGGTTGTACTCATGACTTCACTGTCCTTTTTATGGCCTCAGCGTGTAGGTCGTAGGGGTCTCTCATTTTTGACTTCACCGAGGCACCTTCTGGGAGATGGTTCGGGTCGTAGCTAAACCCGAACAGTCTCCACGCTCCCGATGGGATAGGCGTTCTTACGCCCTTCTCCCACTCCCTGACATGGGTCGTGGATACGTTCGCGTCGTCCGCGGCTTCAGCCCGCTTGATGCCTCGGAACTTCCGCCACGCCTTGAACCGTTTTCCCGCGAGCTGCGCAGGCGTGTCGGTGCGGGGTGTCCACGGGGCGGGGACGAGGGCGGTGTCGGGCCACTGCGAGGATGACGGATCGGCAATCTTGGGCGGCGGGGGCGGGGGTGGCTCGGGGCGCCAGTCGGGAGGCGAGGGGTTTTTGCTTTCGCGGATAAGCTTCGGGGACATTCCTGCTCCCTCTAGGGGCGGGTGGGCCCATGGTGTGTCGCCCGCGAGGGTGCGCGCCTTAAGAAGGGCGGCCTCTTTTCGCAGAAAGGCGGCGATTGTATTCTCGGGATTCTTGGGCGGGCACGGGCCGCCCATGTGAAAGACCTCATCGGTCACGTGCAGCGACGTGACAACGACGTCCTCTTCGGGCTCGGGCTCGGGATCGGGCTCGGGCTCGGGCTCGGGCTCTTTGGGCTCTTCGCGTGGGGCAGGGTACGCCGCGGCGACCGTTCGGCCTTTGAGAAGTTCCGCACCGTTGACGTCAGCGATCACGGTGTGGTGCGGGTGAACGTTTGCGTTTAGCCACGCCATGAGGGGCTGGGCCGCTTCGCTGAAAGACTTAATTTGCTTGTCTGTGAGGGGCATTACTTTTCCTTTGTGTCTAGGGGTGTTCTATTTTCAAACGCTCGCGGGCATCGACCGTGAAGGCGTAATGTGCTGCCGCGACCATCGCCACGATGGCGCCGATGCCTGGGCGGTGGCGACGACTCGCCAACTCGCAAGCGATGCACTCTTCGCAGTTGACATCGTCTGGGCAGTCAGTGCTGTCGTCATGGTTGTCGTCGGGGCACTCGGCGCCGCACCATACCGCGGCGTCGTCCTCATACATAAGCCGATGGGTGATGTGGTCGGTAGTCGGCTCAGTCATACCACTTTTCCGCCGTGGCGCACTGGGCGTGTTATGTTGAACTGCATCTTCTCTCGCACCGCGCGGTCGATGTCGATCCCGTAGAGCCCTGCTACGTCCAGGACCCTGATAATCACATCTGCTAGCTCAGACGCTATCCCCTCTGGCTTGGCGCCTGGCGGGGTTGGCGCTAGGTCAATGTCGTGGACGGGCTCGCCATTTCTGTAGCACTCAAGTACTTCAGAAACTTCTGAGTGGATGAGGCACAGCAATTCGGGCAAGCGGGATTTTCCGTTGCCATCGCGATGCCACTTCTTCGACACTGCGGTGTTGTGGGCCGTGTCACGCAGGTCGTTCAGGTGGCGTCGGTCTAGCTGCTCCGACAGCACCTTCACCATTTCCTCGCTTTGCCAGAGAGCTATCTTGATCGCCTCCAGCCTCTGCTCCCAGTCAAGGATAGCATCAAGGGCGACCTGTGGTGGGCCCCACTCACTCTCTGCCACCACCGCCGCTGGCCAGACGATCTCCCCCATGTCGGTGCATATCTGGAAGCCTTCACCCGCACCCCCTTGACGCTCCGCTTCTTCAATGGCGTCGTTGATGTCAAACCAGTCGCCGCCTGTGAAGACCCTGCCGATGCTGAAAACCTGGTACCTCATTGTTGCTTCTCCTCGTATGCGAACGCATCGTTGAGCCCTCCGCGCAAGTGGCGCAGACGCCCCAGTACTTTATTGGTTAGGTCTCTGTCGGGAGCGGACAACTCCCCACACTTTAGTAGATCACTGAAGTCGTTGAACAGCTCTCGCCCTGTGTCGCCAATCACCTTAATGTTTTTCTCGATAAGTAAGATAAAGTGCTCGCTTGATGCGAGCAGGGCACCGACAAGGAGCGGGTGGGCGACCTTGGTGATGTGGCCGAGCAGGAACTCCTTGCCCAGCGAGTACTCGCTGGGTAAAGAGTGGAGGAGGGCGGTAAGCGCGCTCAGGTGTGCGAGCCCGGCGGCTGGGTCATGCCCTTCACCAACCATGTCCACTGTGGGGTGGCCGAGGTCACTAGATAAGGGTGGTGCACCCCGTACGATTCTGTCGGAAAAGACCGCAACGTCTGGTCTGATGCTGACTTCCGTCATCCGACTGTACATATCATCCTCTACATATGCCGCGTAAAGCAGCGCGATCTCTCCATCAGAGTCTACGCACCATGACAAACTGCAACGGGTGGGACCGCCCGCAGTCCGCGAAGGGGAGAAGACGATACAGTCGTCCCCATCCCGGCAGATGCTGTCCGTTTGATGGGGGAGGTCTCCTTCATCCGCTTGAGGTACACCGAGGGTAGCCCACGCGGCGAAGGAGGGCGACGCCAGTGTGGCATCCAAACTAGGGTGGGGCTGAGAGAACAAGGAACACACGTCAAGTGCCCATTCGTGGCCAGCGCTGTGGGCGAGGATAAACGCAACTTTCATTTGCAACTGACTCATGTTGTCCTTTGTGTTGATGACTCAGGCACCTTCTCAGAAGGTGTGCGAGATGTCAACACATCTCGTGCACATTTTTTTCGCTACACACGAAAGAGCCAGTTGTTTCCGAACATCCCTGTAATACTTATGACCGCCCCAGCAATACCGTAGGCAATCCACCTCGCCACGGGAGGACAGACCGCGTTCCCGAACTGGGTGTAGGCTTGGGTATCTGAAACGGGGATGATGAAGTCAGACCCCTGGGCGGAGTCGAAGCCCATGAGGCGTGAGCACTCACGAGGCGTCAACTTGCGTGGGTTCTTGTTGGGGCCCTGGTCAACCAAGATCTCAGAGCCATCCTTGTGGTAGCGGGCGGACAGTGTGCGCGTCTGCTCGTGGGGTTTGACCACGCTGAACCCAAACCCATTGCCCGATGCCTTGTGCTTCGCTGCGTGCGCTTGGAGCCACGACCACGTGTTGTTTGAGAGGGTGTACTTCGCAAGAGGTTCACCGAAACCGTCGGTGTAGCACACATCGTTGGAATGAAAGCGCCCCCGATGGTGCAGGATGTCACCTAACACCATCGGTGTTTGGTGGCTGATCTGCCACTTGTCTATCCCCTGCTGATGGTAAGGCGGCAGCTGCGCGTGGACGTCTGCCCTGATGCCGAGGATGTAGACCCGCTCCCGGTGCTGAGGCAGCCAGGCCGCTGCATCCACCGTGGCGTGAGAGACGATGTAGTTGAGCTCGACGAGTGCTGCCTTCATGATCGCGAAGGTGCGTCCTTTATCATGGCTTGTGATGTTGCGTACGTTCTCCAGTACGAAGAAGGCTGGACGCTTAGCATCAAGGACCCGACAGACATCGAAAAACAAGGTGCCTTTTGTAGTACATGCAAAGCCTGAAGCCTGCCCAAGGAACGCTTTCGTAGCCAAGCCTCCAGTCGAGAACGCCTGACATGGGAAGCCGGCCAGTAAGATGTCGTGATCGGGTACATCGTGCGCGTCTACTTTGGTGATGTCGCCTATCCGCTTGTGGCCCGGCCACGCGTGGTGGTTGGCGTCGTAGGTCTTGACAGCAAACTTGTCCCACTCAATCGAAGATGAGCAGGGGAGGGCGAAGCCTGTGAAGCCTTTACGTAGGCCACCGATGCCGGCAAACATGTCACAGGTCGTGAGGTCTTGGAGCACGGCGTGTCCTCTTCTTTAAGATGTCCTGCAGGTACTCAGGCGCGTAGGTGGTGAGGTGGTCAAGGGCGGTGGTGTAGCGTAAGCGCGTGCTGTTGTCTTGGTCATCGTGGTGGGGCGGGCGCTCGAACGCGAGCAGTTCGTGCTCGCACCTCACATATTGGTCCACGATGTAGGCAACTGCTTCGACCATCGTCATGCAGGCTAAACCCCTACCGAAACCGGGGATGGACGCTTGCCACATCCACGTCGTGGGTGGTGGGTTGTACACGGCGCACGACCCAAGGCGTATGTGTACAGGCCCATTTTTATGCACCATCTCAGGGGTACCCCATGTCGCATTGACACCTGGCCCCCACTCAAGCCCCGTGTCATTGGGTACGGTCATTGTGTTGGGTAGTGTCATTGTGCAGCCTTGTAGTCAGGGTCAAGCTCGAGCAAGTAGAGCTCGTTCACGAAGGCGTGTGCTTGGTGTGAGAGACCAGACTCGCTGTCGTTCTCATCACCAGCAAGGCGAGCGCTGATGTGGCGCCCACGGGCGGCACGGTAGCGGTTGACGAAGTCAGGCACGAGCCGCCAGTTGTCCCGCGCGTACTTGGCGACGCCGTACTCGAGCACGCGCACCACCTCGTAAGGGTCGACGCGGTCTTCCCCCATCCACGCAATTTTGTTCCCCATGTCTGACAGCCCCTCACCCCACATGAGCGCGATGAGTTGTTTGTCAGTCAACAAGCTGAAGTCAGGCTTACCTTTGTCGTCCTTCACTCCCAGTGTCTCGACAGCGGTCTCGACAGCGGTCTCGACAGCGGTCTCGACAGCGGGCTCGACAGCGGGCTCGACAGTGGGCTCGACAGTGGGCTCGACAGTGGGCTCGACAGTGGGCTCGACAGTGGGCTCGACAGTAGTCCCCTCCAAAATCTTCAGTATGTGGGAAATCAAGGCAGTCGGTGATAGCCGAGCGTGGTTCCCGATGAGACAGGTGAGTCCTGTGTAAGCGTCACTTGGTGTGGTTGCACTCCAACCGTAGCTGCCACACGTAGAGGCGTGCATCCGCCAGCCCGCGAGGTGGCGACGCTCCAACGTAAACAGTACTCCCTCGACGGTGGTAGACCACTTGTCCACCCCTTCCCACACAAAGGTCAGGTTCCTGACCGGTCGGTGGCGGCGGGTGTCACCCTCAAAACGAATCACGTACTGCCCGACGTTGAGCGGCTGCTCCTGTATCCACTGCTCCGCATCTGCGTATGAGCCAAGGATCTGCGCGGGGTTTGTCGCATCGTCGGCCCACACATGGAAAAGTTCCGTGTTGTCCTCTCCCTCCAGGGGTCCCCCCTGACGGGCCCGCATCGCTGCGTAGGCCACCCCAGGTGTCCTGCACAGCGCGTGCAGTTTAGTGTCGTCGTCCGACATGATCCACCCGCCCTGGTGTTGCACAAGGCAGTACTGCACAGGCCCGAGTGACCTCCACTCAAGTTTCCCATAGCCTACGAATGTCAGCCCGCACACGAACCGGTACTTATCGGGTAGGGGGCTACGACGCGACATACGTCGTGCCTCGTACAGGCTGGGGGTTTTCTGCCGCAGTATCCATTTCTCCGCCGCTTCGTGCGTTGGGAATTTTAGCAGCTCTCGCTTGTCGGTGCTATCTCCCGCATAGTCGACCCACACACTAAACATCTTTTCTTCGTCCCACACATCGTATGGGAGTGTCTTGTCGATGTACTCGGCATGGGGGAGTATCTTGACGAGGTACTCAGCCGCTAGCCCGTCAACTGCGTTCCCTGGGAAGCAGTAGGTGAGGAACTCCTCAGGCGACATGTCGTGTGGTCCCGCGACACGCATTTCAGTTTCAGCGAGCTCCGCTTGGCGCAGCTCCGCTTGGCGCAGCTCCGCTTGGCGCAGCTCGATTTCACGCGCCTGCACTATGTCTGCTGCGAGCGCATCAACTGCGCCTTGAGCTGTCCTACCTTCCGCTTTTCGGTCTGACGCCGTGTTGCGCACCTCCCACCTACCGGGCCGCAGGTACTTCAGTTCGACGGGTATCTCTCCTACGTAAGCAATCCAGTCCTGCGCGCCTACCATCTGGAAGAACATGATGTCCGTCACAAGCATTGCGCGTTGGCACTGGCCGGCGGCTGTGGACGGCTGTGCCACCTCGATGTAATAGCTCCCTTGCGCGCTAGGCTGGACGTTGGTACGGATTTCCACCTCCGCTGCTTCGAAGGTGTCGAACCCCTCGACCTGAAGAGACTTGGGCCCTCCGGGCTGTTCTTCGGGCGGAAAGACCCACAAGGAGTAGGGCCACTGCTTCGGCGCCTCTGCCGTGTCAACTGAGGGTTGTTCTGTGGTGCTCATTGTATCCTCGTCTTGTGTGTTAATGACTGCCGCCGTGGCGGGTTGCGGAGGATCCCCGGGGTGGCGGCAGTGCTCCCGCCAAGTCATAGGGTGCGGGTAGATGGTAGATGCTTTGACAATCCCAATGTGTACAAGGGCCGCAGCGGTTTTGTCGTCGAGCTTCTTGTGCGCGACGTTTGCTGCGGCGGTCATCGCCACAACTGCACCGATGCCTGGACGAGCACTGGTGTGGTTGACCTTGTCAGTTGGTGGGGCATCAGCATCGTCCGCGTCGGAGGTGCTTCCGCTTGCGACCAACAGCGCATCACTCGCTGCCATGATAGCAGCGTGCGGCTGTTTAGCCGTTGGTTGCGCAGGTAGCAGCGGCAGTAGAGGCAAGACAACCGCTGCTAGGGCCAACTCATAGTATTTCCGACGCAGAATGACGCCCCAGTAGGGGCGTCCCTCCTTAGCACATGCTTCCAACCTGTAGCGCAAGTAGTCTGCCACCTCGGCAAAGGCCGCTTCAGGCGTCTCGCTCAGGGAACTATACAGTAGTGTGTTCCCTTTCAGTTCCAGACACCACTCCCTGCCGGCATGCACGAGCTCCAACGTGAAGGTGGTGCCGTTAGACGTGCCGACCCAAAGTCCTTCCCGCAGACGGAAAATGATTTCCCCGACGACCATCTCTACTTGCTCATCACCTTTCAAGATGGACTGGATTACCCTGAACCTACTGCGGGGGAACTCGGTCTGCTGTTTGATAGAGGCGATTGCCTCTTCCCGTGTCGTATAGAAGGATGTCATCAGTGTGCGGCCCGGTCCAGTGACTTGGGCCTGGGTGAAATGGGGTTGTTCTGTGGTGCTCATTGTATCCTCTTTTGTGGTTGTGTTCTCGACGATGGCCCAGTTGGACGATAGAGATCGTCTCAAAGTGTTGGCGTACCAATCGGGAGTCGGATGGTCGCTGAGGTAGAAGTACGGTGCGTTATCCCTGGTCTGTCGGTGCATGCCGGCCCAGACCCGCAGCGCGGTCGCGAGGGTAGCTTCCGCTTCGGCCTTGGTGGGGTGACTGGACTCCAACTCTCCCCAGTAGTGCAGTTCAAACATCACTTACACCCAAAGACCGCGAACCACTCAGTCCGTTCAGTCGTCCCGCCCTTGCGCATGTTTGGTACCTTCCGCACACACGCGACCTGCCACTCAAGGGCGGGGAACGCATCGGGGTCGTGGTAGGTCATGATGCCTCGACGCCCCTCGGTGAGGCGCATGACTGCCGCCGCGTCCATGTTCCCACACCCCTTGGCGTAGTTGGCCTTCGTGCCCATGTAAGGTGGATCGATGAAGGTCCATGTGGTGTCGTCACTCGGGAGGTCGTACACCCTTCGGAAGTCATCAGCCATCAGGAAACTCTCACGCCCAAGAGACGCGAAGTAGTCGATGGTGTCGTGGTCGAGCTTCATCTTATGTTGAGGGTAAAGGATCTTAGAGCTAAGTTGCCCCTTGTAAGCGCCCGACGTGAAGAGTCTCACGAGGGTCTGTTCTGCCTCTGACAGTCCATGCTTCTCGGCGAACACGTTAATGGTGACGCGCTCGATGGGGAGGCTCTCCAAGTAACGCAGTCTCGGCTCAAACCGCTCGGACAGGTACCGCAGTAGGCGTCTGACGTCGGGTGATGCCTCAGCACAGATCAACCTCTGGGGTCGGTAGTGCATCGAGTAGGCCAAGGATCCCGCGAAGGGTTCAATGATAGTGGTTGTCCCTTCGGGTGGGGCGGGCAGGTGCTTGATGAGGCGGGCTTTACTGCCCGAGTAAGGAAAGAGTGTGCGGCGTGTCATGGTAGCTCCGTGGTGGGGTTGGGGTTGGTGGGTTGGGGGTGGGGTTGGGGTCTTTTAGCGTCCCGCTCCATCCATGTGTCAAGCGCCAGCTCCAAGGCGACCACTCGCCTACGCAATAGCAGGACCTCTATTTCAGTAGCGGCCTCTGCTGCCACACCGAGGTCGGTTAACCGCTGTCGCACGTCGGGAGCTGCCCCGAGCAGCATGAGCTGGTTATGTACCTGGCATGGGTCATAATTACTGTCGCCGCGGAGCCTGTTCCACATCTCGTGGTATAACTTGACGCGGAGCTGCCACTGCTTTTCGGCTTCTTTCTGGTGCACATCCGCTTTGACGAGGATGGCCACGAGGGATGTGAGTTTCACAACGTCAGGGTTCTCCTCTGTCGAGTAGCGGATACGGACCTGTGAGAGATCATCTGCGATTACCTGATGAACGATGTATTTAGTGCTCATGTTTTCTCCTTTTCGTTGAGCTTCCCATCTGTTTGCACCAAGGCTTGGCCCCAACAGAAGCCCTTGTCGTAACCGAGTTCCAGCGCGGCGCACATCGCGATCGCCGCGAGGAGCCTCCGGACGGGGCGTGCCAAGGCGTCGGGGTCAGACCACGGCTCGAACCGCCCCGCCCAGCACGTGTACCTCCTAAGATCGGGCCAAAGCCATTCG
>Ga0105050_10005060_pt1 | contig 17164 bp, 16 predicted proteins | sample FRY01_FD_78088 | JGI IMG/M metagenome (GOLD analysis project Ga0105050, IMG submission 78088) | Freshwater microbial communities from Lake Fryxell liftoff mats and glacier meltwater in Antarctica - FRY-01 | ecosystem: Environmental > Aquatic > Freshwater > Ice > Glacier meltwater ... | reverse complement strand
CTTGAAATTCACCGGGACGGGGCGCTTGGTCACGATCCGGCAAGTCAAGTATCTCAACAACATCCTAGAGCAAGACCATCGCTTCATCAAACGGATCACAGGTCCAATGATGGGCTTCAAGGCATTCCACTCCGCCACCGCGACCATCGCTGGCATCGAAGTAGCCCATATGATCCGAAAGTGCCAATTTGAGGCAAACGATCTTTCCGCCTTTCAACAGTTCGCGGTGCTCGCTGCATAGTCATGTCCGAAGACTAGCCTTTTCAAAGCCCTACAAAAATTTGCGACACAACCTGCGATTGCCCTATCGGGGCTGCCCGTTAGGCGGCATCCTGGGCCATTTCACCGGCAACGTGGTTCAACGCCGCCAGCCGCGCCGCTTCGGTCCCGTCATTCCACGCCGCATTCAGCCTCTGGACATGGTCACCGAACCGCGCGAACGCCGAATCGACATCGGTGGCGGTGATCGGCATCCGTTCGTTGATGTCGGCAAACGCCTCGGCGATGCGAGCCAGAAGAAACATCGCGGCTGCTGCATCGGGCCTGTCTGCCGCCGCAGTGTAGCCCTGTTCGGCACAGGCGCGATAGGCGTGAATACCCTTGCCATTCCTTGTCAGTGTCTCGATCAGGAAATCAAACATGGCCCGCCTCTCTATTTCATTATTTCCGTCGAGCCGCCGTTGCGGCCTGACCATTCCAGCGGTTCGTTCAGAAAAGCCTCGACCTCTTTCAGAGTGTTCGCATCGAAATGGCCCTGCTTGCGCGCGACACGCAGGACGTCGTGCCACGTCGCCAGCCAATGAAGCGTCAGATCGTGCTTGGCCATCATAGTCTTCGTCTCGGGAAAGATGTCGTAATAGAACACGACGATGGTGTGGTTCACGACAGCGCCCGCGCGGCGCAGCGCCTCGCAGAACTTGATCTTGGATCCGCCGTCCGTCGTCAGATCCTCGACAAGCAGGACGCGCTGGCCTTCGGTGATCTCGCCTTCGATTTGGGCATCGCGTCCGAATCCCTTTGGCTTCTTGCGGACGTATTGCATCGGCAGGCCCATCTTCTGCGCAATCCACGCGGCAAAGGGGATACCGGCGGTTTCGCCGCCCGCAACGGCGTCGATCTGTTCGAAACCGATATCCCGCAGCAGCAGGGAGACGGAAAAATCCATCAGGGCTTCGCGCACCCGCGGATAGGAGATCAGCTTTCGGCAATCGATATAGACCGGGGATGCAATTCCCGACGTGAACATATAGGGCTTGTCGGAATTGAAATGTACGGCGTTCACTTCCAGCAGCATCTTCGCGGTCATTTCCGCCATCAGCTCTCGGTCGGCAAAAGCATTTGAAAACATCTGGTTTCCTTCTTCCGATCTTGCGACCCCGCAATACGATGGCGATCCGGCCGGTCAGTCGACTGCGTTTTGTAGATGCCTGAAAACGATATCGCAGGCAATCAGAAAGTCCCCGGTGTCCATTGCCTCGTCGGGATTGTGCGAGCCGTTGCGGTTGCGCACGAAGACCATGCCCGACGGCACGCCGACATTGGCAAAAACGGCTGCATCGTGCCCGCCGCCTGACGCCATGACGAAAGGTTCCAGCCCGGCCTGGCCCATCGCATCCGAAAGACCGGCGACGATCCGGTCATCCATCAACGCGGGAGCGACGGCCATTTCGGCATCCAGTTCAAACCGGACCTTGCGGTCCTTTGCGACCTGATCCATCTCTTCGCGCAAAAGCGCGCGCATGCGGTCAAGCACCGCGTCGCTCTGGCTGCGGACATCGAGGCTGAAGACGATCCGATCGGCGATGCGGGACATGGCGTGATGCGCAGGATCCGTCCTCAGCATCCCGCAGGTCAGCACAAGGTCGTCCCCCTTCTGAAGGATGGTCGACCAGGAGTCGTCGAGCCGGGTCAGCAGATCGGCCAAGGCCAGCACCGGATCGCGCCGGTAGGCGCGGGGCACCGCCCCCGAATGCCCGGCCTCTCCGATACAGCCGATCGCGCGGTGGCGGAAATTGCCGCGAATGCCGGAAACGACCGCAGCAGGAAGTTTCTTGTTCACCAGAAGCGGGCCCTGTTCGATATGCACCTCGAGGTATTCGATAATCCGTTCCGTCTGCATCATCGGCAGGGCCGCGCGGATCGGCGCGGTGTCGATCCCGATGGCCTGCATATGCGCTTCGAGGGTCTGCCCGTCGGATTTGTGCAGCGAGTCGAGCTCGGCATCCCTCATCGTGCCGGTCAGGCATTTCGAGGCGATATAGCATGGCCCGAACCAGGCGCTTTCCTCGCCGCGCATGGCGATGGCCTTCAACGGGCGCGGCAGCGGTTCGGCATCGCGCGCGCGCAAAAGGCACAGCAGGCCGGCGACGACACCGGCCAGCCCGTCGAAATTCCCCCCCTGCGGAACGGAATCGACATGGCTGCCGATCAGGACGAACCGCTCTGCCTGGGCATCGCGAGGCAGGCAGAATGTCAGGTTGTGCCCGGCGTCCTTTTCGACATGCAGGCCATGGCCTTGGGCCCATTCGCGCAGGAAATCCAGAACCCGGGTTTCCGTTTCGGAAAACGCGGGTCGGCTGACGCCGGCGGTGTCGCGGCTCATCCCGGCGATGACGTCGAACAGATGCTGGGCTTCGTCGCGAAGACCGCCCTTGTCGGTCATGGCGCGGCTTCCATAAAGACAACCGAATCCGCCGCCTCGCCATCGCGGACGCTTCCGACCAGATCCGATATGTCGGCGATGCCTTCGCCGTCACACCACAGCACCAGATCGTCGATGATCCTGAGCATCGCCAGCGGATCTATGAAGGTCGCGGTCCCGACCTGCACGGCGCTGGCCCCGGCGATCAGATATTCGATCACATCCTCTGCCGAATCGATGCCGCCGCATCCGATCACCGGAATCCTGACCGCCTTTGCGCATTGATAGGCCATGCGCAGCGCGATGGGCTTGAGTGCCGGACCCGACAGCCCGCCCATGAGATTGCCCAGCTTGGGCTTGCGCGTGCGGATGTCGATCGCCATGGCCAGCGCGGTATTGGCCACGACCAGCGCGTCGGCTCCGGCATCCTCTGCGGCCTGCGCCACTTCGGGGGTTTCGCCGGTGTTCGGGGTCAGCTTGGCCCAGATCGGCAGGTCGGTCGTCTGACGCAGCTTGATCATCACATCCCGGGTGGTCGACGGGCGGATGGCGAAGGCCTTGCCGTCCGCCTCGATGTTGGGACAGGAAATGTTGGCCTCGATCGCGGCAACGCCTTTCACGGCGACCTGTTCGCAAAGCCGCGCAAAATCGTCCGCCGTGTCGGCCGAAATGCTGACGACAAGGGGGGCATCGAAACGGGCATAGAACGGCAGCACGTTGTCCAGAAAATACGCGACGCCCTTGCAGGGGATGCCGATGGAATTGAGCATCGAGCCGCGCACTTCGCAGACGCGGGGTGTCGGATTGCCGCCGCGGATCCCGGCGGTGATCGTCTTGGTGACATGGGCACCGATCAGATCCAGATCGAACACATCGCCCAGCTCTTCCGAAAACGTCCCGGAGGCCGGCATGATCGGGTTGCGCAGCGTCAGCGCGCCCAGTCTGGTTGTCAGGTTCACCATGCCATCGCCTCTGCTATATCGAAGACGGGGCCTTCGCGGCAAACCCGTTCATGGATGATCCGGCCTTCGCGGCGGAACGACCTGACGCAGCACTGGCACATGCCCAGCCCGCAGGCCATCTGCTGTTCCAGCGCGATTTCGCCGGGGATGGCATGTTCGCCCTGAACCGCCTGCAACAGCGTCAGCAGCCTGTTCGATCCGCAGGTGTACATGGCATCCACGCCCTGCCCGGCGATTTCGCCCTCGATGATCCGGCGCATGTTGTCGATGCCCGATGTGCCTTCGGTATCGGTCACGGTGATGACGCGGGCGCCAAGGCCGGTAAAATGATCCACCGACATAAGGTATTCGGGCGCCCGGGCGCTACAGATCGCGGTCAGGTTGCGGCCCAGCCGCCGCGCCTCCTGGGCCAGGGGGGCCAGCGTCGCCAGCCCGACGCCCCGCGCGACCAGCAGCAGGTTCTGCCAGTCGTCGCGGATGGTGAACCCCCGTCCGAGGGGCCCCAGCACGTTCAGGCTCTGGCCGGGCAGCAGCGATGCAAGACCGCGCGTGCCCTCGCCTGTGACCTTGTAGAGAAACTGCAACTCCTCGCGCGCCATGTCATAGCCGTAGATGCTCATCGGGCGGCGCAGGTAGGGTTGGTTCGGCCCGTGCGACGGGCAAAGCAGATGAAAGAACTGCCCCGGCGCACAATCGAGAATCCGCACCGGGGCGCGCAGGATCATCAGCCGGTAATCTCCCGACAGGGTTTCGTTCGACAAGACCAAGCAATCGGCCTCGTGGACGTTGGGGCTATATTTGGAATCGACAGACATGATGGCTCCCTAGCCGAAGATCAGGGTCGGCACGAAAAGGGATAAGGCCGGCACATAGGTGATGAACAGCAGTACGATGATGTTGACCAGAACGAAGGGCCAGACCCCCGAGATGATCTTGAGCACCGGTTCGTTCAGCGTCGACGATGCGACGAAGATATCCAGCCCGAAAGGCGGCGTGATCATCCCGAGCGCGATGTTGAGCGTGACGATCATCCCGAAATGTACCGGATCGATCCCCAGCGCCGTGGCAACCGGGTAGAACGGCGGCACAAGGATAAGCAATGCGGAATTCGGGTCGATGAACATGCCCGCGATGAAAAAGCAGATATTGACCACGATCAGGAATGTGATCCAGCCGGCATCGACGCTGTCCAGCAGCCCGAGGATCTGGTCGGGCACCTGCGCGATGGTGATGAAGAACGAGATCATTCCCCCCATGGCAAGCAGGATGAAGATCACCGAGGTGGCGACGGCGCTTTCCTCGGTGATGCGGAACAGATCGCGCAGGCCGAGATCGCGGTAGATCACCAGTTCCACGAAGATCGCGTAAACCACACTGACGGCGGCAGCCTCGGTCGGGGTGATGATGCCGGAATAGATCCCGCCAAGGATGATCACAGGCATTCCCAGCGCCCATTTCGCGTCCCACATCGTGCGCAGGCGCGTGCTCCAGCCGGTGCGTTCCAGCACGGCGATGCCGCTGCGCCGGGCCTCGATCCAGACATAGACCGAAAACGCCAGCCCCAGCACCAGCCCGACGGCCAGACCGCCGGCGAACAGTTTGGCGATCGACGTGCCGGTCATCCAGCCATAAATGATCAGCGTGATCGATGGCGGGATCAGCAGGGCCGTTTCGGCGCTTGCGACCAGCAGGCCAAGGCTGAACCTGTCGGAATATCCATTGGCCCGCATTTCCGGATAGACCATCCGCCCCATCGCGGCGACCGTCGCGGGCGCCGAACCGGACACCGCCCCGAACGCCATCGACCCGCCGACGACAGTGTGGCCCATGCCGCCGCGCGTATGGCCAACCAGCGATTTGACGACACTGATCAGTTGTCGGGCGATCTGTCCCGAACCCATCAGATTGGCCGCGAAGATGAAGAACGGAATGGCCAGAAGTGTCGTATGGTCGATGCCGCCCAGGATCTTCTGTACCACGGCGGGATCGGGGATCGAGCCGAAGAACGCCTCTTTCGCGGCCAGTGCGGGCAGGCCCAGCACCAGAAACATCTCGAACCCGGTAACCAGCAGCAGGGCGGCAAGGGCAATGATCAGGAACAGCATGTCAGGCCGCCTTGCTGTGTTGTGCGATGCGGTCGATCACCCCGAACAGCGACAGCGCATAGCGCAGCGCCAGCAGCACGAACCCGGCGACCGGCGCAAGATATATCCACCCCATCGGCACCTGAAGCGTCGGGCTGACCTGACCCGTCATCAGCACGAACCGCACCAACGTCAGCCCAAGCCACGCCAGATACAGCGAAAACGTCAGCCCCACGACATCGATCACCCGCAGCAGCCAGCGTTGCGCCCGTTCGGGCAAGCGGCCCTGAAGGATTGCGATGTTCACATGTTTGCCGCGTTCCAGCGCCAGGCCAAGCGCCAGGAACACCAGAAACAGGTTTATCAGCCTGACGGCTTCCTCGACCCAGGCGAACTGGCTGGCAAAGGTTCCGCCGATCTCGCGAGTGACGACAGAGATGAAATAAAGCGTGACCATGGTCAGGAACAGGATGACCAGAACGGTCCGCTCCACCATGCGCAGGGCATTGAGCGCTTTCATGTGGGCTCCGGGCGGGATGGGACGGGGTTGATCCGCGGCGCGGACAGGACGCACGGGGGACTTTGCCCCCCGCGCGTGGAACGGCCTTGCGCGGAACGGGCCTTATTGGCTCACGTTCGCGTATTCCGTTTCGTAGATGGCGATCAGTTCCTCGCCCTTGTCGCCCGCGATCCCGATATAAGCTTGGCTGGACGGTCCGAACAAGCGGTCGCGGAACATCGCGCGTTCCTCTTCCGAGGCGATGCGCACGTTCGTGCCCGCATCCCTGATCGTCTGAAGCGATGTCTCGACAGCAGCCGCCTTGTGCGCCCGCAGATCGGGGATCACCTCGACAAAGGTATCGACGATGATGGTGCGGTATTCCTCCGGCAGGCTGTTCCACCATGCCGGGTTGAACATGACGACGTCTTCCATCGCGCCGTGGTCGGACACGACAAGATAATCCTGCACTTCGTAGAATTTCATGTTGCTGATGGTATCCAGCGGGTTTTCCTGCGCATCCACGACGCCCGTCTGCAACGATGTGTAAAGTTCGCCGAAAGGCAGCACGATGGCCGAGGCGCCCAGTGCGTTGAACTGCTCGATCAGAACCTTGCTGTCCATCACCCGGAATTTCTGGTCCTCGAAGTCGGAGATGTCGTCCAGCGGCTTGTTCGAGGTGAAGTTCTTGCGCCCATTGGGCCAGAGGGCGATGGCTTCGACACCCTTGTCGTCAAAGCTGTCCAGCAGCGCCTTTCCGAAGGGGCCGGAGCGCAGCGCCTGGGCACGGTCTTCGTCATTGGGCAGCAGGTAAGGAATATCAAGGATCGAAATCGCCGCATTGAACCCACCGAGGAAGGCTGCGGGGGCGACCGTGGCTTCGATCGTGCCCAGCTGAACGCCTTCGGTCATCTGCCGCTGGTTGCCAAGCTGCGACTGCGGAAAAAGCTGGAACTCGACAGCGCCGCCGGTCCGTTCGTTGACCAGCCCGGCCACCTTCTCAAGCATGACATGGCGGCTTTGCGCGGCGGATTCCAAGTGGCCGATCTTGGCGGTGAATTCCTGCGCTTGCGCGCCTGCGGACAGGCCAATGGCCAAGCCCAGTGCCAAGGTGGTGGACATAAGGTGACGACGACGCATTGCATGGCTCCCCGGTTTTTATTGTCCCGCCGATAACAGGTCAGTCACGTCTCATTGTCAAGACGGTTCTCACTTTTGAGACTTATATTTCTGGGCTTGCGGGCGGGAACGATGCCGAATCGGGCGATCAGCTTCTCCAGATGATCTGCCGCCTCGATGGATTTCAACGACGATTCCCACAGCCTGCGGGCGATCCCCTCGTGCAGATCGACGGCTTCGGGGGCTGATGTCACAATGCCGACGCCGTTCTGGATGTTGGGCTGCTGGCCCAGACGGAACGGGCTGACCGTCAGTGTCGAGGTGCCGCCATTGCGCACGACCTGAAAGCTGGTGGCGGGAATGGGTTCGCGGGCCACGCCGATCTGAATGCCGATGGCCTGCGACCGCAACAGGCCAACGATATGGCGCACCTCCTGCAAGGCCATCCGGCGACGGTGCGCCACCATCCCCGGCGGCAGATCGCTTCGCCCTTCCAGCCCGTCGCGCAACAGTCGCTCAAGATCCAGCGAGGAAACGATGCTGACGATCTGCGGGCGCTCGCGCTGATAGGTTTCCTTGCGGCGGCGCAGGATATGCAGCAGCCTGTCCACGGTCTGAACCAGCGCATCTGCATCGGAACCGGCCGATATGGCTTCGATCAGCACATCCGCCAGCACCTTGTCATAGGCGCGCGACGTCAGGAGATAAGAGACCGGGCTGAACAGGCCGATGATCCGGCTGCACCCCTCCTCGGTCTGGCGCATCCGTTCGAAGAACGTCAGCACGTTCGAGATATATTCGAGTCCGACACCCAGCAGCGTCGGCAACGACACCTCCAGTTCGCTGGCGATGGCGTTCAAAAGGCCTATCTTGGTGATGTCGCCCTTTTCGACCCGGTACAGCGCTGCCCGCGATATTTTCAGACGAACGGCCAGTTCGTCGGGTGCATAGCCACGCCCCATCCTGTGCGCCCGCAGCCGCGCGCCGATTTCACCGAAAGAGCTGTGGGGGAACGGCACGGTGCACCAATGGTTGCGTTGTCGTCGCCGACGTCTTCGCAGACCGAGGCAAACTGTCAATGCCAATCTAGACGAATCTCGTTTTCTATACAAGCCGTACCGCACCGCCGGAACCGGCCCCGGACCGAGCGCCCGGGCGCCGCGACGCAAGGACCGCGCCCGGGCGGGATCATCCAATGCCTTCGGAGATCAGCCTGCGGATCATGTCCGCCCCGTCCCTGCCTTTGGCCGACCGCGCCCAAAGCGTCTGCATCATCGTCTCGTGGTGCTGCACAGCATCGGGATTGTCCGTGATCGTCGCCACGCCGAGATCGATATTGGGGATGCTGGCCAGACGGAACGGACTGGTCTGGACAATAGTCCGACCGCCGATCTGGCGCACGATCTGGAACGCCGAAGGGTGCGGCGTGTCCGGAAAGACCCCGGCACTGACGTTCAGCGGGTGTTCCTCCATGATGCCCGCGATGTGTTCGACCTCGCCAAGCATCGTGCGCCTGAACTGCATGCGCAAGGCTGGCGAGAAATTGTCGGGGGGCGCAGCCGCCATTGCAAGCGTCCGCTTCAGTTCGCTTTTCGAGACCAAGACCACGAGATCCGGGGACAGTGCGTGATAGGCGTCCTTGCGCGCGGCAAGGATCGCAAGGATCCTGTTGGCCCGGCGATAGGCCTCGCCACTGCCTTCGCCTTGCTGCCTGCTTTCCATAAACATGTCGGCCAGAAGTTCGTCATAGGCTTTCGACGTCAGCAGATAGGCGATCGGACCGAAAAAGTTGGTTATCTTCTGCGCTCCGGCCTCGATCTGGCGAACACGTTCGAAGAAGACTTCGGCATGGGGTATGAATTCGGTTCCGTCTTCCAGCAGCGCACCTGCCGATGTGCCCAGAAGATCCGCAATTTTGAGCAGGGTGTCGATCTTGACGATTTCGCCTTGTTCGATCCGGTAAAGGTTCGAGCGGCTTACACCCAGTCGCACCGCGACACAGCCGGCGCTGAGATCGTTGGCGTAACGGAATGCCTCCAGCCGCTGGCCGATGTCGCGTAGGGGCCTTTGTTTGGCGGCATCGTCCCTGCCGGCAGCGGTATTGCCGTCTGGTCCGGGCGGCATCAGGCCTCCGCCAGGATCGACGGCAGCCGGATCGGTGGCAGGATGCATTCCAGGATCTTCCCGACGCACAAGACAATGCGATCCTGACCCTCGGCCGCCAGTATGTGAAGGCCGAAGGGAACCGAACCCGGGTAAAAACCCGCAGGCAACGACAGGGCCGGGGCACGCGCCGCGTTGGCCGCCCGGACAAAGATGTTGCGGGCAGGATCCACAGCCCTCCGGTGCCCCTGCACAATGACATGCGTCTGGTGGATGTGCGGTGCGCGAAACGGCCAGGTCGGGGTCACAATGACGTCCCCCGGGCCCAGCGACCGGCCCATTTCCCGGGCAAAGTGTCGGCAGACCTCGGCCGCCTCAGCGGCTTCGCGGTCGGGGATCGCGTCCCCGCCTGCCAGACGCGCGGCAAGCTGGCGGCTGAGCCTGCCACGCAGCGCCGGGCCGACCGAGCGCGCGGATTCATGGCGCGAGAGAACGCCCGCCGCACGTTCGGCGTCTTCCCAGCCGTCTGGGGCGATCGTGGCCGTGTCGATGCCGGATCCGGTCAACAGGCGGAGCGCCGTTTCGAAAAGATCCCGCGTCGCGCGATCGCAGTGCCGCGCGATCAGGTGTTCCGGGATGCGCAACCTTGGCGCCGGTCCTGCGGTATCGGCGCCATCGCCGCCGACCAGGATCTCATCGGTCGCGGCAATATCGCCGACAGACCGGCAGATCACCCCCAGCGTGTCCAGCGACGGCGCATAGCGCGTCACGCCCGTCATGTCCCATCGGCCGAAGCTGGGCTTGAACCCACAGACACCGCAGTGCAGCGCCGGATTGCGGATCGACCCTCCGGCATCCGTCCCGAGGTTGATCTCACCCAGCCCCAGCGCGGCGGCGGCACCCGCGCCGGCACTTGATCCGCCGGGGGTCCGTCCGGGGGCCCAAGGGTTCAGTGCCAAGGGTTCCCCCGGATTGTCGGGGGCATACATTGCCAGTTCGGTCAGCGTCGTCGAACCTGTGGTCACAGCGCCGGCCGTTTCGAGCTGGCGAACCGCCGCCGCCCGCGCCCCGGCCCGCCGTGTGGCAAAGCCGGCGGTGCCTTCGGTCCAGGGCATTTCCGTGTGCGGGATGTTCCCCTTGACGGTCATCCGCAGGCCATCCACCCCAGACCGGATCCGGGCGCCGTATTCACGGTCGGCGGCATCCAGTTCCCGCCCGGCGTCATCAAGCCTGGTATGGCTGAAGACTCGATACCGCATTCCCAGATCCGCCACCGCCCCGGGATACAAACCGGCGAGCCGCGACGTGCGGCCACCGGCGATTGCGGCCTGCATGTCGCGCCCGTCGCCGATCACCCGCCCCGGCGGGAGATCGGCCGAGATGTCCGTCGGCATAGCGGTCAGTCCTGTCCTAGCATGCCCTTTTCACGATAGAACCGCTCCGCGCCGGGATGCAACGGGATTCCCACGACGCCAAAGGCCCCCTCGCCGGGATACGGGCTCCAGGCGTTGTAGACGTTGCGCATGTATGTCTCCGCCTCGTCTGCGAAGATCTGGCTTACCAGTTCATAGACCACATCATCAGGAATGTCGGCTCGGGTGATCAGCATTGACGGAACCCCGACCGATGCAACGTCGGCATCGACACCCGGATAGGTGCCCGCCGGAATCGTGACCTTCTGATAGGCCGGCGATATTTCCTGAAGGTTGGCCGCAACTTGGTTATCGATGCCCAGCAGCGCGATATCGCGGCTTGTCGCCAGATCCAGAACGGCCGGCATCGGCAGCGACGAGGACGCCGAGAAAGCATCGAGGTTTCCGTCGCGCATGTTCGCCGCGCTTTCGTCGAACCCTAGGTTGCGAACATCGATGGCACTGGCAAGATCCGCTGCCTCCAGAAGGTTCGCCGTGGTGTTCGCGCTGCCCGAACCGGGCGCGCCGACGGAAACGCGCTTGTCTCGAAGATCGCCAAGCGTTTTGATGCCGCTGTCGGCGAAGGTCACAAGATGCAGCGGCGCGATGTCGACGATCGCGATGCCGCGGATGCTGTCGGCGGCGGCGTCCACGAACTGTCCCTTGCCGACGTTCTGTTCGTACACAACGCCGCCGTTGGCAAAGCCGAAATCCAGCCTGCCGGACGCCAGCAGCCGGGCGTTTTCGACCGATCCCCGCGTCGTCTGGGCGGTGACCACAAGGGTGTCGGAATTGTCGTTGACGAATGTCGCCAGACCCCCAGCGTACATGTAATAGCTGCCGCCAACCGAACTTGATCCCAAGACGACGTTCGTCTTTTCCTGCGTCAAGGCCGGGCCAGCGATCATCAGGGACGCCATGACCGGAACCATCATGTAACAGCGCATGTCTTACTTCCTTCTCTCTTCTGTTTGTGCGGGCTGTGTCGGATCGACCGCCGCTCTCCGCCTGCGGTCGGTGATTTCGGATTTCATGCGGCGCATTCCCAGAATGACACCGCAGATCAGAAGCCCGGACACGACCACCGGGATCGAATGTCCAAACAGCAGGACCGCCGCACCGCCCCCCAGCAGAACCCGCTCGATCACCGAAAGGCGATGGAACAGAAAACCCTCAATGGCACCCGAGGCGGCAATGATCCCCAGCACGATAGACCCGATGGTCAGGACGTTCTGGAACGGGGATGCGGCGTAGAGAAGACCCGGCTGATAGGCGAAGAGCACCGGGATCAAAAACAGCCCCGCACCCTTCAGAACCGCCTGCCAGCCGGTCCGCCACAACGGCGCCTCGGCGATCGAGGCCGCCACGAAACTGGCAAGCGCGACAGGTGGCGTGATGTTCGATGCCTGACCCCACCACATCACCAGTAAATGAGCCGCAAGCAGGGGAACCCCAAGCTGAAGCAGCGCCGGAGCCGCCAGCGTCGCCAGCAGGATATACGCCGGCACCACTGACAGACCCATCCCCAGAACATAGGCGACGGCGAAGATAAGTAGTAAAGTCAGCGCAAGATCGCCCGATCCCGCCGAAACCAGCATTCCGGTGATGCGCAATCCGGTGCCGGGAAGCATGACGCTTTGCGCGATGATCGCCACCGGCCCGGCCACGACGATTATCGGCATCGCCTGCCGCGTTCCGGCGGCCAGTGTCAGGAATATGTCCTTCGACATCATCCGGTCCTTGCGGCTTACCCAGCTGACGGCGAAAGCGGCGACGATGCCGATCAGCCCGATGAAGGCGAGTGAATATCCCTGGAAGACGCCCGCCACCACGACACCGACGGGAAGCAGGTAGAACCAGCCGCCCTTCAGCGTCGCGTTGACCGGCGGAAGTTCGTGGCGCGGGGCGCCGTGCAATCCGTTACGCTGGGCGTAGAAATGCACCTGGGTATAAACAAAGAAGAAATACAACAGGGCCGGCGTGGCCGAATAAAGCACGACATCCGAATAGGGAATGCCGGTCAGCGCGACCATGATGAATGCCGCAACGCCCATGACGGGAGGCATAATCGTTCCGCCGGTCGAAGCCGCCGCCTCTATGCCGCCAGCAACGTGGGGTTTGAAACCGGCCGCTTTCATCAGGGGAATGGTCATCGATCCGCTGATCGCCACGTTGGCTGCCGCCGAACCCGTGATGCTTCCGATGATGGTGGACGATGCCACCGCCGCCTTGGCCGTTCCGCCGGGGCGGTGCCCGACCAGTGCCATGCTGGCTTGGGCGAAAAAATCGGAAGCTCCCGAACGCATGAGAAACGCGCCGAAAACCAGAAAGAGAAACATTTGCGATGCCAGGACATAGGTGATGTGTCCATAGATCCCGTCGGTGCCGGCATACATGTACGAAGCGATGGTTCGCGCGTCGAAACCGATATGCGTGAACGGTTGCGGCGCATGTGGACCGTAAAACAGGAACAGCAGGAATAGGATTCCCATAACCGGAATCGCCAGTCCCAGAATTCTGCGGCACGCCTCGAAGCTGAGCGCAATCATGATCCATCCCAGCCACAGGTCGAGATTGGAAATCGGCAGGCCCACCATCTGAAGGAACGACAAATACATCAGGTTGAACCGCACGGTGCACAGGATCGCGGCGCCGATCAGCAGGATATCGACCGTCCGCAAAAGGACGGTACCGCCCAAGGGTCTGGTCATGAATGCGATCAGCATTCCCAGAAGGATGAAAAGGCTTCGGTCAAGGGCTGGATACTGGATGCCCGTCGCGGCGAAATAGATGTAGTACAGCGCACCGGCAGCCGCGACGATGTTCGCCGAACCGTTCCAAGGGCCGGTGAAACCCGTGCCGCGGTCGTCGCCCTGCCCGCGCCCGTCCGGCAGCACACCGGTCATCGGTCTTTTCCCGAAGCCGGATCGATACGGTCAAGCATCCATTTCGCCAAGCCGATATCGCAGACCGCCATGCCCTGTATCACCGCGAGACATACCTCGTTGTCGCCGGTCGGCTCCTTATCGCCCCGGTTCAGGATATCGCCGATGGTCGTGTCTAGTTTCGTCGCGATTTCGGCGCGTGTCGTCGCACCGGCCTCGATCCACGCCGCGACATTTCCGGTGGTGCAGACGAAATCCATCTCGTCGACGATGAAGCGGTCGGCGCGATCCAGAATGTCACGGTCGAATTCGCGGCGCCCGCCCATGGCGCAGATCAGCGTGCCGGGTGTCACATCCTGCGCCGCGAACAGGGTTTCCTGCGCATCCGAAAGCGTCACGACGATTTGGGCGTCCCGAACGGCCTCACGGACGGAAGGGGCCGCACCGAACCAGACCCCCTCCTGTTGCGACCAGCTTTGCGCAGCCTCAATCGCGCGTTCGGGTGCACGCGACGCGATCGTTACCGAAAAATGCGGATGGGTGCGGGTGACAAACCGCGCAAAGTGGCGCGCGATGCGCCCCGTGCCGATCAACACCAGCCGCGCCGCGCCTGTCGGGGCAAGGGCCGAAATTGTCACCACGCCGGTCAGGGCGGTACGCACGGCGTGCAGCCATTCCTCCTCGACTAGGGCGAGGGGCGTTCCGTCGCGCGGATCGGCCAGATAACAATAGGCGCGCCCGTTGCCGCCGTCCGCCCCAGCCTCTGCATCGCAGATCAGACGAAAACCGGCGACATCCAGATCGTCCAGCACCGCACCCTTGATTTTGAAGCGCGACTGCGTCGATGCCGCACCGCGCATCGACATGGCTGCGGGCGCCGAGACGGTAGCGCTTCTCGATCCCGCCATTCGGTAGATCCGCCGGATCATGTCCAGTGCGGGTCCAAGTTCGAACGCCATTTCGATTTCCGCCTGTCTGACAATACGCACCGCAAATCCCCCGTCAATTATCCGATATCACAGCAAAAAGACCCCCGCCGTCGGGCGCCTGATGTTCGCAGCCCCCCGAAACGAACATCCGGCAATCCTGCATCAGCGCTGCCAGCACGCCCGATGCCGCTGCGCGCATGTGCTTGTCCGGGTCCAGATCGCTTGAGAAAACCGTCGTCCGGCGGCCGAACAGGTCCCCGTCGCGGCGGACACCGGCCTTGAAGAACGCAGCCGCGATCCTGCCGCGGGATGCCAGTGCCGCATCGACCCCGCCAAGGGGATCGCCGCTGACGATGGCGGCCATGCCCGCAATGTCGACCAGGTTCGCGACCGGCCCGCTGCGCAGGCGCGGCCCGGCGGCGCCTGCGGAATGCCCGATCACGATTGCCTCGCAGGCGCGTGTTTCGGTGCCCGAAAAGACCATGCCGCGCTGGCAGAACAGATCGTCGCGCACCAGCAAGTTGCCGATCACGGCGTCCTTCGGATCGATCTCGCGAAGCGCGGCCCCCAGCCCCAGTGCGGCAACGCCACGCGCCGCCGCCGACACATTTGCCCAACGGGCTTGCGCTTCGGGAAGGTTCGCGGCTTCGCGGTGCATCAGAAGCGGGCTTTTCATGAATACAAGCAGCGAATCGTCCGGCGTCAGCCCGCAGTCGGCCAGCGCCGCCCCGACCGCCGAACGCGCGGCATCCAGATGCGGCTGGTCAAGCAAGTCGGCCGGCGCAATTTCGGCGGAACGGCCAACGCCGACACGCAGCCCCTGTGTGCCGTCGCCGAAGGACGCGAAGACATATCCGCCCGGGCTGATGACGCCTTCGCAGCCGGTCGAAAGGATGATCTGCGCCCGGGCCGGATCCATTCCGGCCGCCCGCAGTTCATCGGTGATCGCCCGCAACGCAAGAGAGCGGGAAAAATCATTGGCCGTCGCCGTCCCCTCGACCTTGCCGATTATCGCAATGCGTCGTGGGGCGGCACCGGCGAGGCGGCGCAATACCTGTCCAATTTCCTGGACATCGTCGGGGGCGCGCATGGAGAAACTTTGAATTCCGCTTGCCATTTTGGTCCGTTCAACTGTCTTGACAAGATTACTGATAAAGCTGTAATGTCTGGTTGGCAATAAAATGTTTGTCTAATAATCTGGACAGAAAGGTTTTTGTCCGAACCGGTGAACCATCGGGCACGATGCACAAATTCCCGGCGACATGCCGCGACAGGAGGCAGCTTTGAAACAGGCAATCGAAGGCAGGCGGGCTTTTGTCGGCGACGCCCTGCCCGACGGCACGCTGCATCTGGCATTCCTGCGTTCGGATCGCGCCCATGCCGACATCTTGGAACTAGATGTTGGGGCTGCAAGGCAGGTGCCCGGCGTTCTTCTTGTGCTTGTAGGCGAAGATCTGCGCGGCCTGGGATCCTTCCCTTCACGGGTCGTGCCGCACCATCCGGACGGCACACCCATATATCTGCCCGAATTTCCCCTGCTGGCCAAAGACAGGGTCCGCTACGTCGGCGAGGCCGTCGCGGCGGTGATCGCCGTTTCAACAAGTGCCGCGCGCGATGCGGCCGAGGCGATGTCGCTCGGTGTCAGGGACCGCCCCGCCGCCGCCACGATCGAAGAGGCCCTTGCCCTGGACAGTGTGGCAATCTGGCCCGAAATGGGAGGTAATACCGCCTTTTCCAACCGGATCGGCTATGCCGACGCGACCGATGCGGCGTTTCGCGATGCAGCGCACACAACGCGGCTGACGCTGCGCATAAACCGGGTGACGGCGGCGCCGCTTGAAACCCGCCGGGCGCTTGCGGTTCCGGAAGGCGATCGCGTGACGCTGTTCGCGCCGGTCCAAGCGCCCCACACGCTGCGCGATCTGCTGGCCGACGGGGTGTTCGGCTGGCCGCGCGACCGGCTTCGGGTGGTTGTGCCGGCTGTGGGCGGGGGATTTGGCATGAAGGGCAGCCCTCACCCCGAATATGCCATCGCGGTTCATGCGGCCGTACTGCTGGGCCGTCCCGTCTATTGGGAAGCATCGCGCAGCGAGGCGATGGTCAGCGATCACCAGGGACGCGACGCGCTGAGCGAGATCGAACTTGCGTTCGATCCTCAGGCAAGGCTGGTTGCGCTGCGGTGGCACCTGACGGGTGCGCTGGGGGCCTATCTTGCCTATAACGGAACGCATACCCTGCTGAACAACCGGTGGGGTATCACCGGTCTTTACGGGGTGCGACATGCAAGCGTCGAAAGCCGGGGTGTGATGACCAACGCGCCGCCGAACGCGCCCTATCGCGGTGCCGGCCGCCCCGAAGCGACCATGACCATCGAACGGGCCATGGATGTGGCCGCCCGCGAAATGGGGATTGAACCGCCCCGGGTTTACCGGAGGGTGATTTGTTCAACGACTAGGCGACCATATCGATTGTGTTCAGGTTTGCATAGAACGCATCCTCTGCTTCAGCGGGTGGGACGTAGCCGATAGGG
>Ga0105050_10005058_pt1 | contig 17166 bp, 13 predicted proteins | sample FRY01_FD_78088 | JGI IMG/M metagenome (GOLD analysis project Ga0105050, IMG submission 78088) | Freshwater microbial communities from Lake Fryxell liftoff mats and glacier meltwater in Antarctica - FRY-01 | ecosystem: Environmental > Aquatic > Freshwater > Ice > Glacier meltwater ... | reverse complement strand
TTGGCTTTTTTAAGTAGATTTGCAAAAACAGAAATCTATATGAAAATATTAGTTTGTGTCAGTAATGTTCCCGATACCACAACAAAAGTAACTTTTAGCAGCGATAATACCCAATTCAATACAGCAGGTGTTCAATATATTTTGAATCCTTATGATGAAATTGCGCTAGCTCGTGCTATTGAGTTAATTGAAGGTGGAAAAGGTACAGTGACCATCATACATGTTGGAGAGGCCAGTTCTGAACCAACGATAAGAAAAGCTCTTGCAATTGGTGCTGATGATGCTGTAAGGATTAATGCAGCACCACGCGACGCTTATTTTGTTGCAGCACAGATTGCTGATTATGCCAAAGACAAGAACTTTGCAATGATTCTAACAGGCAGAGAATCCATTGATTACAATGGATCTCAGGTTGCTTCTATGATTGGGGAGTTTATGGAGATTCCTTCCATTTCAATTATCAAAAAATTAGACATTGATGGTAATCAAGCTAGTCTTGTACGTGAAATTGAAGGCGGTAAGGAAATGCTCACAGTTTCGTTCCCTTTTGTTGCAAGTTGTGCAGAAGGTGTTTCTGAGCCTAAGATTCCTAACATGCGTGGCATTATGTCGGCAAGAACAAAACCTTTGGAAGTAATTGAAGCTTCGGCTGTTGAAAAACTGGTTGATTTCAAATCCTATTCGATACCTGCAGCCCGCGGCTCTGTTACCATGCTTGGTGTAGATGAAACAGAGAAATTGGTTGAATTGTTACATTCCAAATCCAAAGTTATTTAACGCTATAATAAATTCAATAAGGCTATAAGGCTATAAAGAAGATAATATGTCAGTTTTAGTATATGTAGAAAATGCAGAGGGCAAATTTAAGAAATCTATCTTTGAGGTAGTTTCCTATGCCCATGCGGTTGCAGAACAGTTAAAAACAGATTTGATCGCCATTTCAATTGGCAATGTAAGTCAGGATAATCTGATCAGTCTGGGAAAATATGGCGCTACAAAAGTGCTTAACGTATCAAATGATAAATTAAAGTCATTTGTCAATCAAGCTTATGCATCAATTATTGCTGAAGCAGCCAAAAAAGAAGGTTCCACCGTAATTGTTTTTTCTAACACGTTCAGTGCTAAGGGTCTTGCACCTCGGGTAGCTGTTAAACTAAAGGCTGGTCTTGCTGATTCAGCTATTGAATTGCCCGAAATTGAAAACAATAAGTTTTTGATTAAAAAAACAGCTTTTTCTGGAAAGGCCTTTGCAACCGTAGAACTAGTCGCCGCAATTAAAGTTATCACATTAAATCCGAATTCATATCAAGTCAAAGAAAGCGGATCAACTGGTAGAGTTGAAGATTTTACTCCTGAATTCAAGGAATCTGATTTCCGTACTATGATCTCTGACATCGTAAGAGCAAGCGATAAAATTGCACTTCCCGATGCCGAACTTGTAGTTTCGGCAGGTCGTGGAATGAAAGGCCCTGAAAACTGGGGAATGATAGAAGAATTAGCCTCTATATTAGGCGCTGCAACAGCTTGTTCTAAACCAATTTCCGATGCAGGATGGCGCCCTCATGAAGAACATGTTGGACAGACAGGTATTGCAGTCAGTCCAAATCTTTATATTGCAATTGGTATTTCAGGGGCAATACAGCATCTTGCAGGAGTAAGTTCTTCTAAAACTATCGTTGTAATCAACAAAGATGCCGAGGCTCCATTTTTCAAGGTAGCAGATTACGGAATTGTTGGAGACGCATTTGAGGTAGTTCCTAAATTAATAGAGGCAATCAAGGCTTATAAATCAAATTCTTAATCTCCGGTGCACAAATTTGAGCTCCATTGATTTTTAGCTAAATAATGAAGAAAATAAAACTAGATATCGTAGGCCTTTCTTACAGCCAAACCCAGTCGGGAGCGTACGCACTTGTTCTGGGAGAAATTAATGGCCGTCGTAGACTTCCTATTATTATTGGAGCTTTTGAAGCACAGGCTATTGCAATTGAAATCGAGAAGATGACTCCTAGTCGGCCTCTTACCCATGATTTATTTAAATCGCTGGCAGGTTCATACAATATAAACATTCAAGAGGTTATTATTTATAATCTTGTTGATGGTATCTTTTTTGCTAAACTGATTTGTTCTGATGGTAAAAAAACATCTGAGATTGATGCTAGAACATCTGATGCAATAGCCTTGGCTGTGCGTTTTGATTGTCCAATATATACTTATGAATTTATTTTAGCAACTGCAGGGATCGTAATTGAAGGCAATGAATTTGTATTTCTTGAGAATATTGAATCTCCAACTGTAGAAAAAGCATCCTCTACTCCAATCAATTTCAGCTCTCTTTCAGAAGATGAATTAAAGGTAAAGTTAAAGGATGCTTTAGCTGATGAGGCCTATGAAAAGGCTGCAAAAATACGTGATGAACTTTCAAGAAGAAAATCCTCATAATTTTCTTAAAAAAGCATTAATTCGAATTCTTATTTCTAAATTTCACATTTAATCAGAATTTAATTTTCTTATGGAGAGATTTACGGGACTAATTGGCGTTGTTTTGATTTTTGGCATTGCCTTTCTGATGTCCAATAATAGAAAAGCAATCAACTATAGGCTGGTAATTTCCGGCTTAGCTATACAGCTCTCTCTAGCTATATTTATCTTAAAAATCCCAATTGGTAAAAGCATTTTCGCTTGGCTTGGCAATGCAGTTACAGAGATTCTGAACTTTTCACAAGCAGGAGCAGCATTTGTATTTGGTCCGCTAGTCAATACCGCCAATATGAGTAAGGCATTTGGGAATGGAAATGAATTTATTTTTTTCTTTAATATCATTCCAACAATAATTTTTGTTGCAGTATTAGTTAGTGTTGCCTATTATCTGGGTATCATGCAGCGTGTAGTAAAGTTCATAGCATACATCGTTTATAAATTAATGGGAGTTTCAGGTTCTGAAGCACTTTCCAATGTAGCCAGTGCTTTTGTTGGACAAGTAGAAGCACAGATTATGATCAAGCCTTATTTAAAGGGCATGACCATGTCAGAATTATTAGCTTCCATGACTGGTAGTATGGCCTGTATCGCTGGTGGTGTAATGGCTGTTTATATTGCCTTAGGTGTACCGGCAGAATATCTCATTGCTGCAAGTTTAATGGCTGCACCTGCAGCGCTGGTAATTTCTAAAATTGTATGGCCTGAAACGGAGATCTCAGAAACGAAAGGGAAGGTTTCATTAGAAATCAAGAAAACAAATGCCAATCTGGTTGATGCAATTTCTCATGGTGCCAGCGATGGATTAAAAGTAGGTTTAAATGTTGTTGCCATGCTGATTGGATTTATTGCAATTATCGCACTGGTTGATTTCGTGCTAGGAAAAATTGGGTATGGACTACATAGTTTGGGATTGACCCTTTCATTCATTGGGATCAATTTGCAGACACTTAGTTTAAACCAAATTCTTGGATCGTTATTCTCAATTTTTGCATACGCAATGGGCGTTCCTGGCAAGGATATTCAAGTAGCTGGTTCGCTAATGGGTACTAAAATGGTGATCAATGAATTTGTAGCCTATTTAGATCTGGCAAAGATTAAAGAAACATTGGATCCGAAAACTATTCTGATCACCAGTTTTGCTTTATGTGGATTTGCGAATTTCAGCTCTATAGCCATTCAGGTTGGAGGAATTGGTGAATTATCTCCTGAAAGAAGAACAGACCTTGCCAAGCTTGGCATGAGGGCACTAATCTGTGGTACCTTGGCCTCTTATCTATCTGCAACTATTGCAGGAATATTAATGTAATAATAAAAAGGCGCCAAATTTTGTTAGAATTTTCTTAAAAGTGTGGACTAAACTTTGAAAAAGAACAAAAAAATCCGTGGAATTTTTCCATCGGAGTTTTTTTAAAAAATTAAGCCTATTATCGGTTTTTCAATTCAACATATGTACGAACTATCTCACCTGTATAAATTTGTCTTGGTCTGCCGATAGGCTCTTTATTCTCACGCATTTCCTTCCATTGAGCAATCCATCCGGGTAAACGCCCTAAAGCAAAAAGCACAGTGAACATATCAGTAGGAAAACCTAAAGCCCGGTAAATAATCCCCGAGTAAAAGTCCACATTTGGATAAAGCTTACGATCAACAAAATAAGGATCGTTTAAGGCTGCTGTTTCAAGTTTCTTTGCAATTTCCAGAACTGGATCATCAATTCCTAGCTTATCAAGTATTTCATCACATGCCTTTTTAATAATTTTTGCACGAGGATCGAAATTTTTGTAGACGCGATGACCAAATCCCATTAGACGGAAACCATCGTTCTTATCTTTAGCCTTATTAATCCATTTATCAGTATCGCCACCATCATTCTTGATTTGCTCAAGCATCTCGATCACTGCCTGGTTAGCACCACCATGTAATGGACCCCAAAGTGCTGAAATACCCGCAGATATAGAAGCATATAAATTACAGTCTGATGAACCCACCATTCGAACGGTAGAAGTTGAACAATTTTGTTCATGATCAGCATGGAGAATGAATAAAACATTCAATGCCTTTACTATTACTGGATCAATATCAATCTCTTCGGTACGCTGACCAAATGTCATATTCAGAAAATTACTTACGTAATCCAATCTATTCTGTGGATATATAATCGGATGTCCAAGTGATTTCTTATAAATCCAAGAAACCACAGTAGTCATTTTTGCGAATAACTTGATTATTGTTAGATTTTGCTCTTCAGGAGTTTGCTTAGCATTTAAAGATTCAGGATAAAAAGAAGAAAGTGAGCAAATTAGGGATGAAAGCTGACCCATAGGATGAGATTTTGATGGGAAACCATCGAAAAACTTCTTCATATCCTCATGAATCAATGTATGTCTTGAAATACTTGCCTGAAAAGCATCAAGTTTTGCTTGATTTGGCAATTCACCATAAATCAGAAGATAGGCAACTTCGATAAAAGTAGATTTCTCTGCTAATTCTTCAATACCATAGCCTCTGTATTTTAATATTCCTTCTTCTCCATCCAAAAATGTAATTGCACTTTTGGTTGCTCCTGTATTTTTATATCCAGAATCAAGGGTTATGTATCCACTTGCGTCCCGAAGTTTAGAAATATCGATGGCCTTTTCACCTTCAGTTCCAGTAATGATTGGCAGTTCGTAAGTTTGTTCTCCTATTGTTAAGGATGCTGATTCTGACATATAATTCGAATAGTTGAAAGACAAAACTAATAATTATGTGCGCTTTTGAACTAATTTTCATCAAAGCATTTGCAATATTTTTGTTAAAAAATTAAAAAAACATTTCATGCATAAAAATCAGGCTGCAATATTTTGAAATCTGATCGTAAATTTTCAGAAATCAATTTCATACATTATTTAGATGAAAGTTACTTTTTTGCGATGGTCTCCTTGACCTCGCCACAATGAAGCATCTCATCCCCATAATAAGGATTCATAATCTCCTCTTTCGAAGAAAGCCAATATCCACCTTCTCCATCATTTGCCATCGGACAATATTGGACATAAATACTACCCGAAGAGATTTCAGATTGTTTAAATAATGTAATCACATCATTACTTAGTAAAGTAAAACTGGTACGCTGTATTGACAAATCTGTACTTTCAGCAATTTTATCTGCTAAAATTGCTGTATTCTCAGATCCTTTTATTTTGCGCAATGCTGATCCTAGTTCTACTGCTGCAATCTTCGCATCAGATGCATTTGAAGTAACAAGAACATCTTTAAGATTTTCATAACATTTAAAAGCATGATTGATTGTTGTATCTTTTAATGCAACCGGAACTGCTGGTGCAATTGCAAGTGTATCAATTGCAGGAGTCTCTTTAGATTCCTGAGTTTGATTACAAGCAGCGAGCAAACCTGCAATTGCCAAAATTGAAATAGTAAGTTTTAGTTTATACATGATAATTTGATTTTAGATCTCAAATATCGAAATTTTAATGTAATCAAATGAAGAAATAAAGGAAATTCGCCAGACAGTTGAAAACATAGCAGATCATTAAATTCCTAAAGTTATCTTTTAAGAATGAGATATCCCCTATTTATATTTTTAATAACCCGAGATCGATATAATGAAAGTTGAACTGATACGGTTAAAATTGATCAAACAAATCTCTGTAGCCAATTAATTTGATTATTGAAAGCAATATCTGTGTAGTATAGGTCGGTTCAGCCCTTTCCTTCGATTAGTTCCGGCAAGAAATAGCCTTCCATTTAAATTAACAGTAGCCGGAAACTAGCTCCTGCGGCAAGGTTTATTTTACGCTAAGCGGTATATCATAGGGAGGGGCAGCCCAACAAAAGGACCAAAGCCATTTGAAATAAACCCGGGTGGCAGCTGTACCTTTTTGCAAATGAATTTCACGATATCTTTTAAATCTGCCGCAAAAACTACTACACAATACGGGGCTGGCCCGACCGAAGAAACACAGACCTTGCTTTCTAAAACAAGAGAAAATTATTCAATTTAAACAGTATCCTAGCAAGCTTTTATAAGGAACTCAGGATAATAGTAAAAAAATCATTTCCTAGTCCATCACCATTCGGTGAAAGCAAGGGATCAATCTCAATATATTGATTAATAATTTCAATACCTGGCATGTCCGTTATAGGGGGGAGGTGGAAATATACAATTGATCAATAACAGAATGAAATCTCGGACTATCAGACTAGGGCTTTTACATAAAGTTCTTCCACTTTTTTACGGGCCCATTCTGTTTTCCTGAGAAATTTTAGACTGGATGGAATACCCGGATTTTCAATAAAACAATTGATTCTGATTAGTTTACCCAGTTTATCCCATCCATATTGATCTACCAAATATATGAGAATCATTTCGAGGGTTTTACCATGAAGTGGATTATTTGGCTGTTCTGTATTCATTAATCTAATATTTAAAACAGTACAAATGTATGAACCGCTTTTGGATTTTTTGATTTAACAAGGATTGTCGGACATCTGATTTTTAATTTTCATAGATTTGCAAGTATATGTCCCATTTCTCGGGCAGCCAAAATCCGCAAAATATGAAATATAAATTAGGTGAATTCGTTCGGTTTGTCAACGAACGAAGAGAAGGCTATATCACACGGATAATTGACGAAAGCACTATTGCTGTAACAGACGATGATGGTTTTGAAATTCCGGTTTTGGCTAATCAGGTTACGTATGTACATGGAAAATCTGAAGTTTCTGATGATTTGAAATCTGAAAACCTTTCTGATCAGAACGCTGCACAATTTGATTCTAAGGGTATATTTCTTGCCCTTAGTCCTGATAAAAGAAGTCCCTCAGTAGTTCATTTCCAACTAATCAATTCCAGTTCGTGGCAATTGCTTTTCACTTTAAATTCCCAGAAAAAGAATCAGTTTAAAGGTGAATATGCAGGTGTTTTAAAGTCTCATTCGGCAATTCAGGTCTATTCAGGTTCTTTAAATGAGCTCGATCTTTGGCCCGAATTTCATATTCAAATGCTTTTATACAGCCAGGGAAATGAAGAGATGCAAAATCCTATAGGATTTTCAGAAAAATTCAAAGCCAAAGATTTTTCTGGAGCCAAAAAGCAACATAAATTAATTGAACAAGCCGCATGGATGATACAGCTTGACAGTCAGGAACCTATCATAGATCCTGAAAAATTAAAAGAAAGCTTTTTCAGGCCTGCGGCAGCAATAATTGAAATAGAAAAGCCGGCAAAAGAAATAGACCTGCATATTGAAAAACTACGGGATGATTATCAGTTCTTGAGCAGTTCAGAAATACTCGATATCCAAATCAACTATTTCCGAAAATCTCTTGATGCGGCAATTGTTCATAAACTACCTTCTCTCATTTTTATTCATGGCTCAGGAAATGGTATATTAAGAAACGAAATATATAAAATCATCAGCAAGCATACACAGGTTAAAACGTTTATGGATGCACATAAGGAAAAATTTGGATACGGCGCAACTGAGGTCTTCATCAAAGTATGATAAACCTGTCGATCTTTGTAACCGTGTCAGCCTTTGTAACCCTGTCAGCCTTTTAAAGGCTGACAGGGTTACTTGAAATATTATTATCTTTGCAAAACGATGAAAAACTATGGTATCCTTCTGATATCTCTAAATCTACCCTCTTAATCCAAACACTCTCCTTTTTATACATATGCTCAACCCAGAAATAGAAAAGCGAAAAACCTTTGCCATTATTAGTCACCCAGATGCTGGAAAAACTACATTAACAGAAAAATTTCTATTATTTGGGGGAGCAATCAACACTGCAGGTACCGTAAAACGGAATAAAGCAAATCAAAGCAGCACGTCCGATTTCATGGAAATTGAAAAGCAAAGGGGTATTTCTGTAGCCACTTCCGTAATGGGTTTTGAATATAGTGGAAAACGAATAAATATTCTCGATACGCCAGGTCATAAGGATTTTGCAGAAGACACTTATCGTACTTTATCTGCGGTAGATAGTGTTATTCTTGTTGTCGATAGCGTAAAGGGTGTGGAAGAGCAAACCCAAAAGCTAATGGATGTCTGCAGGATGCGAAATACTCCGGTCATCATATTCGTAAATAAGCTTGACCGCGAAGGAAAAGACACCTTTGAACTTCTGGATGAACTTGAGAAGAATTTAAATATCAGTGTTTGTCCGCTCTCTTGGCCAATCGGGCAAGGTTATAATTTCAAAGGGGTATACAACATATTTGACAAGCAACTCAACTTGTTTAAACCTGATAAATCAAAGATCAACGAACCAGTAATACAGGTTAAAGATCTTAATGATCCTCAACTTATCCAATTTCTACAGCCTAAAGAACTTAAAATCTTGCAAGATGACCTAGAACTTGTTGATGGAGTTTATGGAAACTTGGATAAGGAACTTTATCTGGAAGGTCTCTTGGCTCCTGTTTTCTTTGGAAGCGCAATCAATAATTTCGGGATTCGCGAATTACTTGACACTTTTGTCGCCATTGCACCAAGTCCGAAGAGCCGTGAGGCCAATGAAAGGATGGTTTTGGCCAATGAAAAGAACTTTACTGGCTTTGTATTTAAAATCCATGCAAACCTTGATCCCAATCACCGCGACAGAATTGCGTTTTTAAGGATATGTTCGGGTAAGTTCGAGCGTAATAAATTCTTTTATCATACCCGGCTAAATAAAAAATTAAAGTTCTCTAATCCTGTAGATTTCATGGCAAATGAAAAAAGTCTGGTGGAAGAAGCATGGCCGGGAGATGTTGTGGGACTTTATGACAGCGGAAACTTCAAAATTGGTGATACGCTCACCGAAGGTGAACAATTACAGTTCAAGGGTATACCAAGCTTCTCCCCAGAAATCTTCAAGGAAGTTGAAAACCGCGACCCGTTAAAATCCAAGCAACTCGAAAAAGGATTACAACAATTAACTGAAGAGGGCGTGGCTCAATTGTTTGTTCAGCAGCCTGGTAATCGTAAAATCATCGGTACTGTAGGAGAACTTCAATATGAGGTAATAGTCTTCAGACTTCAGCATGAATATGGTGCAAAATGTGCATTCAGGCCACTTACCTTTAAGAAATCAAGCTGGATGACCTCCAAAGACAAGAAAATTATCAATGAAATAACTCAACGGAGACATCATCATATTGCAACTGATAAGGATGGGAATCCAGTATTTTTGGCTGATAACGATTGGACATTAAATCTTGCAAAGCGTGATTTTCCAGATGTTGAATTTCATAGTACTTCTGAGTTTAATAAAACGAAGAATTAATTGAAAGTTGAGAATTGATAAGTGAAAATGGAGAGTGGAGAATGACTAGTGTCAGATAAAGATTTTATATTTAGACCCCGAAGGTGGTCGTATATTTATAGAGGATCAGATTTCGCTGAAAAATCGACCCCGAAGGTGGTCGTATGTGGGAACTTTGAATACATACGACCACCTTCGGGGTCGGGAAAAGGTTTACACGGAATTTACTATAAACATGTGACCACCTTCGGGGTCAAAGTAATGATATTTTATGCTGGGCTTGCATTTTGAGAATTGGACAGAATCATTCCTCCAAAGGAGTATAAGCATGTTTTATCAGGAAATACAATTTTAACCGGACAGTATTGGTGGAGAATTGAGAGTGGAGAATTTATGGTTGACAAGACTAAGAGAATCCCAATGAACCAATACCCTTCTAACAACTACCAACTAATAAACAATTGATAATAAACAATCATCTGCTCATAAATCTAAATTTCATTTGAACTACTTATGAACTGACAATAGATAACAGACAACAGATAACTTACTGAAAATCGATAATTAACAAGTGGAGAATTTAATTAAAATAGAGTTTAGCAAGTGTTTTATCATGTCCATAAATATCATCCCGGAAATGCACTTTGCCATTTTCATCCGCCCAGGCGGTAAAATATACCAGATAAACCGGTAAGACCTTTTTTAATTTCACATGCCTTTCTTTTCTTTTAGAAATAGTGCTCAATATTTTTGACCTGCTCCAACCTTCTACATCCCTTAATAAATATTCGGCAAGATCAATCGGCTTTTCAACCCGAACACAACCATGACTGAAACCACGCTTTGCCTGACTGAATAATTCATCGTGAGGCGTATCATGCAAATAGACATCATTAGTATTTGGAAAAATAAATTTTACATCTCCTAGGTCATTTTTTGGGCCGGGACGGCGGCGCAAAATATATTTCCAGTTACTCTCATTAACGGATCCCCAGTTGATTGATGATGGATTAATCTGTTCCCCCTTTGCGGTTACAACTTCCATATCAAGGCGATCGAGGTAGGCCGGATTTCCGACAAGTTTTGGTGCCAGCTCCTCCTTAATGATACTTACAGGAACATTCCAATAGGGAGAAAGAACCACTGTTTCCATTTTATCGCTGAAGATCGGAGTGCCGTTCAGCGTTTTACCAACGATCACATTCATGGATAATTTCTCTTTACCCTTCTCAATAACATGAAGTTTATATGCTGGGATATTGACCAGCAGATAATCGGGCTCAAAGCTTTTGGGTATCCATCTCCAGCGTTCCATATTAAGAATAATCTGCCTGATACGTTCTTCCACAGAAATATTCATTATCCTGACGGTTTCTGCACCCAATGCTCCATCTGATTTCAGACCCTGGTCATTCTGAAATTGTTTTACTGCATTCATAATATCCTCCGAATATACCGAGTCTGTACCGGTACGTAATCCGAGTCTTTCCCTCAATGCCGGTATGTTTGGCGAGGGCTGCCCCGCTTTTAGTTTTGGTGCGGCGACAATTTCAGGCCACCCACCTGATGATTGAATTTGTCGGTGAGCTGCTAAAGCAGATTTAAGCCTTGAATATTCAGGATGAAGCGGACTAAAATTAGCATAGGGATATTTACTCTCACGTTCACTCAATACCGTCATTAAGGCATTATCAAGCTTTATTTTATTCCGTTTCACATCCCATTCAATTGCTTTATTCTCTCTTGGCACAACAAGTCCGCGATAATAGTCGGAAGCCCATAAAAAATAGGTCCCTGTTAATGCTACATCAATTTCCTTTTGAATTTCAGTGAACTTTTCAAAATCTCTTTTTGAGGCTTTAAGTTCTTTAAACAATTTATCAAGATCCGATAATCGGTAATCTGCAGGATCCAGCCCTTCATCCGCAGCCTTGGTAATGACATCCAGCAATTTTTCTGCCTGCGGCACAATCGTATTATTTTTGAACCAAGCCAATTCAAGATTCCTTACACGGTAAAATGATTTTACCCAGTGCAGCTGATCCGCAAGTTTAGGATCTGATTTGATGTAATCTATATAATAAGTGCTATCAAGTACCTGCTGGTCTTCATCAGAAAACCTAGTACTTGAATTTTTGCAGGCTGATACAAAAAATATTAGGGAAAGAACAGACAAAAAGATAAGGATTTTACCGGCCCGATCTCTAAAAGTTCTGATTGAAATTATTTCCTTCTTAATTGTATTCTTATTCATATTATTCTTGTATTTTAAAGACTCCATTTTCTTTTGGCTAATATTTTATTTTACTGTTAATCAGTCAATTACACCTTTTTAACTTTTGTTATAATATCTATCCGGCATTAATGCAACAAATGTGCCGAAGTGCCGGCAGGCTGATTTACTGGTGATAGGAAATAGAATAAGATTGGAATCTAGAGGAAAAATCCGGAGTACCACAATAGCCTCAGCCATGGCAAAATTCTCAAATCCAAAAAATAGAAATACCAAACTAGTACGAATCGTACAAATCAGAAAACAGGAACCATGGGATACATTATAACTTATACCCTCAATCAAATTCTTGCCTCATTCATTCATATATTGACAGTAAATCAATAAAATATGACCATTATAAATGTCAACTTGACATAATTTACTTTTGGAATAAGTATTGATGAATAAGCTTGTTAAACAAAAAAAATAAGAAGATGCAAGAAAAAGGAACTATTTCAATTCACACTGAGAACATTTTTCCAATCATTAAGAAATTTTTATACTCTGATAACGAGATCTTCCTGAGAGAGCTGGTTGCAAATGCGGTAGATGCTACACAAAAAATCAAACGACTTTCTTCTTTAGGAGAATACAAAGGTGAGCTTGGGGAACCAAATGTGTCGATTTCTTTAGATGTGAAGAAAAAAACAATCACCATTTCCGACAATGGTTTGGGAATGACTGCTGAAGAAATAAAGAAATACATTAATCAGATTGCCTTTTCAGGAGCTACAGAATTTGTTGAAAAATTTAAGGATGCCAAAGATGCAAATGAGATCATCGGTAAATTTGGATTAGGCTTTTATTCTGCCTTTATGGTAGCCGATCAGGTAGAAATACAGTCTCTTTCCTATCAAGAAGGTGCTGAACCTGCACGTTGGATTTGCGATGGAAGTACTGAGTTTGAAATCAGTGAAGGAAATCGTACCAAACGTGGTACTGACATCATACTACATGTTAATAAAGAATCGAAAGAATTCCTAGATAATGGAAAACTTCAGGGCATTCTCGATAAATACTGTAAATTCCTTCCTGTTCCAGTACAGTTTGGTTCCAAAAGTAATTCTGAGCCTGATGGTGAAGATGCAGAAGGCAAAACAAAATACAAATCGGTTGAGGTTCCGAATATTATTAACAATACCTCCCCAATTTGGACAAAAGCACCGTCCGAATTAAAGGATGAGGACTACCTAGCATTTTATCAGGAACTCTATCCATTTTCTGAAGAACCTTTATTCTGGATTCATCTGAATGTCGATTATCCGTTCAACCTGACCGGAGTTCTTTACTTCCCTAAGTTGAAGAACGATTTTGAAATGCAGCGTAATAAAATTAAACTATTCTCTCGTCAGGTATTTATTACTGACGAGGTAAAAGATGTAGTACCTGAATTCTTAATGTTGCTTCATGGGGTAATTGATTCTCCGGATATTCCTTTGAATGTTTCCCGCAGTTTCCTGCAAGCCGATAGTGCCGTTAAAAAGATTAATACTTATATCACTAAAAAGGTAGCTGACAAATTAGCGTCATTGTTTAAAGCAGATCGTAAGGCTTATGAAGAAAAATGGAGCAATATTGGTCTATTTGTGAAATACGGAATGATCAGTGAAGAGAAATTCTACGACAAGGGGAAAGATTTTGTTTTATTGGGTAATACCAATAAGGAATACTTTACCATTGCGGAATACACTGAAAAAGTGAAGGTGAATCAAACCGACAAGGACGGCAACTTAGTTTTCCTTTATGCAACAGATGCAAGTAAACAAGATTCCTTTATTCAATCGGCTAACAAAAAAGGTTATGATGTATTAATTATGGACTCTCCAATTGATACACACTTCATTAGCCAAATGGAGCAAAAGCTTGAAAAAACTTCGTTAAAACGTGTAGATGCCGCTTCTGCGGATAAAATCATCAACAAGGAAGAAAATATTGTTGCGGTATTAAACGACGAAGAAAAGGAAAAAGTAAAAGCAGTTTTTGAAAAAGCTGTTGTGAAGCCAAACATGAAAGTAGAGGTTGATAGTCTGAATCCTGATGAATTACCGGTTATCGTAACTATGGATGAGTTTATGCGTAGGATGAAGGATATGGCAGCCATGGGTGGTGGTGGAATGAATTTCTATGGTAACCTACCTGATAGTTATAATGTTACCATCAACGGTAATCATAAATTGATTGGTAAAATTCTTCAAACTACAGATGAAACCGAACAAATTCAATTAGCTAAACAAGCATTTGATCTGGCTTTATTGTCACAGGGTATGTTGACCGGTTCTGAGTTAACTGAATTTGTGAACAGAAGTGTGAGTTTGATCTGATAGTTCCGATAAAAGCGTAGCATTGTTTTAAAAAGCATTCTTTCTGAAATAGATGGGATGCTTTTTTTGTTAATTCGAAATTTGAATATTGAATGATATTCCAGTATAAATACTAATTTAGTCGAATGGAATCGCTCAATATTCTTATGGAAAATTATCATGCATTTGAAGAAAAGCGCATAATTGATCGGTTTTTCAAACATGATGATCTCTTGAAAATATTGGATACGTTTAGGACAAATTCCGCTTTCAATTTAAAAGAGGTCGGACTCTCTACCAACAAACTTTCTATCAATCTGATTACTTGGGGTAATGGACCAATACGGATATTTTTATGGAGCCAGATGCATGGGGATGAAGCAACCGCGACCATGGCAATTGCTGATTTATTAACTTTTTTATCTAAGCCAGGTCAGTTCCTTAACATTTCTGATTTGCTAGCTGAAAAATGCATCCTTTATATATTACCCATGTTGAACCCTGATGGCGCTGAAGTATTTAGTCGACGCAATGCAATGGATATTGACATTAACCGGGATTTTAATCGGCAACAAAGTCCGGAAGGAAGACTGCTTCGAAATTTAAGAGATGAAATAAAACCCCATTTCGGATTTAATCTGCACGATCAGAGTACTTTGTGGTCAGCTGGGAATACCGGAAATCCGGCAACAATTTCCTTTCTGGCTCCGGCATATGATGAAGCACTGAGTGTGAATTCAACAAGGGAAGAAGCCATGAAAGTGATTGCTGTAGTGAACTCAGAACTGCAAAAAAGCATATCAGATCAAGTCGGACTCTTTGATGATGAATATGAACCTAGGGCATTCGGAGATAACTTTCAGGCTGCCGGAACCAGAACTATTCTTATCGAAGCGGGTGGTTTTTACAATGATCCTGAGAAACAATATATCCGCAAAATATATTTTAAAGCAATTCTTTCTGGTCTGGTCTGTATCGCTGATGAATCCTATCTGAAGGCAAAAACCGAAGATTATTTTTCAATTCCTAAGAATAAAAAATTACATTTTCACATTTTACTCAGGAATTGTAAAATGAAAAAAAATGGCAAGCCATATATGCTAGATATAGGCATATCCGCAGAAGAAAAGGTTCTTGAAGACGGTCGCACAGTTAAATACACTTACCTTGTGACTGAAGTCGGCGATCTGTCGGGTTATTATGGTTATGAAGAAATTAACTGTGAATATTTTACGTTAACAGAAACAAAAAAAATAAAGATCGACGAAGCGGCAGATTTGATTGTACATCACGACACGAACATTCTGCTTTCAATTGAGAATGGGGTATTAACTAATGTTAGTATAGAATAAATTTCTGTTATCTGTTAACTGTTGTCTGTTTTCTGAACACACAACTGACAACAGACAACAGATAACTAATAACTAATAACTAATAAAACATGGCATTAAACTACATCTGGATCGGCTTCTTTGTAATCGCATTTATTGTGGCATTGGTTAAGCTAATATTCTTTGGGGATACGGCTATTTTCAATAATGTGGTGAATGGGATGTTTGATAGCGCAAAAACAGGTGCTGAAATCTCCATAGGTTTGATTGGAATCATGACTTTCTGGCTGGGGATTATGAAAATCGGCGAAAGAGCAGGTATGATCTCGCTATTTGCAAAAGGTGTGAGTCCGTTTTTCAGCAGATTATTTCCCGGAGTACCTAAAAGTCATCCGGCAAACGGTTCGATTATCATGAACTTCTCGGCAAATATGCTGGGATTGGATAATGCCGCTACACCTGTAGGTTTAAAAGCCATGCAGGAATTGCAGGAATTAAATCCGGAAAAGGACACCGCGACCAATGCTCAGATCATGTTCCTTGTGCTAAATACTGCTGGAATTACCCTGATACCAACCGGTGTTATTGCTTTAAGAATGGCAAATGGTGCTGCAAACCCCGCAGATGTGTTTATTCCTTGCTTGATTGGTACGTTCATTTCATTCTTAGCAGGAATGATCGCAGTATCTTTCTATCAAAAGATCAATTTGTTACAGCTTCCAATTCTGATATTTTTCGGAGGTTTCATTGCTTTGATGGCCGCATTATATTTCTGGCTTGGAAGCCTCCCACCCGATCAGATTCAGATCTACGCCGGCTTACTCGGGGGGATCATTATTTTTTCGATCATTACCCTGTTTATTGTTTTTGGTGCTTCAAAAAAAATAAATGTCTACGAGGCATTTATTGATGGTGCCAAAGAGGGATTCAGTACTTCCATAATGATCATTCCCTTTCTGATTGCAATCCTAGTTGCTATCAGCGCATTTCGTACAACAGGATGTATGGATTATGTCGTGAATGCGATTGGTGCAGTAGTTGGAGGTATGGGTTTGGATACTTCCTTCGTTCCTGCCCTCCCTGTGGGTTTGATGAAGACCTTGAGTGGTGGCGGAGCAAGAGGCTTGATGGTGGATGTAATGACCACCTATGGCGCCGATTCCTTTCAGGGACGTTTGGCCAGTGTGATTCAGGGAAGCTCAGAAACTACATTTTATGTTCTGGCAGTATATTTCGGATCAGTTGGCATTAAAAAACCTCGCTATGCATTAGTCTGCGGACTTATAGCTGATTTAGTAGGACTCATCGCAGCAATTTTCCTAACTTACCTCTTTTTTGGGCATACTATAAAATAGGGTTCGATTAACATTATTCCAGACGGATCATATTTGAATATCATCGGGCTATCAACCTATTTTTTGCAGGAAGCCAAAGCTCACATTGTAGATTGATGATCTGTTTTCCCCTTTTTACAACAGAACTTCTTGCTTCAATAATATCCCCTTCACGAGCGGGTGCAAAATAGTCT
>Ga0105050_10005056_pt1 | contig 17173 bp, 16 predicted proteins | sample FRY01_FD_78088 | JGI IMG/M metagenome (GOLD analysis project Ga0105050, IMG submission 78088) | Freshwater microbial communities from Lake Fryxell liftoff mats and glacier meltwater in Antarctica - FRY-01 | ecosystem: Environmental > Aquatic > Freshwater > Ice > Glacier meltwater ... | reverse complement strand
GGGCGTCTAGGAAGCCTTCGGTGGACCCCAACCCACCGGCCTGTGCAACTGGCTTGGCGCCAACGTCCCCCAGCAGACCGAGTTCATCGTGCATAACTCCCCGGGCTCCCTCCCCCAGGTCCTCGCCGCCGCCCCCGCCGCCGCCGGCATCAACCTCTCCGCCAGCCAGAAGGCCACCATCGGCCGCAAGGTCTGGCAAAACGAATCCGGCGGAACCATCAAGGGCCTCACCCACTGGAACGACGGCGAGGAGTTCCCCTCCCTCGGCATTGGCCACTTCATCTGGTACCCGAAAGGCTTCAACGGCCGCTGGACCGAAACCTGGCCCGAGTTCGTTCGCTTCGCCCAAAGCCGCGGAGCCCGCGACATCCCCGCCGTGGCCCTCTCCCCCGACTGCCCCTGGAACAGCAAGCAGGGCTTCTACGCCGCCTTCGATGGACCCCAACTCACCGGCCTGCGCAACTGGCTTGCCGCCAACGTCCCCCTGCAGACCGAGTTCATCATGTATAAATCCCGGGCCGCCCTCCCCAAGGTCCTCGCCGCCGCCCCCGCCGCCGAACGCCCCCGCATCGAGGCCAACTACAACAAGGTCGCCAGCACCCCCAACGGCATCTACGCCCTGATCGACTACGTCAACTTCAAGGGCGACGGCACCAACCCCACCGAGCGCTACAACAACCAGGGCTGGGGACTCCTCTGGGTCCTCCGCGAAATGCGCGACGTCCCTTCCGGCCCCCCCGCCGCCCGGGAATTCGGCGACGCCGCCACCCGCTGCCTCGACCGCCGCATCGCCAACCCCCCCCCCGCCCGGGGCGAATCCCGCTGGAAAGCCGGCTGGACCAACCGCTGCAAAGCCTACGCCAACCCCCTCTAGCCACCCCCACACCCCGCCACCAGTGGCCTGACCGTCCCCACCCCGCGTAGCGGCGCCTCTGCGAGGCGCCGGCGGTTCCACCCCTCTCGCTTCCAACGCCCCTCCCCCACCCGCGCACCCCGCCTCCCCATCCTCCTCTCCGACCTCCGGCTTCCGGGGGCTTCGCTCCCCCCCCACCATTGACACTCCGCCCCCCCTCCGCTAGCACCCCCTCAACATGGCCCTCGAAACCACCCTCATCCTCTTCAAGCCCGACGCCGTCTCCAAAAACATCGTCGGCACTGTCCTCGCCCGTTTCGAAGCCGCGGGCTTCAAGATCCGCAGCATGAAAATGATGGCCCTCAGCGACGAAATCCTCGCCGAGCACTACGCCCACATCGCCGACAAGCCCTTCTTCCCCTCCGTCCGCGACTTCATGCAGGAAACCCCCGTCATCGCCCTCGCTCTGGAAGGCGAAGACGTCATCTCCCGCGTCCGAGACCTCCTCGGCCCCACCGATTCCACCCAAGCCGCCGCCGGCACCATCCGCAGCGATTTCGGATTCAAGGACGGCGACGCCAAAATGCGCAACGTCTGCCACGCATCCGACTCCCCCGAAGCAGCCGCCGCAGAAGTCCAGCGCTTCTTCGCCAACGGCGAAATCTTCAGCTGCTAGGCCGAACTTCCCCCCTTCAAACCCCCGCCACATCCAGCTCCGCATCCAACTCGGTCTGCACACAAAGATGTGCCGCCAACTCCCGCGCCACTCCCGGCGCATACAGCACGCCCTTTGAGCCCAACCCGTTGAAGATCGCCAGATTCTTCCGCTCCCGGTGCCACCCGATCACCGGCTGACTGTTCCGCACGATCGGTCGCACCCCGGCCATGTGATCCAACACTTCGTAAGACAGCGAAGTGATCGAACGCAAGATCCCCTCCACCTTCTCCCGACCACTCTGTGTGGGATGCGGACTCAGGTCATCCCACTCGTAACCGGCCCCCACCCGGAACATCCCCCCACCCCGCGGGATCATCCATCCTCCCCGGCTCAAAATCCTATCCTCCGGCAAACCCGGCACCCGGACCGTCAAAATCTCCCCCTTCGCCCGGCGCTCCGGCAAATAGTCAAACGCCCCTCTCCCCAACCCCGCCGCGCCCTCACAGAGGATCGTCGTTCCCTGACGCTCCGCCACTTCCTCCTCGCTCACCTCACGCCCCTCAAACGATCCATGCTCACGAAAGTAGCCCTTCGAGGCCCGGAGAAAGCGATGCGTCTTCAACCACCCCGCCCCCTTCCACACCACTCCGCCAAACTCTCCGTGGATCCCCCCTCCCACCTTCTCGATCGCGTAATCAATCCACCGCTCCATCTCCTCCTTGCGCACCTCGAACTTCTCACGCTCCTCCTCCGTCCCGAACAAGCGCAGGATCGGCACCTGATGCAAAAACTCTTCCGAGAGAATCTTCTCAATCGTTTGGTAAAAACGCATCGCCTCCGGTAAATAGGTGTCCACCCGCCAGGTCGGATTCATGGCCCGTCCCGTCACCGGTGCCATCATTCCCGCCGCCACCATCGAGCTCCCGTGCTCCCCTCCCTTGTCTGCAATCCGAAACTTCACCCCCCGATCCCACAGCCTCCACGCCAAACAGGTTCCCGCCAAACCTTGCCCCACAATCAGGATGTCGTTCTCGTTGCTCACTCTCGCACCACCTTCAGTTTCTCTTTCAGCTCTCCGTTCGGATCCTCCCACCCCGCATCATAGCCCTTCGTGTAAGCGAAGAGGTGCTTGTGCATGTACTCGAAATACGCCTCCCGCGCCTCCGCATCCAGCCGCGCCCAGATCGCCACATTGAAGGCCCGCGTCACCTTCATCTTCATCTTCAGGGTCAACTCCCGCCCATTCCGTGCCTTCTGCACCTGCTTGTGGGTCAACTGTTCGGTCGAAACATCCACCAAATCATGATTCCCCAAGCCCCAATCATCCATCAGCCGGTCCAACGGCTGGACGCCATGATCTCGTTCCCCCATGGCTTTCTATATCCCGGATCACCCGGGATGACAACCAGTCAAAATAGCCATCTCCCCCGCCCGCAATTCACGTTTTTCCCGCCCATCAGGAATCACCGCCCCCGAAAAGCTTTGGTTTTTCAAGCGCCCATTCCATGCCTATGCTCTCCCCATGCCCACCAAGAAAGACATCCTCGACCTCTACTTCATGGATGCCCGCTACAAGTTGCTCGACATCGCCGCCTATCTCGACCGACTCGACCGCCATCACGGCGAACTCGATTTCCGCCAGCGCGGCTTCGAAAAAGCCCTCGCCGCCATGCTGGCCCCCCCCTCCGGAAAGTCCCGCGCCCAGGCCGTCCTCGAAGCCCTCTCCGACCACTCCACCCAGCCCGCCGATGCCGCCACCATCCAAGGCGCCTTCGGCGCAGCCCGGGAAATCTGACCTCTCCGAACATGCATTACATCGAACCTCACGCCCACATGGTCAGTCGGACCACCAACGACTATCAGGCCATGGCCATGGCCGGCTGCGCCGCCATCTGTGAACCCGCCTTCTGGGCCGGTTTCGACCGCAGCTCGGTCGACGGCTTCCGCGACTACTACCGCCAACTCACCGAATACGAACCAGCCCGCGCTGCAAAGTTCGGCATCCCCCACTTCACCTGGCTCTGCATCAATCCCAAGGAAGCGGAAGACGCCGGCTTCGGCCGCGAGGTCCTCTCCATCATCCCCGAGTTCCTCAACGCCCCCACCGTCCTCGGCATCGGCGAGATCGGCCTCAACAAAAATACGAAGAACGAACTCGCCATCTTCGAGGAACACGTCGCCCTCGCCCTCCAGCACGACCTCCCCATCCTCATCCACACCCCCCACCTCGAGGACAAACTCAAGGGCACCCGCCTCATCGTCGATTCCCTCAAAAACGCCAAGGTCAACCCCGCCAAGGTCATCATCGACCACGTCGAGGAACACACCGCCGGCCTCGTCCTCGACGCCGGCTTCTGGGCCGGCATGACCCTCTACCCCGAGTCGAAATGCACCCCCGCCCGCGCCATCGACATCCTCGAATGTTTCGGCAACGAAAACATCTGGATGAACTCCGCCTGCGACTGGGGCATCTCCGACCCTCTCGCCGTCGCCAAAACCATCCTCGAAATGCGCAAACGCCAATTCACCCCCGACCTCGTCCAAAAAGTCGTCTTCGACAACCCCAAGAAGTTCCTCTCCCAAAGCCCCAACTTCAAGATCTAACGTGGCGGCGGCTTCCAACCGACCAGCGGCGCGCAGCAGCCCCAAATTTCTCATCGTCCTCCCCCCCCTCTTGGCCTTTCATCTCCCTCGTGCGCATTTCCTACGACCACCACCTCGCCTACTGCACCAACATCCACCCCGCCGAAACCTGGGCGGAAACCTGGCACGTCCTCAAAACCCACGTCCTCGCCGTCCGCGACGCCCTCCCGCAGTGGCGTGACCGTCCCGGTCGCCAGCCAACAGAGGCAACAGCCTCTCCCCCCTACGCCATCGGCCTCCGCCTCTCCGCCCAAGCCGCCACCGAACTCCTCACCGGCCACAACCTCCCCGCCTTCCAAGCCTGGCTCGCCGAGGAGAACTGCTACGTCTTCACCATCAACGGCTTCCCCTACGGCGCCTTCCACGGCACCCGCGTGAAGGAAAACGTCTACCGCCCCGATTGGTCCACCGCCGAACGCCTCACCTACACCAACGACCTCTTCACCATCATCGCCGCCCTCAGCCCGGCCGACTCCGGCGGCTCCGTCTCCACCCTCCCCGGCTCCTTCAAGGAATTCCAAGCCGACGAATCCGCCCTCTTCCGCAACCTCGAAGCCTGCGCCAACCACATCGAAGCCCTCGCGCAACAAACCGGCAAGGACCTCCACCTCGGCCTCGAACCCGAACCCCTCGGCCACTTCGAAAACACCGCCGAGACCCTCGCCTTTTTCGAGCGCTTCCTCGCCGTCGCCGCCGACCCCGACCTCATCAAACGCCGCATCGGCATCAACTACGATACCTGTCACTTCGCCCTCGAATTCGACGACTGCCGCGCCTCCCTCGACACCCTCCGCGCCGCCGGACTCCGCATTAGCAAAGTCCACCTCTCCAGCGCCCTCGAATTCACCCCCTCCGACCCCACCGCCCTCCAGTCCATCAAACCCTTCGACGAACCCACCTACCTCCACCAAGTCATCGTCTCTAAGGACGATGACTTGCCCTCCGTAGCCTCGGCGAAGGAGGGCCGCCTCCGCAAACACCTCACCCGCCACAAAGACCTCCCCGACTTCCTCTCCTCCACACTAACAAATAACCAATCACCAATAACCCCAGCCACCGCGCGAGTCCACTTCCACATCCCCCTCTACGCCGACCCAAAAGAACCCCTCCGCTCCACCCAGTCCCACGTCACCGACCTCCTCGCCTACCGCCGCGACCACCCCGACTTCTGCAATCATTTCGAAATCGAAACCTACACCTGGGGCGTCCTCCCCGGCACCCTCCAGACCCCCATCGTCGAACAAATCGCCAACGAATACCGCTGGCTCCTCCCCTTGACCGAGGGGCAGGGACCGCTCTCCGAGCGGTCCGGCGGTTGAAATCTCCCGCCAACACCTCCACCCCCCATCCCTCCCTCCCCCAATTCCCCACCCTCACCGCCGCAGTCCCTCAACTGCACACCTCGCCTGCCATCGCCCCTCGCAGCGATTTGCCAAGGGCCATGCCATCGTGAAGAGAACACAACCGTTTCTACTCAATCAAACGCCCTACGCGTAATCGATTCGCCTTGACCACCGGACCGCTCGGAGAGCGATCCCTGCCTTCTCCCAAAAATGCCCTCCACAAAACAACGCCTCCTCGACCTCCTCGCCATGGGACGCGTCGCAAACCTCCCCACCGTCCTCTGCAACGTCTTCACCGGCTGTCTCCTCGGCGCCTGGTCCTGGGGCGGCCTCAACCAGGACCTCTACCCCGGCCACAAAATCTCCCTCCTCCTCCCCCTCCTCAGCGGTGCCTGCCTCTACCTCGGCGGCTGCTTCCTCAACGACTGGTCCGACTCCCACTGGGACAAACAAAACCGCCCCGAACGCGCCATCCCCTCGGGCCGCATCCACCCCCAATCCGTCCTCAAAATCGCCGCCGCCCTCCTCGCCGCCGGCCTCGCCCTCGCCTTCTACGCCAAAGTGTGGGCCCTCCTCCCCGCCGCCACCATCGTCGCCGCCATCCTCATCTACACCCGCTTCCATAAAAAATCCCCCCTCGCCATCATCCCCATGGGACTGTGCAGGGGGCTGCTCTATGTCATGGGTTTCGTTGCGCAAGGCATCCCTCATTCTGAGATTTTCTCTGGCCTTAACAGCGACACCCCAACACTCCCAGTTTGGCAGGACTTCGCCCGATCCGCCCTCATTCTCTCATCCACCGCCCTCGGCCTCCTCGCCTACATCGCCGGCCTCTCCCTCGCCGCCCGCTTCGAAAGCAAGGGCAAACTCATCGGCAACACCAAGCTCCTCGCTCTCCTCCTCCTCGCCGCCCCCATCCTCACCCACACCTGGATCTGGATCGAATTTCTCCCCAAACCCACCTACCTCGCCGCCGCCCTCTTCGCCCTCGTCCTCCTCCCCATCATCACCGTCGTCCGCAAAAAGGGCCTCGGCCTCTTCGTCTCCGCTCTCCTCGCCATCATCCCCCTCATCGACCTTGTCGTTCTCGCCCCCATCAGCCGCGCCGCCATCGCCGGCCCCACCGTCGTCCCCACCATCTCCTCCACCACCATTCTCGCCGTCCCCTTCCTCGCCCTCTTCCTCGCCCTCGCCCTCCAACGCCTCGCCCCCGCCACCTGATCCGTGGCGGCGGTTTCCAACCGCCCAGCCGACTCCCCCACAAAGTGGCGTGACCGTCCCGCCTGCCCGGGCGTAGCCTCCGGCGAAGACTGGGTCGCAAGCCTCCTCTCCCCGCGTAGCGGCGTCCCTGCGGGACGTCGGCGGTTCCACCCCCTCCCCTCCAAGGCCCCTCCCGCTCAAAATTCAACCGCGCCTCCCCATCCCCGTAGCGTCCGGCGTCCCGCCCCGCAACTGCACAAAAGCCTCCGGCCAAGGTCCCCAGCCTTCTGCGTTTGATTCATGGGATCTGGATTTGAAATTTATTTGGAGCTTGGTGGTTGGAAATTTTGCCCCATTCGTCCGGTTCACCCCATCGAATTTCCACGATCCAATTTCCCAATAAGCTCCAGTTTCCAAATCCAAAATATCAGACCCCAAAGACCTGTCTCCCGTGCCAAATCCGATTCGGAAGACTCGCCGGGGGGGTATATGGAAGTGGCTGAGCCAGCGACAGCCTGACGCCTATGCGAAACTCCGGAGCCGTCCCCGTGGCGTCCAGCCGCGTCCCCTCTCCCCTCTCCCCTCAATAACCAATAACCAATAACCTGCCCCCCAAACCCTCACCGCACCAACTCCACCGCGTGCGCCGAAAACCCCGCCCCAAACGACGTCAACCACAAGCGATTGTCATCAAATCCGCCCTTCATCCGCTCCTCCAGCGCAAACAACACGCACGGACTACTACAGTTCCCATACTCCTCCAGCACCTTCCGCGTCTCCCCCAGCGCAAACCCTGGCAGCACCCCCTCCAGCGCATCCACCACATCCCGCCCCCCCGTGTGCGCAATCACCTGATCCGGTTCTCCCAACCGCTTCGCAAACAACTCCCGCACCGCCCCCGCCGCCACCTCCGGCACACTGCGGTGCAGCTTGTTCTTCAGCTTCCCGTCCTTGTTCACAAAGCGGATCTTCTCCCGATCCTCCGGCCGATGCAGCGTCTGAAACCCCTCCGCCCGATACTGCCCCGCCTTCCCCTCGCCCTTCCAAACCGCCGCCGCCGCCCCGTCCCCGAACAAACACAGGCTGATCAACACCCCCGGTTCATCATCGATGTAAAACGCCGCCGAACACACCTCCACCGCCACCGTCGCCACCACCGCCCCGGGATTCGCCGCCAGAAACCCCTCCGCCGCCCTCAACATCGGAATCGCCGCCCCGCATCCCAGCCCCACGATATCGTTCAGATACACGTCCTCCCGCATCCCCATCTGCTCCGCCACGTGACTCGACACTCCCGGACATAAATACCCCGTGCAGGTGCAAACAAACAGCGCATCCACTTCTCCCGCCGTCACCCCCGCCTCCTCCAACGCCTTCCGCAGCGCCTCCGCCGACAACTTCGGCGCCGCCATCTCAAATCCCTCGTTCAACTCCTGCGCCCCCGCCCCCAGCAACACTCCCGGATCCTCCGTCACGAAATGCCGCTTCGCGATCCCCGAATCCCCGCAAAGGATCTTCTCCATCAATCCCTGCGACCGCGCCTTCAAATCCGTCACCGCCGGTGAGGCACTCGCGATCTCCCAACACTGCCGCTGCGTGAAAAAATAGGGAGGAAAAGCACTGCTGATGGATTGTAAATACATGAGTTGTTATCGAAGGGTCTTGAAGAAAAACTGAAAGGGCAACATCCCGGAACGCGCACTCGCCGACAACATCCGCCGACCCAGTTTCGAAAAAAAGAACGGATGAATCAACCGCGCCATCCTCAAACGCCGCGCAAACCGCCGCCGCAAACGCTCCGCCACCCGCCCCACCGTTTCCTCCCACGAAAATTCCCCTTCCGCATACTCCCTCAGCGGATCCAGCGCCGATTCCGCCGCCTCCAACGCCATCGACATCCCGTTCCCCGTGAATGGCGGAATGATGCTCTCCGCATCCCCCACCCGGCACAACCCATCCGCCACCTGCCGCCCCAAGCGAAAGGCGCTCACTCCCACGAACGACCCCTCATCCAGATCCCCCTCCGCCATTCGCGCCGCCAAGCCCGACATCCCGTTCCGCTCCAAATACCCCGCCAACAGCCCGGCCCCCTTCCCCCGTACCCCCTCCTGCTTCTTGAACAACCCGCAAACATTCACCCGCCCCTCCTCCACCCGCGCCATTCCCACATAGCCCGCCTCCCCCAGATGCATCTCCAGATCCGTCGCCGTCTCCATCGCCCGCGCATGCACCTTCAACCCGATCCATTCGCTCCCCCGATCCGCCTGCCGCCCCACCGCCCCCACCACCCCCTCACCCTCAGCCTGCTCCACCCGCTCCCGCTCCCGCAACTCGCCACCCCGCGCCACAAAGCGCTCCGCCAGCCGCCGGTCCAGCCCATACCGCGACACCCCCCGCGCCGCTTCCGGCAGGGCCTCCTCCAACACCTTCTCCCCCCCCACAAACCACGCCGTCGATTCCAATCGCCGCGCCGAACTCACCAAATCCGCAATCCCCAACACCTCCAGCGTCTCCTCCCGCACCCCGTTGATGAATTCTCCGCACACCCGATGCCGCGGATAGCTCCCCGCCTCACACAGGGTCACTGGCACCCCCCGCCCCGCCAAACCGATCCCCAACGACAGCCCCGCCAATCCGCCACCCGCGATGGTGATGCGCCTCTTCATTCCTTCCAGGCCAACAGCCGATACGCCCCCAGTTTCGTACACTGCTCCTGCAGCGTCCACTCCTCCCCCAACCCCAACAGCTTCGGCAACTCCCCTCGCCGAAACCCCGCCCGGATGCTCACCATCATGTCGTGCCGCGTCGCCCGATTCACGAAGGGAAACAGCAAGCGCCCCTCCCACAACGCCAACCGCGACCGCCACGGCTCACAAAAACACAACACCCCGCACCCGCCCACCAACGCCCCCAATCTCCCCAACTGCGCCTCGCTCAAATGATGCAAAAACAAATTCGCCGCCACCACTCCACTCACCCCTCCCGCCAACACCTCGAACACATCCCCCTGCCGCCAACCGATCCGCTCCGGCAACCCCTCCGGCCGCCCCAACAAATCCACCCCCGTCACCTCCCACGCGCTCTCCTCAAATGCATCCAGCAACAACCCTTCCCCCGCCCCCAACTCCCACAAGGGCCCTCCACTCCGCTCCCCCGCCCACTCCATGGCCTGCCGCATCCACTCCACGTTACCCATCAACCCATTGATTCTCTGCAAGTCCCGACGACTCCGCACCGCCTCCGGATCATCCGGATCCATCCCGTCAAGAAGTTCAGGTTCCACGCGTCGTTCCACTTCGCCAGCCTACCCCAGCTTCCCAAAATTGCGCCACCGACTTCTCAAACCCGGGTCCCTCCTCCCCAAATCAGCGCACCTCAGTGAAATCAGTGGTCAATCTTCCCCTCCCCCTCCACCCTCCCTCGCCTTCATCGCTCCGCAGCCTCCCCTCTTCCCCTCTTCCCCTCTCCCAACCAATAACCGACAACTGACAACCGATGCGCAGCATCCTCCTTCTTCTCATCCTCACCCTCACCTCCTGCATCGAAGGCGACGAGGAACTCTGGCTCAACCGCGACGGCTCCGGACGCATCGAGGCCACCTACCGCATGCCCCCCACCCTCATGAACCGTTTCGGCGGGGCCGCCTCCCTCCAGGAGCGCCTCCTCGCCGCCATCGAAAAGGAACCCGACATCCGCGTCGAACACGTCTCCCACCGCATCGAAGGCTCCCAGGTCGTCTTCGAACTCCGCGCCAACTTCGACGACGCCATGAGCTTCATCGAACTCCCCAGCAAACACTTCCGTGATCCCGAAACCCCCGACAAACCCGCCACTCTGGAGTCATTTTTCGGCGAGATGGATCTCAAACTCACCGGCCTCAGCCTCGAGTTCCACCGCAACATCAACCTCTCCCCCATCCTTCCCCTTTCCGTCCAGGAAAACGGTGCCATGCTCGGCGATTCCGCCTTCAACTACACCCTCCACCTTCCTACCAAACCTTCGACCCACAACGCCACCTCCGTCAGCGGCGACGGCACCACCCTCCACTGGCACTTCCCCCTCAAGGACCACGTCAAAACCCCCATGCACCTCCACACCACCATGTTCCTCCCCCTCCCCTGGTGGCTCTGGACCGCCCTCGCCCTCCTCATCCTCCTCCTCCCCTACGCCCTCCTCCGCCTCATCCGCCGCAGAAAACAAAGTCGCCCCCTCCCCCCCACCGCCCAGCCTCCCGCTGCCGCCTAAAACCAACGTCCCAACGCACAGGTCGCCCCCCTGGGACCAACGACGCCCATCTTGTCCCCCTGCCCCAACGGGGCAACCCATACCAGCCCCGGGCAACTCCGCCCCAGCGGAGGCAGCCCGGGGGGCCCGAACCCCCATCCCATCACCTCCCCAGCAACGCTTTCGCCATCTCCCGCGCCTGCTTCCCGCCACCCCCCAACATCCGCACCAACTCATCCACCCGTTCCTCCCCGCGCACCTCCTTCAACCGCGAAATCGTCCGCCCCTTCTCCACATCCTTCAGCACCAAAAAATGCTGCGCCGCCATCGCCGCGACCTGCGGAAAGTGCGTGATCGCCACCACCTGATGCTTCTGCCCCAACTTTGCCATCTTGTCCCCCACCGCCCGGGCAATCTCCCCCCCCACATTCGCATCGATCTCATCAAACACCATCAACGGCGTCCGATCCTGCTTCGCCAACGCACTCTTGATCGACAACATCACCCGCGAAATCTCCCCGCTCGAGGCAATCTGCCGCAACGGCTTCAGCGGCTCCCCCGGATTCGGCCCAAACAAAAAGTCCACCTCCTCAAAGCCATCCGCCCCCGCCTCCTTCCCGCGCTCCAGCTTCACCTCGAACTCCGCCTGCTTGAACCCCAGATCCGCCAAATGGGCCCGGATCTCCTTCGCCAAACGCGGCGCCGCCTTCCGCCGCTTCGCCCCCAACTTCGCCCCCGCCTCCTCCAATCCCTTCCGCGCCGCCTGCTCCTCCACCTCCATTTGCCCCAACAACTCCCCGCGATTCTCCACCGATGCCAATCGCGCCGCCGCCTGCCCCCCGTGCTCCACCACATCCTCCAAACTCGGCCCATACTTCCGCTTCAACGACTCCAACAAATCCACCCGCTCCTCCAGCTTCGCCGCCTGCCGCGGATCCAACTCGATCTCCTCCCGATAGTCCTCCAATCGCCGCGCCAAATCCTCCAACTCCACCACCGCCGTCTCCAGTCCCGCCGTCCACTCACTCGCCCCGGGATCATGTTTCTCGATCTCCCGCACCACCCGCTGCAGTTCCTGCAAACGATCCATCACCGACGCCTCCGAGCCCTCCAGCAAGCCCGAAGCCTGCGCCGCCGCCTCGATCAGCTTCGCGCTGTTCGCCGACCGCTTGTAGCGCTCCCGCAAATCCTCTTCCTCCTCCGGCACCACCGCCGCCTCCTCGATTTCCTCCACCTGATACCGCAACAACTCCACCTCCTGCTCACTGGCCTCCTCCGCATTGCGCAGCGCCTCAAAGGCCGCCTTCTTCTCCCGCCACACACTCCAAGCCCCGGCATACGCCTTCCCCTCCGCCGCCGCTCCCGCAAAGGCATCCAGCATCACCAACTGCCGCTCCGTGGACAACAACGACTGATGATCATGCGGCCCATGCAGATCCACCAAATGCGACCCCAGCGCCTTCAACAATCCCAGCGTGGCCGGCGAGTTGTTCACGAACTGCCGACTCGCCGTCTGCGTCACCACCCGCTTGATGATCAACTGCCCGTCCTCACACCCCTCGAATCCCCCCTCCTCCAAAATCCGATCCACCGCCAGCGGATCGGGCACCTCAAAAACGGCCTCCACCTCGCACTGCTTCTCCCCCGTCCGGATCAATCCCTTCCCGGCCCGCTCCCCCAGCACCAACTTCAGCGCCCCCACAATGACCGACTTCCCCGCTCCGGTCTCCCCCGTCACCCCCACCAAACCCGCCCCCAGCTCCCAGTCGAGCCGCTCCACGAGCGCCAAATTGCGTATTTTCAGGTAACTCAGCATGCGCTCGTCAATCTGCCGTAACCTATGCACCATCCCCCCAACAATCAACAATATGGAGAAGGGGTTTATAATCCCTTTCCCTTTTCTCAAACCCCGTCTCTCCCACCCCCTTTTTTAAAGCCCATCCTCCCCCAACCTCAGGCCTCCCCCCCGGACGTCCATTCACCACCCACCCCCCCAAATCCCTCCCTCTCCAAATCGGACCAATCAGCGACATCAGTGGCCCATTCCCCCTCTCTCCTCCAACTGCCCACTCCCCCCCTCCCCAAAAAATTTGTCCATTCTGTTAATTCTCTCCCCCCCTCCCCCCTCCCCTCAATAACCAATAACCAATAACCAATAACCAATAACCGATGACCAAATTGACCTTCCTCGGCACCGGCACCTCCGTCGGCGTCCCCGTCATCGGCTGCCACTGCCCGGTCTGCACCTCCACCAACCCCCACAACAACCGCACCCGCAGCTCCGTCCTCCTCCAAACCACGGAACAGACCCTCCTCGTCGACTTCGGACCCGACCTCCGGCAGCAGGCCCTCCGCGAAAGACTCTCCATGGTCGACGCCGTCCTCGTCACCCACCAGCACCTCGACCACATCATGGGCTTCGACGACCTCCGCGCCTTCTGCTGGCACCGCCCCGATCCTCTCCGCCTCTTCGGCGGCCCCGAGACCCTCGCCGCCCTCGAACGCATGTTCCCCTGGGCCTTCGATGCCCAGGGATACAAGGGCTACGTCCGCATCGACCCGCAAATCATCACCACACCCTTCACTCTCGGCGACCTCACCATCACCCCCCTCCCCGTCGTCCACGGCCAGATGGAAACACTCGGCTTCCGCTTCGACCTCCCCGGCGGACAAGCCCTCGCCTACCTCTCCGACGTCAAGTCGATCCCCCCCTCCACCGCCACCCTCATGACCGGCCTCGACGTCCTCATCATCGATGCCCTCCGCCCCACCGAACACCCCACCCACATGTCCCATCAGGAGGCTTTGCACGCTTCCTCACAAATAAAGGCCCGCCAAACATTCCTCACCCACCTCACCCACGACTGCGACGCCGACGCACTCAGCACCCGACTCCCACCCGAAATTTCCGTCGCTCACGACGGCATGCAACTCCATTTTGAGACAGGAATTCCCGCCTCTACCATCCCCGCACCCTCCAAATGAAGCCTCTCCTCTTCCTCCTCGCTCTTCTCGCCGGCCTCCTCCCCTCCCTCGCCGCCCCCATTCCGCCCGGGGCCCTCGCCGTGCTCTACAACTCCACTCAGCCGGAGTCCAAAAATCTCGCCCTCCACTACGCCTCCCAACGCAACATCCCCGCCGACAACCTCGTCGGCCTCCCCCTCTCCGCCGACGACCTCATCTCCCGCCACGAATACAACACCACCCTCCGCGATCCCCTCCTCAAAACGTTCCACGACAACAATTGGTGGACCCTTGACAAGGATCCCGCCGGCAACCCCCGGATCACCAACCAAACAATCCGTGTCCTCCTCACCATCCGCGGCGTCCCCTTCGGCATCAAACGCTCCCCCGCCGACCCCGCCGCGGCCCCCGAACAACCCGGCACCGCCCCCACGCAGGATGAAGCCGCCATCGACTCCGAACTCACCCTCCTCGCCGTCGAGAACCACCCGATCAGCGGTGCCCTCAACAACCCCTACTTCAAAAGCGAGCAACCCATCACCGAAGCAAACCTGTCAGGCCTCCTCCTCGTCGCCCGCCTCGACGGCCCCTCCGACGCCATCTGCAAACGCATGATCGACGACGCCATCGCCGTCGAACTGGAAGGCCTCTGGGGCATGTCCTACCTCGACCTCGCCAGGAAAACCGGTGCCTACCAGATCGGCGACAACTGGATCAACGCCATCGCCGCGCAAAACAGCACCCTCGGCATCCCCACCGTCGTCGATGGCAACCACGACACCTTCGTCACCAACTACCCCATGCGCGACGCCGCCCTCTACTACGGTTGGTACACCACCCACCGCAACGGCCCCCTCCTCAACGAGGCCTTCCACTTCAAACGCGGCGCCATCGCCGTCCACCTCCACTCCTTCAGCGCCGCCAAACTCCGCGACGCCAACAGCCACTGGACCGGCCCCCTTCTCGACAAAGGCGCCGCCGCCACTGTCGGCAACGTCTTCGAGCCCTACCTCCAAATGACCCACCACTTCGACATCTTCCACGACCGCCTTATCCAGGGCCACTCCCTCGTCGAAGCCGCCTCCATGGCCATGCCCGTCCTCTCCTGGCAGGGCCTCGTCCTCGGCGATCCCCTCTACCGGCCCTTCGCCCACCTTTCCGACCCCGGCACCGCCGACCCCGATCTCGACTACAAAACCCTCCGCAACGCCTGGCTCCAATGGACCGACCCCGAGGAACGCGTCGCCAAAGTCCGCACCGCCGCCGCCCGCACCAACAGCGGACTCCTCTACGAATCCCTCGGCCTCTTCTTCCTGCAAAACGACAACCCCGAACAGGCCGCCGCCTTCTTCAACTCCGCCAGCCTCCACTACCAGGCACCCGCCGACCGCCTCCGCCAAGATCTCCACACCGTCGATCTCCTCCGCCAAGCCGGCCAAAAACCACAGGCTGTCAACCACCTACGCACCATCCAACCCACCTACGCCGACCTCCCCGAAGGCAAGTCCATCCTCGCCCTCCTCAACATCCTCGACCCGCCCGCCCCACCCCCCGCCCAGCCCTCACCGCAGGCCCAGGACAAGGCTCCCAAAAACTCTCCCTGAACAACCCGGCTTCGCGAACGCGACCGACTCGCCACCCTACTCCGGAAACAGCGGCGTCCTCCCGCCCCTCGCATCCCCTCTGTGCAGAGGGATCACCCTGCCTTCACCAGCCTGTCCCCCCGTTTCTGCTTGCGCTCAAAAATGTTCTTGTGAACACTGCTCTCCCCCAGCCACCAACGCCATGCCCTACGCCGCTCTCCTCCAACAGGTCCGCTCCAACGGGGCACGCGTCGCCGAAGATCCCCTCCTCCTCCCCGACGAACTCGTACTGCAGTCCCTCTGGTTCGCCGGAGCCTTCGGACGCGACTTTCAAACAACCACCGGCCAACCCGTTCGCATCGTCCAGTTCGGCGAATGGAACCACGCCGCCGGCCCCGACTTCCTCCACGCCGCCGTCGACATCGACGAGACCCTCCACAGCGGCCCCCTCGAGATCGACACCCATCCCGCCGATTGGGAACAACACGGCCACGCCACGAACCCCGCCTTCGAATCCGTCATCCTCCACGTCGTCTTCGAACGCGGACGCCAAACCCACTTCACCCGCAGCCCCGGAGGCCGCGAAATCCCCCGTGTCGTCATCCCCACCGAGCGCCTCCGCGAAGCCCTCAATCATCCCGTCCTCTCCCGCGCCGCCAGCCACCTCGGCCGCTGCAGCCATCCCCTCTCCCAACTCCCCGTCGAACGCGTCCACGACCTCCTCACCGAGGCGGCCCGCTTCCGCCTGCAACGAAAAACACGCCAACTCCAGCAACTCGAAGACAGCCACGGCCTCGAGGACGCCCTCTGGCAATCCCTCGCCCGCGCCCTCGGCTACGGCCCCAACAAGCTGCCCATGACCCTCCTCGGGCAACGCGCCTCCCGCCGCATCCTCAAGAACCTCCACACCAACATCTCCCGCGAATCCCTCCTCTTCGGCCTCGCCGGCTTCCTCGAACCCGATCTCCACAAACGCGCCCCCGTTGAGTCCCGCCGCTACCTCGAATCCCTCTGGCAGCACTGGTGGAAGCTCCGCGCCCACCACGAACCCGCTCCCGAACGCTCCCTCACCTGGGCCCTCTCCGGCTCCCGCCCCCCCAACCACGCCCACCGCCGCCTCGGTGCCCTCGCCGCCGTCTCCACCGAATGGGCCTCCCTCTGCCGCCCCGTGCAGCGCCCCACCGGGGCCGCCCTCAAAACCCTCCGCGAACGCCTCACCCACCTCGAACACCCCTTCTGGACCCACCACTACACCCTCGGCTCCCATAAGACGAAGCGCCCCGTGGCTCTCTTCGGCGCGGCCCGCGCCAACGAGTTCCTCGGCAACTACTACATCCCCCGTTGGTCCCTCACCAACCCCGAAACCGCCTGGCAGGCCTTCCTCAAGCTCCCCGGCGGCACCCCCAGCGACCCCGTCCGCCGCGCCGCCACCCGCCTCTTCGGCTCCCGCGAGGACCAATCCTCCTTCCACAAAAAACTCTGGCAACAACAAGCCCTCCTCCAAATCTACAGCGACTTCTGCCTCCAGGACGTCTCCGACTGTAACGACTGCCCCTTCCCCGAACAACTCGCCCAATGGTGAAACTCCCTCCTTCCCCCCCCCATTTCGTCCCGGCATAGCCCCCAGGCCACTCTGGATCCGCATTCCGCATTCCGCACCCCGCACCCCGCACCCCGCACCCCGCACCCCGCACCCCGCACCCCG
>Ga0105050_10005055_pt1 | contig 17179 bp, 12 predicted proteins | sample FRY01_FD_78088 | JGI IMG/M metagenome (GOLD analysis project Ga0105050, IMG submission 78088) | Freshwater microbial communities from Lake Fryxell liftoff mats and glacier meltwater in Antarctica - FRY-01 | ecosystem: Environmental > Aquatic > Freshwater > Ice > Glacier meltwater ... | reverse complement strand
TTTTCAACCTGTTCTTGATCCCTCTCCGTTAGGCCCATTCAACATTGATCGGGTCGCCGACCACGACTGCCGCGCCGTCTCCGCTCTCGCCTCACGCTCATTTCCTTCGTGAATAGGCGATGGATAACTCGGTTTGAGATTAGCCGTTGGCTTGCGGCTGCCATCGTCAACCGACACTCTCCCCCCGGTTTCCGCGCAGAGCAGGACCATCATTTTTGTGCCCGTCAGCCATTGCCGAAAATCCACCGCCTGGCCCTACGACGGCGAACGCAAGACCCCCAAAGTGAGCGCGAAATCGCCGGCCAGGCTCTTAATCGTCGGGGTTATTTGAATCTCACTCCGCACGACATTTCGCGCTGGGTTGCGGAGCCGGCCTTCAACGGTCGACGTGCCGGATGAGAAAGCGCGCCATCCGGCGAAAGTCGGCTTCCTGACGATTGTTCACTTCGAGAAATTCATCGAGCATGCGAACCTCTTTCTCATCCGCTCCCTCGACCTGCGACAAAGCCCAGTGCGCCATGATCGCCGCTTCTTGCTGCCGCAAGGTTTGCCGCAGCATCGTCGCTTGCGCGCTCAACCACACCTGTTGCTCGCGCGGCGCGTCCATGGCCATCTTCTCCGCAAATACGACCGGGCCCAAATCACTCCGAAACAGCATGTGCGCATTCTGCTGATATGACAAAAGGCTGCCCTGGGTGTTCATATAATCGAAGAGCGTCTCCGGATACCCTTCCTGTAAATTGAGCTTCTCATCCGTGCGCGGATCGCTCACCGACACCCGCCAGCCCGTCTCTTTCCGCAACAGCGCGGTCATCTCTGTGCCGGTGAGAAACTGCAGAAAATCTACCGCCCGATTCTGCTGCGGTGAACGCAGCACCCCGAGCGCCAGGGTCGAGGATCCCGACCGTTCATTGACCGGCCCCAACACGTAGCGGCCATACACCGGATCCTCCGCATCCGGCACTGGAAAACCTGTCTCCCCGACTTTGAAGGACGCCATCTCATTCAACAGGGTCAGATCGATGTGCGCCCCCCCCATCGCCAAGCCGCGACCCTGTAAAAATTGCAAAATCCCATCTTGTTTGTGCAGCTGGGAGAAACCCGCGTTCATCAACTCCGAGCCTTCCTTTATCAGGCGAAGCGCCGCCTGCACTTCCTCGGAGCGATAACTCCACCGCCCCTCCAGGAACCCCATCGCGGTGTCGCGCCCGTTGACAAGGAGATCGCAGTTGCGATCGAGGGAGAAAAGGAGCGGCTGCGTCACACTCGAGAACAGCATCTTGAACGTCGAATACGACGAGAAGTTCGAGGCAACGATCGGCGTGACTGGACGGCCTGACATGTCGACCTGACCTGTCGCTTTAAGCCGCTCCGCCACTTGGCGAAACTCTTGAAAAGTCCACGGCCCTACAGGCTCCCCGATCTCCGCTCGCATCGTTTCGTTGTAGAAGAATCGATACCCACCCATCAGCAGCGGAATGCCAAAATAAGCCCGCAACTTTTCACTGTAGGCGTCGCGGGAGTTCAGGCCGTCGACAAACGTGTCGCGCCAACTCATCGTCTGACTCGCAGCGTCGGTCCGGTAGGGATTGGGTTGCTCCACCCAATCGTTGAGCACAATAAAATGTTGCATCACCATCTCCTCAATCGCGGGATTGAAGTAGGCGAACTGCATGATCTCCGGCGCGGTCTCACCGACAATCTGGGTGCGCTGCCACTGCATATAAACCTGCTGCGGAATATCCAACTGCTTGACCCTCACCTCGGGGTGCAGCCGTGCATAAGCCTCCGCCGCCCGGTCGATAAATCGGCGAAACGCTGGGTCGATCAAGAAGTGCCCGAACCGGATGGTCACGATGCCGGGCTCGCTCGTCGTCGCCAGGTAGTTGCGCCGCGCGACCACAAACGCCACGAGCGTCACCACCACAATCAACGCGTAGCCAATCCGGTTCTTGCTCATCGGACTTGCTTCGCAGCGAGCTTCTTTACTTCTTCCCGCACCATGAAGTTTCTCTCATCCATAGGAAACTCGCTCAGAAACCGGCCGTAGGCGACGCGGGCCAGCTCACCCCGGTGCAGCAACGACGCCACTCGGCCGACTTGCACGTCGAGGCTCGCCCGGCTCTTTCCGCGAACCGTGCCTAAATCGCGACTGGTCACCAAGTGCTCCAACGCCGCCTCCAAATCGTCCCGCTCCAGCAAGAATTCCGCCACGACTAAGTGAAAGTCGCTCTGCGAAGCCAGACGTCGGGGCTGGTCCAGCCGCGCAATCCGCGCTCGCACGTCCACCGGACTCGCTTCCTTCGGCAGGGCGGCCAACTCGAGGAGGGCCAGCTTGACCGCGGCGTTGTCCGCCAATCTGCTAGCGGGAAACTCCCCCAGCAATTGCCGGTAATACTGGGCCGCCTGTTGGTCGTGGTTGTCGCGAAAAAGGTGCTCGATCCGTGCGAGCACATACAGGCTCCCGCATCGAGTTTCGGCATTGCTGCCGCCGGCCAAGACTGCCCGCAGCAGCTCCTCCGCCCGATCAACATTTTGCACCGTCTGAGGGTAGCGGCCGAGCAGCGCGGTCGCTAATCCCAATTGCCTCTCCGGCGAGAGGGTCGCTGCTGCAAATCGATCGACCGCTTCGGCGCCGGAATAGTTGGCCACCTGCTCCCAAGCTTCGCGCAACCCCGAGTCGACTGCACTCAGACCCGGGCAGACCAAAATCGCCAATCCCATCCCCAAAATGGGCGCCCGTTTAATCATCGTTGTTGGTAGGTTTCTCATGGTCGCTGGTTTCTTGGGTCGGCCTCTTCTCTCCTGATCAGGGTCATTCTCCATCGCCTGCCCCCCAAGCTCGAGGTCGAGGTCGTGACCAAAAGCAGGAAGCATGGCACGGCCCTGTCGCCAAATAAATCTTAGAATCAATAATTTTCGCCGTCGTTTCTGGGAAACGTCAGCGCTGAAATCACAAAGTTCTGCCACGGCCGAGCCAGGGCAGAACTAAGCGGGACAAACGGGGATTCGACTTAGAACCGATAAGTCGCCGTAAGCTTAGCATTACGCGGCGTGCCCATATTCGAGTAAGCCGTCACATTGAACCCACCGGGCGAATAAAGTTTATCCTCTAAATTTTCAATATTTAGCGAGAGGCTTAGCTGCTTGTTAACACGATAGTTGACAAACGCATTCCAGACCGTCCATGCGGGCCAGCCAGTGGTGCCACTCTGCAAGCGAAAGCCTTGATGATACATCGTGGTGCCCACGGTTAAGCCGGAATCGAAATCATATTTGGCAATCAAGCTGTAGGTCTGGTTGACCGAATTATTCAACCGCACACCCGTCTTCGTATCCTTGATGTCGCCCCGATAGTAAGTGGCGATGATTTGAGAATTATCGGTTGGTTTCACCGCCAGTTCAATTTCGTAGCCCTTGTTATTCTGTTCACCAGACGCGAGCCAGAAACCGGGATGATCAAAATCCTGCGTGCGAATGCCCGAGGCAGTCAGATCAAAATAGGTCACCGATCCGACAATGCGTTCGTTGGCTGTGTTAAATTTTACCCCGAGATCCACCACCTCGCCTTGGGTTGAAGGGAGAAAATTACCCAGATAATCCTTATTTGTCTGCGGCAGATAGGTCGACGAGTTATTGACGAAGAATGAAACCGATTCCACCGGTCGATAGACCGCGCCGTAACGATGAGTGGTCTCACGCACATACTGCTCGAAAGTCGGTGGACCGCCGACGACCAGATTGTAAGCACGGTTGTTGGTATAGTCCCGACCAAGTCCCGCGACCAAGGACAGTTTCCCCTCAAATAGATTTAAGGTGTGGGAATACGAAATATGGCCGGTGTCTCCGATACTGTCGCCGGTGGAATCACTGGCCCCAGCCGGGACGGCGGGTTTGGCACGGTTAAAGACCGGATTCACCAAGGAAACCGACCCTAATGCATAGGTAGATCGGAAGCCATCATCGGTCAGGCGGTCGGCATACAACCCCACGAAGGATTCATGGGACAGCCCGAAGAGTTCATACTTCCCTACCAAGTCCAATGAAAACACGTTGAGGTTGGCATTGTTGCCGTTGTGGAAATAATTTTGCGCCCACGTCATCGTCGTAAAATCAGGGTTTCTCGCTGGACGAATGTCAAAATCCCGGCGGTCGTAGATATTGCGATACAGCACCACATGCATGTCCCAATTGTCGCTGAAGCGATGCTCCGCATCGAAGCGGATTTTATTTCGAGTGAATGTCGCCTCCGACCACTTCTCTTTCCAAAGTTGATTCTGCCCCCTGTCGGAACCAACGTAGGGCTGGGAGACATCGGGCGTAAAAAACCCGATGGGCACCCCACCCGTGCGCTGCTCACTGATTTCTCCCTGAAGACGTAAAACTGTGTTGGGGAATTCCAACTGCAAGGCCGGGAACAACAGCTCCCGATCATCCTTGTTCCCGGTGGGAAAACCTTCATCACGCTGGAGGCCCGCGACCAACCGATAGGAGAGTTTAGCCTTGGACCCCAAAAGCGAGGCCGAGATAGGACCAGTTAGATCAACTTCGGCGCGATAGAAATTCTCAGATCCTACGATGCCGCGCACCATGTAGCCCGGGGTCATACTGGGTTTTTTCGTGTTACGAACAATAATACCCGCCAACGTCGGACGCCCTCCATAAAGCACGGCGGCCGGACCGCGGAGCACTTCATACGAATCCACAATGATTGAATCTCCGTTATTGAATGTGCTATCCCACACGCCATCCTCAAAAATTATATTAGATCGGAAACCACGCATGTGGGGTTGATTGCCCTTATGCTCCGAACTGATCCCGGCCGCAGCATACTTCACAATGTCCACCTCGTTGCGAAACTGGCCCAAATCATCGATCAAATCGCGGGGCACCACGGTGATGGCCTGCGGAATATCCAGCAGTTCCTTGCGACTGCGAAAACCCGACATGGCGTGGTGACTGAGATAACCGCCACCTTGAGTCGACACTACTCTGAAGGTCGCGAGCTCAACGACCTCCTCGGTGATCGCCTTAGCGTCGGCTTCTTTTTCGGTCGATTCGTCGGCGAGGAGGACTCCAGCCCCAAACAGGGCGAGCAACGGAAGGCGGAGGAGCAATCTAATTTTCCCGGGGGCGCGGGACTTTGCAGTGTTTTTCATAACAGGGTGTGAGGTTAATTTTGCTCGGTCGTCGGGAAAGAAAGCAGCCCGGAAAACCGAAGTTGTATGACAATTAGTTCAATTTACGCTTAAGTGTCAATTTTAATTTGTATAGACGAGTGCCCCTGTCTGCCAGGTAGGATTTAAGAACGCTTTCCGACACCCATCCCTTGATAATTAATATTTATAAAATTATGTTAATCATTGTATTACACTATTTTATGGGGATATCTTATTTAATCGAAGCAAGCGGACGGGCGCAAGCTCGCCCCCGGTCTAATCAATGATCCGGACCAGCTCAGCTTGGTCAATTCCCATCATCATGCATAGATGTATGATGAATTAGCTATCACTATGAGCAAACCAGCACTCAGATCCTGAGATTTTGGTTCGTTGGTCGTCGTCGTCCGCGGACACTCCCAAGGGGCCCACTCAGTCCAACGGGATCGGCCTATTTCTCAGCGAAGCCACGGGCCGTCACTTGGGTTCCGGCGTCTTCGGGTCCTCGCTGATCATTTCGATTGTCCGGCGCATTTTGTCCAAAAAGAAGGCCTTCGCCTCGTCGACCTGTCCCGCTTCGATCAGGTCGAGCAAGTCGCGATGCTCCTGCCACATCAAAGACTTCCAATTCGAAAAATCGTGGCGTTGGCTATCCAGCAAGCCGCTGCGAATCCCGAAATCTTTGAGCGGCTCCAGAATCGCTTGAAACATGATGTTTCCAGCGTGAGCGGCCATGGTCAGGTGGAACTCCATGTCCAAACGGTAAAACTCATCGGCCGAGCTCAGCTTCGGATTGCCCATTTGATCGACGAGGTCGTTCAGCGCGCGCAGGCTCTCCGGTTTTCGCTCGGTGCCGACGACGCGCATGCACTCAACCTCAATAATCGTGCGCAGCCTCACATAGTCCAGAATCGCCCGCTTGTTGGCGTAGATCTGACGATACTGCCCAAACACCTTCTTGATCTGGGCCAGTTGGTCCGTCGCCACAAAGCTGCCATTCCCCACTTTAGAAACGACCAAGCCTTGGGCCTTGAGCTTTTGGATCGCCTCGCGCACCACTGTTCGGCTCACCCCGAAGCCCTTGCTCAACTGCGGTTCGGTCGGCAAGCGCGATCCCAATTCCAGCGAACCGGAGAGGATCTGCTCTTCCAAATAGTCATACACCTTATCACTTAAGTGTTTAGTTATCTTTAAATTCGGCAATTTCATGGGCGGGACTAACTCTTAGGTAAGACAGATGACAAGCCCTCCTCATCGGGCCATCGTCGCGAAAAGGCAACCCTCCAATGGCCTTGAGTCCCGGGTCACTCCCGGCCGCGCTCCTTCTAACCCGGCCGACTCACCGACCGCCGTTTTCAGGAGCTGTCGATCGTCTTCTTCCTGCCTCAAAACCCTCTTCCCACGTCTCAGCACCACTTTTAAAATTGTTCCTCCTCGACAAGGAATTGAAATCTCGAAACCGTATTTTGGTCTTATGTCTAACCTTTCTACGCCCGGCCCCCTCTTCTTAACCCCGCGTAAAGCTCTCGCCCCTCACCTGCGAACGTGGTCCGAGTTAAGGCGCCAGATCCAGACCGGATCCTACGGCACCCTGTGGACCCAAATCGAACGGCAGGCGCAACTCGATCTCGTTGACCCTCCGCTTACCCCGTCGTCGATGTCGTTTCAGCGGGATCCCGATCAGGCGGCCCATGCCAACCGCGATTTCACGATCACGGTAGCGGTTACCCAGCGCGTCTTGCGTGCGGCCCTGTTGTTCAAAGTCACGGGCAACCGAGCCTACCTCCGAGGGTGCCTCGAACAGATTGACGTCCTCATCGATCGGCAAATCTGGGTCGAATGGCGGGACAAGGCGCACGTCAAACTGGGGTTTCCCGCCGATCTCCGCACGGGTGGGATCGCGCGCGAAGTTGCGATTGCCTACAACTGGCTGCGATCTTCACTCACCTCGGCCCAGCGAACAAAAATCGTGGCGGGTCTCGATCGGATGGCCATCCAGCCGTTCCTCGAGTCGCTCCCCATGGATCCCTTTTGGATGCGAGATTCGACCAACTGGATGACGTGCGTCGTCGGGGGGATGGGGATCTGCGGCATGGCCTTGGGGCCGGATCATCCTCAATCGAAGAAGCTAGTCAGACTCTCGAAGGCCAAAATGGCTTCGTATTTCGATGCTTTCGGCCCCGCGGGCGAGTTCAACGAATCACCCGGCTACGCCGGTTCTCTGATTCTCGTCGTGGGTTATTACAGCGCCCTGCAATCACTCGAAGGCGGAGCGGCCAATCGGTTAGCGCAGTTCCCTTTCCCACAGGCCGCGCACTGGATTCAGTATCTCACCCTCGGCCCTAAGCGAATCGCCGGCTTCGGTGACTGTCAACCCACAGCCCCCCCATTTGTCTCGCACTATGCCGCGGTGGCGGCCGCCACCCGCAATCCGACCATACAAGGACTGGCCCAACACTTCCGTGCCACGATCATGGGCTATGCAGTCCCCGATATTTTTGAGCTCATCTGGCTCGACCCGAGCCTGCCCGCGAAGAAGCCGGACGCCAAAGCTCCCCGCCATGCGACCTTCCGCGGACACGCCGCGTGCTTCAGCAGCCGCAGCGACTGGAAAACTTCTGGGCCGGCATGTGTCGTCTACGGCAAAGCCGGACGAGAACCGCATCACGCTCACGCCGATGCTGGCCAAGTCTGTATCGATGCCCACGGCGAACGTCTTATCCGGGATCTCGGGCTTCCCGCTGGGGGCTACCCGGCCGACTTCTTTGGCGAGAATCGTTACAAATATTACAACGCTTCGGCGCTCGGTCACAACCTGCTCACCGTGAATGACCGCGAGCACCCCGATCGCCCCACGCCGGGCGAGTTCATCCAAGAAGGCGCGCTCCCCAATGGTCTCGGCGTTCATTGGGTTTACGATCTGTCCGCTTGTCATCCTGAAGCCACCAAGGTCACCCGCACCGTTTTTCATTTTCTCCCCAATATCGTGGCGGTGATCGACGAAGCCCGCGTTGAAAAACCTGCCCGGTTTCGCCTGCGCTGGCATACCGCCAAGCCAGTCAACATTCGCGGCGACGGTTCCTTTAGATTCAGCTCAGGCCACGCCTCCCTTAGCGCGCGGGTCCACGTCGCCAAGCCCGTCCGCGCCCAACACCACCACGGTCGCCATCGCTACGAAGCGCCGTTTCATCAAACCCGCATGGGCGACCCTCTCCAGCAACGCCGCGAGCCCTACGTCGACACTTGCACGAAGGGCAAACACTGCCGACTCCTGACAGTCTTCGCCACCGGGCGGTCTTCTTCGCAGTTGGGGTCATGGCAAGAAAAGAATGGCCAGCTGAGTTTTCACGATAAACAACACGGCCGCTTCTCCGTAATCATCATCAACAACGTCCTTCATTACGAAACGCCGCAAGGGATAGGCTCCTTCGCCCTGCCCATGATCACGCGATCACGCCCGCCTCTCCCCTCACGTCACTAAGCCCTATGAAGCACCCCCATCTTTTCGTCACGAATGATCCCGGCGAGCAACTACGCACCGTGCAGCATGTCCGCGACTCAATCGGTGAGGGTCACGCCAAGAAACTGTGGGACGCGTTGCTCGAAAAAGTCACCGTCGAGGCTCAGGTGGAACCGTATATCCCTTCCACCCCTCTGCCCGAGCGCAATCCTTCCAGCGTCGCGCGAGCCAATCCTGATTTCGATCTGGTCGCCCGTATCTGTAACCGGATAATGGACGCCAGTCTCGTCGCCCTCATTACCGGTGAGCAACGCTGGGCCGATGCCGCGATCCGCCAAATCGATTGCCTCTTCGATCCGGAGCAATGGCCCGAATACGAAGATCAAACGCATCTCGCCCACGGCGATCACTGCAGCCTGCGTCGTGGCCAACTCGCGTCAGCCCTCGGTCTCTCTTACGATTGGCTCTACGATTTTCTCACGCCGGAAAAACGCCGTTGGATTATCGAAAGCTTTGACGCGCGGCTGACCAATCCATTCAAAGCTGGCCTCGCCGCTCCGGATCGCTTCACCAAGTCTCGCAACAACTTCGTGCCAGTCATCTACGGTGGCTTCCAAATCGCCGCGATGGCGTTTGGAGAAGACTACGCCGAAGGCCCCTGGATTCAGGAAATCTGCGATCCGAAGATGACCGAATATCTGACTTATTTCCTCGGCCCTGAAGGTGAGTTTGACGAGAGCGTGCAATATGCCGCTGCCGTGGATGTCGTCGTTAATTATCTGGTAGCGAAACAATACCACGGGCGGCTCGGCAATCCCATCACGGCCAGTCCGCAGACCGTTGGTTTCCATTCGTGGTATATGTATTTCACCCTGCCTCCTGGTCGCGTGGTCGGATTTGGCGACCCCAGTGCTGCGATGCCTCCCGTGGTCACCGCATTTAGTGCAGTGGCCTCAGCCAAGAATGATCCGGTCTTTCAGTGGTTTTATGAACAGTATCACCAGAAGGCACCCGACACCCATCTTCGGCGCTCTTTGGAGCTGCTGTATTACAATCCGGATATCAAAAGTGCTTCGCCCGATGGTCGGATGCCATTAGGCCGCGCCTACCGCCACTGTGCTCGCCTCGTCAGCAGCCGCAGCAGTTGGGATCCCGATTCCACGATCTCCGCCGTCTATGGCAAAGCTACCCTTGAAGCTAATCACTTCCACGCGGATTGGGGCCAACTGTGCATCGATGGTTACGGCGAACGCCTGATCCCGGATCTCGGTTCGCCCTCCAGCTACCCTAAGACTTTTCCCAAGTCGCTCAATCACTTCTACTACAATTATCAGCAGAAGGCTCATAACGTTTTTGTCTTCGGAGCAAACGAAACCGGCGGCGTTTCCAAAGAAGAATCGCAGCGCGAGGGGCACTTCACGCACACCGAGTTTGACGATCAACGCGGCGCGACTTGGTCAATTGATCTGAGCGGCGTTTACGACGTTGCCGAACGCGTCACGCGAACTGTCGTGCACTTGCTCCCTCGCATCGCCGTCGTGATCGACGATGCCGTGCTCAACGAAGCGCAGCTGATCAGCCTGCGCTGGCACACCCTCTCAATGCCCGAGCTCGGAACCGATGGAAGTTTCGTAACGAAGGGCGAACGCTCTCAGTTGAGTGCACGAATGGTTCGTCTCGATGGCGAAGCGGCCGTCCAAATCCGCCAACATGAATATCACGAACCTTATCACCTGGATGCTTTGGGCGATCCCATGAAGCAGCGCCGAGAGCCCTACGTCGAACTCACGACTAACGACGATCATTGTCGCGTCGCCACGGTCTTCTGCGTGCAGGAGAAAGACGCCCAAGCCATCCCGTGGCGCGATATTCCCAACGGCTTCGCTCTCGATTCACCCGAGGGCAAAATTCACGTCACGATCAAAAACGATACCCTGCAGGTCATCAACCTACGCACCCAATTGCAGTGGACAACTCCCCTCGTCACCAGCAACCCGCAGTAACCAACCCATTCACCTTAATACCCAGTTGGAACCACAGAAAACACGGAATCTCAATCCACCGTAAATTTCAAGAGCCCCACCATGAGAATGAGTGATTCCTCGGCACCATTGCATCCTCTACCTGTGCGCTCTGGGTATTGATATGTTACTTGGCTCTCCTGCCACACCGCCCTCCACGAATTAAATCCCAAACAACTTTACCACAGATGTCACAGATAAATACAAGATGCCAATCCCCACTCCGCTGCCTTTATCCGGTTTGATCCGTGCAATCCGTGGTTAGTTTTAATTTCCGAATCTAATTTCATCACCCCCCCCCATTTAATATGAAAATCAAAGACATTCGCATGATGCGTCTCTTAGGCCCCCGTGATCACGGCGTGGGCGGCGGCCAGGCAAAAATTTATAAAGTCATTATCCGCGTCGACGCCGAGAACGGTCAATACGGCCTCGGTGAGTGCGACCACTTCATGGGCGTGCGCGAGGCCATCGCCTACATGCGCCAGTATTATGTCGGTCGTAGCATATTCTCTATCAACGCGATTGTTTCCGAGATGCTCTACGGCACCGCCGCTCCGCATCACGGCGAGATCAAGAAAGGCATGATGCCCGGCGGCATCATCGCCAACAGCTTTTGCTCGCCGACCGCGACTCCGTGGGGCCCGGCGGTTTGGGCAGTGAGCGGCGTCGAAATCGCCCTGACTGATCTCGTCGGCAAAGTGCTGAAAACCCCGGCTTACAATCTCCTCGGCGGCAAGTTCCGCGATCAATCGCGTGTCTATCTCGACCGCAGCTCGCCGGACGACATCACCAACCTCGATGCTTGGCGCGCGATGGCTAAGGAAACCGTCGATTCCGGTTTCAGCCAGATGAAATTCGACATTGATTTCCTCGCCACCGATCAAGTCAAAGACGTGTGGAACCGCTCGTTGTCTCTCACGCAGATCAACCGCATCGTCGACCGCCTGACCGCGGTGCGCGAGGCCGCCGGCGCGGATTTCGAGATCTGTGTCGATTGCCACATGCAATACAACGTGCCCGACGCCATCCGATTGCTCAAGGCCCTCGAGCCGTTGAACCTACTCTGGCTCGAAGACCCCACTCCGATCACCAGCCCGGATTCCTGTGCCGAGATTCGCAAGAAAACTACCACGCCGATCTGCATAGGCGAAATGTTCATCGCCGAGCAATTCCGTCTCTTCATCGATCACAAAGCCTGCGACATCCTTCATCCCGACGTCCTGTTCTGCGGTGGTATGCATGAGATGCGCAAGATCGCCGACTACGCGGAATTGAACCACCTCCCCATGGCCATCCACGGCAACGGGGGCGCCCTCGCCACCATCGCGGCCGCCCACGTCGGCGCGGCTTCCCGCAACTTCACCGGCCTCGAATATCACTTCATCGAAACGCCATGGCTCGCCGAATACGTCACGCGCGCCTTGCCGCTCTTCAAGGATGGCCACGTGCCGCTTGACGATGCTCCGGGTCTCGGTATCGAACTCAACGAAGAGGTCTGCCGTAAGTTCCTCGCCGAGGGTGAATCCCTCTTCTAATCCGAATTACCTACCTCAGCCTTCATCAGTCTACCTTCACACTTTTCCATCATGCCCGAACAACCTCTCCGCGTCTTGATCCTCGAACGTTTCAAAGACGAGTTTCGCCGCGATCTCCTCCCTCCTCATGAATTCAGAACCTTCAACAAAGAAAATGATGAAGAGATGGCCAAACTCATCGCCGAAACCGATGTGCTGATTTCCGGAGCTTACAAAGCCGCGTGGCGCGATCCCTCCGGCCAGCATCCCAAGATGATTCATTCCGTTGGCGCCGGCATCGATGGGCTCGATCTCGACGCCGTTCCCAAAGGTTGCCCCGTGTGCAATGTTTACGGGCACGACAAGGGCGTCGCTGAGCACGCGTTCCTGCTCTTCATGGCCCTGCACAAGAATCTTCCTAAGCTGGATAAATCACTGCGCAAAGGAGACTGGATCCAAGAGCAGCCCTACCTGCCGGAAATGCGGAATCGGAATCTGCTGATTCTCGGCCTCGGCCATATCGGTGAACAACTCGTGCGCTGGGGCAAGTTCCTGGAGATGAACATCACCGCGCTCACACGAAACATCTCCGACGAACGTGCCGCGAAACTCGGCCTCGATTCCTACGGCACCCTCGACGATCTCGACCAGCATTTGCCCAACGCCGATTTCGTGGCCATCGCGATCCCCAGTGCCAAAGAAACCGACGGCCTGTTTGGCGCGGCCCAATTCCAAGCGATGAAACCCACTTCGTTCATCGTGAACGTGGGCCGCGGTCCGGTGATCGATGAGCAAGCGCTCTACGATGCGCTCAAAGCTCGCGAGATTGCCGGTGCCGGTATCGACGTCTGGTGGCAATACTACACGCCAAGTGAGCCGATCAAGCACCCGTCGAAATATCCGCTGCACGAGTTGGACAACATCATCATGACGCCGCACAAGCCGACCTATGAAACAATGGAGTTCCGCTGGAAATTCATCGCTGAAAACATCACGCGTTTCTCCAAGGGCGAATCCCTGCACAACCTCGTGCACCAAGGCACCTAATCTAAGGAAGGACCATGAATACATCAAGAAGTGAGAGTAACAAGTGGCTCGACCACGAAGCCGTAGCGTCCAAAATTACAATGTGAAACTCGTTATCGACCCTGGCTCACTCCGCGTCCCTAAACATGCGGAACGGGTGCGGACCCATTTGTCAGTGTCGCCAAAGAACGAGGTCATCTTCACCGATTTCGCTCTGCAGGAAGCTTTCAACGGCGCGAATATCCGGCGCCTCCGCCGCACGTTTGCACCCGTGAAGGAGTTTGGCGCTCAGATCATTGCTTTGAAAATAACTCCGCAAATATGCCGGCGGGAACCCAATGCCAACGCTTCTTCCGAGCAGTTCGTCGACGAACTGCAGTCGAACCGGTTGCGCACCTATCTGCATGATGTCTTCACGGAAAAGGAAGGCGTGCATGAGCGCATAACCCTGGATCCACCCAAGCCGGCCGACGATTCGATGAACTTCTCCCGGCAGTCGCACTTGTTCAGGAAGACCTGCGCCGCCAGATCGAATCGATTCCCGCGGAGGACTTGGCATTGCTGAGAAGGGAAAACCGGATCTCGAAGCGCCTCGCAGACGCGGCTGTCAAAGCAGTGAGTAACGATACCAGGCTTCATTTCCGTGAGCTTGGCTTCACCCAGCTTCCGGAACCGGAGGACGTCGTTTATTCGTTCACCTTGCGCTTCATACTGGCGAACTACGTGCTCGCGCTTTTCTGGGGCGTTCAGGGTGGCTTAGCGACAGCCAAAAAGCACACGGTCCGCAATGATGTAACGGACACTTCGTATTCAGCCTATGCTACGTTTTACGACGGCCTGGTCACGAACGATAAAAAGCTCGATGCGGTGTATCGAAATACCCGCGTGTTATTGCGGGACCTGCCCTGGTGATCTGCAGCGATGATTTCGCAGTGGAGTGATTCCTGGCAGATCAAGAGAGCAGAGGGATCAATGGGGATTCTTTTATCTAGGATAACTTCAGATGGAGCTTCAGTCCCTCATGAGTCGAAACGTATCCCAACTCCTCATAAAAACGGATCGCCTCCGGACGCTGCTTGTCTGACGTGAGTTCCACGATGAGGCAACCCCGTTGCTTCGCTCGCTCAATCGCTGGTGGCCTAATTCGTCGTCTGCAAGCATCCGAACGATACCGGGCACGTCACTTCTCTTTGCTCTACGAAACTCGATAGTCTCAGTCATCTTATGCATGTGCCTTCGCTCAACGTTTATAAGCACAAAAATTGGATATCTACCGGAATTTCTAGTAGTTCAGTGGATCACCGCAAAGCGCCCGCCCATTTCACACCCGATAAAACGCCTCGGCGTTGCTCACGTAGACCTTACGGAGCTCGGCGTCGGAGCAGCCTTTGAGCATTTCGTCTAACGTAGACACCCAGCGGGGATATTTCGTTGCTTGGGCGGCTACGGGCCAATCGCCGCCAAAAAACAGGCGATCAAAACCAAAGCACTCGACTACATGATCGGTGTAAGGCCGAAGATCATCGATCGTCCAGTTTTCGAAGTCCGCCTCGGTCACCAAGCCGGACAATTTGCAGAACGTATTCGGCATCGAAGCATACTCTTTCATCTGCTCGCGCCACGGATCGAGCAGGTGATCCTTCACGTTGGGCTTTGCATGATGATCCATCACAAATGATACTTCGGGACACTGCTCCACGAGCTTGAGCGTGTTGGTCATCTGCGCGTGGTTAATGCAAATATCAAAGGTGAGCCCATGCTCCGCCAACGATTGCACGCCGCGCACGAAATCAGGTTGCAGACAGAACTCGGGGTCTTCCTCAAACTGGATGATGCGGCGAATGCCCTTCACCAGCGGGTTCGATGCGAGCTTCGCCAAGTCTTCCTGCGCGCCATCGCCCTTCTCCAACGGAGCCCAAGCCACGATGCCTTTGATCCGGTCGTCCTGCTGCGCGACCTCCGTCACCCAATCGGCTTCCTGCTGAAACTGCGACTGTTCCACCTCGGCTTGAAGAAAGACCATCTTCGCAACTTCAACGGTGCCGCAAGCCTGCCGATATTCATCGATCAGGTAATTGCGATTAAGCATCGGCACGTTCTCCAGCCACGGATAGCGCAGCCGCTGCAGGTTCCAAATGTGCAGGTGGGTATCGACAATGGGGAAGTTGGGCATGGCTGGGTTTTCGAGTTTAGATTGGGGCCATTCGAAAAGCTCAGGCCCTGCGGGATTTTGGATTTCATTCTTTAGCCACAAAGAACCCAAAAAGCATCGGTGTGTTGTCGTCACATTTCCGGGCGCCGATAGGCGCCTCGGGTGCTTCATTCACTGGACGATTTTTTGTGTTTTTCGTGGCTAATAAGGTCACTTGTTCACTTGGTTTTTCAAGGGCTCACCTTGGAGGGCGCGGGCGGCTTCCTGGGCGGCGAGGCGTTGCAAGCGCGGGATACTGCTCTCGCTATACCAAGCCACATGGGAGGTGAGCAGGGCGCGCGGAGCTGTGCGCAGCGGATGATCCGCGCCCAACGGCTCCTGTTCAAACACATCGATCCCGGCCCCGGCGATCTGGTTCTGGTGGAGCGCCGCGGCCAACGCCACGGTATCAATCAGTGAACCGCGGGCGGTGTTTACGATGATCGACGTGCGCTTCATTTCTTGGAGGCGATCGGCGTTTACAAAATGCTTCGTCCCGGCGGTCAATGGCAGATGGAGCGACATGATGTCGGCCCGGGTAAAGAGATCCTCGAGTTCGACCTTCTCCACGCCTTCCATCTTCATCACATCGGCCGGCACGAAGGGATCGTAGGCGATCCGCTTGCAGCCAAAACCACGCATCATGTGGTGCGCCGAACGGGCGATCCGGCCGAAGCCGGCCGTCGCAAATGTCATCTCGCGGAGCGACGGCATCGGGTGATCCGGCGTGATCTTCCACGTTCCGGCGCGGACCCTCGCATCAATCGTCGGCAGTTGGCGGGCGAGAGCTAGGCCCAACGACACCGCGTGCTCCGCGACTTCATGCACCCCATAGTCCGGCACATTGCTCACCGGAATCCCGGCCTCCTTCGCGGCAGCCGTGTCGACGTTGTCGAAACCAATGCCGTAGCGCACGATGATCTGGCACTTGGTCAGGGTCGCGATCACCGCGGCGTCCACCGGTGCCCATTGCACGAGAATCGCGTCGGCATCCCGCGTCGCCGCGATCACCTCGGCGGTGGTCTTGCACTGAGCGACGATCAACTCTCCGCCGGCGGCCGCGATCACGTCCTCCTCATGGCGGACATCGGGGAATCCGTGATCGGTGATCACTACGCGAAATTTACTCATTAGGTTTGGTGGAGTTGGACTTATCTAACGAAGCCAAGCTAGCTACCCTTGACCGAAAGTATCGCCGCCGGTTTGCCTACTTGGAACCGGCAATCTTGCTCGTCAGCCCAAGCCCCTCGGGTCCGAGACCGTTGTAACCGCCGTCCACCGGTAGATCGGTGCCGGTGATGAACGAGGCGTCATTACTCAAGAGAAACAGCGCCGGACCCGCCAATTCGACGGGATGCCCCATCCGGGCCAGCATGTGATATTGCCCCCAGATCGGATCGAACTTCGCGCGATCTCCCCCCGCGGCCTTGTCGACCTCCCGCGTCCAGATCCAGCCCGGGCTCACGCTGTTGACGCGAATTTTGTGCGGCGCCAGATCGAGCGCCGCGCAGCGCGTCAGCTGCGTGACCGCGCCCTTCGACATGTTGTAAGTCCAGCGATTCGGCTGCGCTACCCACGACGAGATACTCGAGACATTCACGACTGCTCCGCCACCGACTTTCTTCATTTCCTCCGAAGCGAGCTGGATCATCAAGGCGAAGCCTAGTGGGCCCACTTCGAGCGAGTAAGAATCCTCGGGGCAAGCCCCGAGGCATTTCAAAACAAACCTAAATTCAACTGCCCCTTGTGTAACTGTTTGTAATTTGTCCCGGTTCCCTGCCCCGCAACATACGCCGCAATCACTG
>Ga0105050_10005051_pt1 | contig 17190 bp, 10 predicted proteins | sample FRY01_FD_78088 | JGI IMG/M metagenome (GOLD analysis project Ga0105050, IMG submission 78088) | Freshwater microbial communities from Lake Fryxell liftoff mats and glacier meltwater in Antarctica - FRY-01 | ecosystem: Environmental > Aquatic > Freshwater > Ice > Glacier meltwater ... | reverse complement strand
GATAGAGCACAAAATATAGGGGCATTTTCACAGCATGTGGTGTGGTGCTCTGGCAAGGTGCCGTGCTCTGGCACAAGCCTGTGCAAAAAGTTTCGGCACATGTGCTGCAGCCTGTGCCAGGTCAGGCAGATGGCATGAAATAGGTATTGTATTTCGACACGATATACGCTATTTGGAATCTTGAAACCCCACAATATGGCCATTATTACTCATTCAACCTGTCATGTAAAATACTGATCAAAAAACACAAAAAACACAAAAGAGACACATAACACAAACACAGAAACACAGAAAACAGAGAATTCACCTACGACGCCAGACGCCACAAATGTGGCTACGATAGGCACCATGGTGTCGGTCTGGCACAAGATGCTGTACTGGCCGTTTGAAATGTCCGAGGTGCTGTGGGTCCACTGGGCGTCGGGGCGGATTTGCAGCGTTTCCATGTTAAGAAAGTAGTGGATGGTGCGCGATTTCATTGTGCGGTCATCGGGCCACGCGGTGGTGTTTTGTCCCACGATCCACATGAGTTCCTCGATGGGGCCGCGGCGCACCGACACGACGACATTCAGGTCGTTTATGTACACAATGTCCTCGATAAACAGGTTGATGGGCGTGCCGCTGTTTTTCTCGGTGCATGTGTCGTCGGCCGACCAAAAGCGGTCGTTGTTCTCAAACACAATCTCTGTGGTGGTGTTGAAATGGCACGCGCGCACATTCTGCGCATTCACATCACGCACTGTGTTTGTCTTGTCACCGCTGCACTTGTACATGGGCTGGGTGAAAAAAACCTGCGGCTTTTTGTAGCAGCTCGTGCACGAAATCTCGGTGCAAGCCTGTCCAGTGTACCACAGCACACATGCCCGCAGCAAACACCGGATCGGGAGTGGATTGGGGTTAACGCCGTACACGATGCCGGTGCGGGTCTGTGCGGCAGGATTGCGCTTTGAAATGACGTCGTTGGTCTCGGCAGGCAGAATCACGCCGCCATGCTCGGCCTGCACATTCGCATCACTGCTGCGGATGGACGGAATCTTGGACATTTTATTGATGATGCTGTACTGGGCATGGATGTCCGACGTGATCCGGTGCACCGAGGTCGTCCAGTGGCAGGTGGTTTTGAACAGCTCGCAGTGCTGCACCAAGATAAGGTCGCCTGCAAAAAGGTAGGGTTGCGAGTCGGCTAGTACCGTTGCACGCTGCAGCAGAGTCATTTTGGTGCCGCTGGACGCGTCGTCCTCGCATGCCATGTTTGCGCTGGTGCAGGTTGGCACCGGCAGCTGCACAGAGCTGTCAGAACGCGAAATCGAGGCTACCCCAACGGAACTGGTGGCCTGCGTGGTGCAATAGGTCTGTGTGAGGTCCCGAATACGCGAAAACTCGGACGAGACGAGGCAGGTGGTGGTGCGTGCGGAGTTGCGCGAGTTTGTTGGCGTAATCGAGGGCATGGCGACCTTTATGTTGGCCATGTACACGCCACCAGCAAGCGAGCGTTTGTTGTGCAGTGTCATTGGAGTGTTGCCAGCGCCTTTCTGGTGCAGTGCCACGCAGTATGGGAAACACGTCTGGTATTTGGAGTCGCGGATGCACTCGGTGGGCTCGGCGGCGGCGTCTTTTTCGTCCAGCTCGGAGTACTTTGGACACAGCGGCATCACGTAGATGGCAGCGTCAACCACGTTGCACTTGCGCGGATCTGCCATGCACTCGCTATATGTGTCATGATTAAACGAGGCAGAGCCCGTACTGCTCTGTTTGGACACGTCAAAAACCTGCGCCGGGAAGCGAATGGATTGCACAGAAATCCGGAGGTAGCGGCAAGTGAGCAGCTGCCCTGTGGTGTCCCGCTCAAAGAGAAGTGGAATCTTGGTGTCGGCTTCTTGCAGTTGGTGCTCGGGGTCGAAAAAGGCAGGGAACAGGGCCACACTGCACATGATGGACACGCCCTCGCCGCGCGCACCATCGACACACTTGCAGCCGAGAATGCCGGTGCGCGAGTCGCCGTTTTCGTCTGTTTCGACGAGGGACGACGCAAAGTCCACAGCCGCAATGCCGTTGGCAACATCGATGGGGAATCGGAATGCATTTGGCACGTGGGTTGGCGGCACGTTGTTGTTTTTGTTGCTGTAAATTACAGTATCGCCATCGGTGACGGCGAGTAGCGACGCCGTGCACGAGAGGAGTCTTGTGGGTCGGTCGGCAAAGACGGCCTCGGTGAGCAAAGAACCCACAGTATACCCGTTAGGACTGCATCGATCGACGACACTGGCGTCCCGGTCCATGAAGAAGGAGAGCAGCATCATGTGTGCAATGTTGAGCCAGTTGTCCAGCATAAGCCCAATGCATTCGGTGATGCGCTCCATGTACCGAAACATCGGATACAGGTCGGGGACACAGAGTGTGCTCGAGAGCGAGAGGGCAAAAGCACTGCGACATCGCATCTGCGTGACCTGTCCCGTGTAATAGAGGCCAAACCACATGTTCATGAAGTTTTGCAGAATCCTCCCCATGTGTCTGTCGTAAAAGGGGTAAAAGAAGAGGGCGCTGAGCGATCCCAACGATGGACACAGCCCCGTGGACAGTGTGTGCATAGAGGTGACGATTTTCTGACTGGCCATCACAGCAGGCGCCAGGTCAAAGTCCAGATAGTCCAGGTCGAAGCATCGGTGTGCGAGCGCTGTTTTGGTCGAGAGTCCTTGCAGCGCCAGGAGATCCGACACAATCGCGTCGTATTTGCACTCATTAAAGTTGATCATCATCCAAGAGACAACCGACCGCGTGAGCGTGATGAAAAGGGTGCCGATTTCCCGCACAATCGTCGTGACCTGGCTCTGGTGGTGCTTGTTTTGCACAAGCAGTTTCAGCAGGTCTGTGTAGCCGCTCATGATGCCCTCGAGCGTCCAGTTGTAGAGGGGTGTAAAGATTTCAAACGTTATTTTAAAGACCCATGCGAGCTGGCGAATCAGCGAGATGATATTGGTCTCGACGACGAACTTGTTGTACGCCGTCACAATAATGGGCATGGCGGTGTCTAGGTTCGCGTTCAGCATGCTCATCAGCACGATAAAAATCAGAATCGGCAGCATCAGATATGTCGACCGTACGATAATCACCGAGACCAGCACCGCAAAACTCGACACAGACTCAATGACCCGCACCATCACCTCCACCACAAACGCCACAATAGGGTTGTGCATATTGTCGGCTTCGCGGTCCTTTTTCTTGCTGAAAAACACATACACGGGCATGGTGAGCGTGAGCGTGAGCAGGTTCAGAAACCCCGAGAACACGTAAAAAACCACATAGATCATACACGTCGTGCATAGTAAGGTCTGGGCGCTGTCTCCCGCTGGCATCTTTAGCGTCGATGCTGCTGTGTTATTGTTCACATATATACGTCCTGCTTTCGTATCCTTTCTTTGCGGTCTCTCGTCTTCTACGCAACAGTCAGCCCGAAAACCGACAAACACCACATGCGCACCATGTAAACAGACGAAACACACACACACACCTTGTGCGAAAACACGTGTTTTGTCTTTTAATGGAAATACATGCGACGCTCCTACTTTGCGCCTGCGGTGCTGACCGCCTCGAAAACAGGGAACGGCCCGAACTGATACTCGACATTTTCGCAGTTCTTCTGTTTTATCTCAATCTGCAAATACAGCTTGTTTTGGACGTCGGAGGTGTCAAGAATTGTGTAATCGTGACACACGCGCGCAAAACGTGCGTACATGGCGCCCTTGTGCAGCCTCACGTCCTTTGCCGGAACCTCAAACACAGCAATGTCAAACACGTTGCTGCGTGTGCGGGCCTGTGTGGCAATCATGGCGTCCAGAATGTTGGAATACGCCACAGTCTGCGTGGCAGGCACCACCAGCCTTGCTTGCAGCAGAGAGTTCATGTTTGTGGTGTCTATGCACAACATCTTGGTTTTGACACTGGCGAGGTGCGACTCGCGCTTGTCATTCTGCACGCTGCGTGATAGTGCTTCACTTCCGGCTTGCATCTGGCGGAAGCGCTTGGCGCCGAACAGGAACTCGTATTCTTGTTTTTTCGTGTGCGTGCTGAGCTTCAGGTTGATGATTTTGAGGTTGGTTTTTTCGCGCACTTGTAGCATCACGCTCTCGATATTTGCAAAGGGTCCCTGTGCGTAGTCGTGCACATAGATATTCTGGAAAACAACAAGCAGCAAGCGCGTGATTTTTTCATTCTGCTCCGTGTCGGCGTTGATGTTCTCGACCGTCACCCGGTGATGCGAAAAGTGTTTAATACACGGCGACTCCGCGGACCTGCACTGCATGATGCCTGTGCTGTGTTGACACTCTCACGTCGCACATGCTGCAATATACAGAGGTGCTTGTGGTGATAAGCTATTTCCGGCACGCAATTTTGCACTCTATGCCTCCCCCCGAATATTGCAGGGCACAACGGCAGTGTGTGCGGTGTCTCTGTGTGGCAAGTTTGCGACGCTTGATGCTTTACTAAACTATTTCTTGCCATCTTAACACAGAATGTATTGTAACAACGACGATTTACGGCAAAAACGACAAGCGATGAGAAAAGTACGATTTTTAATAACTTGGCGTAAAAATCAATCTGATCCTACAATGCAGGTTCACACATTCGACGTCGCCGGAACCGCGACTTGAACCACAAGCTTTGCCAACTGTAACTCCTTTTTGACCTGTGCGAGTTCGTCTTGGCACAGTTGATAATTCACTTGCAAATGTGACACAGCTTTTTTGAAGCTCGCTGTCTTGTTCTGACGGTCAGCGCGCGCGTCAGCCCTGAGTTTGCGATGTTCGCTGCAATCACTTCCTATGGTGGCACTCGCTTCCATGATTGACGCGTCGAAAGCATCCAGGTCATCCTGACGAAACTTTTCCATGTTCATCATGTAGTTGCTAATCTCGTCCTGCATCTCTTTGGTAACACTACATGGCAGAGACATGCTAGAAAATGTGTACTCGGATCTCCGGGGTTTCGCTATTTAGAAGGGAAAATGTGCCAACGCCGCAAATAGCATTTTTCGAAGGTGTGGTGTTTTGGGCTGTCGAAAAAAAACTGCCGTAACTTTCTAAAAAAGAAATACGTATCACAACACGTCGGCATGCTCCACGTGCACACCAGACGCCAGCGGCAGAGGATATTGCTGAAATCAGACCAACCGGCAGGTATGGACACTGTTACGAGGCGGAAAATCAACGACTGGTGGAACCACTGGCATTTGACGTTTCTGTTTCCACCCATGTACCGCGGACACACGCACACGTGGAGCACGATAACGAGTGAGTGCGTGGGGTGCACTGCGTGTGGCGTTGTGCATGTTTGCAGTTCGTCTGTCAATATCGTTCCTTGTAATGTAGAGCAACAAGACGACACCAGCCTGGTCTGTACCTACACTGGCATTGTCTTGAATAACACATCATTTTTCGACGCCGAGGCCTCGATTGCTGACTACAACGCGGGGCATTGTTGCATGCACGCGGATTCGCATGTGCATACGCGTCCCAACAGGAACCCATCGCTGCAGAACAAGATCGAGGTGCTGGACAATATCACCTCCAGCGTCATTACGCTGCTCTTTTTTTCGAAGCAGGCGCGCGATGCGCGCGAAACAGAGAAAAATCGCTACAACCGCAAAATCTCGTGCCTTTTTACCAGCCACGTCTCGCGCTCGAAAAACTCGTTTGCTCCGTGCAACATCCTGGACGGCATCGAGTCATGCATGGACGGCGTGTCGTCATACCGGCTACCCATCCGCGACGAGGACATTCCGCCGCCGCGGCATTTTAAACAGCTGCAGCGCGTGATTGTTCTGTTTTTGAGTCGCATCGAGCTGCCGCGCCAGTACATTTTCACCGAGCACAATGAAAAAATGCACAACCTCGTCATTTCCCTAATGTACATTTCGAGCGATGGCATCAGCGTTGGGGGCTGCACCTTTCTGCCCAAGTTTGCCGGACTCAAGAAAATGCTGCCGCTCGAGCTCGTGCTTTTCCGGTGCTTCGGCATACAGCCCAAAATCGTCACAGATGGCGAAAATGTCATCAAAATCAGTATCAAAAATGCGACAAACTGCGCGCTCCAGCACGAGCCCAGGACACACGACGCCCACCCCCCTTGTGACTTTGCTGAGACCCACATTTGCACCTGTCGCGAGGTGCCACTGCCCAGCAGAATGTGGGCTGCGCGCACTGCAGAACCACAAGTACCCGTGCAAATAGAGCCGCGTGCTGCGAAAATACGCAGGAAAAAGTAGCCATTTCGTGTCTGTCGTAGGGGCGATACGCTTAATGTGCCTTGGGTATATAAATACGCATTACCCAGGTGTGCCACAGTAATCCTTTCGCGAATGCAGTATAATAACCCGGTGCGCCACAAGTTTCCCCTTGACAGGCCTCGTCCACCACACATACCATGGAACAAAGATGGTTACTATGCAAGCAGACATCGACCGTCGAGACCATTGCCTGTCCAGAGTTTATTGGTACGGAAAATATCGGCCCTGCTGGCGTACACTGCTACGTATGCTCCTGTCGACGTGCGCACTGTGGATGCAGCACACCTGTACGCTATGTGCATGGAACTTCAAGTGGCATTGCATCAGTATGAAGCCCATGTTCATCCGTACCTCGTCGACAAGCAGCACGAACGCAACTTGTTTGATGCATATATGAAAACTATTTCTTCACAGTCGTTGAGGGTTGTGCAGCACGTTCCGTTGTCCTCCTCTGAAGTAAGTCGTGAAATTCAAACGTGTTCCGCTTCATTTGTCAGAGAGCTTGACTCGGAGGTGTGTTGGATGCGTCGGCAAGAAATCGGGTGCATGTTGAATCTGCAGCACAAAATCCACATGAAGAGCATGTTGATGTTAAAAATCGACATAATATGCCAACTTGTCCTTGACCATCAGAGTTATATATCGACAGACACACAGCGGCAGATCCACAGCAAACTGCTGGTATTGGAAATGGCAATTAACGAGCACCAAAAATATGTCCGCAAGTATCTATCAAACGATGTGGACGAAAGACCCACGTATGAGGCAAGAAAACACTATCTTATGCATGATCCTGTTGTAGGCATAGGAGTGCACAGTGGCCACGATTCAATTATGAATGCTCGTCATATCATCAACAGGGCCGAGTTCGACGCGATGAGAGCGATAGGCATACGTGATCCATACAATTCGGTACTCGGACTCACACCAACACCGGCGCACAACATCCACTATCTTGGGAAGCATCATCATGGATGGTGCGACTAACAAAGTTGTGTCTCTCTGTTGCGTGCCGACCCTCAGTGGCGGCATTTTTCATACATCGTGTCTGCACTTTTTAATAAACATTCCAAAACATATTCTCTCTATGGTGGCGCTTGCTGGCAGAAACGGGCCGCAAAGTGCGGATGCTCGCGTGCGTGTGCCATGGCAGCGAAATGCGTACACCACCCGCGGAATGCCGGTACTGGGACAAGTATGGGTTCATGGAAATACACAACAAACAAATTCCACGCCCCAGGGCAGATGTGCAGCCCAAACGGGTGAATGCGAGTGTAAAGTGCAGGGTCCGGGTCTAGGTGTGTGGCAAGGAAGCAGCCGGCGGTGACGCCAGCAAAACACACATTGACCAGAAAAATCGCCGCAGACGCGCTTCTGGAGGTCTGGATCAAGCCATACATGAAGAAGCACTTGGCACAAAAACTGTCGACACACGCGACCAGGCCAAACTCCTCCTTTTTGCGGTGGTACCACACGGAGAAAAACACCACGGTGCCAGACATGAGGGCCAGCTCGTAAAAGTGGCGATACACGGAAAATGCCGCGGCACACGCCAGCAAAAAATGCGAGGTGATCTGGAAATCCGTCCACGCGCGATACGTGCCGGCATGTGGATCGGACACGCGGAAACACCCGCCGCCACACATGCAAACCCTGCCACACAGAATGCACGCGCCCAACGTGCCCTCGTACTTTGTCTTGTCTTGACTATAACAAAAAGATTGAAAGCTGGCTAGATATTTTCCCGCCAAAAATGGAGCGACACAGACAAGTGAGGTTGCTCCGTGCTTGTGATGCGCACCGGCTGCAGATCAGCTGGATTGACTATATATAGTACAACGTGAGGGTGTACGGCATTCTGTGCGCGTTTGATGAGGCTCGAGGCTACATGTAGTTGACATTGGTGCACATGGAAGGAAGGAGCTGTTTGCGTATTTTTGAAAACGCCCAGGGGTCGGTAATGAGTGCGCGTTTTGCCGGGCTGTCGTCTGGTTGACATATGTAGTAGTTGGCATTATTGCGTTTCCAGTGCATCTTCAGGTTGACGACGGTATCTGCGTTGGTTGTGTACTTGATTGCAACGTCGATTTCGTTGTGACCAGTCGCCCTGTGAATCTCAAACGAGATATCCTGTAGCACGAAACGCGAGAGGTCCGCAAACACGATGCGGTTTTTCTGGTTGCTGAACGTGAGATAGTTGGCATTGTGTGCAAAAAAAGCGCGGCACGCAGTATTGCTGCTCCCGCAGTCCGCGGGGCTTAGTTGCTCGTCCGCAAACGAAACAATGGCCGTGAATTCAAACACGTGAGTGCCTGGGACTGAAAACTCGATGCTGGTGGTACGCGCTCCCAGTGTGGTGCACGAAATAGAGACCTGTGTAATGGCTCGGAAGTCCAAGGTGTCGCGTGCTTGCAGGTATTTTTCGTACAGGGGGTTATACATAGAGACAATTTGCCGTGTTTTCTGCTTGTATGCCACAGAGTCGCTCTCTTGCCATAATGATGAGATAACACCTGTCGTCGAAATGGTGGCTTTGACACGCTGCATCATGATGCGGAAGAATAAATCCACAAAACTCACATAAACCCGGTCTTCCTGCCGACTGTTGCCGAGGTCCATATTGCCCTGCATGGCTGTGTCGAAAGTTGGCATGGCGTATTTTGTCTGGGACGCGATATCCTCCCACCATGGCAGTGTGGTGGCCTGGAAGGTTTGATCAAAAGTTTGCAGTGGATCTTTGTTGGCAGTGTCTGACAGTGTCGTCAAAAAAGCACTGTTCATGTTTCCGAAAGCTGTCGTTGGTTGGATTTCGTACAGTGGCGGTATCAGCGCACTACCCCAACCAGTATTGTAGACGAAATCGTCAGTGCGCACAGTCGAAAGACAGTTTGCTAAAACACAAAACTTGCCATGCGATGCCGTGCCTGGGGGGTTGGTCTTTTTGTCATAGTCGTGGAAGCCACATGCCGAGCACGTTTGCTGCATGTGCACGGCGTGGGGCTGCACACTGCACATGGCGCATTCTATGCACGAAAACGTGCCGTCGCTCGCTGACTGCAGCAGGTAGCGGTCGTATCCGCAAAACGAGCAGTCGTGCACGCTAATCGACGCGGTGTTGTATGTTTTGGTGTTGGATGTGCATTCTTTGCACGCGCCTTGTTCGGGCTCGTCTTGGTACTTATCCAGCTCACACGGCATGCAAATTGCTGTGCTGGGTGAAGCACGGAAATATCCAGGAACGCACTCGTATCGGGAGTTTGCCCCATTCCACTCCTGGTGCTCCAGGGCAATGTCAGGGTCGTCACAGGACCGGTGTGCAGGGTGGTTGTTGATGTGTTTGTTCACTGGGCAGTATTCGCAGGCGTGCGTTGCCCCGTCCAGGTAATATCGCTGCGTATTGTCGCATGAAATTGCATGCGCATTTGCTGGCGTGAGTGCGTCTTGGAACAGCGAGCACCCGCAGCGCCTGCACAGGGGTTCAGTGGGTATTGAAAACTGTTGGCTATTGCATGTGTCCTGGAATGAAATCTTGTCCTCTTCGTCCCATGGCAAGTCCTGTATTTCGACATGCGTATCATTGCAGTAATCTTGGCGTATGGCACTGCACAGCAGGCATTGTGTGTTATCTTGCGATAGATAGGTTCCAGGCGCGCAGATACGGCATGTTTGTGCATCTTGCCAATATTGCCCAGCTTTGCACAATGTACATCGCATCGCACCATCATTTGCTGCGATTTCTGGATTCTCGCACGTTTTACACACTACATCTCCTTTGGACGGTGCATATGTACCTGCTGTACATTGTTGACACGTGTGTGCATTGACACGTGCATTACCTTCAATACACACATGACACATTGTTGCGGCAGTATAATTGTTGTATAGTGGGGTGATACATTCAATACAACCAGCGGAATCGTCCACAGCTGCGAAACTACCCATAGTGCATGCAGAGCATACCAGTCCATCAGCAACATACTGTGCAAAATAGCCTGCTTTGCACACGCAGTGTGTGGAGTTTTTACGGACTGAAAACGGAATGATTTCGTTGCACTCAACGCAAACTTGCACATTTTCGGCGTTCTTCCGCCCGATCTGGCCATTTATACATGGGAGGCAAACGGATTGCGCAGATGTGACAATGGAACCTGTGGAGGTATAATGCTACTTCAGAACAAAATTTATTCAACATTTCAACATACAAAAATCAATTAAAATCCAAGATAGTGCACTGTTGTATGCTATGTTACACTGCAGTGGTGACGTGGTCATATTCGATATTGGTTGTATGTGTGGGTAAATTATTGATGATTCGCACTCGCATGGGCTCGTAAAGATGGAAATGTGAATTTTGAGCGATTTTTTCTGCGTTTGATAAGACTTGAGTTGGGTCATAATGTTTCCTCAAATAATACGGTTGCATATCAATCGTCTGTGTGTAAGGTGACAAAGAAAGATCGACTATATCTAGTGCACTCCGCTGCCAGGTAATTGACATAATGTTCGTGCCATCCTGCATGTCGCGCACTGCACTGATGACGTATACATTATCACGATTGTGCATTGGGTGAACGTTGGCCGGGACCCACAACGAGTTATTGTAAAACAAAACAAGTGGGTTCAAACCACGCGTCCCGTTTGCATAGATTTGCACGTAATCGCCATTTCTCCAGAGTGTCTGTGATGTTGTACCATTATCTATCGCTGTAACACTATCCAATATCATTCTTACTGGTGTATTGGCTTTAAAATGTAGAAACACGATTTTGCTCATGCCAGCTGAGATTGTAGGTAGTTTTGGCAATTCACAGGTTATTCTATCACTAGACACCAACCCTGAACAAACGTTACAAGATACGCCACCTGCGTCAATTTGATACATACCAGGTTCACAATTACGGCACTGTGTCATAGGGTCGCTGGCTCCTCTATATGTTCCAGGCGCGCAAGCTGTGCATACACCACCGACCACACTTGTGCCAGGTTCACAAGGTAGACATGTAAACCCAACGGTAGGCGTTCTCCATCCATTTACTGTGTCACATACACAAGTACTTTTTCCGGTTTGTTTTGAAATGGGACTGATTTTACCGTTATCACACTTCAAGCATGTTACACTGTTGCTGTATTGCTTGTAGAAATTTTCCGGACACAAGCATTGTTCTATATTGGCGGATCCCGATAATTCTGTTGACATTACATAAGGATCGTCGGTTTGTTGAGTCTGACTACTCTCACAATCTAGACATATATTATCGCTACCACGAATGGCCCCATATTTTCCAATTGCACACAAAACACAACCGAGGGCCGGGTTTGTGTTTTTTTCAGCGTCAGTTTTTGGTCTTGCTCCCGGACTACATTTACAATCATTTACAGATGTCGCGGCACCTTCAGCGAACATATGTGGAGGACACGAGTTACAAGAATTTTTGCCTACACGTCTTGTGATTACATTGTTCTCAAATTGCTCACTATATCCATTTACACACAGTACCAAGAATTTTGTTGGAGGACATACATTGCTATTGGTTAATTCATTTGCGTTGCCGCATAGTGAACAAGCTGGTTCTGAATTGAAATCTTGAGAGTTGCAACCTGCTCTCCACCACCCATCGCCTCCATTCAACCCATTTAAATCATGTACACATTTTTGTGAACATGCAACGCATGAATCTCTCAACTGTGTGTAAGCAAAATCATCTGTGCATGTTTTTCGATAATATCCGAACTCAGTAACGACAACCTCTGTAGCTGGTCGGGAAGAGCATGGGGTGTGGTCACAATCCAAGCACGTGTTGTCGTAATCCAACGTGCCTGGACAATTCGTACTGTATTTTCCACTGGGACATGGGGTCCGAACACGATCTCCAATAGCAGGTCCGTATGTACACAATGGGCATTTGTTTTCTCGGCTTGCCTGCGTACCGTGCTGTGTGCCCCATCCATCGCATAGTAATCTATAAGTGTATACAGGACAACTAGGTTGATGACATTTAAGACATTCATTATCTGTAGATCTTCTATGCATTGCGTAAAGATTCGAATTTTGATGTTCATAGCAACCCGTCCGCCATTCTCCGTTGGGACACTTTGCGGTACTGCAAGGAGTACACCCAGGTTCATGTTGACACATTACAAAAGTGTCTGTATTTGACTTTTTTTCGTCATTCCACCGCCTATTCGACCTGATTTGTAACACAGTTTGATCATTTTGACATGAAGGTTGACTTGAATCCCACCAATCATGATGTGGCAAATTAGGGGTCCAGTCACTGACTCCATCGCAATCTGCATTTTGGTTGTTACGGATATGATTGCTCCAAATATTTAAAGGCCAGGTTCCTATATAGTTCAAACCAGCTTCTGCTTCGGAATGTTTGAGCGGTTGATACAATCCGTAATTTTTACCCCCTTGCAATCCCGTAACGCCGCTGTTTGATTCACAGTGTGTCTTTGCTGCGTCAAATTGCATTTTTAACATATTGAAAATTTGAAAACAAAGATCCCTACCAGCACCACCTTTTTCACCCAAATCTGGAGACTGCCTGGGTGCATCACCGAAAAGTCTCTGCCTAAGTTGGTCATTTATATCACCAGCTGGCAGCCACTTAACGCCGCATCGTTGTCCAGTTACCGACCAAGTGTGTTCAGGACAGTGCAGTGGTAACGAGTTTTTGGTCCCGCTAGAATACGTACGCAGAACAATGATTCCATCAAATATACTTATTAAAGAACCCGCGGCCTGTAGCCTCACGCGTTGTTGTGCTACATGCGCTGAGGAAAAAGAACACGACATACGAGGGATCTGCATGGAATTCGCCACATATGTACGTATTTCTTGGTCACGTGTCATTTCCACTTGAACATTTGTAAGAACTGTTAACTTTGTTCTACTTCCAGTGATTAAATGTTGTCCAAATCCCCCAAGTGTTAGAAAACTACAGGCATCTACTAACGTATTAACGTTTTGCAGAGTTTCGTTAGAACTAAGGCATGAAGGAACATTTCTGCCACTGTTTTCAACAATTTTGCCCACGAAGAAAACGTCGAGTGTAGAATTATCGATTTGCACCCAATCATATGTATGAGAAAGCTGACTGTTGCTAAATCCTGCATTTTCGAAGCCTGTTTTCATGTACTCTTCACAGTAAGTATACCATGTTGAAATAGCAATATTTACCTCTTCCATATTAGTGGATTTTAACCGCATCGAGGCCGTGCCCTGAACTAGAATATTGCTCGTTAAGGCAAATCCTAAATCGTAAATATCTTTTTCTCGTACGACATTAGGTGGACTATTATGAATATGCATGGAAGTATTTGGCGCAAATGCGGAAAAATTGGTTGTATTTCCAATGTCCATATCTATATCATAGAGATCCACGGATGTGTCATTTTGATACATGCTTGAAAAACTGTCAAGAGTAAATGCCGTGATATTGTCCAGAATACTATCTGACACAGACACAGAAGTATTGTCTATGTCATTCAAATCAACAGATACATTGTCCTGCATGATATCGTCTGCGTCGTCAAGAACCACAGGTGTTTCACTTTGCGAAACTATTGGAGTGCTATCAGGAGTCAGTGCCGTCGTATTGTCCCAAATGGCATCTGACACGAGCACAGAAGCATTGTTTGTATTATTAACTCTGACATGCGCATCGCCTAGTGCAGTGTTTTCGAGAATGGTGATGTTAGGCGTGGCGCCAGCTAGCAACACATGATTGGCCACATGCAAAACGACGCATATAGTAAACAGCCACTGTTTGATTTTCATGTGTGTCAGGTCTATTGAAACTGTAATTTATTAAGAGTCTACATTTATATACAAACGCGAAACGTGCGTTCAGAAAAACCCGCTTGGCTTTCGGGCAATTAGACAACATACGCATTAAAACATTGAGTACTATCGCGAAAAGAAATATACCAGTCCTGCATACATGAGCAAATGAGAGCGGTTGAAATATGCAAACCCTACAAACCAACACAAACACGCAACGTTGTCCGGACACCCGGAAACACCCGCCGCGATCCACACACCCATATATACTGCAACGTGTGGGTGTGCGGCGTTATCTGTGCATTTGAACAGGCTCAAGGCTACATATAGTTGACATTGGTGCACATGGAAGGAAGCAGCTGTTTGCGTATTTTTGCAAACGCCCAAGGGTCTGTGATGAGTGCGCGTCTTGCCGGGCTGTCGTTTGGCTGGCATATGTAGTAGTTGGCGGCATTGCGTTTCCAGTGTAGCTTCAGGTTGACGGTGGTGTTTGCGACAATGGTGTGTGAGTACTGGATGGCAACGTCGATTTCGTTGTGACCGGTCGCGCTGTGAATCTCAAACGATATATCTTGTAGCACGAAACGCGAGAGGTCGGCAAACACGATGCGGGGTTTCTGGCTGCTAAACGTGAGATAATTGGCATTGTGTGCAAAAAAAGCGCGGCACGCTACATCGCCGCTCCCACAATCCGCGGGGCCCAATTGCTCGTCCGCAAACGAAACAATGGCCGTGAATTCAAACACGTGAGTGCCTGGGACTGAAAACTCGAGGCTGGTGGTGCGCGCTCCCAGTGTGGTGCACGAAATAGAGACCTGTGTAGTGGCTCGGAAGTCCAAGGTGTCACGTGCTTGCAGGTATTTTTCATACAGGGGGTTGTATATGGAGACGATTTGCCGTGTTTTCTGCTTGTATGCCACGGAGTCGCTCTCTAGCCACGACGATGAGATGTCTGCTGTCGTCGAAATCGTGTTTTTGACACGCTGTATCATGATGCGGAAGAAGAAATCCACAAAACTCACGTAAACCCGGTCTCCCTGCTGATCGTCGCGGAAGTCCAGGTCGCCCTGCATGGCGTTGTCGAAAGTTGGCGGGGCGTAATTTGTCTCGGCCGCGATAATTGCCCACCATGGCAGCGTGGCGGGCTGGAAGGTTAAAACAAAATTTTCCAGATTTGCCTGGTTGGCAGTGTTTGACAGCGTCGTCAAAAAAGCAGTGTTCATTCTAATGAAAGCTGTCGTTGGTTGGATTTCGTACAGTGGCGGTATCAGCGCACTACCCCCACCAGTATTGTAGACGAAATCGTCAGTGCGCACAGTCGAAAGACAGTTTTCTAGAACACAAAACTTGCCATGCGATGCCGTGCCTGGGGGGTTGGTCTTTTTGTCATAGTCATGGAAGCCACATGCCGAGCACGTTTGCTGCATGTGTAGCGCGTGGGGCTGCACTGTGCACCTTGCGCATTCTACGCACGAAAACGTGCCGTCGCTCGCTGACTGTGCCAGACGGCGGTCGTGCCCGCAAAACGCGCAGTCGTGCATGCTGATTGACGCGGTGTTGTATGTTTTGGTGTTGGCTGTGCATTTTTTGCACGCGCTCTGTTCGGGCTCGTCTTGGTACTCGTCAAGCGCACACGGCGTGCAAAATATTGTGCTGGGTGAAGTGCGGAAATATCCCGGAACGCACTCGTATCGGGAGTTTGCCTCATTCCACTCCTGGTGCACCAGGGCACTGTCAGGGTCGTCACAGGACCGGTGAGCAGGGTCGTTGTTGATATGTTTGTTCATTGGGCAGTATTCACAGGCGCGTGTTGCCCCGTCCAGGTAATATCGCTGCGTATTGTCACATGATATTGTATTCGCATTTGCTGGCGTGAGTGCGTCTTGGAACAGTGAGCACCCACAGCGCCTGCACAGGGGTACAGTGGGCGCTGAAAATTGTTGACTGTTACATGTGTCTTTGAATGAGATTTTCTCTTGTTCGTCCCACAGCAAGTTTTGTATTTCGACAGTCATATCACTGCAATAGTCTTGGTGTATGGCAGTACACGTAAGACATTGTGTGTTAGCTTGTGACAGATAGGTTCCAGGTGCACAGATATTGCATGTTTGTGTATTTTGCCAATATTGCCCAGCTTTACATGGAATGCACCCGGTGGCACCATCACTGTTTGCAATGAAAGGATCCACACATGCAGTACACATTGTTTCCCCTGCCATTGCTGTATATGTGCCAGGGCTACACTTGGAGCATGCAGGTATCCCGACAACATACTCTGAAAAGAACCCTTTTATACAGACACACTCGGTGATACTTTTGGGGATGGAAAATGGCAAAAAAATATTGCAATCGATGCAAACTGCAATACCTTCTGTGTTAATTGTCCAGATTTGTTCTGAGTTACATGAGACACACTTTGTCTGTCCAGAATCCGTAATTAGACCTGTCAAGGCAAAATTACATTCAGCAATGTGTATTTTTATTCAATTGTGTAAAAAAACGTTTAGCCATATAGAGTAATACTAATGAGATGATGTATAAAATATGTCAGTTGTATGTGTAGGCACGTTGTTCACAACTCGCACCCTGAATGGTGTATATTGAGAAAAGCTTTCGCTTTCGGTTGATATCTCGTCAAAATTCTTCCTCAAAAAATGCGGTTGCATGTTTATTCTTTGCGTGTAAGAGGTTGTATCCAATGTAATACTAATGTTGTTTTGCCATGTGATTGACATGATATTTGTTATATTACCAGGGGCCCGTGTTGTATTGAAAATATAAACATTATCACGGGCATGTATTGGATTTATATTACAAGGAGACCATAATGTGTTGAAAACAAAAACAAGTGGATTTAGATCACGTTTCCCATTTGCATAGATGGTCACCGTATCGCCATTCTGCCAGTTGGCTGGCTCAACATTAGCCAATATGGTTTTGACATAGGTGTTGGGTTTGAAATGTTTGAATATAATCTTTGTTACACCGTTCATAATTGTTGGCAAGGCCACGGGTACATCAGTAGTGCTTTCACAAATAGAAGCTCCAGCAAGAAAAGACTTACCATGTTCACAGGTAATACATCTACCATTACTATGCATTTCTCTGTATTTCCCAGCAG
>Ga0105050_10005043_pt1 | contig 17201 bp, 19 predicted proteins | sample FRY01_FD_78088 | JGI IMG/M metagenome (GOLD analysis project Ga0105050, IMG submission 78088) | Freshwater microbial communities from Lake Fryxell liftoff mats and glacier meltwater in Antarctica - FRY-01 | ecosystem: Environmental > Aquatic > Freshwater > Ice > Glacier meltwater ... | reverse complement strand
TGGCTGGGCATCCGCTGGCTGGGCGTCCGCAGGCGAGGTATTGCCAGGCTGCGGGGGCGTGGATTTCGGCAGGTCGCGCGCCACCATGATCACGGGATCCTGATCTCGTTCCACCTTCTCGCCTTCGGGCAGAAGGGTGGCGGCCATCGCGGACGGCCCGAACCAAGGCTCTTTGCGGAACGGTCCCTGCGGCGGGATCGCAACGAAGCACAGCGGGTTGAACCGGTGTTCCTCGGCAAAAGCCTCGGCTTCCTTCAGCGTCTCGCTCGCGACCACGGCGACATGCACCGTTGTGCCATTGCCGAACCAGTCGAACGCCAGATCCTTGACCGGATAGGGTGTGCGGCCTTCCAGCGCCACCTTGATCTGGGCGCGGCGGGTGGCTGAATCGGGGCCGGGGGCCTCGACCTCCATATACAGGATCTGCGAGTTCGGAATGACCAGTTTGGTCGTTATGCCACGCGGCGACAAGCCAACGGCGCTGCCGCGCAGATAGCTGAGCGCCTCGGTCAGATCGGGCGTGTCGAAACGGGTTTGACCGACCTCCAGCCAACCGCGCGCGGTGCGGTGCAGCAAGCCGATGGTGTCTTCCGTCAGGATAAGGGCAAAACTGGGTTTCATGTCGGGGGTCTAGCACAGTTACCGGGGCGTCGGGGAGTCTGCTGCCACGACCTGAGAACCTTTATAGCAGGTTTTTGCCGAATGAAAGAAAAAGCCCCAAGGATCAGGTTGCAGAGTGCGTCATAGAGAGGAAATGTCGCGTCAATCCAAGGAGGATGCCTTATGCGAATTCTGAACGCCCTGATGCTGGCCACTGCGCTGACCCTGCCGCTGGCTGCGGCCGTGCAGGCGGCTGATACGGCACGCATCACCGTGACCGGCGAAGGCCGGGTCGATGCCCGCCCCGACATGGCGACCATCACCCTCGGGGTGATGACCGAAGCCAAAACAGCGGCAGAAGCGATGGCCGCGAACAGTGCCGAACTGGCGCGTGTGCTGGAACGATTGCGCGCCACAGGAATCGCTGACCGGGATGCACAGACATCGGGTCTGTCGCTGAACCCGAACTGGCAGGTACCCGCAGATGGCACCGCTGCGGTGATCACCGGCTACATTGCACAGAACATGCTGACGGTGCGGGTGCGTGCGCTCGACAATCTGGGCACCACGCTGGATGCGGCGGTGCAGGACGGGGCGAATGCGCTGAACGGCGTCAGCTTTGGTCTGACCGACCCTGCGCCGCAGATGGACGAGGCGCGCAAGCGCGCGGTGGCCGATGCGATGGCGCGGGCCAGGTTGCTGACACTGGCGGCGGGGGTTGACCTTGGTCCGATCATCGCGATCACCGAAGGGGGTGCCTATCAGCAGCCGGAGCCGATGTTCCGGCAAATGGCGGAAGCTGCCAAGGCGGTGCCGATAGCAGAAGGTGAAGTGTCTGTGTCCGCTGCGGTGACGGTGGTGTTTGGCCTGAAACAGTAAAGCCTGATGTGCGGCGCGGGTCTGATCCGCGCCGCTTCTGGTGCCGGTCGCGCCGTGCAGCGATTCTGATCAGGCGACAGCCCCGGCCATCGCCTGATCCGGATCTGCGATCAGGTCGGGCGGGAATGCGCGCGTCGTCACTTCTTTGAATGCCATGTGCTGACCGCGTCCCAGATCCACTTGCCGACGATTGGCGTCAGTGTGATCGCGCCGCCCAGCCCGATGATCCACATCCAGTCCGTGCCGCCTTGCGCCATGCCCGCGCCCATTGCAGCAAGGGCAAAGCAGACAGGAATGACTCCAAGGCATGTGGCCAGCGCAAACCGCCCGAAAGACAGGCAGGTGATCCCCGCCGCATAGCTTACCGCATCGAACGAGATGAACGGGATCAGGCGCGAGCCGAAGACGATCAACATCAGGTCAAACTGCGACCTCGGCCGTGCGATGTATTTTAGGATGGGGTTTTCCGATCGCCGGATCGCGTCAAAGCCAAGATATCTCGCCGCGCCAAACGCCGCGAAGGCACCCAACAAGGCGCCGATGATGACGATGATCCCACCCCACAGCGTGCCGTAAAGCGCGCCTGCCGCCACGGCGATGGGTCCGCTGGGAATGGGGCTCGCGATGACCGCCAGCACCATCAGGCCGATAACGGCCAGTGGTCCGTATATCCCCAGCGTGCCGACCATGCCGTGGACCCATGCCTCGGTCATGAAGGGCGCGTCGGTAGCCAAAAGCCCGGGCAGGGTCAGCACTGCAATGGCTGCCGCGGCGAGCAGGATGATCAGGAACAAGCGCGCGAACCGGCCCGTTTTGCGTGCAGTATCCTTCGGCACTGCCCTGTTCACTGCCGCGGCCCCACGGTCGACAGCAGCACGTTCGGGCCGATCCAGCCAGCATCCGTCTGATAAACCCCAAGTTGCGCCGCGATGTCGGCCCAGGCGGCAGCGCGCGCGGCATCGGTCAGCGGTGCCGGAATGTGCAGGACCGGGCCCGCCGCGTCGCGGATGAAGGTCAGGGAGTCCGCGGATATATCGGCCGCCACCACTCTGCCGCCCACGCCGACCCGTGCCGCGATGTCCAGCGTCTGATCCCCCGCGCCCGCCGCCACGTCCGGCACGGTTTGCCCCGCACACACGTCCGCCATTGCCGGCATGGCATCGGTTGGCACGCGCAGCCGATCGTGGATCGACGGCGTAGGCCGGTTCCACCCGGCGGCAGCCGCATCCCACTGTGCGCGGGTTTGCGATTTGAAGGCTTCGGCCGTTGGGGGAATGTCGGGCGTCATCTGGCAGGCTCCTTGAATGCGGACATGGTGCGCGACGGGGCCATGCCGTCACGCACCGGCGCTTGCCGATTGTCGGGCGGGGACTCGCGCATGCCGTACGCATTTTCGTCTGCGCACAAGACTACGCCTGTTATTCGGATGTTGACAGCCGCAGCGTTGCGGAACGGACCACAGAGACGCGGGGCAGGACATGATCGACCGAAACGGGCTGAAGACGTCGCATGTGAAGGCAGCACACCGGCCAAAGTGCAGCCGATGCCGGTCAACCGGCCGGCCGTGCAACGCAGACTGGCCGACCACGATCCACAACCGGGCCAAAGGCAACTTTGCCGGAAAATTAGCGGTGCCGTGTGCCGTGGCGCCCTTCGCCATCCGCACCTCTTCCTGATCTGGACGCGACGGCCCACTGATCCAGATCAATGCCTGTCGCGTCCAGATCAGCGATGATCCGCAAAGGGTGGCGCTTATCGGTTTGAAGGACATGCAAGATGAAGCCAGAACAGCGGTCGGACCCGTGCGGTGCGATTGCCTTTCGCAGGGCCGGGTCGGGCCGTCCTGCGGCTTTGCAACGGGCTGACGATGCCTGACAGCAAAACACCGGCCAAAGCTGCCCTGGCCACACGCGCTGACGCCGCGCCGCCGACCGAAAGCGGTCAGTTGACGGTTTCGTCGCAACGACCGCCGTCGGCACCTGTTGGCCATGCATCCGGAAGGTGGTGGTTATGGGCGGGTCTGATCGCGTTCGCCCTCTTGGCCGCGCTGTGGTATTTTCAGCCATGGGTCAGCAAGGGGCTGGACGTGACAGTCGAAACGGTAGCGCCCGCGCCATTGACGCTGGTCCTGGCGGTGAACGGTCGATTGGCACCGCAGCATCTGGTCGATGTGAAGCCCACAGTCGGCGGCGAAGTGATATCGGTGCTGGCCGACGAGGGCGCGGTCGTCGCGCAGGGTGATGTTCTTGCGCGTATGGACGCGTCCGGACCGCAGGCGAAGGTCCGTCAGGCCGTGGCGGGGCTGGATGCGGGCTTGCTGGCGCAATTGCAAGCCGATGCAAATCTTGCGCGGGCCGAGGCCCTGGGCGGAAACATTGCACGCACTACGCTTGGCGATGCAAGGACAGCGCAGCAGACCGCAGCCCAAGAGGTCGCGCGCCTGACCGCGCTGTTCGATCAGACGCGGATCGACCTCCGGAAATATACGATTGCCGCGCCTGTGGCGGGCACTGTCCTGACCCGGAACATCGAGGTGGGGCAGGTGCTCGATACGACCACCGCGCTGTTTTCCATTGCCGATCTTGGACAACTCTTCGTCGAGACCGATGTGGACGAAGGATTTGCCGCGCGGATTGCTTTCGGCTTGCCCGCCGTCTTGCAACTGAAGGGGGAAAGCGCCAGTCGTGGCGGCAGTGTCAGCTTCGTCGCGGCTCAGGTCGATGCGGCAACGGGCGGGCTGGCGGTGAAAATCGCCTTCGATGATCCGGTCTCGGCGCCGGTGGGCCTGACGGTGACGGCGAATATCGTCGTCGAGACGCTGGCGGCGGCAATCGCCGTGCCGCGCGCGGCAATCATCACGGACACGGCGGGTACGGCGGTGTTCGTCGCGGTGGCGGATCGTGCCGTGCGCCGCGAGGTCAGCGTTGTGGACTGGCCCGCAGACCGGGTGCAAGTGACGCGCGGGCTTGCGGCGGGCGATGTGGTCATCACGGATGCGACCGGGCTTTCGGATGGTCTGGGCATTCGGGTGCCGACCGTTGCCGTTCCGGGGGCCTGATGCTTTACGCGCTTAAAATCGCCTTTCGCTATTTGCTGTCCAGCAAGGCGCAGACGGCACTTTTGTTTCTGGGCGTTGCCCTGGGCGTGTTCATCTTCATCTTCATGAGCGCGCTGATCGGGGGGCTGGCGAACTTCATCCTCGCCAGTATTGCAGGCGATCTGAGCCATGTCAGCATTGTTGCCGAAGTCGAAGACCCCGCGCTTTTGCTGGACAAGAACCTGGGGCAGATTCTGCTTGTGCAGGAAAAGTCGGCTTTGCGGCAAGCGGTTCTGCGCGACACCGCGATTTATGTGCCGATGATCGAAGCCTTGCCGGGCGTGGTTGCGGTATCGCCGCAGATCACCGGCAGCGGGTTCATCACGCGCGGCGGCCAGGTGGCGCAGGTGGCGATCAACGGGGTTGCACCGGGCAAGGAGTCCGCGATTGTTCAACTGGAAAGCTACCTCGTCGCCGGTTCTGTCAGGCTGGGCACCGGGCTTGTGGTCATCGGGCAGACGCTGGCCGATGATCTTGATCTGACGGTGGGCGACACGATCCGGCTGGATTCGGCGCAAGGGATCGACGCGCTTCTGACGGTTTCCGGCATCTACAAGATCGGGCAGGGCGGCTTTGACCGGGCCACCGCCTATGTCAGCCTTGATACCGCGCGCACTCTGACGGCCCTGCCGCAGGGCGTGACACGCATCGAGATAAAACTGGCGGACCTGATGACGGCGGATGCAACTGCCCTGCGGATCACTGCGATCACGGGGCTGAACGCCACATCCTGGACCGAGCAGGGCGCGCAGGTCATGTCGGCGCTGGAGGCACAGGGGCAGACGGGGCTGTTGCTGAAATCGTTTGCCATGGTGTCGATCGTGATCGGCATCGCGTCGTCGCTTTTACTGTCCACCTATCGGCGCAAGGCCGAGATCGGGATCATGCGGGCCATGGGGGCAAGCCGGCGGTTCGTGGTGTTCGTGTTTGTCAGTCAGGGCGCGTTGGTCGGTCTGGTGGGCGGGCTGTCGGGGGCTGGGCTGGGTTATCTGGTGCTGTCGGCGTTTCCGCCCCGCGATGCGGCGCATCCCGCCGTCATGCCGATCGACATCACCGAAGGCGCGTTCGGGCTGGCCATTCTGCTGACCGTCGCCATCGCCACACTGGCCGCGATTCTGCCGGCACGGTCGGCGGCACGGGTGGACCCGGTCACGGCCATCGGCCAATGACCGGGGCCCTGTTGCAGGTTGCCGACCTGGTGAAAACCTTCGGATCGGGCGAGGCGGAAACGCGGGTGCTGCGCGGGCTGTCGCTGCGGCTGGACAAGGGCGAGTTGTCGGCGCTGCTGGGGCCGTCCGGGTCTGGCAAAAGCACGCTGCTGACCATACTGGGCACGCTGATGCAGCCGACATCGGGAAGCCATACAATGCTGGGGGTGGACCTGACCATGGCGCAGGACCGCGCCCTCACCGACTTTCGAAACCGCCACATCGGGTTTGTGTTTCAATTCCACAACCTGCTTCCCGATTTTACCGCGCTGGAAAATGTGATCTTTCCCACTGCCGTCCGCGAAGGGCGCGAAACGGCGGCGGCGCGGGCGCGGGGGCGCGATCTGCTTGGCCGGATGGGTCTGGCCGACCGGGTGAATTTCCCGTCAACCAACCTGTCGGGCGGCCAGAAACAGCGTGTCGCCGTGGCCCGCGCGCTGATGAACAGCCCCGAACTGGTGCTGGCAGACGAGCCGACCGGCAACCTTGACCGCGCCTCGGCGGTGCAGGTGATGGAGTTGATCGGCCAGATCAACCGTGACGAAGGGACGACATTCCTGATCTCGACCCACGACGAGAAAATCGCGGCGACCTGCCGGCGCCAGATCGTGGTGGGGGAAGGCGTGGTGACGGGATAAGGCGTGCATTTCCTTATTTGCGTGGGTTCCGTGTCACTGTCCCTTGACCTTGGGGTTCTGCGCGCATCCATGGGACGGCCGCTCGTTCCTGCTGCAACAAAACGCGTCGTCCGGGGTCTGCCAGAAGACCTTGATTGCAAAGCGCGCCGATATGCCGCTATGCCGCAGGTGCGCTGAACCGCGCCCGCCTGACCGTCGGTCGGTCCGGGGATGCCCTGCGAGTGCCTGCGTCTGGCCCGCAACCGGATTTCGACCCCCGGCATCGGTTCGCGCAACACATTCAGGATGATGCGAAACGGAGACCGGCGTTTGGCACGTTGCAGGCTGTTGGGGCCATCGCCGGTCCGGCGGGCGGCAGCCTGATCCGGCGAAAGCCCCGTGACGGGGGCGGGGACCGGCAACGCTGTGTCCACGGCACGTCCCCTTTGGGGCGGTCCGTGACTTGTCAGGACATGGCCGGCATCTTTCCAATCCAGGAGCGATTTTTGCGGTCCGGGGATTGATCTGCATCAGGGCGGGCCCGGATCGTTCGCCGTATGCGTCATGGCACAATCCTTACCTACCGTCCGGTGATGTGCTGCAAGCAAAAGGTGCGACGCCATGCCAATGACCCCTGACCTTGCTTTGGTCCCTGCGCCGCCGCCTGTATCGGCAAGGCAGCGACAGAAACGGGGTTTACCGGGCTGCACCAGATTTTTCCTGCCCGGTTCGCGCCGGGTTTTGCTGCGATGATCCGGGTCGTTTCCGGACAGGGCCGGTGGATGGCGCAGATGTCCGGGGATTGGCCGGGTGCCTTTTGCGCGATGGCTGCGCTTCGTCTGGCCGCTGTTGGCCGCCTTTACCGTCTTCATCATGGCGGCGCTTAGCCTCGCCGTCGTCACCGCATGGGAAACCACATGGCAATCACCTACGGCGTTCATTCCGAAGCGGGCCAGCTGCGCCGCGTCATGGTCCACCGTCCGGGAACCGAGATGGCGCGCCTGACGCCCGAAAACCGCGAGGCTCTGCTGTTCGACGATGTGATCTGGGTGAAACAGGCACGGGTGGAGCATATGACCTTTACCGACGTGCTGCGCGAACGGGGCATCGCTGTGGTGTTCCTGCGCGATCTTCTGACCGAAACCCTGCGCGACATGGATGCGCGCAAATGGCTGCTGGCAGCGCGGGTCAATGACAACACGGTCGGCGTCGGCCTGTCGGATGATCTGTTCGCCTGCCTGATGGAAATGGACGCGGATGCCGTGTCAACCATTCTGATCGGCGGGATGAACCGGGCCGAACTGCCCATTCCGCGCGCGGGTGTTCTGATTCCGATGCTGCGCCCGCAGGATTTTGTGCTGCCACCGATGCCGAACCACATTTTCACGCGTGACACGACCTGCTGGATCTACGGCGGCGTCACCCTGAACCCGATGCATTGGGCGGCACGGCGGCTGGAGACGCTAAATCTGGCGGCGATTTATAAATTCCACCCTGATTTTCGCGATGCAGGCTTTCCGGTCTGGTGGGGCGATCCGATGGTGGATCACGGCGCGGCGACGCTGGAAGGCGGCGATGTGATGCCGGTGGGCAACGGCGTGGTTCTGATCGGCATGGGCGAACGCACCACTCCGCAGGCGGTGGGGCAGGTGACAAGGGCGCTGTTTGCAGCGGGCGCGGCGACACAGGTGATTGTCTGCCAGTTCCCGCGCAGCCGTTCGGCCATGCACCTCGATACCGTGTTCACATTCTGCGACCGCGATCTGGTGACGGTTTTTGCCGAAGTGACGGATGCGATGCAGACCTATTCTTTGCGACCGGGCAAGGCAGGAAAGATCGACGTAACCGAAGAGACAGCGCCGTTTCTGGCTGTGGTCGCCGCGGCATTGGGCCTGAAGTCCCTGCGCACCGTGCCGACGGGCGGCGACGCGTATGAGTCGCAGCGCGAACAGTGGGACGATGCCAACAACCTGTTGTGCCTCAGCCCCGGCGTTGTCGTCGGGTATGAGCGCAACACCCATTCCAACACCCTGCTGCGCAAGGCGGGGGTCGAGGTGATCACCATTCCCGGGGCCGAACTTGGCCGGGGCCGGGGTGGATCGCACTGCATGACCTGCCCCCTGATCCGCGACCCGGTTCAGGCAGGATAAGTTTCCCGAAAACCTGCATGGCCGCCGTGTCCTGAAGCTGCTCGCCTCCCTCTGCCGGGAGGCGGCCGCAGATGTGGTGCAGGCAGGACGCGACCGGCGCCCCCACGCACGAAGCGGTTGCCAGATCCGCCGTGAATGTCGTCATCCCCGAACCCCGCTGTGATCTTGCCATCGCCGCCATGGGCCAGGATGACTTCGGATGCGCCGTCGCTGCCTTTGGTCGTGTTGCGTTCTGCGTCGCTGTGGCCTGTGTGCAACTGGTCGTTTCCCGCGGTGCCATCGCAGGTCCGCGCGACCGTCGCGGCCCCGTGCATCAGGGGTGTTCACGTGGATGAACGCCGATATGGCCCCGCCGCCGAAGGAATTTTTCGGGCGTTTGCGGTCGATACCGGCATGAATCATTTGGAGGCTGCCCCATGTTAGTGTTTAAACGCCCTGAGCCAACTACGCCTGCACTGAAAATCAAAAGCGAACGGAGCCCGCGATGATTGCAACCCTGTCACCGGGCGAACGCCGGATCGGCCTGCTGCTGGCCATTTGTCTGGCCCTTCTGGGCCTGACCATGGCGGCCGTTGGCGGACAAGATCCGATGGCGGTGCATGGGTTCATGGCGCTGGCGCTTGGCATCGGGCTTGTGTTCGCGGTTGGCAGCGTGCTGGAGCAACCCGCACCTGACCTTGCGCGATTGCAGCGCTATTACGACGACCCGATCAAGGTGGGCATCGTGCTGGCGATGGTCTGGGGTGTGTTCGCCATGGCGATAGGGCTTTGGGTCGCGGCGCTGATGGTGTGGCCGGATGCGACGTTCGGGCAGGCATGGTCCAGCTACGGGCGCTTGCGCCCCGTGCACACGACCGGTGTGGTCTTTGCGTTTGGCGGCAATGCGCTGATCGCCACATCTTTCCACGTGATGCAGCGGACCTGCCGCGCGCGTCTGGCGGATCAGCTCAGCCCGTGGTTCGTGCTGATCGGCTATAACCTGTTTCTGGTCTGGGCGGTGTCGGGCTATTTCATGGGGGTCACCCAGTCCAAGGAATATGCCGAACCCGAATGGTATGCCGATATCTGGCTGGTGATCGTCTGGGTCACCTACCTTGTGCTGTATCTGCGCACCTTGAAGCGCCGTGCAGAACCGCATATCTATGTCGCCAACTGGTATTACCTCGCATTCATCGTCGTGGTGGCGATGCTGCATATCGTGAACGCCGCCGCCCTGCCGGTCAGCTTTACCGGCGCCAAAAGCTATTCCGCGTTCTCGGGCGTGCAGGATGCGATGGTGCAGTGGTGGTATGGCCACAACGCGGTGGCGTTCTTCATGACCTCGGGCTTTCTGGGGATGCTGTATTACTATCTGCCGATGCGGGCGCAGCGGCCGATCTATTCCTACCGGCTTTCGATCATCAGCTTCTGGGGCATCACCTTCTTCTACCTCTGGGTAGGGTCGCACCATCTGCATTACACGGCCCTGCCGACCTGGGTGCAGAACCTTGGCATGACATTCTCCATCATGTTGCTTGTGCCAAGCTGGGCGTCGGCGGGCAATGCGATTGCCACGCTGAACGGGGCCTGGCACCGGGTGCGCGATGACGCGACGCTGCGGTTCATGTTCGTGGCGGCGGTGTTCTACGGGCTGTCCACCTTCGAGGGGTCGTTCCTTGCGATCCGGCCCGTCAACGCGCTGTCGCATTACACCGACTGGACAGTGGGGCATGTGCATTCCGGCGCGCTTGGCTGGCTTGCGATGGTGACATTCGGCGCGTTCTATTCGGTGATCCCGCAGATCTGGGGACGGGCGGCGATGTATTCGCCCAAGCTGGTGGAATGGCATTTCTGGTTGGCGCTGGCGGGATTGCTGAGCTACGTCTTTGCGCTGTGGAACGCGGGCATCACCCAAGGTTTGATGTGGCGCACCTATAATGCGGCGGGCACGCTCAATTATTCCTTCATCGAAAGCATGGAGGCGATGCGCCCCTATTACATTGCACGCGTCGTTGCCGGAGCGCTGTTTCTGACGGGTACTTGCGTGGGTGCGGTGAATATCTGGCTGACCATTCGCGGATCGCAGGCCATGGCCCCCGACCGCCCACTTGCCCCCCAAGCGGCGGAGTAACCCGATGCCCCTGTTCAAAGCGCATTACAACCTTGAAAAGCATTCGGTCGGCTTTGTCGTGGCGATCATACTTGCCGCCAGTGTTGGCGGTCTGGTGGAAATCGTGCCGCTGTTTACCATCGACGAGACGGTGGAAACGCTGCCCGACATGCGGGTCTATACGCCGCTGGAACTGGCCGGGCGCAACATCTATATCCGCGAAGGTTGTTACGCCTGCCACAGCCAGATGATCCGCACCCTGCGCGACGAGGTGGAACGCTACGGCCCCTATTCGCTGGCGGCCGAAAGCCAATACGATCACCCGATGCTCTGGGGGTCGAAACGCACCGGGCCGGATATTGCGCGGGTGGGCGGCAAGTATTCCGACGACTGGCACGTCGCGCACCTTATCGACCCGCGCGCTGTGGTGCCGACCTCGATCATGCCGGCATTTCCGTGGCTGGCTACGGCCCCGCTGGATGTGGATGACCTTGGCGCGCATCTGACGGCGCTGCGCAGGCTTGGTGTGCCCTATACCGATGAGATGATCGCCAATGCGCCGCGCGATGCGCTGGCGCAGGCCCGCCCCGACAGCGACGGCGCGGCGGGCGTTGCAGAACGCTACGGCGAAGCGACGACGCTGCGGCAATTCACGGGCGCTGACACGCTCACGGAAATGGATGCCGTCGTGGCCTATCTGCAAATCCTCGGCCAGTTGACGCAAGCGCCTTATCTGGCGGAGGCCGCACCATGAGCCATGACTTCGCCCTGTTTCTTGCCAAGACCGTCGGGCTTTTCTACCTGATGGGGTTTTTCATCCTGATCGTGATCCACACTTACCGTCCGTCGCGCAAGGCAAAGGCGGATGAGGCCGCGCGTTCGATACTGACGGCGGAGGACCGGCCATGGCAGTAATTGAACGCGACCCGTTCTCGGGATTCACGACCACCGGGCACGACTGGAACGGCATTACGGAACTGAATTCCCCTATTCCGCGCATTGTGCTGTGGTTTCTGGCGGTGACGCATGTCTACGCCGTGATCGCCTGGGTTCTGTTTCCGACATGGCCCTTGGGCACGACCTATACCAAGGGCTTGCTGGGCGGCAATCAGAAAACCGCCGTCGCCGCCGATATTGCCGCCGCGACCGCAGCGCGCGCCGGCTGGATGACGGCGCTTGCAACCGAAGATTTCGCCACGATCCATGCCGACCCCGACCTGATGGCGCGGGCTCTTGCCACCGCCGAGCCGATTTTCGGCCAGAATTGCCAGGCCTGCCATGGAGCAGGCGGCATCGGCGGCCCCGGATTTCCGCGGCTGAACGACGATATCTGGCTTTGGGGCAGCACGGCCGAAGAAATCGAGGTAACGCTCCACTACGGCATCAACAGCCCGCATCCCGACACGCGTTACGCCCAGATGCCCGCTTTTGGCCGCGATGAATTGCTGACCCGGACCGAGATTGCGGTGCTGACCGACTACGTGCTGACCCTTGGCGCGGGCGTCGTCCCCGATGATCCCTCTGCGGGTGCGGTGCTGTTCCAGACCAACTGCGCTTCCTGTCACGGCGAGAATGCAAAAGGGCTGGAGGGCACCGGGTCACCGAACCTGACCGATGCCGACTGGGTCTATGGCGGTGACGCTGCAACGATCCGGCAAACTCTGTTTTACGGCCGTCAGGGTGTGATGCCCGCATGGCAGGGCCGCCTGTCCGATGCCGAAATCCGCATGATGGCGCTTTACGTCGAGGGTCTGTCCACCGCGGGGGCAGGAGATGCGCAATGACGTTACCGACCCGTCTCTGGATCGCGCTTGGCATCGCGGCCGCGCTGACCATCGTGATTGGCGCGAACTGGCATCTTGTCGCCGTGGCCTTCCAGTCGCAGCCGGGCTGCGTGCCGGTTGCGTCCGGCATGGCCGCCGCAAAACCGGGATGCTGAGGGAGGGATTCCATGCTTGAACCGTTGCCCGCCATCGAACCGCGCCTGCGCGCGCCCGACCGTTTCGCCCGCAATCTGCCGCAGGGTGCCGCACTGGGCTGGCTTGCGGCCGGCTGGACCGATCTGCGCACAAATCCCGTGCAAAGCCTGATCTACGGCTTTGCGGTGTTCGTCGTGTCGGCGCTGGTCGTCCTCGGCCTGATCCGGGTGGGCCTGCCGTGGTTGATCTTTCCGGCCCTTTCGGGGTTTTTGGTCATCGGTCCCCTGCTGGCCATCGGGCTTTATGAGAAAAGCCGCAGGCTGCATACCTGCGCCCCCGCGACAGCGGCGCAGATGCTGCTGGTGCGCCCGGCGTCGGGCGGTCAGTTGGTGTTTGCGGGCCTTCTGTCCTGCCTTCTGGTCGTGCTTTGGTTGCGCGCCGCCGATCTGCTTTATGCGCTGTTCTTCGGGATGCAGCCGTTTCCGGGGTTCGAGCAGCTTCCGGCACAGTTGCTCACCACTCCGCGCGGCTGGGCGCTGATCCTGACCGGGTCTGCCATTGGCGGGCTGTTTGCGGTCTTTGCCATGGCGATCAGCCTGTTTTCCATCCCGATGCTGCTGGAACGCCGGGTCGATGCATTGACTGCACTTGGCACCTCTTTCGCCATGACGACGCAAAACCTGCGGGCCGTGCTGCCTTGGGGAGCGATTGTCACGCTGGGCTTTGCCCTGTCGGCGGCCACCGGGCTTCTGGGTCTGATTGTGATCTTTCCGCTGCTTGGCCATGGCACCTGGCACGCATGGACAGCGTTGCGCCCCGCGATCGGACGTGAGGGGACATGAGCTACTTTTTTCTCATTCCCGTCTCCATCGGTCTTGGACTGGCGGGGCTTTTCGCATTTTTCTGGGCGTTGCGGCACGATCAGTATGATGACCTCAAAGGCGCCGCTGCCCGGATTCTGATGGCACCGGACGCGCCCGTTAAGGCGCCGCCTGGCGTGGACAGACCGCGTGACCAATTGCCAGCCCGCGCAGATCGCCCTGCACCCGGCCAAACGCCGTGATCCGGCCATGCAACCTGCGCGCGCGCCATCCATAAGACAAGGCCCGTTGCAGCTTTGCGCCCCGCAGGTGCTGGCAGCACAGCCCGCACGCAGAGCGACGCGAAAGCAACACGCGACGGTCTGTTTGTGATCATGTCCCGACATTGCGGTTCCTTGCGTGGGGATGCATGAGCGCGGTCGCCGTCTCGATCCAAGGTTTCGAGACACTGCGCCTGCCATCCACGCAAAGCTGCCATCACGGGCCGAAGTCTTGCCATCCGGCTGCGACACCTGGCTGCGACACCCGGCTGCGACACCTGGCGGCTGCACCCGGCTATTGGTGAAAGCGAAGTTTGCCCGTCGCGACATTGTGGCAGCACAACGAAAGGCGCTGAACAGCGGCCTAATCTTCTGGAAACCGACTGGTCTCAAAAGGAGAAACCGATGTTCACCAGACGCGCCGCACTCATGGGGGCCGCACTTGTTGCTGCCTCGCCCTATGTCATCAAGACCGCTCTTGCAGAAGAGGTGATGGACACGTCGGCTGCCGCACCGGTCGATTTGTCGACCCTGACCCGGCGCAAGGTGACGCTGGAAAGACCGCCACTCGTGCACCCGCACGAGCAGGTGGCGACGACTGGTCCGCAGATCGTCGAATTCGAGATGAAGATCATCGAAAAGGAAATTCAGGTTGACGAGGACGCCTGGATGCAGGCGATGACCTTCAATGGCTCGGTTCCCGGCCCGATGATGGTGGTGCATGAGGGGGACTATGTTGAATTGACCCTGTTCAACCCACCCGAAAACATGATGCAGCACAACATCGACTTTCACGCGGCCACAGGCGGGCTTGGCGGCGGATCGCTGACGCTGGTGAACCCCGGCGAAAAGACGGTGCTGCGGTTCAAGGCAACGCGGCCGGGGGTGTTTGTCTATCACTGCGCACCGGGTGGCCCGATGATCCCGTGGCATGTGGTGTCGGGGATGTCGGGTTGCATCATGGTGCTGCCGCGCGACGGGCTGAAGGATCATCTGGGCGCGCCTGTCGCTTACGACCGCGTGTATTACATCGGCGAGAACGACTTCTACATTCCCCGCGGCGAAGATGGCGCCTACAAGCGTTTTGCCGATGCGGGCGAAGGGTATTCCGACATGCTGGAGGTGATGAACCGGCTGATCCCGTCGCATGTGGTTTTCAACGGCAAGGTGGGTGCGCTGACCGGAGACAAGGCGTTGGTTGCAGAACAGGGCGAAACGGTGCTGTTCGTCCACAGTCAGGCCAACCGCGACACCCGCCCGCATCTGATCGGCGGGCATGGCGATCTGGTCTGGGAAACCGGCAAGTTCAACAACCCGCCCGAGCGCGATCTTGAGACGTGGTTCATCCGGGGTGGGTCGGCGGGGGCCGCGCTTTACACCTTCTTGCAGCCCGGAGTTTATGCCTACGTCAACCACAACCTGATCGAGGCCGTCAATCTGGGTGCCACCGCGCATGTGGTCGTCGGAGGCGACTGGAACAACGACCTGATGGAACAGGTGGTCGCCCCGGTTGAATACGACGTGGCCTATGAAGGGCGCTCGGCGCTGCCATAGCGCCCGCCAGCCCGTGACCAAAGGGCGATCCCGGTTCAGGGGTCGCCCGTTTTTTTGACCAGGAAAGCAATCATGAAACCCCGGTCCCTGTTTGTACCCGTCGCGATGCTGTCCGTTACCGCGGCAATTGCTGCCATGTTCTGGCCTTCGGCAGACCCGGTCGCTGCGCCGGAAACCGTGCTGATCGCGGCCGCGCTGCACGACTACCGGCCCGCCGGTGAATTTCGTCAGGGCACCCGGGTGGTCGATGCCCCGTTTGAGCCGCACCAAGCGCCAGATCTGGAGATCATGAAATACCAGGTCAGCCAGGCTGACTATGCCCTGTGCGTGGCCACCGGTGCTTGCCCGCCGACCCTTGGTTCGGGTCAGGCGAACCATCCCCAAACCAACATCAACCTTGCGGACGCGGTTGCCTATGCCGGCTGGCTCTCAACCGGGACCGGCCTGCTGTGGCGGCTTCCGACCGATGCGGAATGGCTGCTGGCGGCGGCAGAGCGGGGAAGTGACGACAGCCTTGGCGCAGAGGCGAACGGCGATGATCCTTCGCGCCGCTGGATCGCAACCTATCAGCGCGAGGTGGCGCTGCGGGGCGAGGCGGATCTGGAGCCGCATCCCCTGGGGTATTTCGGGTTGAATGATCTTGGGGTGGCCGACATGGCGGGCAATGTCTGGGAATGGACCGCGACATGTTTCCAGAATGGCACGTTGACACCGGGCGGCGACGCGATCGCCACGCGGTCATCCTACTGTGGCGTGCGGGCAGTGCAGGGCAAGCACCGGGCGTTCGTGATCGACTTCATCCGCGACGCGCGGTCGGGCGGCTGTGCTGCGGGTGTTCCGCCTGACTATCTGGGTTTTCGCCTCGTGCGTGATCAGGCACGCTGATAGCGGACAAAAAAGGGCGGTCCCGCTGTGGGAACCGCCCTTTTGACAGTGTTTCCAAGGTTACTTCACGATCTGCGCGGCCAGCGGTTCAAACCGATTTTTGGCCTTGCCTTTCAGCTTGACCTCCATCACCTCATCCAGATTGACCGGGGCGCCTGCCTGAATCAGTGCGACCATGCCCATCGTGTAGTGCGGGGTGCATTTCACGCCATAAAGGCCTTCATCGGTCAGCGTCAGGACATAATCCTTGCCCATGGCGCTTTTGAATTCCTCGACGCCCTCGGGCAACATGCCGTCGATGCCTTCGGCATTGTGGCCTTTGTCGGTGGAAATGAAGGTCACGGTGTCGCCGACGGCGGCCTTGACGAAGGCGGGCTCGAACACCATGGCGCCCTCGGCACCTTTGTTCAGCATCTTGACGTCAAAGTTTTCGGCGTAGGCGGCGGGGGCCAGCAGCAGCGCGGCAAGGCTGGCGGCGATCAGTTTCGGGAACATGGCGTGTCCTTTCAGAGAACAGATGAGAAGAATAGCAACGATTGGTCTTGCCCTTGTTTTAGGCTAAGTTCGCGCGCGGCTCGTTGTGCTGCCACAACATCGGAGGCTTCGTTTGAAGAAACTTGACGAAAGTCTGCTGACGGGCATTCCGCCGTTCCGCAAATTGGCCCGCCCGCAGATCCGCGAAATCCTTGATGCGGCGCAGGCGTTGCGGTTTGATCCGGGGGTGGCGGTGTTCAGCGAGGGGATGCCGGTCGAGCGGTTCTTCTTGCTGCTGGACGGGCATATCCGTGTGATCCGCACCACGCCGGGCGGCGATCAGATCATCGCGCTGCACATCGCGCCGGGGCAGTTGTTCGGCATCGGCGCGGCCCTTGGGCGCACGACCTATCCGGCAACGGCGATGACGGCGGACGAGTGTCTGGCCCTGGCCTGGCCCAATCGGCTGTGGGCAGAGTTCACTACCCGCTACGACGGTTTTGCGACTGAGACCTACAAGGTCGTGGGAGACCGCGTGGGCGAGATGAACAACCGCATCGTGGAACTTGCCACGCAACAGGTGGAACAGCGCGTCGCCTGCGCCATCCTGCGGCTTGTGACCCAGATGGGCCGCAAGGTGGAAGGTGG
>Ga0105050_10005041_pt1 | contig 17202 bp, 11 predicted proteins | sample FRY01_FD_78088 | JGI IMG/M metagenome (GOLD analysis project Ga0105050, IMG submission 78088) | Freshwater microbial communities from Lake Fryxell liftoff mats and glacier meltwater in Antarctica - FRY-01 | ecosystem: Environmental > Aquatic > Freshwater > Ice > Glacier meltwater ... | reverse complement strand
GGCATTCTTTACATTTACGATCTCCTAAAAAATGACTGTCTGGTATTTTATTTGATGATATGAAAACATCGTCTTCTGGAATACTTTGGTATTCGACTTCATTTTTACATGAAAAAAAAGTAAGTATAATTATTAAAGAAAATATTAGGAGACGCATAATTTTGAAAGAATTTTTTTGATAAAGTTAATGTTTATTTATTCTCCCACTTCCAGGCAGATAACAATGCGTCTTTTAAATTCAATTTGGCTTTCCATAGCAAAACAATATTTATATAAAAAATTCCCTGTTCATACTCTACCCATCTGGGAAGAGGACAAATCTGCCTAAACTACTTTCGGGCCATCGACATGATTTGTCCAACGTGATTGAAAAGAATAACTCTCGAACTGGTCTTGCCCTAATTCAGGACTAGAATTAAATTAGACATATTATCAATATCCTAAATTTTTTAAAATTTCCTCCGAACTTGCCGTGCTACCTCTGCCATAGAATGCCAGAGCCAAATCTGCTCTGTTGGTAAATACGCCTTCCACCCGATCTTTGTATTCATTCAATTGTTCATTGGTATCGAATGTATAAGGATTGATAAGCATGCCAGCATCATGTATTAGTGTTGTCATAGCCGTAAGTTCTTTGGAGTTATTTGATGTATCGACTATACTCGGGCCTATAATATGTACATTGTTTTCTATCCCAAAATGGATAGCCTTTTTATAATTTTCCTCCAAGTCATCTTTCATATTGGCCTTGTCTAAGAGGAGGCATTTGGGGATGTTTGGAAGGGTTTTTTCCAATTGTTGGATGCTTTCAAACGAAAATGATTGTAAAATCAATCGCGCATTTGAATTGGCCACACTAACTTTGCCCTCTTGTGTAAAAATCGCTTTTGGGTCACTATTTACGTTCCAACCGTACTCCAGGATTTCCTTTGCTAATATTATTTCAACATTTGATGTAGGCCTCTTGGTTTCCACGTATATCCCTGGTCTATTACCATTATCATTTGGATCCGCTTCGTATAGATAATTCCCAGTCCAGTTACCATCAATTATTTCTTCCACAGGTGTTCCATTTTTTTTCATGATTTGGTTTCCTTCTGCAATCATCACAACATCTTTTAATGTCATTATCTTGAGGTCTTCATATGCAGGTCTCGCTCTGCTAGGAAATGCGGTATTGAACCAGGAACCTATATCAAGACTCCTTAATTCTCGAAGGGTGAAATCACTAATTTCAGATTCGACCCGATCTGGAAATAATTCGGAAACATTTGTAGTTCTTCCTAATTTGTTGTCATGAAAAGCAACCAATACTTTGTCTTTGGTGAGTTGGACGTCAATTTCTAGGTAATCGGCACCAACATTTCTTGCCCATCTATATGCTGCTTCGGTTTCTTCGGGAGTCCAATACGTACTCCCTCTGTGTGCAATAACAGCATTTTTCATCACATAGTTTCGTACTTTTTTAGCCTCATTGCTTATTTGGGTTGTCCTGATTCTTTCTTGGTTTAAAGTGTCACTTTTCTTTTTTTGTGTGCAAGCTGAAACAAGACAAATGAGTATTAAGATTTTCGAAATATAGTTTGTTGATTCTGGGAGATTTTTCATTATCTATTAAGTTTTAATGAGGTTAAGCAATTACCATTATTTTAACAATCTTCTTTTTTCTGTATTCCAAGTTAGAGAAGTGAGCACTATAGCAAGAACACAGGCTATTACGAATAAGATAAATGCTGCATCCCATCCCCAATAATCTACAAGGTATCCAACCGCAACATTTGCAAAAAGTGCCCCTCCAAGATATCCGAATAATCCAGTAAGTCCAGCCGCGGTTCCAGCTGCTTTCTTTGGTACCAAATCAAGTGCCTGCACTCCTATAAGCATAACAGGACCGTAAATAAGGAAACCAATAGCGATTAATGCAATATTGTCAATCAGGAGATGTCCAGGAGGATTCTGCCAGTAAACAATTATGGCTATCATCACCAGTACCATATAAATGATTATTGCAGGTGCCCTACGACCCGAAAAGACCTTGTCGGAAATCCATCCACATAGAAGTGTTCCTGGGATTCCTGCATATTCATAAGCGAAATAAGCCCAACCGGTTTCCTCCATTGAAAAACCTTTGGCTTCTTTCAGATAGGTGGGAGCCCAATCCAGTATGCCGTATCGCACTAGATACACCATTACGTTAGCAAATGCTATGAGCCAGAGGAATTTATTCCTTAAAACATAAGTGAGAAATATCTCTTTGGTAGAAAACTCTTTCTCGTAACTTCCCTTGTAATCTTTGGGATAGTCGTTCTTATATTGTTCAATATTTGGTAAGCCACATGACTGTGGCGTGTCTCTGATAAGTAGGTATGCAATAATGGCGATAACGATCGCTATCATTGCCGGGAAATACAATTTACTATGCCAGTCACCAAATATAGCTACTCCCAGGATAGCCAAAGGACCGATAAGTCCGCCTCCAATATTATGAGCAATGTTCCAAATAGACATTTTTGTCCCTCTCTCTGTTGCTGAAAACCAGTGAACCATCGTTCGCCCACTTGGTGGCCATCCCATACCTTGAAACCATCCATTTATAAACATTACTACGAACATAATCATCACTGAGGATGTCAACATGGGAAATATACCCATACTCAATACGGTTAGAGCTGATAGCATCAACCCAAGACTCATGAAGGTTCGAGCGTTGCTCCTGTCGGAAACTCCTCCCATCACAAACTTGCTAAGACCGTAAGATATAGATACCGCAGAAGCAATGATTCCGAGTTCTCCTCTTGAGTACCCCATGTCTATTAAGTTAGGCATGATAAGTGAAAAGTTCTTTCTCACCAGATAGTACCCTGCATACCCAACGAAAATACCCAAAAAGACTTGAAAACGAAGTTTTTTATAGGTTGGATCAATCTTCTCCTTAGGAAGAAGGGGACTATGTGCGGGTGGTTTTAGGAAGGATATCATATAACTTATTCTACATTCAGGTTCTCTCGTTTTCGTCTGCTAAAAATACGTATTTTTACTGTAGTATTGATATGAGACCAACCTTTAGATACTTAATACATGGGAACATAGAACCACTTTATTCATCCCATGGCCATGGCAATACTTTTAACCGTACTGCTTCTGCCTGCCATTTTTTAGACATTTCCTTTACTCTTTCGGGATACTTAGCGGCAATGTTGTTTGTTTCGGAAGGATCTTCCTCCAAATTATATAATTCCCACGCATTCTCATCTTCCGCTGTAAATTTCATTGGGATAGCTGGTTTTGACACAAGCTTCCAGTTGCCTATTCTGAACGCCCGACTAGCCTCGTGTTCCCAAAAAAGGTAATCGCGATCAATCGACTTATTTTCAAATGCCGGAACCAAGCTACGTCCTTCAAGCGGGATGGTATTTTTGTTGTTGATTTGCTCAGGAAAATCAACTCCAGCCAAGTCAAGAACTGTAGGCATTATGTCAATCAAATGCCCAACCTCATGGTTGATAATCCCTTTTTCTTTTATTCCTGAGGGCCAATTTACGATCAATGGTGAAATAATGCCGCCTTCGTATACCAATGACTTATAGTATCGATAGGGTGTGTTACTTAAATTAGCCCATTCTTCATTATAGCCAATCCATGTGTCTGCAGGACCAGCCATAACTCCACGACCCGCCCTAATGAACTTTCCTTCTCGTGTGTACTTAGGCTTGTATTTTCTTAGTATTTCATCATAGGGAAATGGTTTCAGCACCTTTTGTTCCTTGGTGAGCGGTTTCACCATTTTATCAGTATATACCGGTTCTGAACAAGCACCATTGTCTTGCATGTAAAGAATAATCGTATTATCCAGTTCACCTTTCTCTTCAAGTGCTGCAATTATTCTTCCTATACCTTGATCCATTATATCAACCATAGCGGCATAGGTCTCCATACTACGAGCTTGCCATTCCTTCAATGGCTCATCCACCCAATCAATAATTGTAGGTGTTTTTTTACTTAACTTATGATTCTCATTGATTATACCCAATTCTTTCTGCTTATTAAAGCGGCGTATCCTTAGGGAATCCCAGCCAATGTCAAATTTTCCTTTGTATTTCGCAATCTCCTTCTCTGGGGCATGCAATGGCCAGTGTGCAGCATAGTAAGCTACGTAGCAAAAGAATGGCTTATCTGATGAGTGCTCTTTTATATATTTTACAGTGGTGTCGGTTATAGCATCGGTAAGATAGAAGTTTTCACCTGGAGGAATAAATGAATTATCGCTTACTAAGGTATAGGGATCATAGTAACTTCCGGAACCACCCAGATTTCCAAAGTATCGATCAAATCCTCGTTGAAGAGGCCAGTTGCTTTTGTCTGCAGCCATATCTTCGAGCGACCATTTATAGTCCAATCCTAAAACATGCCATTTACCAGTCATGTAAGTGGAATATCCGGCTCCCTTCAACACTTCGGCAATGGTGGGGGTATCCTTGTTGAGGTTATTTACATAACCCGGTTGAGTCCAAAACTCATTCTGTTTTGTGGCAAGATGCCCCATATTGGCCTGATGTGAGTACAGACCAGTTAGGAGAGATGCCCTACTTGTACTGCATCGACTTGTATTATAAAAGTTGGTGAACTTTATGCCATTTCCTGCGAGTTTGTCTAAATTGGGTGTGTTTATCTCTGACCCATAACATCCAAGGTCTGAATATCCAACGTCATCAGACATGATAACAATGATGTTAGGTCTTTTTGCATGTGTTTTCTCATCATTTATTTCCTTTATTTTTGATGATTGACAGCTTAATGATTGACAGCTTAATAGGAAGATAGTTACCGTGATTAATAGTAACGTTAACATTCTCTGAAGGTAAATTGTATTTTTAAAAATGCTCATAAATTCAAGTTTTATTTCAATGTTATAAGTTAGAATTTTTCATCGAATATTTATTTGTAGCTAATGCCCTAAAAATAAAGTTTTCAAAATAAATGTTTCGAGGTTAAAAACCTAGGTCTAACTGGGACGTGACAGGTTCAATATCTCTTATGTGAGCCTCGAACAACTTTTGGAGTTCCTCAATTACCAACGGATGATATTTGCCGATTTCATATTTTTCGGAGGGATCATTTTCAATGTTGTAAAGTAAGGGAGGCTCATGAATTTCGGGACTGACTTTTTGGTATGAAGGTTTAGTCGTAAAGTGTGCTTTCCAAGGTCCTTTTCTAACCGCATAAAGTTCATGGCGTGAGTAATAATAAATTATATCTCGTATTTCCTGTTTCGAATTAGTCAATAAAGGAAACAAATCAAAACCATCTATTTTTCTGTCATCTGGCAGGTTGGCACCAGCTAGTTTTAAAGCTGTGACATAAATATCCATTGTTGCGGCAATGGCTTGAGTGGTCTGCCCACCTTTTATAATACCAGGCCACCAAGCGATAGCAGGTACACGATAGCCACCTTCATAACTAGAAGACTTTCCTTCATAAAGTAAGCCGGCAGAGCCTCCATCTTCATTTCTTAATAACCAAGGCCCATTATCGCTCGTAAAAAGCACCAATGTATTTTCAGCTATGCCTAGGTCTCTCAAGGTTTTAAGAATTTCTCCCACACTCCAATCCAACTCCTCGACTACATCTCCATACAGACCTCTTTTACTTTTGTCTTGAAAACTATCCGAAGCATATAAAGGCGTATGCGGGAAATTATTAGGGTAATACAGAAAGAATGGTGTGTCTTTATTTTCAGTTATGAATTTTACTGCTTTTTCCGTATATCGTTTGGTTAAAAGTCTTTGATCGGGATCACTTTCAATAACAATATCATTTTCATATAAGGGTAACAAAGGAGCCTCTTCATAACGTGGTGGAATCATATCGTTTGAATATGGAATTCCAAAATAATAATCAAACCCCTGATTTAGGGGCATAAATTCCTTTTCGTGGCCGAGGTGCCATTTGCCAATAATAGCAGATTTATAATTTTTTGTTTTTAGTGCCTCAGCAATAGTAATCTCTGATAAAGGCAACCCTCCTTTTGACCTAGGGTAAAGTACATTTCCGCTCTTGTCAGAACCTGCCATTCCACTTCTTATGGGAAGCCTCCCAGTTAGTAGGGCTGCCCTGCTGGGTGTACACACACTTGCTCCTACATAAAATTGTGTAAACCGCATACCTTCAATGGCCATTTTGTCTAGGTTTGGCGTATTAATGGTAGGGTGCCCATAACAACTCAAATCTCCATAACCCAAATCATCAGCGAAAATGACAATAATATTTGGATGTTTAGGATTTTCATTGTTTTGAGCAATAGTGGACCAAAGGCTCACACAAAGAGCTGCGGTTGCAAAGTATTTCATTTTTAGGTTCATTTATTTTATTATCTATACCCGTTATTTGTTGGATCAGACTCCAACAAAGCCGGATTTAATTGTATTTCTTCGGTTGGAACATACATGCCATTTTCCACTTACATAGCTAGTATAACCCGCCTACTTTAGAGCTTCTGCAATAGTTACGCAATTTTTGTTCAATTCGCCTATATATCCCGGTACGCCCTGATTATAACCTGTCATATAGCCCAGACCCGTATTATGTGCATCCAGACCGGTCAACAAGGAGACCCTAGTAGGACAACAGCGACCGGTATTGTAAAACTGACGAAGACTTACCCCTTTATCGGCCAGCTTATCTATGTTGGGTGTAGAAATCTCCCTCCATAACAACCAATATCGGAAAAACCCATATCATCGGCCATGATTACTACAATATTTGGCTTTTGATATGCATTGGCCGTAAAAATCGAAAACAGAAAAATAAATATTAGTTTAATAGAACTCATGACTTAAGTTTAATAATAGAATTATGAAAAATATTCCAAAACCATTTATAGAATTAATCATATCCGGGATTTTGTTCTAATAGAGGATTAGAATTCATAGCGGATAAAGGAATAGGATAAAGCTTTCTAAAACCTGTAGCGTTTGTTACCCCCCTATCGATTGCAAATTCTATATATTTATCTTGACGAAGCAAGTCCCTGCGACGCAATCCTTCGTAAAAAAATTCATGACCCCTTTCTGTTAAAATCTGTGCCCGCAAACTTTCTTTTGTCGAGAAATCGCTTATCAATATGTCCGGAATGCCGGCTCTTTTCCGTACCAGATTAATTAATGAAAGTGTTTCTGGAGTTGGGCCAGTAATCTCATTTATTGCTTCTGCCCGTGACAGCAATATATCTGCATACCGGATAACCGGCATATCATTTCCATGATCTTGGCCATTGGCATTAGGATCTGGAACGTATTTCCATATTTGTGATGAATTTGTTCCAAGCAATTTTATTGTTTTATCCTTATTGTTCACGTAGGATGTCAAGATGACGTTCGTACGTTTATCGTTACCTTCAAATGAGTTATAAAATGCGTCGTACATCAGAAAATCGGAAGCAAAGTTTGCCCAGTTCGATTGCCATACAATTCCCGATTTAGGATCGCTTTTAAATCCGGCTGGAGTAGATACACCTATTTGTCTATTTCCAGTTGCCTCCCTTTGGCTGTTTGCCGGCCTTACCCATATCATTTCCTTATTTTGTTCATTTTCCACAGCCATCATTTTGGTATAATCGGGAAAAAGTGAATAATAATTCATATCCATAACTATTTTCGCCTGATCTGCACATTTTTGCCACTGTTTAGTGTTTAGGTAGAGCTTACACAAGAAAGCATTTGCAGCACCTTTAGTAGCTTTGCCATATGATTCTTCTTCTCCCGAATTCGGAAGATTGGAAACTGATGCAAGCAACTCGTCCTCAATAAACTTTAGTATGGTGGCCTCATCTGATCGTGGCATTTGTTTAGGGTCCGAAGAGGATGTCCGTAGGGGTACCCCCCCAAAATAATCCCATAAAAAATAATAGTTCACAGCCCTTAAGAAGCGTGCTTCGGCTGAGAATCTCTTTATATCCGTATCTTTGAATGCTCCACTATCAAGATTGTCCAAAACTAGATTTGCGTCTCTAATGGCCTGATAATGTCCAGTAAACAAACCCTCAAGATATTTAATTCCAGAATCCAAGGTAAACTGGTAGATTTGTATAGCAGCGGCATTCTGTAATCCTCGTTGTTGCCACAAAATATCTGTACCCATCTCATCAAACATTATCCTATAATTCTCCTTAAAAATATCCATGGCTGCAGTGTTAGAATACGAAGAAAGTAACAATTTTTCTATTCCATCAGGCGTATTCAAAAAATTATCTGCAACCAGCTCTGAGTAGATCTCCTCATCCAGCATATTCTTGCAACCCATTGATGGACTCACCAATATTATTATTATTATTATGGATTTAATAACTATTTTTTTAAAATTCATGACACTAGTTTTTAATTTATAATTCTTTTTCACTTTTTATCCACTTTATAGGTCAACATTTATTCCAAATAAAAATGTTTTAGCCAATGGATACGGATTCGTGCTTACACCAAAATTGGCATTTCCTCCTGTATTCATAGTAGGGTCTCCAAGATAATCGCTTATTACAAATACATTTTGGGCTGTTGCATAAATCTTAAAATTTCTAAACCATGTCCCTATCGAGCCCGAGGGAAAGTTATAAGAAAGCTGCACAGTGCTGAGTCTCAAATAAGAAGCATCACGAACTGAATATGAACTTGGATTTCTGGTGCCCTGTTGGCGAACGAAGGAAGGCCATTCATTGGTCGGGTTATTGACAGTCCATTTATTTAGGAATGGTACGGCAAACCTATTTCTTCTTACATCGGCAGGAATGAGGGCATTGGCAAGGTTTGAATCGTATTTTTTAACACCCGTTACACCATCAAAAAAGAAGTTGAAATCAAAATTATTGAAGCTAAAAGTATTGTTAATCCCAAAACTCAACTTCGGAAAAGAATTCCCTAAAACAACACGATCTTCTGTAGTAATTCTTCTGTCTCCATTAACATCCAGATATTTGGGATCGCCAGGCTGCAAATTATCTAACATTGAGGATAAGTCATCATCAGTTTGCCATGTCCCTACAACTTTATAACCATAAAAGGATCTTAATGGACTGCCGACTCTAATGATAGAGTTGCCGGCAATAATCTCCGAAAGCGGGCCTATATCCATAACTTCATTCTTCATCGTGGACAAATTGATCTCCGTTGTCCATTTTAATTTTTTAGTGAGATTATGGGAGACAACTGTAAACTCAAAACCGTTATTCTTAATTTCTCCAATATTTCTTAATTGAGTATTAAATCCGGTAGTAAGATCCAGGGGGAGATCGATAAGCAAGTCGTAAGTATTTTTTTGATAATAATCAATTGAGCCAGTAATACGTCCTTTCAAAATACCAAAATCCAAACCTATATCAAATTGCTGAGTCGTTTCCCATTTTATGTCGGGGTTAGGCAAACCAGAGGGAATAATTGTTGTAGTTAACTGATCATCCATAACCGCAGGTTGTCCGGCAACATAAGTGGATATTGATTTGTAGTTTCCAATGTCCTGATTGCCTGTTCGTCCCCAGCTCGATCTTAGTTTAAATGTACTAATGGTTTCCGACAGTGGACTAAAGAATTGCTCTTCACTTATTTTCCAACCAGCAGCAAAAGATGGGAATAAAGCAAATTTATTGTTGGCTCCAAATCTTGAAGAACCGTCAATGCGCATGGTCGCGGTCAAAAGATATTTATCTTGTATGGTGTAATTTGCTCGTCCAATATAAGATAAAAGCGTATTATTTGATTTGAAACTACTATTTGAAGCAAGAGTGGGATCTCCTAATCCCAGATTTTCCGCGCCCGTTACATCGGACGGAAAGTTTTTGCCTGTGGCAACCGAATTATCATTTGTGAATTTCTGGTAACTTATCCCTCCCAATACATCTAACGTGTTTTTCCCAAACGAATTATGGTAGTTGACAGTAGCTTCAGTTAAATAGTTAGACCTATGTCCCTCAAGAATATTCGCAATTCCCCCACTTGCCAAACCAAATTCAGCAATTCTACTAATATAAGTTTTGCGCTGCTCTTCATAATTATCTACTCCGATGTTAATTTTTGCGGATAATTCAGGAATTATAAAGAATTCTGTAAATATATTTGCAATTGTTTGATATCTATTACCATATGAGTCAAACCCGTTCGCAATGGCCAATGGATTATCAATTGACAAATAAGGTGAAGTAGTGTAAATTCCATTTTCGTCAAAAACAGAGAGCGTCGGATCAAAATTCAAAGCGGCATTTACGCTTCCAGTTGATGCATTGAAACCTGTGCCGTTCGCTATGTATTGGTCTTTATTATGTGTAGTACTAATTCTGGCACCTAAATTGAATTTTTTTGAAATATTATGATCCACATTGATCCTTCCGCTATATCGATTGAGACTGGAATTTATTAATATACCTGGTTGATTTAAAGCGGACAAGGACACTAAATATTTTGTTCTTTGATCACCACCGCTAAAGGATAAATTATGGCTTTGAAATATCGCACTTTTATTAAATAATTCCTCCTGCCAATCTGTGCCTCCATTACTAATACTGGCAACCCTAGGTGCCACCACGCCTTCATCAATAAGTGCGTTAATGGTGTTCATATATTGCTGAGGCGTTAATAAAGTAGGGTGGCGGGATGGGCTTTGCGCCCCAACATTATAGTCATAGTTCACTTTTAATTTGCCAGATGTACCAGATTTTGTAGTAATCAACACCACACCATTTGCACCTCTGGAACCGTAAATTGCGGTTGCAGATGCATCTTTTAAAATATCGATAGATGCTATATCCTGGGGATTTATTGTTGATAAGGGAGATCGTGCGGCAAAGCTACTTGAAAATCCTGGACCTCCACTACTAACCGCGGCTTCATTCTGTAATGGAAGACCATCTAGTACATATAATGGCTCGGTACCCGCACTAATGGAGCTGGAACCTCTCACGTTAATACTTATCCCTGCACCTGGCTCCCCCCCGCTTTGCACTACACGAACACCAGCGGTCTTACCCATAAAAAGTTGTTCAGGAGAAGTATTCAGGCCTTTATTAAAATCTTTTGCTTTAAGGGAACTAACCGCCCCCGTGAGGTCGCTCTTTTTTTGGACGCCGTATCCAATAACTACCACTTCATCGAGTTTGGCAGCATCTTCCTGTAGCTTTACGTCGATAATACTGTCATCTCCCACAATTCTTTCGACAGTTAGGAACCCTATATAACTAAAAACCAAAGTAGATCCCTTTGAAACATCTATAGAATAATTTCCGTCAAAATCGGTTTGGGTGCCAGAGACAGCGCCTTTTATCACAATGTTTGCCCCAGGTAATGAGAAGCCTTCTTTATCCTTTACTGTTCCTGAAATTTTAATTTCTTGGGCAAAGGAAACTCCAGAAATAAAAAATAACAATAACAATAACATGGGTTTATTAAAAACATGTTTCATAGTAAAAGGTTTATAATTATTGAAATTTAGAGAAGTTAGCATAGTGTGATTGTATTTATATTAAAAGATGTTTAACAAAGCTCATTTTTCAAATGTAACTAATAAACTTCAAATGTAACTAATAAAAATCTAAAAAACTAAAATAAATTTCATATAATTTCATTTTGCTTCGTTTTAATAAAAAAGAATATAACACTCCCTTATAGAAATTTATCATTTAACAGTAAAAAGTGATTATCAATTTATCCGCTTTGGAAAATTGGTTATAATACCATTTACGTCTAATTCTCTTGAGTTTTTTATATCCTTAATTTCATTAACTGTTCAAGGATATATTTTTAAAACTGAATTATGAATCTCATCCACGTTTTGTTGGTTTAGGAGGCTGAGATTTTGGTTTAATTCCGACGGCGTTAAGTTTTTTAAGAAATTATTAAAAACAATAGGGCAGCCAATGCACCTCCTGCAATTGGACCAATAACAGGAATCCAAGCATATCTCCAATCACTTGAAGTTTTGTTTTTAATAGGAAGTATGGCATGTATAATTCGTGGTCCTAAATCACGGGCAGGGTTTATAGCATAACCTGTTGTGCCACCTAACGATAAACCTATAGACCAAACCAAAAAAGCAACAGGTATTGCACCCAATGATCCTAATCCTATTATAATTTCATTATCATTAATTGTTGCGTTGGTAAAATATAAAATAGTGAAAATGAGCACAAAAGTTCCTAAAGCTTCACTAAAAAAATTTGAAAAGGTATTTCTAATTGCAGGCGCTGTACAAAACACTGCTTTTTTACTATTGGCATCTTCAGTGGCATCAAAGTGGTTTTTATAATATATCCATACTGTAAAAGCACCCAGCATTGCGCCAATCATTTGCCCTAAAACATACAAAGGCACATCGTTCCATGGAAATTTACCGGCTACCGCTAAACCAATACTAACCGCCGGATTTATATGTGCACCACTGTAAGGCCCCGCAATAACCACCGCAACATAAACTGCCAATGCCCAGCCTGTGGTTATGACTATCCAACCACTATTATTGCCATTGGTTTTATTGAGTACCACATTGGCCACAACACCACCTCCCAATAAAGTAAGTATGGCTGTCCCTATAATTTCTGAAATAAATGGCGTCATAGTTTTTGGTTGTTTAATTATGATTTTTCTTTTGTCCAATACTCTAAGGCGTCAACAGCCTTATACCAGCCTTTAATGCCTTTATCTATTTCTTTTCTGTTCGTATTCGGATTAAAATAGGTATCTGTTTGCCATATTTTTTGAATCTCTTCAGGGCTTTCCCAGTAACCTACTGCTAATCCTGCCAAAAAAGCAGCACCCATGGCAGTTGTTTCTACTACTTTAGGGCGAACCGTAACGGCATTTAAGACATCAGCTTGAAATTGCATGAGTATATTATTGACCGTGGCTCCACCATCTACACGTAATTCTTTTATGGAAATTCCAGAATCGGCTTCCATGGCTTTTAATATATCCATCGTCTGGTATGCGATGGCTTCAATAGCGGCCCTTGCAATGTGCGCATCTGTGCTACCTCTTGTCAAACCAAAAACAGTGCCTTTCGCTTGTTGGTTCCAATGAGGTGCTCCCAAACCTGCAAAAGCTGGCACAAAATATACGCCTTCGGAACTCTCGACAGAATTTGCCAGTGTGTCAACTTCAGATGAATTTCTGATAATCTTTAAACTATCTCGCAGCCACTGCACCACAGCCCCCGCTATAAAAACACTCCCTTCTAAAGCATAATTGGTTTTTCCGTTTATTTTCCAAGCTACGGTGGTTAACAGATTGTTTTTAGAAACGATTGGTTTCTCGCCAATATTCATCAACATAAAACAACCCGTTCCGTAAGTGTTTTTCACCATGCCAGGTTTAGTGCACATTTGCCCAAATAAGGCAGCTTGTTGGTCTCCTGCAATTCCTGAAATTGGAATATGCGCATCATAAAACGTTGATTTTGTATGACCGTAAACTTCGCTGGATTGTTTTACCTGTGGTAACATACTTTTTGGGATGGTCAATAATTCAAGCAATTCATCATCCCAATCCATTGTATTTATGTTGAATAGCAAAGTACGAGAGGCATTTGTTACATCGGTTACATGCTGTGCTCCTTTTGTAAAATTCCAAATTAGCCATGTATCAATCGTGCCCATAATGAGCTCTCCAGATTCTGCTTTTTGTCTTGCTCCTTCAACATTATCTAATATCCATTTAACTTTGGTTCCTGAGAAATAAGAATCAATAACCAATCCTGTTTTTTCTCTTATACTATTTTCCTGTCCTTGCATTTTAAGCTCATCGCAATAATTTGATGTTCTTTTATCTTGCCAAACAATGGCGTTGTAAATAGGCTTACCAGTATTTTTATCCCAAACCACAACAGTTTCACGTTGATTGGTAATGCCTATGGCTGTAATATTTTCTACATTTAAACCTTTTTTTGCAATAGCTTCAGCGGCTACTCCAGCTTGTGTTGACCAAATTTCCAAAGGGTCGTGTTCTACCCATCCTGGTTTTGGGAAATACTGTGTGAATTCTTTTTGAGCTAAAGAAATGATATTACCCTTTTTATCAAAAACAATAGCTCTAGAGCTTGTAGTGCCTTGATCTAATGCTAAAATATATTTTTTCATGGTGGTGATAGTTTAGTTGCATAAAAATCCTATAAAGCATGTTCTAAAATAATATTCTCCTCTGTTTTTAAAACATATTGACTAGCAATTTCTATAAAACTAGAAATTTGTTGCAGTCTCCAATTATCGTCTTTATTTAGTTCTTTTGCTATGATGGTTGCCACTTCTGGGGCAATTTCTATAGCAGCATTAGCATCTAAAAATAAGACTCTTACACGTCTTGCTAAAACATCTTCAATAGTTCTAGCCATTTCATTTCGAATAGCCCAAACTACTTCTGCTTTTAAAAATTCTAGTCTTGGATGTAGCTTTTCTCCTAATTCTGGAGATTCTTTAATAAGTTGATTAATTCCCTTTTGGTCGCTTCCATAAATATATAAATGTTGCGATTTATCTACTGAACCGTTAGAACCATGAATTAATAAGTCTTTTGTTTTGCATTTGGCATTTGGCAGTTTACCCAATTCGATAGCTTTATTTATGGTGTCTTGCGCCATTCGCCTGTAAGTGGTCCATTTTCCTCCTGTAATAGTAATTAACCCAGAATTTGACACAATAATTTTATGGCTTCTAGAAATTTCCTTTGTCTTTTCAGATTTATCTTTTGGTGCTGATAATGGGCGTAATCCAGCAAACATGCTCAGTATGTCTTTTTTAGCTACTTTTTTTGTTATATATCTATTCATGGTTGCTATAATAAAATCGATTTCCATATCAAGTGCTTTGGGTTCTAAACTATGACTATCTAAAAGCGTATCGGTAGTTCCAACGACCACCCTATTATGCCACGGTATTAAAAATAAGACTCTTCCATCATTCGTTTTTGGAATCATAATCGCATCTTTTCCTGGTAAAAATGATTTATCTAAAACCAAATGTATTCCTTGACTTGGACGAATAATATTTTTGGCGAGCGTATCATCCATTTTTAAAACCTCATCAGTAAAAACACCCGTAGCATTTATAATCACTTTAGCATTTAAAATATGCGATGAATTCGTTTCTGTATCTTTAGCTACAACGCCAGTAACCAAACCTTCATCATTTTTTAATAATTGTTCTACCTTACAATGATTTAAAACTGTGGCACCCTGCTCTATACAGGTCTGTGCAATATTTACTGCAAGTCTTGAATCATCAAACTGACCATCATGGTATACAACGCCGCCTTTAAGTTTTTCAAAATTCAGGGTTTCTAAACGCGTTTTTGTTTCTTTTTTTGATATTCTAATAGATTTTCCAAAGCTCAATTTCCCTGCTAAAAAATCATATACTTTTAATCCTACGGTGTAAAAAAAATTGTCCCACCATTTATAATTTGGAATGATAAACGATTGGTTACTCACTAAATGTGATGCGTTTTTAAGCATCAACCCTCTTTCGTATAATGCTTCTATTACTAAATCAATATTACCTTGCGCTAGATACCTTACTCCGCCATGTACTAATTTAGTACTTCTACTTGAAGTCCCTTTTGCAAAGTCAACCTGTTCTAAAAGTAAGGTTTTATAACCACGAGTTGTACTGTCTAAGGCAATCCCTAAACCTGTAGCCCCGCCACCAATAATGATTACATCCCATTTAATATCTTTAAGCGCTGCATTCTTAAGATGTTCTCTTTCAAATAAATTATTCATTTAGAAGTTTTTAAATTATTCAAATATATAACATTATGAAATCAAACGAAACTAAAACAACTTTTTTTTGTAAAAAACTTGAATATGCCAAGATAAATATTTAATAGAATTTCTTTTTGCTGCTTCTTTTCCCATTTAAATTTTATATATCTTTGTTGCAGATTATATATCTGTTACTATGAAAAGACACCGGATTATACTTGATAAGTTACAAGAAGAAAAATATGTTGAAGTTGCCAATTTACGTAAATTGCTAAACGTGTCTGGTGTAACAATACGTAAAGATTTAAAATTACTTGAAGATAAAGGGCTTTTGTTTAGAGTACACGGTGGTGCTTATTTGGACAACCCATATATATATGAAAGAAACATAATAGACAAAGAAAAGATATTTATTGAAGAAAAAATTAGTATCGGACAACTAGCTGCAGATTTAATAACAGAAAATGATTCCATTATGATTGCCTCTGGTACAACAGTACAAGGGCTGTCTAAATTTATTAAACCCAAAGTCAAACTCACCATCATAACATCTTCTCTTAATGTTGCCAATGAACTTATAAAGCACAAAGATATTTCTGTACTGCAACTGGGAGGCTATGTTAGACATAGCTCATCTTCTGTAGTTGGCAGTTATGCTACACAGATTCTAGACGATTTCTCCTGTACGAAATTGTTTTTAGGGGTAGATGGTGTTGATTTGGAACACGGATTGACTACTGCTCATCTTGAAGAAGCCTTATTAAATAAAAAAATGATAAAATCATCACAAAAAGTAATTTTATTAGCAGATTCCTCCAAATTTGGAAAAAAGAGTTTTGCCCGGATTTGTTCAATTGACCAAATTGACGAGATTATTACCGACAATAAAATATCGCCAAATACAGTTGCGGAATTGCAAGAAAAGGGAATTACCGTGAGAATAGCCAAAAACTCCACTTAATAAAAAGGTGCTTAACTTTATTTTTAATTGTTTACCAATTGTGCATTTTGATGAAATCTTGACTCTAGAATAGTAAAGACGAGTAAATTTTATACGTTTTATGTGTTAAAATAGTATTGGTAATCTAATTTCAAATTTTTGTAATAGTTCTCGATATCCCGAATAGTAGGGGCTATAGAAAACCTCTCGAGCGAAAAATCTGTTATGCTACAAGTTTCAAAATGTGTAATGGGTGATTTTTCATTCTTTTTTCCTCAATTTTTGAGTTTTAAAGTTTTTAATTTAAATCATTAGATTAAAATAAACTTTTATTAATCTTAAAACATGTTTTATTAATTAACAATCTTCATTTAGTTTTATTTTCTTTCATACTATTTTTCATTAAAATAATTAGACATATTGGACTACCTAATAAAAATGGGACTAATTTTTTAGGCCGCATTGTTGATAATTTGTTTTAATTTGAGTTCCATTTCAAGTGGCGTTAAATAATCCAGGCTTGAATGAATTCTTTTTGT
>Ga0105050_10005035_pt1 | contig 17207 bp, 18 predicted proteins | sample FRY01_FD_78088 | JGI IMG/M metagenome (GOLD analysis project Ga0105050, IMG submission 78088) | Freshwater microbial communities from Lake Fryxell liftoff mats and glacier meltwater in Antarctica - FRY-01 | ecosystem: Environmental > Aquatic > Freshwater > Ice > Glacier meltwater ... | reverse complement strand
ACTGCGTCACTAAAGCTGGCTGAGAAAATGACTCTAGCTGACTTACAGCTCTGCAGAGACCCTCAGGCCTTGGACGTGTTTAAGTGGAGATTCTAGAGCCTTCAGGACAGGTTACCCATGGGCCTGACGTCTCTTTTTTGATCCCAGCGTTTAATCAAGCTACGGCTTTGGAGAGATCTCTGCCTGTTCTTTTGAAGGAACTGCAGTCCGCGACATTTAGTTTTGAAATTCTCGTGTCGGACAACGCCAGCACGGATGAGACTTGGAGCATTTGCCGCCACTGGTCCAGGAGTGACGGGTCAGTTAAGGCTTTTCATCAGGGACAGAACTTGGGTTTTCTGGGAAACCTTCGTTTCCTCTCAGGCAAGTCAACTGGTAGCTACTTATTCTTTCTTGGCTGCGGCGACTTGTTGAGTATTAGCCGCCTTAATCTGCTTGTGCCAATTCTGAAAGAGACCGGGCCTCACTCCTTAGTTTCTGGAGTTGCCACGCACGAGACACTTGAGGACTATCTTGACCCGCCTATCAATGCCACCTTAAAAATTGTCAAACTTTCCAGACTAAGCAAAAATGTTCCCTACCAGGAGGCATTTTCCGGAAACATTTTCCGGAATGTAAACAGGGAACTGGACATCTACCTGCAAAGGACCTTCAGATCCGGAGATGTGTGGCCTCATGTGGAGATTCAAATTTCGGCGTTTCTTGAAGGAAAGACTGTTCTTAGGACCCCTGAAAACCTGGTTTCCATGATGCAGGACCAGATCAGCTGGTACAACGATGTGGGCGAGCAGCGAAGGGTTTTTTTGGCTCACCTTAGAGTGCTTTTGCCCCACATAATGAAGTCGACAGGCTTCCTCGTAAAGGTTGTCAGCCTTCTCACTCTCGGGATTTGGAATCTTGCCATCAGGCGCCAACCTTCGGCTGGGGCATGAGCGCTCATGTGTACCATTCAACCTTTCCTGTCTCGACCCATGTCGACATCATCAGAAATATGTATTAGCTTGGGATCTATGAAGCAGTCGGAAATTCCAACCGCAAGGCACATAAGGCGCCGAATCCTCGAAATGTCGTATGCGGGCCAAAGCGTTCACATTCCAAGCGCATACTCATTGGTCGAGATACTGAGAGTCCTCCACGAAAAGCACCTCAGGTACCCGGGAAATAGTCCCAGTTCTATCGACCGAGACTTTCTCTGCCTGAGTAAGGGGCACGGGGTCATGGCCTTGTACCCGATATTGGAGGCTCGGGGATGGATACAAAGGGAAGATTTAGACAACTATTTTTCAGATGGGAGCAGGCTACCGGGCCTATGTGAGGCCGCTGTACCTGGCTGCGAGGTCAACACGGGGTCTCTTGGGCATGGAATTGGTGTAGCAGTGGGTTACGCCTTTGGATCGAGGATGAAAGGCTCCGAGCAGAGAGTTTTCTCAGTAGTTGGTGACGGAGAAATGAATGAAGGGTCCGTTTGGGAAGCCCTTATGTTTGCTGGCTTCCATAAGCTTAGTAATTTCACTCTGGTGATCGATCAAAATTCCTTTCAGGCAATGGGAGCGACTTCGGAGATACTCGCCGCGGAAAATCTGGAAAGGGCCTTACACTCTTTCGGCTTCGAAGTGGTTGTGATAAACGGACATTCCGAACTTGACCTCGACAACTCTATTTTGACGCACCGGGAGGAGGCCCGCCCTCGACCCTTGGCAATTATCGCCAAAACCGTCAAAGGAAAAGGAGTCTCGTTCATGGAAAACGTGAATTCCTGGCACTACACACGCCTCGACCTGGAGACCTACTCAGCAGCCCTAAAAGAACTGGGCTTTAGCAAATGAGAGATGGGTTTAAGTCTGCCATTCTGGAAAGGGCAAAAGTTGACGACGCCTTTCACGTTCTTACGGGTGACCATGGATATGCTCTCTTCGATGAGTTTGCACTCAGATACCCAGATAGATTTCACAACGTAGGTGTAGCAGAAACCAACATGATTGGACTGGCTGCAGGAATGGCAAGGAATGGGATGCGTCCTCTGGTTTACGGACTGGCAGCCTTCGTCCCAAACCGCGTATTCGAATTTATTAAGCTGCAAATAGCCACGGATGGGCTGTCGGTGACAATGGTTGGCGACGGTGCCGGCTTGGTCTATTCAACATTGGGAGTTAGCCATCAGACAATTGAAGATCTAGCCATAATTGGATCCCTTCCGTCAGTCACAGCCCTTGCGCCTGCCAGCAATGAGGAAATGCAAGTTGCGGTCGAGTGGGCGGGTCACAGCGGTCTGCCCGTTTACATCCGCATGGGTAAATCAGGTGGTTCATTTGTAGGCGCTCACCCTGGAAGAAGCCCTCATCCCACGCTGGTGCGAGAAGCGTCCTTCGGGCCGACCAAGAGAGCACTAATTGCTCATGGCTCGATGGTCTCCGCTGCGCTGGAGTTGTCTAATGGGCCAGGTCAGTTATTCGACATCTGGTCCTGTCCAACAATCTTTCCGCTACCAGAGTCTTTTCTTGAAGAACTTTCTTTCCGATACGAGCAGCTGGTGGTTCTGGAGGAACACGGAACGCACGGCGGTCTTGGCTCGAACCTTTTATTTGAACTGTCGAAAGAAAATATCTCGGTCGAGCAAATAGGGGCCAAGCTAGAAGAGGAAAGGACGACCGGCAGCTACCCATGGGCTCTAAGAATTCACGGTCTTTCGGATGACCGTATCTTGCAAAAGTTGGGTTCGCTTGGATTCCTTCACTAGGATTCCAAGGTTTCAAGAGAGCGGCGTATGGCGTTGGCGGAAGTCTGGGGGCAGTAACCAGGAAGCTTCTGGTCTGCGTTGGCGCAGTAAAAAACACGAGGTAGGTCAGGCCTTTCCTCAGGCATAAGCCGCAACTCAGTGAAGGCGCTTGTGAATATTTCAAAAACTTCTTGGCGCGTGGCGGGTGCTTGAGAGAAGAGGTTGAACGCCCCAGCAGAGGACCCTTTTACTAACTCCACTACGGCAGCCCAAATTTCGGGCGGCCCCACATAATCCCTGATAAAATCAGCCCCTTTTACCTGAAAAACCGAGCCAGCCTTTCCAGCCGCATGCAGTTTAGACAGAAAATAATCCCCCCCTGCGATGAAATTTTTGCCCGCGAAGGAAAAAAGACGAAAGTCTGTCACCATTATTCCGAGGGCTCTTTGCCGAGCGTGCAGGTCTTCAATGTGGATCTTGAGAGACACATAGGGCGAAACTTCATGGCCAGTTAACCTGGATGTCGCATTGTTCACAGGCCGGCCAGGAGAATCGAAAATTGCTCCACTGCTCATGAACACGTAATGGCGTTCATGTCTCGCCGACCACTCGGAGGCAGCACTGTCGATTTCAAGCTGAAGGTCAATCGTGGAAATGAAATTTTCATCCTTGTGGCCACCTATTAGATTAACAAGGACGTCCAGGTCAGATGCTTGCGGGAGCGATTGATAGCTTCGAACTGGTCCGGCCAGACAGCCGGTTCGAGAAAATACCACGACATCTACTCCGAAGGAAGCTGCCGCCTCGACGAGGTCTCTCCCGACCAGACCAGACCCTCCAAGAAGACCTACCCTCAACCGCTTGACTGAGCTCTCTGCCAAGGCACGTTTCCGCTGTCCCAGAACTTGTTCAGAATCTCCAGTTCCCTGATCGTGTCCATGGGTTGCCAGAACCCGTTGTGATGGTGAGCCGCAAGCACGCGGTCCGCAGCCATCTGGGTTAATGGATAATCTTCAAGGGAGGCTTCAGGCTGCAGATAGTCAAAGAAGTCATTATTTGCCACCATGTAGCCTATGTTCACGAGCTCCTTGCCTTCGGGCTTCTCCAGAAACCCCTCCACAAGGAACCCCTCCTCTGCCATGGCTACTACGCCAAACCTACTCCGCGGCTTGGCAGTGGTTACCGTCAAGGTAGCCCCTGATACAGAGTGGACTTCGAGCAATTTAGACAAGTTCACATTTGCTATTCCGTCTCCATAGGTGAGAAAGAATGGCTCCTTTCCAATTTTATCTTTGGCTCTGAGGAGCCGCTCTCCCGTCAACGAGTGGTGGCCTGTATCAAGAACTGTCACCGTCCAGCCCTCTTCTTCATCGGGTCCAAAATATTGAACGGAGGAGCGATCTACAGTGTTTACGGTGAAGTCACGATTTAGCATTGAGTAGTCCAAGAAGTATCTTTTTATCATCTCTGCCTTATAGCCTGCGAGAACAACAAAGTCTGTCACCCCTTGATCCGCATAGATCTTCATAATGTGCCAGAGCACCGGCTTTCCGCCCAGTTCAACCATTGGCTTGGGTCTAAACTCAGTTTCTTCACGCATACGCGTGCCGAGTCCTCCAGCTAGTATCACCGCTTTCATGGGGCTCCCGTCGATAAGCTTTTTGGTGTCAAGGACTCTCTTCAATGACAATGATTGTTAGTCTAGTAAACCTCGCTGAATTGGAATTGGAGAAAAGTGTCTCGAGAAAATATTCTGAAACTGGTTAGAGAAAATTTTGACCAGAATGAGGTTTCTAAATTTGTGGCGGGTGAAACCACGATTGCAGTATCAGGTAAAGTCCTCGACGGAAATGACATAGCTGCCCTCGTTGAGGCATCGATGGACGGATGGCTCACGGCAGGACGTTTTCACGATGACTTTGAGCGACAGCTTGCAAGGTACGTGGGAGTTCGAAATGCCCTCTTTGTGAACTCGGGTTCTAGTGCCAACCTGATTGCCCTTTCAGGACTGACGAGCCCCAAACTTGGGAAACGTGCTCTAAAGTCTGGCGACGAAGTGATCACTGTGGCAGCAGGCTTCCCAACAACGGTGAATCCTATTATACAAAACGGGCTGATTCCGGTCTTTGTGGACGTGGAACTGGGTACCTATGATGCCGTAATCGATCAAGTGCGGGAAGCAATTTCCCCAAAGACCCGAGCCATAATGATGGCACACACACTCGGTAACCCCTTTGACGTCGGAGCGATACAGGCCATCTGCAAAGAGCACAACCTTTGGCTTATAGAGGACTCCTGTGATGCGCTGGGTAGTACGTACAACGGAGAGAAAACCGGGAGCTTCGGAGACACGGCCACAGTCAGCTTCTACCCTGCGCACCATATCACCACAGGAGAAGGTGGGGCTGTTTTTGTAAACAGCCCGTTGATAAAAAAGCAAGTTGAATCCTTCCGTGATTGGGGAAGGGACTGCTACTGCCCCACGGGTCACGATAATACCTGCCAAAAGAGATTTGAATGGCAGCTGGGTGATCTCCCTAAGGGCTACGATCACAAGTACATTTACAGTCACATTGGGTATAACTTAAAAGCGACAGACATGCAGGCAGCCTTGGGCCTGTCACAGTTACAAAAACTAGACGCCTTTGTTGCAACACGCAAAAGAAACTTTGAATATTTAAAGGCGTCTCTTGCGACGATTGAGGATTTTATCCTGCCGAAGGCTACCCCAAATTCTGACCCTTCTTGGTTCGGTTTTGGCATAACTATTCGGCCGGACAGTCGAGTGGACAGAACCAAGCTATTGAAACATCTCAATGAAAAAAATATTGGCTCAAGGCTACTTTTTGGCGGCAACCTTCTGAAGCAACCCGCGTACAGAAATGTTGAGCATCGAGTCATAGGAGAGCTCAAAAATACCAATTTGATAATGACTAATACTTTCTGGATTGGCGTCTACCCCGGGCTAACAACTGAGATGCTCGAGTACATGAGCTCCGTGATTCATGATTTCGTTGGAAGCCCTTCCTAATGCACTATTTCATTACTGGGCACACGGGCTTCAAGGGGTCCTGGTTGGTCGCACTTCTAAAGCAGAGGGGTCACGAAGTGTCTGGGTATTCTTTGCCGCCCTTGAAATCAGGCCTTTTTGAACTGGCCGGATTGGAAGAAGAACTGAGAGCCCACACAGTAGACGACATCCGCGATGCTTCCGCTCTGAAAAAGGCCCTAAGGGTAGCTCAGCCCGATGTGGTTATGCACCTGGCGGCTCAGCCTTTAGTCCTCGAGTCGTTCAATAATCCCGCAGAAACCTACACCACGAACGTAAATGGAACACTCAATCTTCTGGAAGCGGTTACGGATTGCCCCTCAGTCCTAGCAAGCCTGGTAATAACCACTGACAAGGTTTATCGAGACACTGGCAACGGCAACCACTCGGAGCTAGACCCCTTGGGCGGGCACGACCCCTACAGTGCATCCAAGGCCATGGCAGACATTTTGACACAAAGTTGGGCCGAGACTCATCCTTCGATTAATCTGCACGTAGCCCGCGCTGGGAACGTTGTAGGGGCATTCGACGTCTCCCTAAATCGACTACTCCCTGATATCCTCAGGGGGGTGAAGGAAGGCAAGCCTGTGCTCATCCGGCACCCCGACGCAGTTCGTCCTTGGCAACACGTTCTGGATTGTCTCGACGGGTACTTGGCATTCTTAAACGCGGCATTAGAAGGCCATGAACTTCCAATTCCTCTGAACTTCGGGCCAGACCCAGAAGGATTCAAGAGCGTCCGGGACGTTCTTGAGGTTGCCTTAAAAATCTATCCGCAGCTCAAGTTTGAGACATCAAGTCCCATTGGCTCGCAAGAAACAAAGGTACTCACGCTAAATTCGGAAGCCGCTAAGAGGCACTTGGGCTGGGGTAATAAAGTTCCGTTTCAAAAGGCTATCGAGTCCAGCCTCAAGGTCACAGGGCAACCGCGAGATCTATTGCTTAAGACAGTGGCGGGCTTCGAAACCTCTGAGCGGAGAGCATAGACGAGGGGGCCTCTGAGAGTGAAATACTTCTCAGTGCGCCTAAGCAGTTGAACCCTAGAGCGGCATATTTAATTTTACTGCTGTCGAGGCCGGCCGGCCAAGGCGAACCTGCCTCGATCTCCCGCAATTAGACCCTGGTCGCGGACCTCGAAGGCCAATTACAAACTTATCTGCGATCGTGCCAGCAATCCTGTCCTGGGCACGAGGGTTACTCAAAAGTGCCTGTTTTTGCCGACTATTGGGACGTGGGTCGACTTGCTACCATGTCTTTTCAGATTCACCGCGACCTGGCTGCCGAGGAATACCCCCCTCGAAAAATGGGTAAACTTGTGACATGGAAAACGGCACGAACCAGGGACAATCGATAAAGGCGGAGTTGTATTTTGACGACTTCGAAGTATCCCGCGGCTCTCTCGACATTCGTGACTATAGCCTTAACGGGTACACGAAGATGAGTCCCCTAACTTGGGTGCAGAAGTGCGATGATCTTGCTTTTTTCCTCGACATCGGAATTTCTAGACGCAACGTCAGAAAGTGTGACAGCAAAGTCAAAATTGCGGTGCTACTGGAACCGGTGGCATGGGCAAAGGGCGTTACAAGAGCGGCGCTTGCCCTCAAGAGGAATTTCGACGCAGTTCTGACTTTCGATGATGAGTTGTTAAAATTTGGGGCCCCGTTCATGCCCTATGTCCCGGGAGGCATTCAGCTGAAGCCCGAAAACGTGATTCCCGCGCCGAATAAAGTCAGTCTGTTGTCGATGTCTGCTTCTGCCAAAAACGAGCTCCCAGGGCACATTCTCAGGCATCAGATAGCCGAGCGTTTTTCGTCTCTCGCTGGGTTCAGCGTCATGGGTGGGGGCTACGATCCTTACGACAGCCCAAATCAGCCTTTCTCGACTTTTGCTTACTCAGTTGTCGTTGAGAATTCAAAATCAGAATTCAATGTCACGGAGAAACTTCTTCAAAGCCTTTTGAACGAGTGCGTCCCGATCTACTGGGGTGCGCCGTTGGAACACTTGGGTTTCAATCTAAACGGAATTATAAGTTTTACCGACATAGGTGAATTGCCGAAAATCCTCTCGGAAATCTCTATCGAGGACTTCGAGTCCAGGCGCTCCGCAGTCCAAGAAAACTTTAAGGTCGCTCAGACCTACATGTCAAAGGAGATCAACATACTTCGATCAATATCGGGCTTGCCTGGTCTTGAGCAATTCACCGACTTGGGAAAAATGCGCTCTGGGTTTGGGTTTGATGAGCCTGTTGAACCAGGAAGAACATATACCGAAAACCAAATTACGGAATCCTTCCTTGGCAGACTCCTCAGACAATGGCGCTATCGCTTCCAGTTCGCCTGGCATATAACATCGGTACTGAGGGTAAATAAAATATTAGGGTCGAGAGGTTAGCGTGAGAAAAATGAACCAAGACGATACCTCGGCCACCAGAGAGTTGAGAAGAAGCATCCTGACTATGGCCTTCGATTCACAAGAAGGTCATGTCCCGAGTGCCCTCTCTATTGTGGAGCCGATTTACACTGTTTTCAAGGAGTGGGACTTGGGCGAAGGCGGTGACGACTCTTTCATTCTATCAAAGGGCCACGGCTGCCTCGCCCTCTATTCCGTGCTAGAAAATTTGAATCTAATCACCAGCGAAGAATTGAAATTAATTGGAGCAAATTCAGGTGCACTTGGCGGACATCCAGACGTAACTAAAGTTCCAAGCGTCAGGGCCTCTACCGGATCCTTGGGCCATGGATTTCCTATGGCAGTTGGCTTGGCTTACTCAAAAAAACACTTTTCCAAAGGAGGGAGAGTTCTTGCTCTGTTAGGAGATGGTGAATGCAACGAAGGTTCGGTCTGGGAAGCAGCACTGCTCGCGTCAAATCATGGGTTGAGCAATTTGGTGGCTTGGGTGGACTACAATCGATCCGGCGATAGGGCAGTTTCACTTGAACCGCTTGTTGACAAATGGGCTGCATTCGGGTTTCAGGTGGTTGAAGTTGATGGCCACGACCTTGGTGAGATCTCGCAAGCCCTAAGGATGGAACGTGACAAGCCGACTGCAATAATCTCCCATTCTATCAAGGGGAAGGGCGTCAGCTTTATGGAGAATTCTCCGCAGTGGCACCACTCCCTCATCGATGCTGGCACATTCGAATCCGCGATGAAGGAGCTGGCTTGAGAAAGAGGTTTCAGAAAGTAGTCTCCGAGCTGATCGGGGACAATGAAAATTTGGTTTTGCTTCTTGGAGACATTGGGGTCTTTGGCTTCAGGGGCTCAATGGCCGAGTATCCCTCACGAGTCCTGAACATCGGAATTCTTGAGCAAGCAATGACCAGTTTTGCGGCAGGGCTCGCTATGGGCGGAAGAATTCCTGTCCTTCATTCCATTGCGCCGTTTCTAATTGAGAGGCCGTACGAGCAATTAAAGGTCGACTTCGGCTATCAGGGCCTGGCCGGGAAGTTTATTTCAGTAGGCGGCTCCTTTGATTACGCCGGACTCGGCGCAACCCACCATTCGCCCGGCGACGTCTCTGCGCTCTTGGCCATACCTGGCTTTGAGATTTTTTGCCCAGGAACGGCAGATGAACTGGAATTTCTGCTGCGCAAAAACCTTCTGAGGGAATCCTTGTCTTATTTCAGGCTGTCTGAGTACGAATTTGTAGACTCTCGCGTCAAAATTGAACTTGCCTCGCCGCAGATAATTTCTCAGCATTCGGACAATGTTCTCATCGCTTTCGGCCCTTCGATGAAAGAGGGTTCCGCGGTGGCTACTGATCTTGACCTCAGCCTCATCTACGTGAACGAGATCACTGTAGACAGTTCGAGGAGGCTATCTGACTTGCTGGCCTCGTCGGAATTTCGGAACGTAATTTTACTGCAGCCATTTTATCAGGGAACTGCCTCCCACCTTTTTCAGAGCGGACTGAACGGGAAAAGGGTGCTTGACATCGGTGTTCCTCGTGAGTTCATCCACGAATACGGTACGATCGAGGAAATAAAAAAATCCCTAGGGCTCACCGTTGAGGCAATTTCTGGGCGAATCTTGGAGTTTGTAAATGAGAAATAGGCAATTTACCCCTCTAGGCAACTTCTCTTCGAAACAGTGCGAAAAAGTTGCCCGGCAAATGGACGGGTCATCTCTCCTTATCACCGGAGGCCTGGGGCTTGTCGGGCTCACTGCGCTCGGATATGTTGACCACCTACGTACAAACTTTTCCGCGAAAATCGACTTGACCCTCACCGCAAAAACCAGGGAGGCCCTCCCTTTAACAGAGTTTTTCGGGTCAGAGTTTGCGTTCCTGGACGGAGACTTGGGCGATCAAAATTTCCTCAACCAGATTCCTCGATTTGACTACATTATTCACGCCGCTGGCTACGGACAGCCCAGCAGATTCATGTCTGATCCGGCGTCTACCTTGACCCTCAACTCCCTGTGCACTATCGAATTGCGTCGTAAATCTAATATCGGCTTTCTATTCGTGAGCTCATCCGAGGTCTATTCTGGCCTTGAGCATTCACAAATCACAGAGGAAGAAATAGGTACGACCAACCCCAGTCATCCTAGGGCTGCGTACATCGAGGGCAAACGCTTTGGTGAGGCGGCTTCCCTGGTTAAAATGTCGTCGGACGTGCCCTTGGGCGCTGTCGCAAGGCTCTCCTTGGGCTACGGTCCCGGCACACGAATTAGTGACCAGAGGGTCCTCAGTGAACTGATAGTTCGTGGGCTTACTCAAGGCGTAGTTGCCTTAAGGGACTCAGGAGAGAGGCTTCGAACATATTGCTACTCTGAGGATGCTGTCGAAATGCTTTTTGGTGCCCTACTTAATGGGACGGGCCAAGTTAATAACATAGGTGGGCATTCAGTGACTTCTATCAGAGACCTTGGCGAGATGATTGCCGTTAAATTGAATGTAAAGTTCAGGGCGCCGGAGCCGACTCTTCTAGAGGACTCCTCTCCCTTGAACGTCAGTATCGATGTCTCAAAAATTTCCAAGCAGCTAAATAAGCAAGAGTTTGTCCCGATGGGGTCAGGAATTGACAAGACCATCGAGTGGTACCGTCTGCTCTTGAGATAACTTGCCCTGCAATGTAAGCCGCAATCACCTGTCCGCAACCTAAGATCAGTTTGTAGATCTTCCGGCGTTTTTTAGTTAAGGGTGAGGGGTTATGACCATCAGGAATTACGTAAGCATCCAGCCAGTAGGAGGCTTAGGCAACCAGTTGTTTGCTTTTTATGCGGGCCTCGCGGCGGCAAGAACTCGGTCTCTTCCGCTGGTCGTGGACCTGAGTCGAAAGGACAAGGGCGTGACTGATCATGGGGTCTCAATTGTAGACTTCGACATTTTGCAATTACAAAATGTTTCCGAAGGTACGCCTCTCCGGTTGGGGCGCCGGCTCCTTTTTGCCTTTGCAGAGAAGCTGTCTCGTTTCTTTGGACCATTTTCAATTTTCATGGGCCTTCGAGTTTATACCTCTAGCACGAGTGATCTTGACAAAAAAGTTCTAGCCAGTACCGGAGAGGCTTCAGTAAACCTCAGGGGGCATTTCATTCATCAATTCGTTCTTGACTTCATGGTTGAAGAGTCCCGGCTACACAAGATAGGGATCTCAGAACCGGGCACCAGTTTTCTTTCTGCGCTTGAGAGAATGGCCTTGGAAGACCCTGTCTGCTTGCACATCAGGAGAGGGGACTACCTGCGCCCAAACTCTGAGCAAAGCGTCCTGGGAATGTCCTACTACATTTCTGCCTTGAGTGATTTGAAGCTCAATAATCGTCCAATATGGATTTTCACCGATTCGCCTTTAGACGAAGACGTTGTGGCTCTTAGCGGGAAATACCAAGCGATGATTACGGCGCGCAGTTTTAGGCTTTCAGCATCGGAGGAATTCGTACTTTTGATGAATTCAAGTACCTTGGTGGCCTCGAATTCCACTTTTTCTCTTCTTGCGGTTGCTCTCGGGGAAGTAAAAGAGTCACGTCTTCCATCGGCATGGGGGGTTGACTTCACTGGCCTACGCCCAAATGGAGTAACGGGGATCCGCTACATTCAACCTTTCTTTAAGGAACCCAGAAGCGGCAGCGGGAAACATGAGACACTTGGATAACCGTGGCGTCTTGGAGGATGCAATGCCAGATAAGCACTTGATAATTGGTGGCGCGGGTTTTATTGGCTCTCACTTGACAGACACGATTCTCAGGCTGACTAAGGCCTCCGATATATGCGTCTTCGACAACATGACTGCGGGCGATAATCAATCCCTCGATGCGCTTGACTCGGCGCGGGTAGAGCTCACAATTGGCGATGCATCCGATCCTGTCGCACTTCTTCGCCACATAGAATCCGTGCGGCCGAACAAAGTTTGGCATCTTGCCGCAAACTCGGATATTTCCAAATCTGCCGTTTCAAGTGAACTGGATGTTGAGGCGACCTTCGCGACTACGGCAGGTGTCTGCCTAGCGATCTCTCGCATGTCGTACGCCCTAGATTCCCTCACCTTCTCCTCCACGTCAGCGATTTTTGGTTCGCACCCTGGACAAATTCACGAATCATCCCGCCGTAACCCAGAGTCTTCCTACGGCTGGATGAAGCTGGCAAGTGAAAGGCTTATCCTCTCGCTGCATGGCACTGGCGCGGTCGACAAGGTACTCGTCGCTAGGTTTCCAAATGTGACGGGTCTCCGTCAAACACATGGTGTTGTGAAAGATCTCGTTGCCAAGTACTTCAATCTGGATTCCCCCTGGGTGGTGTTGGGCGACGGTTACCAGGAAAAGCCGTACATTCACGCTCAGTGTCTGTCCGAGACTCTTATCAGACTTGAAGCAGAGCTGGGGGTTGGGAAGTTTCTGGAGATCAATATCTCTCCCAACTCTCTCATTAACGTCCGAAGGATAGCGCAGGAAATCGAGGCTCATGCTGGATTAGGCCGAATTCCAGTCTATGGAGATACGCCACACGGATGGGTGGGTGACATAACAAAATATGAATTCGACACGGCGGCCCTTAGGCGTATGGGGCACCTCGTCGCTTCTTCCAAGGACGCAATTACGAGATCAGTCAAAGAGGAAGTGCAAAAGTACCTTGAATGATTTCGAATGGGTTGTGCTCGCAGGGGGGAAGGGCACCAGAAGCGAGAACCCGTCACTCGCGAAAATTCTCCAGAACGTTAACGGCCACACGTTGCTCGATTTGCTGATTGTCTCTTTAGTCAACAGCGGATGTACGAAAGTTACTTTCGTCTTGAAGCACCACATTGAGAGCATTCAAGCTCAGCTGGAAAAGAGCGCTGGCGCATTGCAATGGGAAATTCATGAGGATGCGGGGCTTGGCCCTGTTTCCGCTCTGAAGTCCGTGGTCGGTAACCTAAAATCCAGACAAATTGGTTGCATTTTGGGAGATGCCGCTTTGGATGCCCCTCTCGACTGGTTCCTGAGACAGCACTTAGAGTCGGGGGCACCGGCATCTGTGGTCGTTCGACAGAGCACGCACCTGCGTGACTCCGATGCTTTTGCTTTGACTTATGACGGCAAGACGGCTGGCTTCCACGGGAAGAACAGCCAACATCCAGCCACTGACGGCCAACTCTGGGGGGCGTCAGGTATTCTCTTCGCCGAAACCAAATTGGCTTCAGAGTTGCTCGCGACAGGTACGGACGTTGCTTCGTCTCTAGTGGAGGCAGTGGGGGCTAAGGAAGTAAATTGCATTAGATCATCTTTTTACCATAAGGACTCTGGAACCCCCGGGAGGCTCAATGGCATTAGAAGGGACCACGCACTTGGCCTAGTTGGATCATCTGTGAAACAGCACGTAAAAAGAAGCGCGCTTTTCGTGGATAGGGACGGTACGGTGATGGAGGACATCCCGGCTGGGAGATCCAGCCTGGCACTTGGCGACATCGACGCTAAAGTCATTAGAACGATTTCTATCGCAAAAGACCATGGTATTCCAGTTTTTTTGGTAACCAACCAGCCCGCCATTGCAAAGGGCTTTTTGACTCTTTCGGATGTCTATGGGGTCCACAATAAGCTTCAAACGATATTAGCGGAATCTGCAGGAATAGTACTGGATGACGTAGTATTCTGCCCGCATCACCCCGAGTCCGGGCACCCAGGCGAAAATAGAGAATACAAGATTAACTGCGAATGCCGCAAGCCTGGTGCGGGAATGCTCACAGAGCTGGCCAAGATTCATAGGCTAGACTTGGAAGCCAGCATCCTACTTGGGGACACTTCCGCTGATGAAGGGGCGGCAAAAAAAGTGAGCATGAAGTTTATTCACGTGCACAATTACACCGACGCGGAGCTGGCGTCCCTCTGGGCCGACAAATGATCGTCGTCCGAGCCCCCTTTCGTGTGAGTTTTCTTGGTGGAGGCTCCGATTTGCCCTACTTCTATCGAGAACATGGCGGTGCAGTCTTATCGACCGCAATCAATCGCCACATGTTCTTAACTGGAAGAGAGATGTACAACAAGGATCAGAGCCTGCTTAAGTATTCCCGTACTGAGGCTGTTTCGCACTTCAGCCAAATACAACACCCTATTTTCAGGGAGGTTTTTAGGATGTATGAGTTAAAAGGTCTCGACATCGGAGTTTCATCCGACATCCCCGCCGGCTCTGGATTGGGCTCGTCGAGTTCCTTCACGGTAGCGCTGCTAGCACTTGTCGACAAAATGAAGAGATTAGGGCTCAGCAGAATGGAAATAGCGGAGCTTGCTTGCCATATTGAGATAGACAAGTTGGGGGAAACCATCGGCAAACAAGACCAGTTCGCCAGCGCCTTCGGCGGGATGAACCTACTTACCTTTGGCAGATCTGGCTCCGTCACTGTTGAGCCTTGCCTCCTTGGCACGGGCGAACTTGAGTGGCTTTCGAAAACCCTGTACTTGGTCGAAGCCGATGGCATTGGCCGCGCTGCCGGAGAAATGTTGGGACAAGTTCAGGATCATGTTCGTCAAAACAAAAGCGCCTTCCAGGCAACGCAGGACCTGGCTGACCTGGCAATCCAAGGATTCCGCCAGATACGAATCGGCGGCATTCAGGTGCTCCCTGAGCTTCTCAACGAGGCCTGGCGCCTTAAGAAGCTGGCGACTCCAGAGATTCTAATGAGTTCGGCTACAGATGTCATGGAGGCAGGAATGTCGGATGGGGCCACGGCGGCCAAGCTACTTGGGGCGGGAGGAGGGGGCTTCGTGCTGTTCGTCGTCGAACCGCTCGAACAAAGTCGATTTATCAGGGCGATGCGCGAATATACTGTACTAAAAATTGGTCCTGATTTGTCTGGGGTCAGCGTCATATATGAGGAGGAGGAAAAGTGAACGAGTGGATGAAATATATTCAGAAAAACACCGAGGCAATGGGGTCCGTAGACGAACAACTTCTCTCTGACTTCTTTCACGTGCTCGCCGAAACGCGAGAGAGGGGCGGGAAAGTCTGGGTTTTGGGGAACGGAGGTTCTGCCAGCACTGCATCTCACACTGTCGGGGATTTTTGCAAAACAAGCAAGAGTTCCGGAGCTCAACCGCTGATGGCCCTGGCGCCGAGTGAGATGACAGCGCTGCAAACGGCTTATTCTAATGATGAGTCTTTCTCAAGCGGATTCGCCTCTACTTTAGCGGATTTTGGAGACACTAAAGACGTGGTCTGGCTAATTTCCGTAAGCGGAAAGTCTCCGAACCTGATCGCCGCCTTTAATCAAGCAAAGGATAGCGGAATGAAAGTGCTGTCAACAGTTGGAAAGCCCGGATTTAAACTGGCGGCCGAAAGCGACGTCGGAATAGTCGTCGAAAGCGACGACTACCAAGTGGTAGAGAATGTCCAATTGGTCCTCATGCACTGGCTAACTAAGCTGCTAGCCAGAAACTAGTGATCAGTGTCATCTGTTCCACGATAAATCCTAATTTAGCAACCTTAGCTAGCATCGAATCCGTTCTGAGGGACATATCGAGCTATGATGAACTCATTCTTCATTTGGACCCCTGCAACGGAGCGGAATCCTCTTGGGATCCGAAAATATCCGACTCGCGCCTTACCATTCTGAGAACGACAAGCCGTATCGGATTCGCGAACGGTCTCAACCTAGCGGCGAGCCGAGCTCGACACGAGTTTCTTGGGAGAATTGACGCGGATGACTTGTCTCTGCCTGGACGTTGGGCTTACCAACTGAAGGCTATTACAGATGTCGATGTCCACTTTGGATCAATGCTACACTATTATCCCAGCAAATTTGTTCCACTCATTCTTCCGCATTACCCTGTTGCTCTAGCTCCACAAGAGTTTCAAGTAGTCGCTAGATTCACCAATCCAGGTTTTCATCCAGCAGCATTGATACGTCGTTCTTCCTTTGAAAAACTCGGCGGGTACCGCGATGTAATCAGTGAGGATTACGACCTGTGGCTGAGAGGCTTAGCTGAAGGAATGCGATTCTCACGCGGGTTGCGACCGGTCACCTTGTATCGACACCATGCCCAGCAGGCGACGTCCGCAAAGGACTGGGCTGATCGTGTCTCTTCGGATGCATCGACAATTCGAGGGCAGACTCGCGTCTCGGAAATCCTGAGCGATGAAAGTGTGTCCGTATCCAAAGTTCTTTGGGAATTATCACGCAAATACCCCTTCGCTCTTCTGGAATTCAGGCATCTTTTTGGGTCTTGACCCCACAAGACGCGCTATCTGGGCTATCGGGTTACAGTAGGCAACGTGTGTGCCCCATCAGCCCAATGCGTGCCGACGGCTCTGCCGCACTGCCGACATATTCTGTCTCGAACCTAGAGTTGCCCATAAACAGTGACTTTGACAAAAGTTTGCTTGAAGGACTAACGATAATATGTGGTGGCTCAGTTTAGAGTTGGGTTATGAACAGGAAATTAATCATAGTCACCTGCATGTTTGACAGCACCCACTCAGCGCGCTGGTTGACTCAGTTTCAGGACCAAGCCCTCTCCTTTTTACTGTTTCCGAGCTCGCCACACAGGAAACTTCACCCCGACCTAAAATGCCTGCTCGGAAATAGTAACCAAGCTACTTACCGGCTGGCACCGCTGGCTCGCTACTCTGCGCTGCCTCTCTGGCTCCTGGACAAGTTCTCGAATAATTTCTTCCGAGGATCGCTTCTTAGGGCCTCAATCCGAATCTATCGGCCAAGCATTGTCCACGCTCTGGAGTTACAAAATGCTGGATACATTAGTCTCAGGGCCCTATCCAAGGGAAAGCCAGCGTGGATACGGCTCGTCGTGACAAATTGGGGCAGCGACATATTTTGGTTTCAACGGTTCCCAGAACACAAATCGAAGCTGCGGGAGCTTTTGCAACTGGCAGATGCGTATTCTGCCGAGTGCGAGAGAGACGTGCTACTTGCAAGAGACCTGGGCTTCACCGGTCAAGCCATGCCAGTGATCCCGAACGCGGGGGGATTCTCTGAGGCCGACCTTGCGATTCCTCGACTCGACCCAAGCGATCGT
>Ga0105050_10005029_pt1 | contig 17216 bp, 17 predicted proteins | sample FRY01_FD_78088 | JGI IMG/M metagenome (GOLD analysis project Ga0105050, IMG submission 78088) | Freshwater microbial communities from Lake Fryxell liftoff mats and glacier meltwater in Antarctica - FRY-01 | ecosystem: Environmental > Aquatic > Freshwater > Ice > Glacier meltwater ... | reverse complement strand
TAATGCCGAGTTCGTAATGGTTCGAGCGACCTCAACATCTACCGCGAACACACTGCAACTTGGTGGGGGTAGCAGCTCATTTAATGCAGCCACCCAAATAGATTTTTACACCGCGGCAAATCAGACTACCGTTACCGGAACATTGAGAGTAACGATACTTTCGGATGGCGACGTGGGCATTGGTATTACTACACCAACCTCTCCGCTTCATGTTATCGGAACGCAGGGCAATGGCAATCAGCTAACGATAGCAACGGCAATCAGTGTAAATGCGGATAAAAGTTCTGGAATAGATGGTTTGCATTACAATGGATCGAATTTCACGCAACTTTTATATGCCGGATTTACTTCATCGGCAACAACGATTGGAATTGGTGGTGGTACAGGTTTATACTCAGCAACACAGATAAATTTATATACGTCGTCTACTAATACGACGGTTACGAGGTCGGCGAGACTAATAATAAATAGCTTGGGAGTGATTCGGACACAGGCGCAGTCACACGAACATTTACAAATTGGTTTTGATACGGACGGGGCATACAATCCATATGTTGGATGGTATCAAAACTCAACTCAAATATTTTTTTTACAAGTTTCAGCAACAAAAACATTATTGTTTGGAACCGTTGGTTATATACAAATCACTTCCCAAACTTCACATGTAATTATTGCAACAAACAGTATTGATCGACTGATAATAAATAGTTCGGGTCAGTTTGGATATGGGGGCAGTTCATTTGCAAGTGCGGTTGGATATATTATGTTTATCGGGAATATAACGACGATTGCATCATCAAATCCGATTGGCGGCGGACTTCTTTATTCAGCCGCTGGAGCATTGAAATGGAAAGGAAGTTCTGGAACAGTTACATCAATAGCAGCAGCATAGGGGTTTTGTAAATGACAATAGAAGTTTTAAAGAAAAACAAAGAATTACTTGAGACATTTTTTGCAATAAAAAGCCGGCGAGACGCGATCATCAACTTATCAAAAGAGATTGAGTTTTTTTCTAGCAAGATTAAGCTAATGGATGAATACGAGTCACTTATTGAAAAAGATGAAAGAGATGTTGTTGATATTTTAGAATTAAAACTTTCTGGAATTGACAGATTGATTCGAACAGATAAAGAGATTCTTGATGATGATAATAGGGTTATATCGAGTCCGATTACTTCTATTGAAGTATCGTAATTAGTTAGCGTTATTCATTGTGAGTGACGCACTAAAAAATGGGGGAATTATGGAACTTAAGTTACGAGATGTTGTATTAGTTAACATGGGTTTACTGGTATTAGCAAAGAAGGACTTATCAGCACGACTTTCTTTTAAAATTGCTATGAATCTTAAAAACATTGAACCCACGCTAGTTGTTTTTGAAGAAAAGAGAAATGGTTTTGTGAAGAAATTTGGTGTAGAAAAAGATGGTATATGTGAGGTATCAGAAGACAAAAAAGATGAGTTCTTTGTGCTAGTAAGTTCAATTCTTGATGAGTCGGTAGAAATTGCTATAAAGACAATGGATATATCAGAGTTTGATAATAATGATGTTACAGCTGAAACGTTGAGACAGATCATCATGATTCTTACGGATGAAAAGGAAAAGTGATCATTACACGATTAAACACTATCGATAATTATCATACTTTGATAAAAGGTTTGGCACTTATTGATAGTGAAGAAAAAGTAAAGATAGTGCGTCATTTAGCGCGCACTGATTTATTTTTTCTATTGTGGTTTATTTTGAGACGTTCAGATATTTCTAAAACTTTTTTATTTAATCGGTGTCGTGAGGTACAGCTAGACCCGAACGAGCGTTTGGATTTGTGGGCACGCGATCACTATAAGAGTACGATTATTACATTTGCGCTTTCGATTCAAGATATTTTATCAAGTCATGGTGACGAACCGGATCCAAAATGGAATGGTCGAGAGGTAACGATTGGAATTTTCAGTTGTACGAGGCCTTTGGCGAAAGGTTTTCTTAGGCAGATAAAGCGTGAGTTTGAACAGAATGAAATGCTAAGAAATTTATTTCCCGATATCATTTGGAGTAATCCGCAAAAGGAAGCATCGAAATGGTCTGAGGACGACGGTATCGTTTTAAAACGCAAAGGCAATCCAAAGGAATCAACGGTCGAAGCATGGGGTATCGTGGATGGTCAACCTACTGGGCGACATTTTGGCATTTGTGTCTATGATGATATTGTAACGATTGATTCCGTAAGATCACCACATATGATTGACAAAGTGACGAGTTCATGGGAGTTGTCACTTAATTTGGGCACAAAAGATGGTATCACGCGATATATTGGAACGCGTTATCACTTTAATGATACGTATAAAGTTATCATGGATCGGCAAGCGGCTAGACCTCGTGTGTACACAGCCACAGAAGATGGAACGATCGAAGGAAAGCCGGTAATGCTTACGCGTGCACAGCTTGACACGAAACGTAGGACCATGGGTCTTTATACTTTCTCAGCGCAGATGTTACAAAATCCGGTTGCTGATACGTCACAAGGGTTTAAGCAAGACTGGATCATGTATTATAGTGATTTTAATTATGAGATTATGAATAGATATATTATTGTTGATCCGGCTAATACCAAAAGTAAGAACAGTGATTACACGGCTATTTTTGTTATTGGTTTAGGTCAGGATGGTAATTATTACATTCTTGAAATGATTCGTGACCGACTTAACTTAACAGAACGTACTAAAATTTTATTTGACTTGCATCGCAAATGGAAACCAATTGCCGTAGGTTATGAGCAGTATGGTATGCAAGCTGATATTGCACATGTTAAAGAATCTATGGGCATGAAAAGCTATCATTTTCCATTGACAGAATTAGGTGGTCGACTTAGCAAGAATGATCGAATTAGACAATTGATTCCGATGTTTGAAGAAGGTCGAGTTTACTTTCCATTTTCATGCATGAAGACAGACTATGAAGGCATATTGCGTGATATGGTTCAAGACTTCATCCACCAGGAATTCTTATCATTTCCTGTGTCGCAGCATGATGATATGCTTGATTGTATGGCACGTATACTTGATCCAAAGTTAAATGTTATGTGGCCTAAAATAATTCCTATTTCTGATAAATATTCTCAAAGTTATTTACCGAAAAATTCTGGGTGGGCAAATTAATGGATAATTCAAAAAAAAATGGGTGTAAATTAAAGACTGATGAAGATATAATTGAATTCATTAAGAAAAGTATTAAAGACACAGCTATGTATCTTGATAACTGGAAGACAAAAACACGTAAGAATTATGATTTCTATTCGGGTGAGCAATGGGAAAAGACTGATATAGATTTGATGCAGCAAACTGAACGTCAAGCTATTGTTTTTAACCGTGTTGCAAGAACAATTAATGCGATTACTGGACTTGAGCAGGATAATCGTCAACAAATACGATTTCTTCCAAGAAATTTAGAAGATGCTAAGGTTATTGAGGTGTTAAATTCGGCATGTGACTGGGTTCGTGATTTAACGGATGCAGAAGATGAAGAAAGTGAGGCATTTCAAGATACATTAATTTCAGGTTATGGCTGGTGTGAGACGCATGTTGAATATGATGAAGACCCAGATGGTAGGATTGTTCAAACTCGCGTTGATCCACTTGAAATGGGTTGGGATAAGAATGCAAAACAACGTAACTTAGGTGACTCTCGTTTTATTTTTCATATTAAGCGTATGACATGGCAGGATGTTCAAGAGACATGGCCTAATATTGATCTTGATCCTGCATATATTTACAACCAGGGACCTGGCACACCAGTTGATCAGATTAAGTCATGGTATTACGCAAGTGATGATATAGAGATTGATCTAGATGATGAAAAAAAATACGAAGTAGCGAGATTTCAGTGGTGGGAAAAGATTTACATATACCGAGTTGAGGGACCTAAAGGAATTGAGACATTAAGTGAAACAAGTTTCAAATCATTGAAAAAAGGTTTTTTAGATAGTGGATCATCAATGGAGCAGATGGGAATACGTTTTGTTAAGCAGCACAAAAAAGTATATAGAGAAGTTTTCTATTCTTCTGGTAAAATTCTTAATAAGGAGGATAAAGATCAGGATGTTCCATATGCCGCACCGATTAATGATTTTAGTTTTAGGGCGGTTACCGGTTTACGTGATAGAAATAGAAACTTATGGTTTGGTGTAATGGATTTAATGCGTGATCCACAAATGTGGTATAACAAATGGTTATCTCAAACGTTACGTATTATGAATACAAATGCAAAAGGTGGTTTAATTGCAGAGCAAGGTGCATTTGTTGATCCGCGAGCAGTTGAAAATGATTATGCTAAACCAAATAACATTACCTATGTTAATCAAGGATATCTTGATAAGGTTCGTGATAAAACTGTACCACAATTTCCAAATACATTATCCGACTTAATCAGTGTGGCTAAGGATTCAATTACTGATACACCTGGTTTGTCATTAGAGACATTGGGTGTTGCAAACAGGAATCAACCTGCATCACTTGAAATGCAGAGACGTGAAAGCAGTGTAACTATTTTATCAACATTCTTCACTTCTTTGCGTCGTTATCGAAAAGAGCAAGGACGTGTATTATGTGAATTTATCACTAAATATATAAGTGATGGTCGAATGATACGAATCGTTGGAAATGATGGAGCCAGTTACATTCCACTTTATATTCAAGGTAAGGATGATTTGCTGCCGTATGATATTATTGTTGATGAAGCACCGAGTGCGCCGAACATGAAAGCTCGCACAATGGATGCGATCATGGGTCTACTGCCATTGGCCCTTCAGGCAAACATTCCTATTCCACCAGATATTTTAGATTACACGACATTGCCAGAAAATCTTATTGCAAAATGGAAAGAAGCGATTGCGGCACCTTCTCAGGTTGATCCAGCACAGCAACAGATGCAGCAACAAATGCAGCAACTTGAACTTATGATGAAACAGCTTCAAGTTCAGGGTCAGCAAATACAAAACACCGAACATTCATCTAAAGCCGAACTCAATAAAGCTCAAGCATACAATCAGTTTGCAACAGCCGATAATGAAGAAGCGTTAGCTAAGGAAAAAACTGGAGCGAATCTTTCGCAACAGACTCAGGAGGAGTTTAGAAAAAACCAAGCTTTTGTTGCTGAACAGCAGCGTCAAAATATAAAGTTAGCATCGGACTTGGTTCGTGATTCAATAAAAAATAGGAGCAAATAGGATGTCAGTTGAAGCAACAGAAAAAGAAATGCGTAATCAGCCGGGTGGTATCAGAGAAAATAACCAAGCGGCTTTAGCAAAGTTAACAAATGATAATCGTGGATTAATGAAGGCCATGGAACAATATGGTCTTGATGATGCGGGAAACACCTTATATGAAAGAATTAAAGCGGACTATCTAGAAACACATTCTTTTGTTACAAAAGTTTTATTTGTTGACCAACGTTCTGGGTATCCAACTTATTCTGACCCGATGGACTTTGATCGAAAGAGATTGATTGAGCTAATGCATAAGAATAAAGGTTACATTGGTATGGTTAGTGTATGGACATCGCAAATTGAAGCCAAACGAAAAGAGTTACGACAAGATCATATGAATGAAAAACTTGCCGTTCTTGAGAAGAAGCACTTAAATCGTCGCGTAATGACTAAAAAAGTAATTGAAGTTTCTGGGGATACAGTATGACAGAGATAGAGAATAGTCAGGCATCAACGGTTGAGGTTAATGGTGATAATGTAAATTCTTATCTAGACCAGATGAAATTGGATGAGAAAGTTGCACCACCGATTGCGGAGGAAACGGTCCAGTCGAGTGCGGATGTTGTTTCTGATCATACGGATGCAGATACATCAACGTCAGTGGATACGTTAAAACCGGTCAGCAATAAACCAACGGATCACGAGTTGGCGCAAAATTATAAATCCGCAATGATGGAGACGCGGGGGAAAAATAAAGAACTTAACCAGCGATTAGCAAAAACAGAAAATGAAAATCGTGTATATCGTCAGCGCATGGAGGAACTTCAGGAGAAGGCATCCGTCGGTGGTGACATTGATCTTAAAGCTGAAATTGAAAACTTAAAAGCCCAAAATCAGTCATCTAGAGCACAGGCTGAGTACAATAATGAGTTTAAAAACTTTGTGGGCGAGTATCAAACACAGGCTGATAATTTTAAGCGTACATCTCCTGATTTTACAGATGCGTATGACTTTTTGATCTCGAGTAGGCAAAGGGAATTTGAGGCGATGGGTTATAATCTTCAGCAATCCAATGAGATGCTACACAACGAAGAACTGGCTATTGTATCGAAGGCATTTCAAGATGGTGAGGATGCGGCAGAACGTATATATCGGGTAGCGAAAGCGCGTGGTTATGTGGCTCATGTAGCGCCTACAGTCGATCGTATTGGCATGTATCAGAATGGGGTGCGTGCAAACAAAGTATTGTCTAGCGGTACCGAAGTAGAGTCTGAACCCAGTTATGAGCGTTTGGCACGTTTGGTGGACGAGGGTGATATGACAGCATTCAATGCTGAATTTGATCGAATGGCGGGCGGTACGCGTCGTCCATTCTAGTTGTATCAAATTGACACATATCTATTGGCATTGTACAATAGGTATGTGATCGGTTTGTTCGCGTTATGAACACCCAAACAGTGTGTGGGTCATCTCATTGTGCCTAATCGTCCGCTGGCGTTAAAGCAAAAGTGTATATCTGTTTTTAGATATATTTTTTTATTTAACGTAAGGAACGATTATGGCAGTAACTCAGTATGGCGTTAATAATGCGTTAGCGGTAAAAACATGGGCCGCTAAATTACTTCAAGAAGCATTAAGCGCTACGTATGTATCTCAATTCATGGGAACAACTTCAGATTCTTTAGTTCAAGTCCGAAACGAGCTTTCAAAAGGTCCCGGCGATCAAATCACGATTGGCTTGCGTATGCAGTTAGCGTCAGACGGTATTTTGGGTGATGGTATCTTGGAAGGTAATGAAGAATCATTAATTACCTACAGTGATGCATTATTGATCAATCAGCTTCGTAATGCGGTGCGTTCAGCCGGTAAAATGTCTCAACAACGTGTGCCGTTTGATGTTCGTTCAGAAGCGATGATGGGCTTGAAAGACTGGTGGACGGGTCGTATTGATTACGCTTTCTTCAATCAGATTTCCGGTAACACGGGTCAGAGTGATCTTCGATATACAGGTGGCAATGCAACGATTGCACCATCTTCTGGTAACTATGTTTATCCGACGGGTACCACTTCTGAAGCGACTGTTGCGTCAGCGAGTGCTAGTGCCGTCATGTCATTGCAATTGATTGACTATGCTGTTGAAAAAGCAAAAACCTTAGTACCTTTGATTCGTCCCGTTGATGTGAAGGGCGATAAAATGTTTGTGTTATTCCTGCATCCGCACCAAGTTACGGATTTAAGAATTAGCACATCAACAGGCCAATGGTTAGATATTCAGAAAGCTGTATTGACTGGCGGTAAGATTGGCGATAACCCAATTTTTACAGGTGCTTTAGGTGTGTATAACAACGTGGTATTGCATGAATCAATTCGTGTACCGCTCGCACCTGGATTTACTAACGTACGTCGAGCTATTTTCTGTGGTGCGCAAGCCGCAATCATGGGGTTTGGTCAGGATGGTACGCAAAACAAGATGACGTGGAACGAAGAATTATTCGATTACGGCAATCAACTTGGTGTAGCGGCTGGCTTAATCTTTGGTCTTAAAAAGGCCGTGTTTAACAGTGCAGACTTTAGTACTTTGATTCTTCCAACTTACGCAATTGCGCATACATAGGAGCTAGATAAATGGCTACACTAACAGCAACAGCAGCAGCGGCTGGCGTCCCTGACCGCGCCGTCGCAGCAGGTACTAATACAGCATTCGTGCGTTATAATTCTGGTACAACAGCATTTTCTGTGTCGGCAACCGTGGTACTTCTTTTGAAGGTTCCAAATCATTGCACGATTACAAATATTGTAGCAGATCATACAGCAGGATCTGCTACGGTACCGGCAGACTATGGCATTAGTATTGGAACGCTCAGCACATTTGCAACAACCGTTGCTAAAGGTGCAATTGTTCTGAAGACACAGGTATTACCTTACAAGGTAAGTGTGACTTCGGATACGGCACCAATTTATATGACAGTGACACCTACTGTTAGTTCGACTACGGCAAGTTTTATGTGCAATATGAGTGTGTACTACAATATGAACTAAGAAAAAAGCCCAGAGAAATTTGGGTTTTCTGCAAAAAGGGGAACATATGCAGCACATGAAAGCCAGCGAGCTTTATCGACTCGCATTTGAAGATTTGCACAATGGTAGAATAGAAGAAGGTGGTAGAAAGTTTCGCACATTACTAACATTAGACTCAGAATCATATGAGTTTATGTACGGTATGGCATGCTATCTTGGAAAGATAAAAGATTTTGGCACAGCATTAGTGCTTTTAAAAAGAGCTGTTGCGTTAAAGAAAGATTTCGCTCCTGCAATCAATAATATTGGCTATATTTTATACAATCAGCAAAAGTTTGACGAATCTCGTACGTTCTTTTATTCCGCCATAAAGATTGATCCAAAATCAGCAGAAGCCTATATTAATCTTGCGGCGTCCTATGTTGCGTGGGGTGAGCCTGATAAGGGCATAAAGTATGCGACAAAAGCATTGGAATTAAAACCGGACGATAAACAAGCGTTAAATAATCTTTCATTATGTCATTTGGAAAAAGGTGAATATGACACGGGATTTACATTATATGATGCTAGATCAATTGTAGAAGGGAATGAGGAGCGCAATTACTCAAATGATGGGACTCCACAATGGGACGGCGTATCACCGGGAACTGTTGTGGTATATGGTGAGCAGGGTCTTGGTGACGAGATTATGTTTGGATCATGCATTCCGGATATATTAAGAAACAACAATATTAATTTTGTTTTGGATTGTCATCCTAGGTTACTTAATATTTGGCGACACAGTTTTCCAGGAGAATTGATTTTTGGAACTCGAAAAGAAAACATATTGTGTTGGACTGCAAGAGTAAAGCCAGGATTTAAGGTAGCGTTACCAACATTATGTAAATTATTCAGAAAGTCTGAATCTGATTTTCCTAAACTTCCATATTTAAAACCATACGATCATCTTGCAGATGTTTATAATAAAAAAATATCAAGTAAGAAATTAAAAGTTGGTATTGCTTGGAAAGGTGGAACACCAAAAACAAACTTATTTTTTCGACACACTAATCTAGAGCAGTGGCTTCCAATATTAAAACAAGATTGTGATTTTTATTCTTTCCAGTACTTTAATGATGCTGAAAAAGATATTGATGAATTTAAAGAGCAACATCCAGAGATAGTTATCCATCACTGGCGTGATGAGATTGATGATTATGAAAAGACTGTAGCATTGGCATCAAATATGGATGTTATTATTTCTGTTCCGCAAAGTATTGTTCACGTTGGGGGCGCATTAGGGGTTAAAACGTGGCAGTTATGTCCATTTAGAGCGATGTGGCAGATGGGGCCGTATGGTAAGGACCTTCCATGGTATTCAGACACTAAATCATTTTGGCAAGATAAGTCATGCAATTGGTCGCCAGTTTTTGAAAAAGCGGGAGAAGAACTATGCAACTTATTAGCGATTCATTCAGAAAAATAAATGCCCAACTACATCGTGATGTAAAAGAGTACGGCAAAGAATCAATAAAATGGGTTAATCATTTTTGGGGTATGGCGGAAGCCATGGAACCTGAAACTATTTTAGACTATGGATGTGGAAAAGGTTGTCTTGCATTAAATGTGCCTTTTTTTGTAACAAGTTATGATCCATGCGTAAAACAATATGCATCACTTCCGCAACCATGTGATTTAGTTTTCTGTGTTAATGTTTTAGAATGTGTTGAGCCAGAATATTTAGATGAGGTAATTAGTCACATATATTATCTTACTAAAAAATCCGTAGTATTTGTTATAAATACCGCATTGAGTGAAGCAAAATTTCTAGATGGAAGAAACTTTCACTTAAACATTAAAAGTGATCAAGAGTGGCGAGATAGAATTGAGAAAAAATTCACTATATTAAATCATGGTGGTAAGGATGATGAGATATTAATTATTTGTGAACCACCTGGAATCAAAAGAACTGAATTGATGTCATCAATTGCAATCAGTCCATCCGTGTCATTAAATGAAATACCTATAGGCAGCTCATGTTAAAAATCTTTATTGGTTACGATCATCGACAAGCCATTACGTATCAAGTTTTACATTATTCTATTTTAAAGTACGCAAGTGTGCCGGTAAGTATTACGCCATTAGTATTGAGTACACTGCCGATAACCCGAGTTGGGTTGACTCCTTTTACGTATAGTCGCTTTTTAGTTCCCTATTTATGCGACTATCAGGGGTCAGCCCTCTTTTTAGATGCTGATATGCTATTAACAGATGATATAGCCAAATTATTTAACCTTATTGACATGGATTGTGATGTAAGTGTGGTTCAGAACGTTAAAACCTTCGAATGGGCGTCATTAATGATGTTTAACAACGAAAAATGCCTGGAATTTACCCCAGAATTCGTTGAAAAAGCCGATCGTTTGCATATGATAGAATGGGCTAAAAAGCTAGGAAGCATCCCGTCAGAATGGAATTTTCTCGCTGGTTATGACAAACCAACGGAAAATACCCCTAAATTGATCCATTACACCCAAGGTGTGCCATGCTTCCCTGAAACGGACAAAGTAGATTATAATGAACTCTGGCTTTCTATGCATAGGGAGATGAACAGTGCGCGACCATGGGTTGAGCTCATGGGTGGTAGTGTTCATGCCGTTAACGTTAACGGACGTATAGTACCCAAGTATTTGATCGATTTTGAAAGTGTTCCACCGCGACCATTTGAGAAATTCGATAAGAAAATGCAGGAGTTACTATGTCCAGTTTCGGTGAAATGACGGTAAATATTGCGGATGACCTTAATCGCAATGATCTTGATTCTCAAATTGGTAAGGCAATTAATCGTGCCATTTCATATTATGGATTCGATCGTTTTTGGTTTAATGAAAAAATTACGACATTTGCCACCGTTAGAAGCCAAGAATCCTATGGTGCGGCGGATGGTTTTCCAGCCGATATTTTAAGACTTGATACCGTTAATCTAACGCGTAACACGACGAGTAAATATCTGATGGTGCCAAAAACCTATCCATGGATTGTTTTAGTTAATCCAACCATCTCGTTGGGACCACCGACATGCTACGCTATATATGAAGAACAAATCTTTATGTACCCTAATCCCGATCAGTCTTATACTGTTACATTATCGTATGTTGAAAGTTACACGGAATTGTCTGATTCGAATGATACGAATAACTTTTTAAGCAATGCTGAAGACCTTATTGAATCACGTGCCGAGTGGTGGCTTTATTCGCGTGTTATTCGTGATGCTGATGCGGCTAGTAACTGTAAAAATGCTGAATTAGAGGCATTAACGGCCTTACGCAGAAAGACGGCGAATTACATTGGCAGTGGAAATATGATGTGGCAGGAGTAGGTATGTTTATCCCACTGGCTAAATTTGCTCCTGATCTTGCCGTGTACAATAGTGATTCATTAAAGCAAGCCATTAACACGATTCCATCCGAAAACAGTTATAAACCTTTTCCGAATTCGGTTGTGGGATCAGCTGCGCTTGATGCTCGAGCACGTGGCGGCACATACGTTAAGGATGATGAAGGGAACTCATATAATTATGCAGGAACGGCAAGCAAGTTATATCGAATCGAAACCAGTCAGGCGGTTACAAATATTTCAAAAGCCGGTGGTTATGTAACGGGTGATGAGGAGTCATGGAATTTTATTCAATGGAATCAGGATTTATTTGCAACAAATTTTTCTGATGTGATTCAAACATTGGCTGTTCCTTCCGCATCAATTTTCTCGACATTATCACCCAGCGCACCAAAAGCACGATATATTGCACGTGTTCGTGATTTTCTGGTAGCATTCAACACTCAGGACGCCGTAGATGGCGTTCGGACAACACGGGTCTGGAATAGTGCGCTAAATGATCCGACGTCATGGTCTGCCTCTGTGATAACCCAGGCTAACTTTGTTGATCTGGACCTCTCGGATGGGCCGGGCAACGGGATTGTCGGCGGTGAATATGGTGTACTGTTTCAGGAACGTGCTATTACACGAATGAGCTATATTGGCTCACCAGAAATATTTCGTTATGACAAGGTAGAGAGTAATCGCGGAACGCGTTATCCAAACTCTATTGTCCCTGTAGGATCACTTATTTTTTACCTAGGCCTTGATGGCTTCTATGTTTTTGATGGCCAGAATTCAGTAGGGATTGGTGATGGTCAGGTAAATACCACTGTAATAAATGATATTAATCATTCTGTACCAAAACGTGTTGTGGGTCGTGCTGACCCCACTCAAAAATTAGTTTACTGGTGTTATCAATCTGTAGCGGCAACCACGTCGGATGGTGTCCCTGACAAGATTGTTATTTATAACTTTGAAGACGGTACTGATAAGAAATGGTCAATTGGAAACATTCATATTCAGACGTTGGTACAAAGTGCATCACCTGGTTACACGCTGGATGGTTTAGACGCGGTAAATACCAACTTAGATGAACTAGAACCATCCCTGGATTCTCCGTTTTGGCAGGGTGGAAGTCTTTATATATCCGGCTATGACGTTGGCAACAAACTAATAACATTCTCAAATAAAGACGAAAATTTAACGGCTATTTTTGAAACACAGGAATTTGAATTCTTTCCTTCTCGCTTAACGTTTTTAAAACGTATTCGAATTATGTGCGATGCAAAAACGGGTGTCTATGTCCGTGTGGGCATGCGCAGTAATTTATCTGAAGCCGTTCGTTGGACGGGCCTTCAATCTCCGATTCCAAATGTAGCTGATGGAACGCTAGGCGATGTGACATTACGTGCTAATGCGCGATATCTTCGTTTTGAATTAGTTATTACTGGAAAATATAATGATGTTCAGGGCATTGAGATTCTGGAAATGGAAGATTCGGGGGCACGATGAGTTTTGATGGTATAAAAAAATATATCGAGGGTGATAAGAGTTGGTTCGCTGACCTTCAGACTACAGTAAATAGAATGCTAAAAGGAAAGTTAGCAAATGTATATACAACAAACTTAAATATGGCGCCCGCCTCTGTATCAACCGTTGTCAAACTATCTTATGGCGATATTGGTGTTGATACACATGTTACGTTGCAACCTACAAATGCGGCGGCCGCTTCGGCTATGGCCTCTGGAACATTATATGTTAGCGCTCAAGATCCAACGGCCAGTACAATTACAATCACTCATGCGAACAATATATCTGATACGAGAAGTTTTAAATTCACGCTAACGGGGTGATATGTTCAGTGGAATTGATAAAGAGTTAGTACCCATATTCTGGTCAGAAGTGAGTCGGATGTTGGGAAAGGTTCTAAAAAGAGACCCTGGACGTGATGATTTGGATAATATTTACGACTCTTTGCTGGGTGGTGTGATACAGCTTTGGTGCGGATTTGAAGGTGATACGATCGAAATAGTCGTTCTAACCAAAATTGTCTATTGTGCTAAAAAGAAAATACTTCGAGTTCTAATGTTATCTGGTTCAAAACTCTACAAATACATTGAAAATCTTGATATCATCATGGAGTGGGGAACTAAAAATGAATGCGCGAGCATTGAATTTACAGGGCGCAAAGGATTCCGAAAGATTCTGCGTCATTTGAATTTTAAAGAAACGCTTATATTTTATGAGGCCCCCTTATGAGTACAAAAGAGACATATGGTGATGTAGGATTTGGCGGCCAATCTGCCTCTCCTTATCAGAATCAAGCCCTTCAAGCCCTTATTCAGAACATGCAGAATCAGCAATCTTTCAGTGGTGCATATGGTCAAGGTGCTGGAATGCTTCAGCAACGTGCCTTAGCGGGATCTCCTGAATTAAAGGCAGCTGAAGCGAATGCAGATCAAACGCTAGCTGGAAATTACATGTCGGGTGGTGCAGGATTTAATGCTAGCCTTAATGCCGCTGTCGACAATGCCAAGCGCACCACATTACCGATGTTGCAGTCACGATTTGCATCATCTGGTCAACCCATGTCGGCTTTAGCGCAACAAACAGCTACCAACTCGCTCGGTCAAACGATAGGCGATACCTACGCTCAGAATTACGATAGCGAGCGTCAACGTCAAATGCAGGCAGCTGGAATGGCACCGACATTTGCGCAGGCGGATTATGGCGATGCCAATCAACTTATGCAGCTAGGTGAAGGTGGAGCAAATTCGGCGAATGGGGTATTAAATGCCATTAATCAGGGGAAGGTTGCCCCGACATACAGTAATAAATGGATGGGGATTTTGGGTGGTATTTTAGGTGGTGCAAATGAAGGTATGTCGCTTTACAAGGGTTTCTCGAATGGTGGCAACAGTTCTGATGGTGGTGGCGGTAGTGGCGGCCAAAGTTATGGTGGAAACTCGGGTTTTGATTCTCAGTACAACCAAGATGGTGGGTCAGCAGGTTTACTCCAATTGATACGAAGCAACCCGCAATTAATGGCGCTTTTATCTGGAGGTTAGTTATGTTAGATGGAATACTAAATTTATTAGCATCGCCACAATTAAGAGGCTTGGGAATGGGGCTTTTGAATTCTTCCGGACCTTCTCAAGCTCCTGTTGGGTGGGGTCCGGCTATTGCAAGTGGTATGCAAATCGGCGACACCTTAGCGGACGCGCAGAAAAAACAAACACTAGCTGATGCACTATTAGCGCAAAAACAACAGCAAATGTTAATAAATGCGCCGTATGTTAAAGCACGAACAGATATTGATAATCGGCGATTAAACGACCCCACATTTGGTGTGGGTGGCAATGTAGCGCAACAAAAGGCCATTGATTATTATGCGCAGCAGTATGGAGAAAATGATCCTAGGACGATTGCCCTTAGAACGGCAATGACGATAGCTCAGCGTCAAACGGATGCTAAGACGAAATTTTTATTGCAAAACCTGCTCTTGAAGAATCACACAAAGAGTGCGAAAGCCGCTATAGAGTCGCAAGCCGGTTCTGATATTGACACCACTACGGATGCGCAGGATTATTCTCAATCGAATTTACCATCCAGCTATCCTATTGCACCGGCATCCCCTGTAGCATCGGGTGCACTTGATCAGAATACCGGTATGCTTGCTAATCAAAATGCAACGGCAGCGCAGCCAGTGGCGGCAATGTTAGACAACTCAGCCGCGCCTGTTGATCCTGCGACCGACCAAGCCTCTGCAGCGCCTGTTCAGCCTGCAGCGCCTGTTCAGCCTGCTATCCCATCTCAAGTGACATTGGATCAGCAGCCGATAAGGGATGCGGCGACCGCCGAGCAGATGACGGTCATGCAGCAAAAGCAACTCAGCCGTGGTACGTCGGCAAAATCCATGTTGGATGCTGTAAATGAGAATATTGGTGCGATACAGGACTACTCGACGTATCTTGGGAAAGGGCATCAAGTATTTGACAAGCTAAAGTCAGGTATTGGTATCGATGAGCCACAATATACAAAATATATTGAATCGGTGAATGCAGTACATATGTTAGCGAAAGAGTTGCAGGGGCAGTTTACAGGTCAAGCAACGGATTCGGAATCATCTGCTATGCGTGAACTTGCCGATCCGTCATTTTTGGGTAAAAATCCAAAACAAGTTTTAGCTATGCTTGATAATACTCGCGATCTTATGGGTCGTGAAATGAAGGTTCTGTCTATGACAGAAGCGCAGCAACTTGCGGCCGTCCGGAATAATTCACCCTCTGTTTCAAGTTCTACGGTTACCCCATCAATGATCCTTAATAATGTTATTTACTCATCGGACATGATTAATAAGCGCGCTAAAGATACAGGCGATAGTGTAGCGAGCATTGTGGCGGCCATTGCGGCAAAAGGTGGAACGGTACATGGCTAAACAAATATCTGCGCCTAATTGGGAGGACGTATTTCCAAGCAAACCATCTTCTGCGGACGGTTGGGGTCATATTTATCCATCCGGGGTGTCGAGTGCTGATGATTCGGCGGGAGATGGTTTTACTGTTCCGGGTATTCATTTTCCAGCACCTGATATCCAAGCGGGTCAAAATTTTTTAAAAGGTGCGGCAAATACGGCGATTCCCTTGTGGAGTCAGCTACTGAATCAACTGCCACGTGGACCGATGGGAATGGGTGTTCCAGGTGTTGTAGGCAGTCCGGCAATAGCGCAAAAACTGAATCTTAACCTTCCAACTAAGTTGCCATTTCCCGAAGCTCAGGGACAGCCGGGAGCCACGGCCGGCAATATTTTGGGTGGTTTTGCAATGCCGATGCCAGGTATAGGCGAGGCCGCTCCTTTTGCTGAACAGATTCCTGGATTACTCACTAAACTTGGACTTCATAGAAGCGCTGTTCCACTTGTTTCATCAATATTATCCAAGCACATACCCAGAGCCGCCATAGGGGCTGCACAAGGAATGCTTGCTTCTCCTGATGATCAATCTACGGGTGCGCAAGTGGGAGCAAGCTTGGGACTTCTGGTACCTGGTGTTGCACGTGTGATAAAACCCCTCTTATCATCAACGCCGGTTAGAAATGTTATGGGTAGTGTAGCGCGTGGCCTAACCAGGGTATTTCCCGGCATCGGTTCTGGTACCGAGGGTCAGGTAACGGCTACGGATTTCCTCAAGAACATGGGGAATCAGCCAGCCGGAATGAAAATACCATTGGGCAATATTGCCGCTTCTCCGGGACTCACTAAGATACAAACACTTTTAGGCATGATACCTCTGTCGGGTGCGGCTAAGCCCATCGAAGAGATAGGACAACACGTTAATATGCTACTCAATCAACTTGAGAACCCTGCTAATGTGACCAATGTAGATTTGCAGAATGCCAATTTGACGGCACTTAAGGATTTTGGCCAGCGGTATGCGGCACAAAAGAATGAGGTAACAAGAAAATACGATCTTGTTGGTAAGCGTGCCGCCACGCTGCGTGCTAAACTTGATCCGAGTACTATTGTTGATACGATTGATAAGCAGATCGAGGAGATAAAAAATAGCGCGCCAGTGGGTTCAGCACGTGCCAATGCGATCGCTACACTTCTAGAAAAATCAAAAGAGTTAAGAAATCTTCCGC
>Ga0105050_10005025_pt1 | contig 17231 bp, 13 predicted proteins | sample FRY01_FD_78088 | JGI IMG/M metagenome (GOLD analysis project Ga0105050, IMG submission 78088) | Freshwater microbial communities from Lake Fryxell liftoff mats and glacier meltwater in Antarctica - FRY-01 | ecosystem: Environmental > Aquatic > Freshwater > Ice > Glacier meltwater ... | reverse complement strand
GATCTCGCCGTTGAGTTGGATCGGCTGGGTGTAAGACGCGCGCTTCTTGTGGTCGGATCTCTCGATCTCTCCGCGAGAACGAGGCTGATCCATGAACTGATTGAGACCGGGATTGCCGTGGATCAGGTGTCAAGCGGGCCCGAAACCCTCTATGCCAACTCGATCCTGCACCACCTCGAAGGGATGCCGGTGCTCAGCGTTAGATCCAACACTCTGCGACCCTTTGCCCGCGCAATGAAGCGCTCCTTCGACATCGCTGCCTCGGTGATTGGTCTGCTTGTCTTTTCACCGGTCCTGCTCTGGGCCTCGATCAGGATCAAGCGGGACTCGAAGGGTCCCGTCTTTTACCGCCAGCCGCGATGTGGGCTGGACAACGAGTCCTTCGAGCTGATCAAGTTTCGCACCATGATCGACGGCTCCCACTCCATGCGCCCGGAGTTACGGGAGAAGACCAGGGACAGTGGTAACGCCGACGTTCTGTTCAAGATCGAAAACGACCCCCGCATCACCAGAGTCGGCAAGAAGCTGAGGGAATCATCTATTGATGAGCTTCCGCAACTTTGGAACGTCCTGAAGGGCGATATGAGCATGGTCGGTCCGCGGCCGCTTGTTTTCGAGGAGGCAGAGCTGGCGACGGATCTCTTCGCAGCGCGGACCCGGATGAAGCCCGGCATCGCAGGGCCCTGGCAGTCGCTCGGGCGCAGTTCGATTCCTTTCGAGGACATGATCAAGCTGGACTACTCATACGTGGTGGGCTGGTCGATGTCGGAAGACTTCAAGCTCCTGCTTCGCACCCTCACTGCCGTGACCAAGCGCAACAACGCTCTCTAGGGTCAGGAACCGCTCCGAGGAAATCTCGCCCTGACGGGTATCTTGTCCCGACAGGCTGGACCGGCCGGTTCGCGGGGAACGGATGAAAGGAGAATCCGCTGAGTTCCACTGAAGAAAAGGATGCTGCGACACCCGGGGGTGACACCGTGCTTCGCCCCCCGTCTGCCGGGGGCGGACCCGGACCGCTTTCGCTGTCCCGGCCGGAGTCCTGGGCCCCGGCTGTCGTCGGCTTCGGGATTCCATTCCTGCTGATCTTCACTCTGGCGGTCGAGGCCGGCGGCTATGAGCTCATCTTCAGGAGCCAGGTCGGGATCATCGTCTGGTGGGCAGTCCTGCTCGGCCTGGCTGCCGGGCTGCTGCCTTCACTGAGGGTGACCAGACCGGGCTGGGTCGCCGTTTGTCTGTTCGGTGGGTTGGTCGCGCTCATGGCGCTGGCCACCCTGACGTGGACCGAAAGTGCCGAACGCAGCGTGATCGAGCTCAGTCGGACGCTGAGCATCTTCGGCATCTTTCTGCTGCTTCTCCTGATCCAGGGTCGCGACGGCTTGCGGCGATCGCTCGCTGCGGTCGGTGTCGCCACGGCTCTGGTGGCGACGATCGCCCTGGTTGATCGCTTCGACCCCGGCCTGCTGCCCTTCGGAGCGAGCCAGCTTCTGCCGGAGAACTACCCGCGTGCGAGGCTGAACTTCCCGCTCGAGTACTGGAACGGACTGGCCGCCATGCTGGCGATCGGTCTGACGCCACTGCTCTGGCTGGCGGGCTCGGCGCGTGAAGCCATCTCGCGGTCGCTTGCCGCCGCCGCCATCCCGCTGGTCATCCTCGCCACCTTCATGACCGCCTCGCGCGGAGGATCGGCTGCGGCGTTGTTCGCGGTGCTCGCCCTTGTTCTGCTTTCTCCCGAGCGACTCCGGCTTGCGCTCACGTCGATCGTGCCCGCTCTCGGCTCGCTCGCCCTGATCGTCATGGTCAATCGACGACCCGAGGTGCGGGACCTGATCCTCGGTGACACATCCGCCTCTCAGGGGATCGAGATGCTGTGGATCTGTGTCGTGGTCGTGATCGGGGTTGCCGGTCTCCAGTACCTCGTCACCGACCTGCTCGAGCGCGGCAGGGTGAGAGTCCCGGAGGTCAGTCCCCGGACCACCTGGTGCGCCGGAGGAGCTGCGGGAGCACTTGTCCTGGTGCTCCTCCTCGTCGGCCTCTTCACCGGATTCCTGTCGGACCAGTGGTCCGGGTTCAAGCAGCCGGTCCAGGAAAGCACCGTCAGCCGCTTTTCCACGATAAACAGCAGCGAGAGGTACCTCGTCTGGGACTCGGCCTTCGATGCGGCCTCGTCGGAGAAGCTGACCGGGATCGGCCCCGGTGCCTTCGAGTACTGGTGGGCCCGGGAGGGCAGCGGGGAGCAGTTCGTGCGCGACGCCCACAGCATCTATTTCGAGGCTCTGGCCGAGATGGGCCCGCTGGGGTTCCTGCTGGTCCTGCTCCTCGTGCTCGGTCCGATCGCCTGGTGCGTACGGCTTTCGCTGCGGCCGGGCCGCGAACAGTTCAGGGCCCCGCTGGCGGCGGCCAACGCCGGCATGGTGGCATTCGCGGTTGCGGCCGGAGTCGACTGGGCCTGGGAGCTGACCGTGCTGCCCGTGGCTTTCTTCGCGCTTGTAGCTGCTGTCCTCGGCCCGGAGATCTCGTCCGCCCGGCAGATGTCCCACGGCCCGGCCACGTCGCAGGAATCAGATCCGCCCGGTGGTTCCAGGGAGCCGTCGAATTCGGGCTTGCGCATCGCCGCGGTCGCCGGTTCACTGCTCGCGGTCGCTGTGATCGCGGTGCCGATGCTCGGCAACCAGGCTTTTGAGTCGAGCCAGAGGCTGGTGCGGGAGGGTGATTTTGAGGGCGCTCTCAGCAAGGCCGAGAGGGCGGTGGACCTTCAGCCCTATGCCGCGTCCCCCCGGATCCAGGAGGCTCAGGTCCTCGAGCTGCTCGGCCGCCACCGGGAGGCGGTTGTAATCGCCAGGCAGGCGATCGACCGCGAAGAGGGAAACTGGCGCAACTGGCTGGTTTACTCGCAGTTGCTCCGCAAGTCCTCTTCGATCAGGGCTGACCGTGCGCTCGAGCGGGCGCGGGCTCTCAACAGCAAGTCCACGCTGCCCGAATTGCGCGCTCCGGCCTCCGACGACCGCTGAAGTCGTCGGCACGATCCGGCTGTAGAATGGCGGGCAAGTGAACGCGCATGTCTCACCCGAGGGCCCTGTTTCAAGGGAGCGAAGCAGGGAGAAGTTCTCGCGGCTGACCTCTCGCGGGGGCGAGTGGATCCTGGTGGCCGCGTTTCTGGCCACCCCGATGACCTCTCTGCGCCTGGGCGGCAGCGTCACCGTCGGCGACATCCTTCTGACCCTGGCCTCGTTGCTGGCCCTGCTGCTGCTTGCCCTGCGACCCCGGCTGCCGTTGTCGTCGCCGTGGATTTGGAGTGGTGGTGCGATCCTGGCGCTCAGCATTCTCGTCGTGCAGGTCTTCCCGCCGGCCAGCGTCGACGCGCTGGTCACCTCTTTCGACGGCCTGACTTACGGTTCTTCCCTGACGACCGGAGCCAGACTGCTCATCGCCGCGGTCGTCCTGCCCGTCGTGGTGAGCATCATCGTCACCCGCTGGTCGGCGATCGATCTTCTCGCAAGGGCATTCATCCTCGGGGTTTCCGTGAGTTGCGCCGCGGCCCTTATCGACGCCTACGCCGGAACCTCGATCCAGACCTCTCTCGCGGCAAATCCGGACGAAGTGACCGGCGCGCTGATCAGCCAGCCTCCCCGGTATGTGGGCCTTACCGGGCATCCCAACATTCTGTCCCTGACCGTCGTGCTTTGCCTGCCCCTTGTACTCGGCCGCATGACATCGGTCCGCGGGCTGCTGTTGAACCTCCCCGTCTGCGTCCTGTTTCTGATCGCGGTTCTGCTGAGCGGCAGTCGCGCCGGTCTGATCGGTATCGCCGTTGTTGTGGTCCTGTCGCTGGCCCTCAACCCGCGGATTCGCAAAGTGGCCCTTAGCCTGAACTACAGGGTGCTTTCCGGCTATGCGGCCGGACTGGCGGTTGCGCTTCTGCTGGCCTTTGTGGTTCCGGTCTCGCAATCTGTACCCGGGAGCGACGACGGGGAAGGCTCCGGTGGCGGGATCGCCGGCTTCAGCCGCCTGGACCCCGGAAGCTCGGCGGCTGAGACGAGCGATTCGATCCGGTGGCAGTACATCGAGGAGTCAGTTGACCACATCCTCGACCGCCCCCTGATCGGCTACGGCTACGAGTGGATCGAGACCTCGCACAACATCTATCTCCAGCTCCTTCTTTCGGGAGGCCTGCTGGCCCTGATCGGCTACCTGCTTGTCATCTTCGGCTACCTGAGGGAGATAGTTGCTCTCAGGCGCAGGGTTTCCGGCCCGCGCCTGGACCTGCTGATCGCCCTCGCCGTATCGATCCTGACTTACCTGGTGATGGGACTGGTCTCGCCCGATCTTGTCGACCGCTATCTCTATCTGCCGGCCGCGCTCGTGCTCTCAATGGCGGCTCTGGTCCGGTCGCAGCCGGAGCCGCGTGCCGGCCCGCTGGTTCAGGCCGAACCGTCAAACCCCTGAAAACCGGTTGCGAAGATGGCGAAGGTATTGAGCAATGACAGCCGTTCGCCGAGCCGCTGCTGGAGCCTTCCCTGGGTGGACCAGTAGCACAGCGTTTCGACCTCGGCGAAGCGCTCGCGAAGCAGAGACGACATCGCCGCTTCGTCGACCCCGTCCCGGACCACGTGGTACTCGACCGCGTCGCCGGCCGCCTCTTCGCTCAGGCCCCTGAACCGGCGACGCAAGCGGGTTTTTACTCCCCTGAGCAACTCGCCCTGGGTCAGCCGCCAGCTCATGTAGGCCGCGTCGGAGACGCGCTTCGTCCGCGCCTCCATCCTCGGGTACCAGAGTGGATCCTGAATGGAAACGAGAGACCCGCCCTCGCGGAGGTGACTGTCGGCCGCGTTTTCTACCGCTGAGAGGTAGTCGGGGATGTGATGGAGCACGGATGCGAAAAGCACGGCATCGAACCGGGCGCCCGCCAGAGCGCTCAGATCCCCGGGGTCAAGCACGGCCCTGAAGCGATCGTCGAACCTGAACCGGCGATTCATCGACTCGACCGAATCCGAGGACATGTCCGTTGCCGTAACCGCGTAGCCACGGGCGAGCAGGTCTTCGGTGATCGACCCGTCCCCTGCACCGATTTCGAGGACCTCCAGCGGCGAGCCGGTGGAGCGCGAAGCCTCGATCGAACGCGCAACGCCAGCGGTCAGGCCATCGTAGAGGTGGCGGTGCTTGAGGTGCGGAGATTCGTTCAGGTAGTCGTAGTCCTGTCCATAATGCTCGCTCTGGGGCTCGCCGCTCATCGCTCGACCCTACCCTCGTCTGGCGGCAGGCGCTTCAGCCGGATCAGCAGAACGGACAGCAGCAGCGAGCTGGCGATGCCGCCGGCAAGCACGGCCAGGGCGATCCCGTTTTCGCTGGCCGGTGTAGCAAAGACCAGAACACCGGCAAAGAAGACGAGGCCGTTGAGCACTTCGGTGATTGAGCCGTATCCGGGGTGCCCGAGTCCGCGCGCGAGCTCGGTCAGGAGCCGGTGGGTCGAGAGGAAGAAGGCCGCAACGAGGAGGATGCGGCCGACGCCGATCGCGTCGCGGAACTCGTCGCCGAAGAGCAGCGGAATCAGCACCGGAAGGGCTACAATCAGCGCCGCGGTGAAAGCGGCAATCGCGAGTACTCCGATCCTCGCGGCCCGGATCGTGGTCGCCCACCGGGCAGCCTCGCTGTCGGCCGATGCAATCCTGGGAAAAGCAACCGAGCCGATGCTCTGGGCGACGAAGCGCGGCAGATTCGAGAAGGCGATGGCGACCACATAGATGCCCAGTGCCCGGGCGTCCATGAGTGCACCGACGAGCAGCTGGTCGGCCCTGACATCAGTGATGGTGGAAGTGCTCCCGACCACCCCCCGGAGCCCGAAGGAGGCGATCTTGCGGCTATTCGTATCGGCCGGCCCCTGGCCCGGCAGGTTTCGTCGCAGCACCAGCACCCAGGTGATGATTGCACCCACCGCGAACGAAGCGAGTGAAGCCGCGAGGAGGGCGGTCAGTGTCGCGTCACCGGCCGCCAGCAGGACTGCCGTGCTCAGGGCGTAGAGCAGGGGCGCGATGAACCGGCCCAGGTTGAAGGCCGCGAAGCTCTCCATCCCGAGCAGGACGGCGATTCCGAGATTGAGCCACAGAAACGGCAGGATCAGGCAGATGCTGAGCAGAGCGTCAGTCGAGGAGAAATCGCCGCCGACGTCACCGATCAGGAACAGGCCCGTGCCGTAGGCGACCAGCAGCACGGCCGCGATCGCGATGGTCAGCTTGACCGACATGGCGACTACAGCCGCCGGGTTCCGCTTCTCCCTGGCCACGTAATAAGTGGTGGCCTGGGGGATCCCGATCCCGCCGAGCAGGACGATTGACAGAGGCACCAGCCAGAGCAGCGCCAGGGTTCCGCGACCCTCCACCCCGAGTGCCCTGGCGACAATGATCCCGCTGACTACCAGCAGACCCTGGGAGACCACCGTGGTCGCCAGGGTGAGCGCGCTGGGTCCCCGCGCGAATACGGGAATCGAGTCGAAGCTGACCAGGCTGCTCCATCGCGAATCCGGACCGCGAGGGTTCGTGGATTTGCGCCTGTCAGCCACCGCGGGCTACGCGTAAGGCGACTTCGTTGATCGAGCGGGAGACCGCTGCGGGGTCAAACTCCCTTTTTGCGTACTCCATGCCGGCGGCCGAGGCGCGCTCAAGGGCGGCCGGATCGGCCAGGGCCAGCCCCGCCCGTTCGGCGAAATCTTCGGGCCGGGCCGGGTCGGTCACCCAGCCGGCACCGGACTCCATGACGATGCGCGCTGTTTCCGATTCTGCCTCCACGGAAGCGATCACCGGAACTCCGAAAGACATGAAGTTCATCAGCTTTGACGGCAGGTTGAACTCGCGGAGGCCCTGCTTCTGGCTGACCAGGCCCAGGTGAGAACTCGCGAGCAAACCGTCCAGGGTCCCGGCGTCGAGCACACCCGGCATCTGGATCCGTGGGCTGGCCACCTTCCCTCGAACTGACTCCAGAGCGACGCCGCTGCCGGCGATCAACATCTCGGCGTCGATTTCGGCAAGCGCCGGGTCGGCCTGAAAAGCCTCGACGATCGCTTCGAGACCCTGGGTGAGTCCGACGTTTCCCATCGCCAGCACTCTGGGAGGCGCACTGAGCTTGCGGGCGGCAAAGGGCGTGTCCGACGGCTCCCTGGTCATCGGGTTGTAGACGAGGGTGATCTTTTCCTCCGGAACCCCCTGCTCCAGCAGCCTAGACCTGAAGGCGCGCGAGATCACGAGCACGTGCGCGGCGGAGGCGTAGGCCCTGGCTTCGAACGCTCGGGCGGCCTTCAGAGCAGGGTGGCTTTCGGACAGCTCCCCCGTGGTCACGGCACCGTCGGTGACGATGTCCTGAAGCCAGAGGATCCACGGAATCCGTCGCATCCGGGCATAAAGCATCGCCGCGGAAAGAGCGGGAAGCGAGGGTGACACGGCGATAATCAGATCTGATGGCGGCAGAAAAGGAGCGGCAAGGCCGGCAGCTGCCGTGGAGGTTATTTCCTGCCGGATTCGCTGCAGGCTCGAGTTTCTGCCGGCCCAGATCGGCAGGCGCAGTACGTCGATTCCGTCCCGTTTCTCCCGGTAAGGCCTGATTCGTGTGCCCCAGGCCGGCTCGGGGTAGTGAGGGTGCGAGGCGACGACCGTCACCTCGCCCCCGAGGCCGGCAATGCCTTTGGCCACGGTTCTCACGATCGGGGCGACCCCCTGGGGTTCGGGCTCGTAGTTTTGCGACCAGATCTGAATCTTCGGACCCGGCTTATCGGCACTGCCATTCATCCGGTTCACTCCCTTGTCGATCCGGCTGATCCGACGACGCGGCCAACCACAGGCGCCCGGCTTCAACCACAGGCGCCCGGCTCGAATACACGCGGGCGCACCGGAGGCGCTGGTTACCAGGGCAACGCTAGCCGAAATGCCGGCGTCGTCGATCCCAGGCGGGCCTGCCGCAAGCGGCCTGCCGGCCACCGACCGGAACCCGACATCGAATGCAGGCGCTTATGTGCACGTGCTCATGTGGAGATAGCGTTTGCGCTACCGTTGGCAGGGTGAGGTTGCCCGCTCCAATAGTCGCCCTACTGGCCGTTGCCCTCTGCGCAACTTTCGCGGGTTCTGCGGTTGCAACACCAAATGTCGTCGATCAATACACCGAACAGCCACCCACCCCCGGTGGCGGACCCAGCCCTAATGGCTCACCCAGCCCCGGTGGCGGACCCGGCCCCGCTGCCGGAGGCTCCGCTACAGGTGGCGGAGGTTCCCTCCGGGGGGGAAACGTCCGGCCAAGCGAAGGAAACGGAGATTCAGTCGGAGGAGCGACGGGAGGTCAGGCGGCAGCGTCGTCCGGAGGCGAGTCCGGCAACCAGGCTCAGGCGGCCGCCGGAGGCGAACAGGTTCAGAGCTCGCCGGCTGCGGTCGAATCTTCCAGCCTCGGGCTCGGCTTCCCGATCGTCCTGCTTCTCATCGCGGCGGCAGCCGCGGCATTGGCATTCCGCCGCAAGCAAGACAGCACCCGGCTTCAGGGCTGAAAAATGATCTCCCGCAGGTTTTACCTTGGCTTGCTGCTGCCTGTGCTTATTGCACTGGTTCTTCCCGCGGCTGCGGGCGCCGCGAGACCGCTCGAGACCGGCGTGACGACCCCGGACGCAGCGCGATCGGAAAAGCTGGGGTACGAGCGAATCAAGGACGCAGGAGCTAGCTTCACCAGGGTGATCATCGATTGGTCAGTTGTGGCTCCGGACGTCGAGCCCGAGTCGTGGGATCCGACCGACCCCAATGACCCGAACTACGACTGGCCCGAGTACGACTTCGCGATCAACAATGCGACCGAGTCCGGGCTCCGTGTCCTCGCTTCGGTCTACAAAGCTCCCGACTGGGCCGAGAGATGCAGGGCCGAACGCGAGGGGATCTGCGACCCCGATCCGGAGATGTTCGCCGATTTCACCGAGGCGGCCGCCAAGCGTTACGACGGGTCCGGTCCGCAGCCGAGGGTCCGGTACTGGAAAGCGTGGAACGAACCGAACCTCTTCATCTACTTTCTGCCTCAGTTCAGGAATGGCAGGAAGGTTTCTCCCGGCCTCTACCGGACGATGCTCAACAAATTCGCGAACCGGGTGAGGGCTGCCAACCCGAGCAACCTGGTGGTCGGCGGAGGCCTCGCGCCGCTTGAGCGTCCGGGCGGACTGGGCCCGCTCGACTTCATGCGAAGGCTGCTCTGCCTCGAAGGGCGATCGAATCCGAAGCCGATCCGGGGATGTACCGCGCAGACCAAGTTCGATATCTGGGCGAACAACCCCTATACGACCGGCGGGCCGACCCATGAGTCCTCCGGACCGGACGATGTCTCGCTCGGCGATCTGCCCGATGTCAGGAAGGTGATCCAGGCGGCAAGCCGCTACGGCAAGATCGATTCGAGGCCGGCGATCCCCGAACTCTGGGTGACCGAGTTCAGCTGGGATTCGAACCGGCCGGATCCGAAAGCGGCGTCAATGCGCACGCTCATGAAGTGGGTGCCGGAAGCCATGCACGTAGCCTGGAAGGCCGGCGTATCGAAGTTCTTCTGGCTCTCGCTGCGTGACTGGGAGAGGGCGCCCGGCCTTCCCTACAGCCAGACCATCGAATCCGGTCTCTATTTCAGGGGCAAGACAATGGCCGCGGACCGGCCCAAGCCGATCCTCAATGCTTTCCGTTTTCCCCTCGTTTCCTACCGCAAGAACACCGGTCTGAGCGTTTGGGGCCGAACCCCGGCGAGCAGCGCGGCAACGGTCGTGGTCCGCTACCGCCTGAACGGGGGCTGGCAAAAGATCAGGACCCTGCGCTCGGGGGCCAACGGCGTGTTCAACGCCTTCATCAGGACCGGTAAGGGCAAGGGCAACAGCGGCTTCGTACAGGCTGAGGTCATAGGTGGTCCGGCGGTGACCCTGGGGCAGCCCAAATCGCTACCGTTCCCGCTCAAGCCGATAAAGGACTACCTCCAGCCTCCTTTCGGCTGATGCCTTCTGGCGGTCGGCGAGCCGCGCCTTGATCACCAGCAAGCCTTGAATACACCGGTCCTACTACTGATCTTCCGCCGTCCCGACGTTACGGCGCGGGTCTTCGAGCAGATCCGGAAAGCTCGGCCGCCGCGTCTTTACGTCGCGGCCGACGGCCCGAGAGCCGGCCGCTCGAAGGAACGCGCCCTGACCGAAGCCACCCGCAATCTCGTCATGGAAGGGATCGACTGGGACTGCGAGGTGAAGACCCTGTTCAGGGAGGAGAATCTGGGAGTCCGGGTCGCGGTGAGTTCGGCCATCACCTGGTTCTTCGAGCAGGAGGAGCAGGGGATAATCATCGAAGATGACTGCCTTGCCGACCCGAGCTTCTTTGATTACTGCGAAACGCTGCTGGACCGTTACCGGGACGACGAGCGGATCATGCACATCGGCGGCAACTGCTTTCTGCCCGACCTCGACCCTGAGGCGAGCTACTTCTTCTCGAGGTTCCCCCACATATGGGGATGGGCAACCTGGAGGGACGCCTGGGAGCACTACTCTTCGACCAGCCTCGACTTCGAGTCGGAGTTCGAGGCGATAAGGCCGACCTTCTCGTCACCGGGGGAGGAGGCCTACTGGTTTGACACCTACAGCAGGTACTTCGACGGCGAGTTCGACACCTGGGACTACGGCTGGACATTTTCGGTCTGGCGGCAACAGGGGCTGGCGGTCTATCCGGCGGTCAACCTGGTCCGTAACATAGGCTTCGGTGCCGACGCATCACACACCAAGGGCTGGAAGGACTACAAAGGCCTCGGCCGGATCCCGACCGAATCAATCGGCGGGCTTCGCCACCCCGGTTCGGTCGAGCCGAGCCCGGAACTCGATGCCAACAACTTTGCTGTCGTCTTCGACCGGCCCTCGGTGTTCAAGCGGGCTCTCGGCATCGCCAGAGCCTCGGTTCGGCGAAGTCGCCTTTGAAAGGTTCCTCCGCCATGAGGGTGCTGATGGTCAACAACTTCGCGAGGATCACCGGCGGGGCTGATCTCCACTGTCTCGAGTTGAGCGAAGGACTGCGTGAGCGCGGCCACGAGGTGCGCTGGCTGGCCACCCGTTCCGATCAGAACCTGGAAACCTCGGGAGAGTTCGTGCCACACGCCGTGGACGCACAGAGCCGGGACCGTCTGACCGCGAAGGAGCGGCTCACGGCGGCGCGCTGGGCGATCTGGAATCCCCATGCTGCGGCGGCCATGGACCACCTGATGCGGGCGTACCGACCCGACGTCGTTCATGTACACAAGGCCTACGTGCAGCTCTCGGTAGCTCCGGTAGTGATCGCGGCGCGGCACGGGGTTCCGGTAATCCAGACCGCCCACGACTTCGAGTTCGTATCGGCCAGCACCGTTGATTCGGGCGGCGGCCTCTGGGACCGAACAGAAAGCAGGCTCTCGTACCGGGCGCTCAACAGCGCGACGATGCTGGTCCGACGCTCTGTCCACAAGCCGCGAGTCTCTCGCTGGATAGCGGTTTTCCGGGACCTGGCGCAGAGCTAACGTGAACTCGGCAGGATCGATATGACGGTCATCCCCAACTTCACCGAGCCGGCCCGGTTTCCGCCGGCGCCTTTCGAGCAGAGGTCGGGCGTGGTCTTTGTCGGGCGACTGAGCCCCGAGAAGGGGGTAGAGCATGTCCTGGAGGCGGCGAAACTGAGCCCGGACATCCCCTTCACCGTGGCCGGCGACGGTCCGCTGGCCGACCGGGTCACTGCCGCGGCTGCCGAGCTCGGAAATCTCGATTACCCGGGTTTCGTCGAGAACACCGAGAGCAGGAGCCTTCTCAGCAATGCCCGGGTCTGTGTCCTGCCCTCGCTCTGGAACGAACCGGGCAGTCTGGTCGGTCTCGAAGCGATGGCCGAAGGAACCCCGGTGATCTCTTACCGCAGGGGCGGACTCGCCGGGTACGTCACCGATGCCGATGCCGGTCGTTTCAGTCGTGACGAGAGCCCACGGGGACTGGCAGAGGCGGTTGCCTCCCTCTACTCGGACGAGCCTGCCTGGAACCGGTTTTCGGAGGGCGGCCGCGAGGCGACAGCGAGCCTCCACCCGCGTCCGGTTTATCTCGACGCGCTCGAGGCGGTCTACGCTTCGGCGCTTGCATCAGGAGAGACTCAGCCAGCTAGATGCGGAGGTCAGACCAGGGATGCGTAAAGCTTCCTGAGGTTTGAGCCGTAGGCGCGGAAGGTCAGCTTCTCTTCGACCGCAGCGACCCCGTTCCGGCTGTATGTGGGCCATACGTCCCGTTCTTCATCGAACTTGACCAGCGCCGCAGTCAGGTCAGCGACGTCTGGCTCGTCCATGACGATGCCGGCCCTGAATTCGCTTACGATCTCGGCCACGCCGCTCCGCCGGGGAACGACCACCGGCAGCCCGTGGCTCATTGCTTCGGCTGCAACCATGCCGAAGCCCTCGTACGCCGAGGGCATCGCGAGCACATCGCAATGGCCGAACAGGGAAGCGCTCTCGTCGAGGAAGCCGAGCCACTCAACCCGATCCTCGACGTCCAAGGTCCGAACGAGTCCGTCCTGTTCGGCCACGAATTCATCGGTTCCAGAGGGCCCGGCGACGAGCAGTCGCCACCCCCTGCCAGGCTCCCGGGCAAGCGCCTCGATCAGGCGGTCTATCCCCTTCTTGGGGATGTTGCGTCCGAGGAATCCGATTCGAAGTGGGCCGGTATTCCCCGACACGAATCCGTGCTCCCCTGGGTAAGTGCGTTCGGCTACGGCGTGAGCTATCCGGACTGTCCTCCGGTTGCCGGATTCGGTGTCGCGCTCTTCGAGCTCCGACATGAACACAATGCAGTCGACTGTTCTCAGGTAGAACCGCTTCAGGAGTCTCTTGAAGGCGCGTTTCGGGCGGCTGCGCGAGGCGATGTCAAGGTCATAGTCCGTCAGCGACTCATGAGGCGTCACCACGACCGGGATGCCTCGGAGCTTGGCCAGCAGGCAGCCCAGAAGGGAGGTCATGCACCAGACGTACTGAAGATGGACAATGTCGAAGGTCCGCAGGTTCCGGGCAATCCAGACCGCCAGGCTCGGGCTCAAGCCCCAGGCTTCGGCGCTGGCGGAATTGCCCGCACGGGTGAAGGTTCGCACTGGGACGTGGTCCGCGGCGAGGCGCTTCATCGCCGCTTCGGAGTCGCCGGCTCCGTTCCGGCTCACCGTCGTCGCGATTTCCGTTGACAGGCCGACCCTCTTTTCAGCGACTACGCCGTTTACCGCCGTCGTCGTCGGGCCGCCGAATCGGCTGCTCAGCGTAGGGGTCAACCAAAGGATCCGAATTCCGGGAGCCCCGGCAGCGGGCGCATCATCCTCAGTCATCTCCGCCCCCGATCTCGAGAAGATCCGGCACTCGGACCGCCTCCCGGATCGGGTCGAGCGACCATGCGATGCCCCCCTGTGAGGTCCTCGTAGAGGTGGCGGTGACTCTGGTGCGGTGAGCCCTTGATGTAGGCACAGGCGGCGCCGGAGTGAGTGTTCTGCGGGTTCAGCTTCACTTTGTGGTTCCCTTTCCCCGAATAGCGTCCTGCGAAGACGGACGAGCGGCCAAGTTAGCGTCAGCACCAAGGTGCTCGAGAAACACCCGGCCAGGACGGCGGTGGCCACTCCCACCTCTCTCGGCGGTGAAGAAGATACCAGCAGCCCGAGAAGGAAGATTACGATGTTCACCAGCTCGGTGATCGAACCGTCTCCGGGGTGGCCGGGCCCTCCCACCCGACGAGCATGCCTGTAACTGGTTTTCGAAGGGTGGCCGCGAGGCGACGGCGACCCTTCGCTCGCTCGCGGTCTACCTCGACGCGCTTGAGCCGGATAGGCTGCCGCGATGGATCAGCTACGACTCCACATCGGATGCGGACCCTCGGTTTTTCCGGGCTGGGTCAACATCGACAAGTCACCTTCTGTACTGCTGGCACGGTTGCCGGCACTTCGCAAGCTGCTCTTCAGACTTCATCTTCTGACCGCCGAACAGGCGCGAGGTTTCCCCAAAGGCGTCGTCTTCGCCGACGTTTCGAAGCGAATCCCGGCCGAGTCGGCATCGGTGGATTTCATCTACTGCTCGCACATGATCGAGCACCTGAGCCGCTGGCAGGCCCTCGCCTTCGTCAGTGAATGCCACCGGATCCTCAGGCCGGGTGGCTGGCTGAGGCTCGCGACGCCTGATCTCGGCTTGATGATCCGGGACTACATCGACGGCACCTCGCCCTTTACCGACGACGATTCCACGGCATCGGATGCGTTTTGCGCCGAGTACGGCGCCTACGCGGATGCTCCGGGCAATCAGGCCAGGCGGATGCTGAGGAAGCTGGCCGGAGGCGACAACCACCAGTGGCTCTATGACGGCGAGGGGCTGGAGAGCCTTCTTCGCGAAGGCGGCTTCGAGATCCTGGAACGGCGGGAATTTCGCGAGGGTTCGCTTCCTGAACTCGAGCAGATCGAGAAGCGCGAAAGGGGCCTGTTCATCGAGGCCCGCAAAGCGCCGGTCTGACCCCGGGCAGGCTCAGCGCTCGGCAACGATCAGGTAGTGGGTCGCCAGGTTCGCCACCTGACGCCGGTGGATCGAGTTTTCGTAGAGCAGATAGACACGCCGCAGCGGTGGCAGGAAGTCGAAGTACGACGCTCCGTTGTAGAGCGAAGTGAGTTTGTACCCGGACCAGCCGACGAACATCGGGTTGAGCTGTCTCGCCGTACACCGGTCGTAGTGAGCCGGAAACACCGGGATGTTGTTTTCGGTCCTCTTCATGGTGCGATCCACGATTCTCGAACCGAGCCGGTCGGGCAGGGCACGGTTGATCAGGCCGAACAGCGACCAGGCGCCGGAAAACAGGGCGACGAACCTGCCGCCGGGTTTCAGGTACCGGTGGATGTTCGTCATCGTTGGCTCCAGGTCTTCCACATGCTCCAGAACCTGCCAGCTAACGACCAGGTCGAATCTGCCGATCAGCTCTTCCTGGAGAACCGAGGCGTCAGCCTCGACGGCTTCGCTGTAGGCGCCCGGCCCGGCCGCGGTCAGCTCCTCCAGCGAGATGTCCAGGCCGGTGTAAGCGGTGCCCGCCGGCCGCCTGTCGGGTGGAATCGCCGGGTGCCGACCCGAGCCGATGTCGAGGACCGCACAGCCCGGTTCCATGCGCTCGAAGATCGCCTTCTCGAAGGACTGCCGCCACGGTTCGTGGTAACGCTCGGGGAGGCTGGATCGCGTCGCGGACACCGAAACCTAGGCGTCGTTTCGCCGGAAGAGAAAATCAGCCTGAACCGGCTCGCCGTCGCCTGAGAAGACCGTGCCGTGGACTCCGGCCAGCCGCAAGCCTCGGTCCAGCATGAAGGCGATGACTTCGTCGGCCAGCGCCTGGCCCTCGTAGAGCTCGACGAAGGAGCATTCGACCAGCGCCTCGTCCACCTGCCCGAGGACCTCGTGCGCCCCCTTGAGAACCTCCAGTTCGAAGCCCTGGACGTCGATCTTGAGAAGGCAGGGTCGAGCCACGGATCCATTGACGGCGGAGTCGAGGGTCGAAACCTCGATCGTTGCCGTTGACTGCCTGGCAGTCCCCGGGAACTCGCGGACCTGGCGCTCGCCGATCGGCAGCAGCGACGACGAGTCGTCCCGGCCGGACACGTTGATCTCGGCCGAGCCCGCCGCCGAACCCAGCGCGACCGTTTCTACCCGCACCCGGTCCCCGGTCACCCGGCGAAGGGTCGAGGCGGGCTCCGGCAGGGGTTCGAAAGAAAGGATCTGCGCAGCCGGAAAACGGCCTTCCGCGAAAAGGGCGAACTGGCCGTTTGAGGCCCCGACGTCGAGCACGGTCCGGTGATCCTCGCGGAAAGGCACGTCGTTGTGCTCGACCGATGCGGCCACACCGCGTGAGAGCGGCTTCCAGTAACGCCGGTGGCCGAGAAGACGCATCAGTTTGCGAAGCCGCGAGCCGGTGCGCTTGAGGCCGAGGGTCAGCCCGGAAGCCGCATGTTGTTGTTTTTGGTCCTCAGCCATAGCGAATCGAAATGGAAGGTATCGGGTTACGAACACAGAACCGCAATCCGGAAACCCCATTGGTACAGTTGCGCCACCGGTAGCTCAGGGGGTCCGAGGATTGGAGCCCGTGTTTACGTCCATCATTGAAAGGCAAGTCCGGAATTGAGTCAGGACCGACCCGAACGAGCAGGAACCACTTCGCCCGATTTCGCGGAGGGCAGGCCGGGCGAGAACCCGGTTCAAGAGACGCCTGCAGCATCACCCCTTAGCGGGCCAGGCCCGGCTCAGGACGGACACGCGAATTCAACCGAAGTCAACGTGGGGGCTAAATCCGATCCGCGGGGGGAAGTCCGTGAGCTGACCGACGGAAACGCACGAAGCCGGCGCATGCTGGTCATCAGCGACATGACCGCAATTTTCATCGCCTTCTCCGCCGGCCTGTTCGCCTCGGGTGCATTCGGCCGGCCTGTCGATCAGCAGGGCCTGATCATCGTTCTTCTCCAGGTCCTGCCCCTCTGGGTGTTGAGTGCGTATGCGGCCAACCTCTACCACGACTTCGAGCAGAGGATCGACCGCAACTTCGTCGACGAGTCGGGCCGTCTGATCCTGATCTCGATGGCCTGGGCCTGGCTGTTCGTACTGCTTCTGACTGCCTGGACCACCGGCGTGGACCTGATCTCCACTTCGCTCTTCGTCTGGCTTTTTGCGATGCCGCTGCTGATCATCGGACGCGCCGGAGTCCGCTCCTACGTTTCGCGCCAGCCCTGGAACCTCCAGTCAGTGGCACTGATCGGTGACGAAACGGGGCTGATCTCCCTCAGGAACCGGATCGAGCGCCATCCGGAGTGGCGGATCGACGTCAAGCTCGAGTTCCTCGTTTCCAGCCTGACGGAAGGCGGCGCGAAGGAAGATGAGTTCGAGGCTCCGGGGCGGAGCTTTCTGGCTCTGAATGGCAGAAGCGATTCGTTGTTCGACGAGTCCGGACTCTTCCAGCTGATTTCCTCGTCTGGAGTGGTCCGGACGATGCTGGTCGGCGGAGTCGAGGTGTTCGGGGATTTCGCTTCCAAGACCGACCTCATCCAGAGACTTCACGATGCCGGGGTGGGAGTGGACATCGTCTCGGACGGTCCGGAAAGCCTCTACTCTGCGGCGCTGCTTCAGGACATCGAGGGGCTACCCCTGGTGAGCCTGAGGCCGACCGCCCAGCGCCCGTTCTCGCTCCGGATGAAACGCATCTTCGACCTGTTCGT
>Ga0105050_10005023_pt1 | contig 17232 bp, 13 predicted proteins | sample FRY01_FD_78088 | JGI IMG/M metagenome (GOLD analysis project Ga0105050, IMG submission 78088) | Freshwater microbial communities from Lake Fryxell liftoff mats and glacier meltwater in Antarctica - FRY-01 | ecosystem: Environmental > Aquatic > Freshwater > Ice > Glacier meltwater ... | reverse complement strand
TACTGTTTGTAAAGTCAAATATCACTTCACCTATTGCTTCACTGTTTCCACCTTCTCTTATTTTTGATGATCTCCATACCCATGTTGTGGCTTCTTTTTTCATCTCTTCAAATAAGAAAGGATGTTCAGAAAAAAATACGGTCGGTGGCTTTTCTACAAATTCCGATACATATTCTTTTTTATTGGCATAAGTCACCCTCTTGACATGCCTTTCGTCAAGTATAACATCTTGTGCAAGTCTTACATGAGATATAGGGTTTTGTTTTTCCAACTTACTCATCATCTCGTCGTATGTTTTTTGATAATGCTGTTTTCTATATTCCGTATTTTCTTGCACTTCATTTGGATTCTCTGGTCCAACGACATCACGAATTGGTGGAAACTCCGAGACAGGTCCATTTTCAAGGTCTGGTTTTGGTTGCTCTTCTTCTTTTTGTGCTGCGTTCTCGTTTTTGTTTTCTGTTTGCCCGTGTTTTTTTGCTGAATATAATGGCTTTGCATCCCTATCCTTCTTTACCGCAGATTTCGGAGGCATTGATATGGCGACACTCCTCTTATATATTCAAATAATGAGATGATTGATGCAAAAAAAATCAGAAAGCATGTACGCGGTGTTTTTGGAAGCACGAACCAGCGGGTCAGTTCGCGAGAGACCACCACAAAGTGCTAGAGCGGAACGGCTGGGAGCATCTCGCGCAAGAGGTTCTCATCAGCACGCCACGCCGCTTCGGAAAAACTATTTCGGTGTCGATGTTTGCGGCGGCGATGATGTGGGCGGCGCCGAGCGTCGAGATCAGCATCTACAGCACGTGCAAGCGCATTTCTCAGAAGTTGCTGCGGAACTGCATCAAGTTCTTCTACGAGATCTGCAAACAGGACCTCCCGAGCATGGGCTTCAAGGTGATCCGCCAGAACATGGAGGAGATTGTGGTGCGTGGGCCTGGCGGCGAGCGCGACATGCGCATCGTGAACTCGTACCCCAGCAAGGTGACTATTGCGCAAAAGTCTGCAAAAGTCTGCAAAAGTCTGCACAAGTCTTTCAAAAGTCTGTCATACGTGTGCGAAGCAGCGAAACGTCTCTCAGTCGTTCACAGCGGATGCGCACTTGCTGCACGACGCCCGACTGCACGTTCATGAGGTAGCAGCTGGCGAGACCCACCGTGCCCCCGAACTTGAACATGTTGTGGTAGACGGAAGACAGTGGCAGTGTGTGCGGCGACATCAAGTCTATATTATTGTGGCACAAGAAGAGGTGCAGCAGGTGGTATTGGTCGGGTTGGGCTGCACAGTACCCACCGCTCTCCGTGCCTACGAACATGTGCACGCAATGCTCCCGGGCGCTGTCCATGTATGCGTGCGAATCCACAACTGACATTGCAAGGTGGCCTGCGGTGCTTTATAATCAAACCGCAATGTGATACAAGTACAGTATCACAAAAATCACAAAACAATCCGTGCAAGTGCGCATCGCCCCGAGGAAAACGTCGGACATGGAGATGCGCGTGTGCGCTGGCATGCTAAAGTGCGCCAGGCCCTTGACCATAGACAGAGACAACAAGCATTGCGGCAGGAAGCCCGGGCGAAAAGTGCTCGACAGACCCCTTGTTGCCAAGACAACGACGACGGTGCACGCGGCGGTGAACAGGCTCATCACGACATGGTTGTGCACGGTGTGTAGCATTTCTGGAATCTATGGTCCTCTATATACCCTCGTGCTCTGCTTGTGTCTGATTTTATTGACGACGGAGGCTGGTGGGCACTCACGGCAAGACCTCGCTGGGGGCGGTGGTGTCCCGCCTGCGCATGTACATTGCCAACACGTGGACGAGGACAAGTGCCACCATGCTGACGATGCCTGCGATGCGGTTGGTGCGGTCGAGCGGGGACATATAAACAAACTGCACAAAGCAGGCCACGGTCAACGTGACTACCAGATCGAGCTTGTGGCCCGTGCGAATTGAGAGGCACATGATCATGACACACATGATCTTGACAATGGGCTGCACCACCACAAGCACAAATACAGAGCCGCGATCGTACAGCGCCATTCCTCGTGCGTGCAGCATCACCACGGGAACGCACAGCAGTACCAAGGTGTACAGCGAGCTGTGGATAGTGTACAGTATCTTTTTCTGCTCCCCCGCGAAAAACACGGGCCAGGCTATGCCGGCCAGAACACTCGTCACTCTGTTGAAGGTGTATTCAATTTGTTCGTTGGCCGCCGGCCCATCCCGGCAGAGGTACATCACCGCTATCATGCAGTAGCACGACACGAAAACGAGCAGGTCAGTCACCTCGAGGCGGGTCACGGGGCTCTCGCTCCACATCCGTGAGTGCATCGACTCCACGAGCCAGCCGCCCACAGCGCCCACGGTAAACAGAAAGACCAGCTCGGGCTGCGAGTAGTCAAAGGCAACCATGGTCTTCCACAGCAGGAAGCCGGTAGCGTGCACTTTCAGGATGTGACGGTCGAGAGCCTTGGCAGAGACAAACGAGATTGCGCTCGCCGTGACTGCCTCCGGCTCGGGCACCAGGCACGCCTGGTCGTCGTCAATAGCATCGTACTGCTGGTGCTCCCGAATGCTGCTCAGAATCAGAGTGCATGCTGTGTACACTAGCAGCATTGCCGAGGCCACAAGGATCTGCACAGCCGGAATGAGCGAGGAGTGTTGTTGCAGAATCAGCACCCCGCCCCCCACGGAGTGCAAGTACTCTGACATGCCCACCGCAGCGGCCACGTACAATCCCAATTTCGTCAGAAAGACAAAGACGCCGTGCATTCAGCTCGGGCTCGAGGTGTAATATATTGAAAGCAATACTTAGCGGCGTAATCAGATATAAGAATTGGATCCGGGCCAGCAATGAAGGATCTTTTTATATGCTCGCCAGAGCATTATCGCTGCGACCACGTGCAGCAATATATTGCAGACCGCTGTATGGACATTGACAAACAGTGGATATACCATCTCATCGACGGGCACAAGGCGTTCTCGTCCGAGGTCGTCTTCATTGACAACGCGGAGTGGATGCTGTGCAAGGACCTGCATCCTGGCCGCGACACACGCTACCTCATCATTTTCAAAGACCATACCCTGCGCACGCTGCGAGAGCTGGAGAATAAGCACCTGCCCATGCTCTCGGAACTGCAGTCGCAGGTACAGGCCTTCTTGTTGCGACTGCACCCGCAGGACTGCTTGAAATTTCGCGTCTTCTTCCACTACATGCCCAGCGTCTTCCAGTTGCACGCGCACGTGAGCATGCACGCGAGCCCGCAGCACACAGTGCGCAGACACCACATGCGACATGTGATCAGCAACATTCAGAAAGTCTCGCACCACTACAAAGAGGCTCTGATCCTGACCACCTCGACGGCCTGCTTGCGCACAGAGCGCCCTGCAGGTGTGCGCGAAGAACGAATAACACAGGCCCGTATATTTCAGCGTGCACGTATTCGATGTATTTAAGAAATTGAGATGCAAGCCCAAATGTCATACAGCGCGGGTATCGCCCAGGCCACCGGAACTCGTCTCGATTCTGCGGCAAAGCACACAATGCCCTGTAAAATTGACACTAATATGATATTATCTTGGATGACCAACCAAAGCAACAGCCGCCTGACCCTTCACCAGAACAAATACAAATACTGTATGCAAAAGGACGAACTCATTTTGAACGTAACACAACGCCTCAACAGTGAGGGCAATGTGGCAAGGGGATATCCTGCAATCTTGTCCAGTCTGTGTGATTTGCACCCAGATATCAAAAATTATTTGTTTGCTCTGTACTCGTGTCAAAGTGGTGCTAGTTTTATGTATTTGAAAAATAATGCTGCCAACATATTCAATCACAACGCGAAAGAGGGATATTTAGAGGATGCCAGGACATTTTTGAAATTGGAGACAGCAGATATGGAAGGAAAATATAAATCAAATTTTATTGCAACGATGGAACGTTTGCCGTATTTTACAGCACAGGGATACGGACTCGGCACCGCATGGGCTAGTGAGATCAGTGGCGACACGGTGGGAACAGTGTTGGTGGGTGGAATGGTGACAGTTAGGAACGGTGCGTTTCCCTGTCGCGCAGGTCAGGTAGTTCAGTGGTATTTTGACGAGGAACATGTAAATTTTTCCAAACAATTGCAAACCATAAGGCACAAATTAATTCTTCCTGGGGAAAGAACTGTTTCCTTTGATGGAGATGAAAATAAAGTCCAAAACGGAGATGCATCTCAGGACAATCCGGCAAGAAAACGAAAAACTCAACAAGAGAAGACTTACGACACAGTTGGACTGGGCCGCCACGAGGTCAAGACAGGAATTGCGCTGCCGAAGCCGTATGTACTTATGCAAGGACAGGATGTTTTTGGCGACAAAATCCGCATATTTGCAAAATGTATGAACGGAGGCCGTCCCTTTGACCAGATAGACCTTATGCTCATGACACAGAGTTTATAATGTAACTTTATTAATAAATAATTTGAAATCAATTGTCTTTGCGACTCACACGTTGCACTCGTACTCGACCTCGATCCTTGCACTGAATGTGTAGTCTCGCCTGCAGATGCCCTGAATCGCCGCGGTGAGTTCCTGAGGATCTGCTCGCATGATGATGTCATGGGGGATTGCGGACATGATCTCGTCGTTCGTGTTGATGTTACTCCAGTCATTCTTGTGAATGCGGTGGATTTGCACTGTGAAATTGTTGAGGTCGCGAGTGCTGACCTTGGAGAGAACCCTGTTGCGTAGTGTGTTGCAGCAGGTCGACATGACCTGCTTGGTGAGCTTGTACCACTCGCCGTCGATGAGGGGCTGTGTGGTAATGTCCGCGTTGAGCAGCTCCGCGTTCTGCTTGAGAAGCTCAATGACGGGATGCGACTGACTGACGAAGAGATACGGCTGTTGATTGACCTGCAGAGTGCCCTGCGTGTCGAGATTCGAAGCGTTGTACTGCGGGTATCGCGAGCGCCACTCGATTCCCTCCGTACTCGAGGCCTCTGCCTCGAAAACTGTAATCGGCGTGCTGTTGTGACATGCTGAGAGACAGGTGAGCGCAAAGCGCTGCCCGTTTTTGGTGGCCTCCATAGAGGGGATGCACGAGATGTTCACGCCGAGGTTGACCGGAAAGTCATTCTTGGTCTCCAGCACTCGCACGCGATGGATCACTGCACTCTGCAAGACAGACGTCGTCGTGCCCATGTCCGGCGCGGCGTCGAAGACGTCGGCAACGCCGAACACATCGCCCGACTTGCCATTGATGGGTGTCCACGACGCTGACTCCGTGCCCGCCGTCGCGAATTTCTCCATATTGCCACGGATCATGACCTGCAGACGGCGAGTGAGGACCACCTGCTCGCGTGCCTGGTTGTTGTTGACGGACATGTTGGTGTCAGTTTCCATTACAGGTGTCTGCGTGGCGCTTAAATACGAGGCCCTGTGTTTAGTGCACGCTTGTATCTGCCCCGACAGTCTGCTGTGTTAGCTCAACCGCACCGTCTCCAGCGCTGGCATATCTCGCGCGCATCTGTCCCCAGCGGTCTTCGCAAAGGCCGTACACGCGCTGTGCTTTCTGCTTGACCAATACGCTCATATGTGGCTTGACAAATGTGTCGTACGCACGCGCGGAATACAGAAGCAGCACCGGCATGACGACTGACACCAGCGCACTATTGGCATACACTATGTCGTCCCCCAGCAGTATGCGAGCTGCAAAGTGCACGAGCGCGAACACGGGCCATGCAAAGGCGACGGCTGTGCAGAGCACTCGCAGCAGGCGCACGTCGTGTACATCGGGCACCGTGAAGATGTGCTCTTGCTCTCTTATTTGCAGCTGACACAGTAGTATAATCCCCAACATGCATCCTTTGAAGAGGAAAGCATGCCCGGAGTCAATGCACTCGTTGTCCGCGTACATGCGCAGACACGGAGGCGGTGGAGACGCTCTTCCAAGCTCGGCCCACCACATACATCCGTAGGCGTACAGCAGTGTACTTCCACAATCGTGCAGAACCTGGTGCACACACAACACTAGTGGAAGCTTACTGTGCAAGAGATAGGCTGCATTGACGCCCATATTGAATTCGAGCATGCGGTATGAGATTCCTGTGGCGCTTGCATGGAAAATACTACTTCCAGAGTGCACCATGGCAGACACATTCAGTGTCAACAGACACACCAGACTGAATATTTGTGATGCATACATTGCAGACAAGCCCAATTTCGACTGGAGATATTTGTTTCCCCGAATACCTGCAGGCGCCAGAACACAACACCACAAAAAGCACAATACAGGCCATGCAGCGACATTCAGACTATGGGGTCCTTCCGCGTGAGTGTCGAATAACCGCAAAGCACTCGCTCCCTCAAAGAGCGTGATAAGGACTTCAGCCGCACGAAAACGCTGTTGGTCTATCTTGTACAGAGACCCGAACACTGTTGCAGCCACGGCTGCAATTACAATGTCTGAGTAGAGGAATATCAATACCTCGTACATACGGTTGTCGAACACCGCTCTATCACATATAAAGTACATATGGCTCAAGGTGAAACCGACACAAACAAACATAGCGGACAGCACATCCAAGGATGCCACGTCAAAGACTCTGATCATAGTGTCTATCGAAGATTCCTGTGCAGAGAAGCCCGAATAACAGAAGGTCATAGACGACAAGAATATGTATGCCAATAGCAGCATTTTCAGGCAGTCCAAAAGCGACACGACGTAGCAATCTATTCTCGTGTCTACATGCACCACTGTGTCATTGGACGATGTCGAGAGGGCATCGAAGGAGTCCACACCTGCTGTCTCCATTTCGAGATGAGAACATGCTCTTTTTATACAGCATGTAATGTTATCTGCAAATTGTCATATCTGTGTATATAAACACGGCATACAACACAACAATGAGACTGCTTGCTGTTCTTCTCCAATTACAATGTTCTTATGCGTTTGTCAATACTCCATGGAAAGGAACTGTTTACCCTGTTCCAAAAGTGGAAGATACATTCTTCGAAGTTTTTCGAACAGAAAATATCGATCCAAGTTCAGATGAATACCTACAGTATGACCATTTCTTCCCGTGCAACAATTGTTTGCACACAGCAGAAAAAGCCACTCATACAGAGTGGATCATTTCACATTGTAGTTATCTTTATTACCTGACGCGCACAGAGGCAGACAAAAATATTAAAAATTTGCAAACTTTTCCAGGACATGTACCCGATGATAATACTTGTTCTGAAAAAACCTGTTCATGGGAGAGAACGTTTTCGGCAGAAGCCGTGCAACCAACAAGACCACAGTGCACCACCGATCAGTGTTCATTAGTTTCCAGCCACCGCACAAGTGCATGCACACTGCAACCTCTGCAATATTCAGTGGCGCCTGTGTTTGACTACAGACACATGCAATGGTCCGGCACTGAACTAGTCAATGTTCCTTGGAAAGTGGGATTGGATCCCGACGAAACTACAACGAGACACGAAACCACAATGTCGATAACCTTGAACATGAGGAGGCAATCAATCATTGTTTTTGGGAAGAAGAGAATCAACAAATACACATACACCATAAAGTCCATTTCATATCATCAATGTGGCACAGGCGCATCCTCGAGTCAACTGCAAAACATCATGGCGTTGATCGCTCCTGTCTGTCTGAACGATAACATATGCACGTCATATTATGATTGGCGGGTGAGGGTCTTGGGTACGATGCCTGCTCACAACAATGCTGCGGATCGCGATGCAATGCTGTCCCGCCAATATGTCAATTTCCAAATTCCATCGCAAACCGAGTTGTATGTGTATTCATCCATGGACGACTGCATAGGCAGGACCAGTGATCTGGGAACACCGATCAGGGCACACAGATATCAGCTTCACGCTGCCGACTTGCATACTTACGCGTGGAGGGTCAAGTTGTCCTCTGCCACAGACAATTGCGGCACTGGGTGTCTTGATGTCGACAAAAAGAGAACTGCTCTGCTCGAAAGCTCCGCAATGGGATTTCCTTTTTTGTGCTCGCATGGAGGGCCCTTGCAGGAAATCAGACAAGACCGGCAGTTCTGCAACAAGGTCATACCTCAGTGGAAAAACTGCGCAAAAAACCATTATGTGCTAGATTATGTGTGCGTAAGGTGTGACAAGGCCACTCCCTCACGCACACACGGGGCAACCCCACAACTGGTTTGTGCAAAGTGCGCAACAGGGTCGTACTTCAACAGGCTCTTTGACTCCTGCGTCTTGATTCCCCGTGGATTCTACATGAACGATGTGCTGGTGTGGGGCTTCAATGGCATCAACAGTAATCTGTGGAGTCCACTCACCCGGCAATGGGAGCCATCTGGTGTTGCCGGGACGCATTACATGGAGTACTACCTCGAAGATAAAGACAATTCTATTCTGCTGCTCGTGCCAGAAGACGCCTACAGCGACATAAATGACAAGTTAGTTTCGTGCGATAGTTCCGCCATGGAGATTAACTACAGGTACAGAGATAACTGCGGGCCAGGTGTTGGGGACCCATGGCTTAATGATCAGGGAACACCCGTAAAAATGTCCTACGCACCTCGCAACGTGCTGCTTGAGGTGATGCGAGGAGGACAGGAACTTGACTGCATTCCGTGCGGAGGTGAAGGGGTTGGTGAAGGCATGTTCAACTCCTTGTGTCGTGCAAACCAGGCCGGGGGGCAGTGTGAAGACTGCACGGCCACATGTGAACTCGCGAATAATTATTTATGGCACACAAAAATTGATACGGGGTGCAGAGACGACCAAGCTGTAACCAACACAGTCTGCCAAAAATGCGATGTCATGTCAACCAGCGAAAATATATTCCGAATCGTCCTTGGATGTGGGTTTACCATTTTGCCTCGTTGGGACATGGTGACTGGGGTTCCCGATACAGCAACTTGCATATATCCGCCTCCGTCAAACCCAAGCAAGCAGTGCCAGGACATCAACAACAAGCCTTTCTCGCGCAGCAATAACTACAAAGGGCGAACATCGTCCGGTCCAATGTACCTGCCGTACTGCCCGTCGGGCTACTTTGTGAAGGAATCCTGTGTAATCACGGCACATACTCCCTGGCGGGGCGAGTGCTGTAGTGCTTGCCAGCACTGCGCCGCAAACCAGCAAAAAGTGGACAACTGGCAACCTTGCTCTGGAGCCACGCAGACAGACACCGAGATAGGAATGTGCACTGACAGCTGTTCGACGGGGTTTTATCAGAAGGACGGGATGTGCAAACTATGCCGTGCTGCGTGCTTCTGATGTGTGGGCCCTTTCTTCATATAAGCGTACGTGCGTGTCTCTGCAAATGGAGTCGCCTCTGAGCGAATTCACGGGGCCTTTACTGGAAACGAATTTGAATCTTCGCCTGCTCTCGTGGTGCAGGTCATTTGACGCCGGCACACAGCCGGATCCAAAGACACAGCTGAATGCCATGCACGTTGTGGGCTTGAAGCTCAGCAGCGACATGCACTGCATGTCGCTGCCGGGTTACGACGAGTATAATTTGACGGACAGATTGGGACTAGAGACTCCTCTTCCGTTCGAGCAGGCCCTCGTTAGCGAGCTCTCTTGGCAACAGCTCGTTGACCTCATGAGCACGATGCAACTGGAGTTCAAGAAAATCATGATCTGGGACGACATGATGGGGTACCACACCCGATTCTGCTTTATCTTTCTCATCAAATGCCTGCTGAAGCGCGTGGGCTTCTGGACTCGACATTCATGGCGCCGTGCATCGGGAGAGCACGATCACGATGTGCTGGACGGCACTTTGAATGTGGACGACAAGGGCTGGCACGTGGTCAGTGTTCCGTCTATAGTGCACCTGATGGACGTTTTGCATGTCTTTACATCACTTTGCAACTCGCTGATCTCCGCAACAGTGGTGCACAACGACGATGCACACAACCTCGTCAAATTGCACCCACACCACCACGAAGCCTCCCTCGACGACTTCTATCTCAACTCGATTGTCAGCGACACGCCGGTCGGAAGTGTGGTGCAGTACTCACACCGCTTCCAGTTTTTGTTCCACAGTGTCACACAGGTCGTGTATTTTCACTGGCCCTCCTACCGCCGCAGCCTGCAACTGCCGCTCGAGGAGATCCGCAAGCGAGATGCCTCTCCGCAGAGCCTGCTGCCTATTCTACTGCAAATAGATCCCTCAATCACTGTTTTGCACGAGCACACCGGGGCCCTGCTGTCGTCTCCCGAGAACACATGGGCCTGGATAAACGTAGCAGGCTTCTATGGACTCCGTGGACCGCAAGACCAGCTATTTGTAGCTCGTGATCTGCGGGCACTGCTACTGCACCACGAAGCTCTTACTTTGTCAACACGGCACTAGACCTTATATGCGAAGATAAGAACTTCTAAAATGCAAATTAGCGAAATGATTGGGATATTCGTCTTGACCGAGATCTTTGTATGTGTTGTAGAGATTTTTAGTGTCGTTTTATGCGCTCTCTTCTCATTCTCGCTCTTCAGGGCATGCTGTCTACGGCGCTCGAGGTGACTCTATACAATAACAGTTCTCAGTGGTGAACTGAAAGTGCAATTTTCAAATAAATTTATTGGAACAATAAAACCAACACCTTCCTAGACACCCGTTTCTTATTCATTGAACTTCCTCTTCAGAACATTCGGCGTCACCGATGACAGAGAAACCAGAGTCGCTCTTTGCGCCGCCTCAATGCACGCAGCTCCAAGCACCATCAGTTTATCCATTCCTCTGGTGATGACCTGCGTCCCTTTCTCCATCTTGTACAAGCTCGCGTTTTCACTACGCATTACAAGACCTGTCTGCGTGTCGACTCCTCGCTCCAACAAGTCTGGTCCCGACACCAAGCAACTGGTCCTCGAGAAATTTCGTCTGAAGCGAGCAAGTCCTGTCTTCGTGTCATCTGTCACAGGCAGCTTACAAGACCCGGTTGAGCTGTCATACTGAAGGTATTCTTCGATACACTCTTGGTCTTTCAGCGAGCGCTCTTCCGGTGTCAGTTTATTCGTGTGTGGTTCGGGTGCAGGCACATACACAGACGCTGAGCTGTCTAACTCTATATCCGCAATGATCCTACCTCCAAGAACTTCGTGTACTAGCACATGGACCACATCTCTGCAATGAACACATAACATCTTTGCGTTTTTATGCACGGAGGATATTCCGTACACCTCACGCACACAAACTGGGCATAAACTCGCAGCAGCAGTGTGCATGCACGCATTCTTGCCGTCCTTGAACAAGAGCCACGACTCCTTTCTCTGCTTTACCACCCGGCACTCGAAGCATGAGTCCAGCTCTGCGCTTGAAATGATCCACTTACCATGTTGCGGACAAATGACGTGCAGACGCTTGGCCTCTTTCACCAGCCATTGCAGAGTACGTGTTAGTTTGTCCAGAGCGGCAATTGACTCCGGCTCCGAGCAGTGATTCTCGCTGCTCACGTCTGAGGGCGGATCGTATTTGTCCATGGCAAGCACACGAATCCCACGGCAAGGTCTCATCAGCTCAGTCATCTGCGACATCAATTTGCACTTCATGCAGTGACATTCCACATGAACAGGGCATCGGCATTGAATACCAGAACATCCTTTTCCCACAAGGCCCCGGAGCTCGCCGTTGCTCGGACACCCTGTTGGCTTCTTACTTCGCCTTTTTTCACACGAACGACAGCGCTCTCTGGCGTGGCAACAGCGTTCACACCTGTCGCGACATGGCTCTGGCTTGTTTACACACATTGGACACCTACCTACGAAAAAAGGATGCCCCTCGCCCAACTCCGATCGCGCACAAGGACGGCCGAAAGGGCACTCCGGACATAAACAGACCACATGAGCAACAGCTGTACTAGCTTCGTGCATGTTCACACGCCCTGCCAGGGTGGGCATTTTAGCAATAATAGACGGCGCCGCAATCCAGAAGCGCTGCATTTCCACGTGCAGACCAACTTTATACTTGGAGTGGTACATGTAAGATGTGCCTGCATTCTGGTTCAAGCCTTCACACAACCCGACTGAGCTGATCAAGAGCAGTAGGTCGAATTCTGGTGTTGGCCACGCCACCTTGCTCATGCTCCACTCTTCAAAATCTGTCTGCAAAAGTGCTTGGCCCTTCCGACAAACAGTGGGCAAATAGTCCTGGCAACAGCCTTTCCTACAAAAACAATCATTTTCGCCACAGTACTTACAACGGTAGCACTTGATGCACTTGCACTTGGAGGCCTCGTTGTAGATCCTCTCTGCCATGTGCATCAGCTTTAAATCCCGCCCATTGGCAACACTCACATGCTGCATAGACTTCTTGGCATCGTGTAGAAATTCTTTCAATTTCATTTCTGGTTCGATCGCAACCACGTGTCCAAAAAAGTTTTTCCTCCAAGACACCCATTCGAGGTGAGAACGTGCCAGAAACTCAGTCACAAATGACATAGCAACCGTCTCGTACACCAATTGCTGCAAAAGATCTATAGACGATATGGCAAGGAAAAGGTCATTCGAATCCAGACAATATCGGTCTGCTCCCTCTGCATACCGCATCCACAGGGCTATTACATCCTTGGTATACAAACTCTCCAAGTCCATAAGAGAATTGACATCACACGCTGTTTCGCTGTGGCATCGCGGCATCGCCTCTTCAGAACCGTGTGCAAAACCACGCAACAGATAAACTGATTCAAAAAAAAGAGTGATTGAAAGTGCTGATTTTGTAACTTTTGTATCAGTATATATAGACTTTTTTTTTTTGGTACAATCTGAGATCCACAATTTATGTCGATTTTTCCGGATTTCAGAATTTCCGGAAAAACCCTACAAAAAAACACTAACATTGCTTGTTATGTATAATTTGCATCGAGACAAGATGATGGTGTCATGCCACAGGAAAGCAGATGCGCCTTTGGTAAATTACCAGGACTATGGCCAATTTACGAACATGTGTCAGATAGCACAAGATCAATATAGCGAGCTCATTGCTAATGTATTACACAGCAGACGCCAAATTGTACCAGGAAACCAGTGGCCCGTGTTCTCACAACGCGAACTCATGATGATTGGACTTGGCGAATTCTGTGACCTCAGAGAAGGAGGCATGCGCATCCTCCTGCGTCTCACGAAAGGGAGGGGCCTTCGTTTTTGCCACACGTTGAACGACAATATTATCAACGCGGTTACCACGGCATGCCGCACGTATGTGAACACTATCAATACTCTGCGCATGCTTACCACAGACGTCACCTTCGTCGTCAACATGCAAGCCATGATGGGTTGCATGCTTGACGCATTCATGCTTTCGTGTGGAAACTGCGACACACACACCGGCAAAATCGGACATGAGCTCTTCAAGCGCAATTTCGTCTTGTGGGGTTCTGCATATAACCCATTCTTGACTTACTGTCCGCGGACACGTCTTCCTGAATATATGGTGGCATTTGCAATGGTAACTCACGAAAAATTGCAGTCGAAGACGAATCACATTTTGAAAGACGATGTTCTGCAATTAATTTTCTCGTACCTACACGGACCAGTTCACTTTATATAATTTGGCACCAAAATTCTGTACCAATAAATACAATGCCTATAAATACACCACCCAGACACAAAGAAACCAAGTGAAATCTCTATAACCAAAATTCTGTACCAATAAATACAATCCCTATAAATAGACCACCCAGACACACAGAAACCAAGTGAAATCTCTATAAAGATGCACGAGCAAGACATAACAGATATGCAAGTAGACAACACGGAGATTTCCCTGGACTTGGAATCCTTCCCACAAATATTTGACAACGCACTCATGGTGGAATTTTACAAGAAGAGATTTCCCTGTGCTCTGCCTCCAGACGTGCAAATGGTTTGCGCCCTCTGCATGAATGACAAGGTCACCACCTCCTTCAGCACTATGGAAGAGATAATCTGCCAGGGTGAGGCTTGTCAACAAGTTCGCGGTGGAGGCGCTCGCACGTGCTTGTGTGAGCAGTGTGCTGACGAGAACAACCTGAGGATGGAAGTAGCCATGAAACGCAAGAGCGGCATTTTCCCCAAGAGGAGCTATTTTTGCCAGTGTCCCAATGAGAGTTTGGTTTATGTGAGGAAGAGTATTGTGATGAAGGGATACGCAGAGGACGCAGACTCTGTTTATCCGCTCTACAACGAAACTCAGATGGCCTATCGGATCGATGGCAGCATTTTATTTACGGAAAAGCCAAGCATTGAGCAGCTCCACAAGGACCCAGAACTCTTCAAGCAGCATGTGCTATCATCATTCCTCGTGCAGAATGGCGAGAAAGTCGTGAAGACTACTTTCAACACCAAGCCCGAGGCCAGCTACCCTTTGTACGGAAAGGACAAACCAATGAGTGTCACCTTCATGTTGGACAAGAGGAAGCAAGCACTTCGTCTTGTCGTGGGAATGCCTGCCACGAACGTCATGGTCAGCAAGAACAACACCACACGTGGAGGTTCTGGCAGCAGCAGCGCTGGGGTCACCATTGACACCAGTGACAACAACGACAGTGGCATTTTGAGCTTTTTGATTGACTTGCCCCCAAATGAAGATGTGCAACTCCTTGCAGAGGGGGTCCTCGACAAGAGTGATTCGCATCTTATCTTCAAAATGTTGAAGGAGGGGCAGCATTCGGCCTTGCCATCATTCTGTCCGATTCCCGAGCTGAACATCATGACTGCCATTGACGTCATGCCAGCAACAAACTGCCCGTCGGGTGCGGCAGAGCCAAAGATTCTCACCAGACTGGAGGCCTCGAGACTCGAGGTCAAATTGGCGGAAGAGGCATTTTTCATAGGCCTTTGCACAGAAAGTGGATACAAGTACACCGAGAACAAGGACACGCAAAAGTACAGTGTTATCGTCAACACGGGCACAGAGTTATGTTTCGAGAACATAGAATTCAGCTCACGCATCCTGGGCTTCGGCTGTCAGGCAAGGTGCTGGGACTGGCACATTGTTTTCTTGCGAGCTGGCAACACTGCTTCACAAACTACTTTCATAACATTGTACGTGCTGGTCTCCCACGCACCCACCGCCGGGGTCTGGGTGATCAAGCAGACAGAGTACATCGTCGATGACTTGGACGACTGCAAGAGCTACTCGATGATGTTTGGGCGGGACTTGGGCCCTTATCAAATGGTGTCTCACGACGGATACACTCTCTCGAAGTACATATGGCCCATGGAGAAAATGCCTGTGTTCGGAGGACACTCCGAGTACTCGAATGCTCTTCTCAGATGCATCACCACAGTACCCGAGTCCTACGGCCCTTTCATGTCTGAACTCTTCCGTCAAAATCTTTTGACTGTCTCGCAGGTGAAAGCATCCTTTGAAGTCCACAACAAGAATGAGATCGAAAAGGACAGGAAGGGTAATTACGTCATGCTCGCCAAAGCAAAAGTTGTAAAGAACTCTTCTCCTGCAACTTACATAGTTCCGTGTAAAAGGAATCCATTGATTGTGGGGGCTTCTGCCTATGCAGCTGTCGAAGTACCTGTTTTCAAAAGGGCTTTCAAAGGATTGGGTTTGCTGACATTCTCGGCCACAGAGCATTCTGACAAGGACGATGAAGAAGGACAGATTATACCTCAAATTCACTTTTCAGAGAAAGAGAATATGGTCACAATTCTGGCTCACAGTGGTCACTTGATTTATATCAAACTTTCCCGTGAAGTCGACACTTCATTCGAACTTGGTCCCGAGGGCCCTTCTTGCAATATTGCTTGCAAACTGATATACACAGATGCCTCATTGAATTTCGAAGAATCTGAATCTCAAGATTTTACATGGGGTAACGAGATGTGGACATTCGATTTCGGTGTCCTCGAAATGCATGCAAAAGAAGAGGACAATTATTATATCTTTAAAAGAACTTCCGACAACGCTAAAATTTTCGAAGTTTGTCTCAAAGTAATAGTCTAGGTAAATTGAGATTCGACAAAAAAAATATGAAAGTATGTAACTCTTTATGACGAACAATATACGGTACTAATATACGGTACCAATATACTGTACCAATTTATACCACAAATATACTGTACCAATAAACAAAATTGGTCTATATAACGACAGAGAAGAGTATGGAAATAATTATTTGAATTACAAATTTTCATCACAATGTTTTCTACGCCTGTTAAAAATAACATTCCTAGCGCAGATGCCGCCAACCAAGCTGATGCTGAAGGTTTCTTCGATGGAGTTCCAGGAGCTCCTAAGACCCAGCGTTCCACGCATGTGAACGGAGTCCCCCAAGATTCACGCGCATGCCGTGCCCTTAAATTCTAGTTTTTTGAATAAATTTTATTTCAAGACAAATTTGAATTGTTGACTGGTCTGAATTTAATTTTATGACACTTGAGATCAATTGAATTTTTGTTCTTTTGCTTTTTTAGATTGATTTTGATTTTGGAAGGTCTTGAATTGGTTTGAACCTTCGAATGAGAGTTTTTTTCATAATCCGGTAGAAGGACGCTGCGAACAGGCAAAGTGCAATCGTTGATGGAGATGATTCCTGAAGGATTGGGTTGACCGTCAGAAAACCAAGGAGGGACTCCATTTAGAAAGCATGTATCGTCACCAGGAGCTTTGTGAACATGCATATTGGCTGGCCAATATTTGGGTCCTTGTTCCACACACCATCTTAATCGCCTGAAAATCTCTGATGAGTGTTGGTGTATTGAGTTAGGTGTTTCGGCTTTGTTGTGGTAAAAAGTGGATTGCATTAATTATTAAGTAATTGTTCTTAAATGTTTAAAGAGAATTGCAGGTAGTTAACGGAAGAATAAATGAATTTTGATTGGAAGTGTATAATGAGAAAGATCAAAAATAAAAAAATTTATTGTCAAAATACTGGTTCAAAAATTTCTAATTTTCACAATGTATAGTGACACAAAAATTAGTACCATTAAATTTTATTAGTACTAAAATTAGTACCACTAATTTTATTGGTACAAATTTTAGTACCACAAAAAAATAATGGTACTAATTTTAGTACCACGAAATTTAGTGGTACTAATTTTAGTACCACGAAATTTAGTGGTACTAATTTTTGTACCAAGAAAATTAGTGGTACTAAAATTAGTACCACGAAATTTAGTGGTACTAAAATTAGTACCACGAAAATTAGTGGTACTAATTTTAGTACCACGAAAAATCCCATATTACTGGTACTAAAGTTCCGCTTTGGAAATCCTCAATAATATGGGTAGGGGGGTT
>Ga0105050_10005021_pt1 | contig 17243 bp, 15 predicted proteins | sample FRY01_FD_78088 | JGI IMG/M metagenome (GOLD analysis project Ga0105050, IMG submission 78088) | Freshwater microbial communities from Lake Fryxell liftoff mats and glacier meltwater in Antarctica - FRY-01 | ecosystem: Environmental > Aquatic > Freshwater > Ice > Glacier meltwater ... | reverse complement strand
CAGCGACAACTTCGTCACATATCTGAGGCGGCAAAAGAATTTCGTGACCGAATGATGGCCTGATCAAAGGGTTGATGGCGATCCCGGGACGACTCGAACGCCCAACATCCTGATTAGAAGTCAGGTGCTCTATCCAGTTGAGCTACGGGACCACGGTGGCAGGCATACAAAACCAAAGCCGGTTTTGCCAGCCTTGACTGTCTCCAGCCTTTAATGCGTCCAGACGCCCCGGCGATTGGTCGCAAAATTCTCGCCATAGCCGCCCGCGCGCAGATTGGGCTTGCGCGGTTTCGGCTCGGTCACCACAGCATCGATGCCATGCTTCGCGGCATAATCCAGCGCGGCTTGCTTGCTGTCAAAGGTCATGCGCACCTGCGCCTGCGTATCATCCGAACTGGTCCAACCCATCAGCGGGTCCACTGCACGCGGCGTCGCCTGCACATAGTCCAGCACCCAATCCTGCGTCTTGGCCATCCCCGACTGCATCGCGGTCCGGGCAGGTCTGTAGATGCGTGCGCGCATGATCGGCTCCTTGTGACGTGACGCTTTATCTGGCAAACCGCCGCGCCTTGCAAGTCTCGCACAAGCCAGCCCTTGCACGAGAACAAAAACAGATCAAATACTAGGCAAAGCCAAAGGAATCGCGCGATGAGCCCCACCGATACCGGCATGATCCTGTCCAACCCAGCGCCCCGCATCCGTGACAAAATGGACGGCGGGCGGCGTTTCGTGATGAAAACCGATTTCGAGGCTGCAGGCGACCAGCCCACCGCGATTGCCGAGATTGCGCAGGCGATCCGTGATGGCGACCGCGATCAGGTCCTGCTTGGCGCCACCGGCACCGGCAAAACCTTTACCATGGCCAAGGTGATCGAGGAAACGCAGCGCCCCGCGATCATCCTCGCACCCAACAAGACGCTGGCCGCGCAATTATACGGCGAATTCAAGGGCTTCTTTCCCGACAACGCCGTCGAATATTTCGTCAGCTACTACGACTATTACCAGCCCGAAGCCTATGTCGCCCGCTCCGATACCTATATCGAGAAGGAATCCCAGATCAACGAACAGATCGACCGGATGCGCCACTCCGCCACCCGCGCGCTTCTGGAACGTGACGACGTGATCATCGTGGCCTCCGTCTCCTGCATTTACGGCATCGGCTCGGCCGAAACCTATTCCGCGATGACGCAGGATCTGGTCAAAGGCAAATCCTATGACCAGCGCAAGGTGATCGCCGATCTGATCGCACAGGCCTATAAGCGCAATGACATGGGCTTCACCCGTGGCTCGTTCCGGGTGCGCGGCGATTCACTCGAAATCTTTCCCGCCCACCTCGCAGACCGGGCATGGCGGCTCTCGTTCTTTGGCGAGGAGCTTGAATCCATCACCGAATTCGACCCGCTCACCGGCGAGCGGACCGATCAGTTCGACAAGATCCGCATTTATGCCAATTCCCACTACGTCACCCCCGGCCCGACGATGAAACAGGCAATTCAGGGGATCAAAAAGGAATTGCGGATGCGGCTCGACCAATTGGTCGCCGATGGCAAATTGCTCGAGGCGCAGCGGCTGGAACAGCGCACCTCCTTTGACCTTGAAATGCTCGAAGCAACCGGCGTCTGCAACGGCATCGAAAACTATTCCCGCTACCTCACCGGCCGCGCGCCCGGCGAGCCGCCGCCCACGCTCTTTGAATTCATCCCCGACAATGCGATTGTGTTCGCCGACGAATCCCACGTCTCCGTGCCGCAAATCGGCGGCATGTACAAAGGCGACTACCGGCGCAAATTCACCCTCGCCGAACATGGCTTCCGGCTGCCTTCCTGCATGGATAACCGACCGCTGAAATTCGAGGAATGGGACGCAATGCGCCCGCAAACCGTGTTCGTCTCCGCCACCCCCGCCGCATGGGAAATGGAACAGACGGGGGGCGTCTTTACCGAGCAGGTCATCCGCCCCACCGGCCTCGTCGATCCGCAGATCGAAATCCGCCCCGTCGCGATGCAGGTCGATGATCTGCTGGATGAAGTGCGTAAAGTCGCCCTCGCCGGCTACCGCACGCTGGTCACGACGCTGACCAAACGCATGGCCGAGGATTTGACCGAATACATGCACGAACAGGGCATCCGCGTGCGCTACATGCACTCCGACATCGATACGATCGAGCGGATCGAAATCCTGCGCGACCTGCGGCTTGGCGCCTTCGACGTGCTGATCGGGATCAACCTGCTGCGCGAGGGGCTCGACATCCCCGAATGCGGGCTGGTTGCGATTCTGGACGCCGACAAAGAGGGCTTCCTGCGCTCCGAAACCTCACTCGTCCAGACCATCGGGCGCGCCGCGCGCAACGTCGATGGCCGCGTCATCATGTATGCCGACCGGATCACCGGCAGCATGGAGCGGGCGATGCGCGAAACCGACCGGCGCCGCGCCAAGCAGGTGGCCTATAACATCGAACACAACATCACGCCGACGACGGTGAAAAAGAACGTCGAGGATATTCTGGCGGGCCTCTACAAAGGCGACGTGGACATGAACCGCGTCACCGCCAAGATCGACAAACCGCTGTTCGGCGCCAACCTGAAAACCGTGCTCGAAGGGCTGCGGCTCGACATGCGCAAAGCCGCCGAAAACCTCGAATTCGAAGAAGCCGCCCGCCTGCGCGACGAAGTCCGCCGTCTGGAAACCGTCGAACTCACCATCGCCGACGACCCCCTCGCGCGGCAGCAAGCGGTGGAGAAAGCCGTGGAAGACGCCAACACCGCAGGCGGCAGGTCCACCGGCGGACGTGGCGGGATGCGAGGCGGAAAGTCGCGGTACGGGGGCAAGCGGTGATGCAGCCCAAATCTGCAGGTTCTCTTTTGGGTTGAAGAGGATACAAGGCTTCTGATTGGCAAAGAGGAGCCTTGTATGCGACTGATCCGCGGCCTGTTTCGTTGGAGCATTCGTTCTGCCGTCCTACTGACTTTCCTCGTCATGCTTATTCTGAATATCGGGACATTCACCGTTGCTGCAATGGCCACGGCGGTCTCCACATTGCTTGGAACTTTCGGCATCGAAAGCGTTGTCGATATCAGTGAGACTCGGCGGCAACGTTCTGAAAACGCCCAACTGCGTAGCGATCTTGACCAAAGTGAACGGCGAGCGGCAGCAGCCTCGCTCGAAACTGACGACCTCCGCCAGCGCAATCAGGCATTAAGCGCTGACCTTGACCGCAGCGAAAGGCGCGCGGCAACTGCGCTCGTCGATGCTGATCTGATGAGAGCCGAGCGGCGTACCGCTCAGGAAATGACAGAAACATTGCGTGGCCAAACCGGTGCCATCACGCGACGGATTCGCAACCGCACTGCGGAAGCCGCGACCGCAAACGTCACCGCGACGTTCGGTGAGGCAATCCCTTTCTACGGTATTGCCATCGTTATTGCGGCCACCGGCTACGAACTATGGGCTGCTTGCGAAACCATGACTGACATGCGCGACCTCAATCTAGCCTTGGGGCTAACCGAAGAGGACGACAGCGATGTGACCCGTGTTTGCGGCCTTCAGGTACCCACTCGCGCTGAAATCTGGCAGGCCATACGCAACTCGCCGAGCGCGGTCTGGTCCTCCGCAACGGGCGCGCTGCAACGATCTGGTGATGCTATATCTTCCTGGGACATGCCCGAAATCCCGACGCCCGATTTTGGCGGTTGGTGGGAATGGGCGCTCAGTTGGTGGTTGGACGCGGAGGAACCAGCCGAATAGGCTGCCTTGCCCCCTCAAGCCCGCTCAAGCCCCCGTCACCCGCCGGATCGCATCGCTCAGATAATCCGCCAGCAACAGCGAGCTTCCTGTTCCCCACACCACCCAACCCGGCAGGCCCCATCGGGCCTGCCGCCGCGCGAACCGTGATGCATCCTGGCCGGGGGCCCGCCCACGGCCAGCGCCCGCCCTCCGGGCGGCGGGCGCTTCGCTTCCGTCGGGAGGGCACCGGCCTCCGGCATCGGCTCAGACGAACGATCCCCGACCGACCGCCATGAGCGGGGCCGACGCTCCCCCGGAGCGTCCGCTAATCCCGCTCAACCGGGCAATTAAATCCCCGTCACCCGCCAGATCGCATCGCCCACGTCATCCGCCACCAGCAGCGACCCGTCTGGTCCGATGCCCAACCCAGCGCGCCGCTAAACCCCCGTCACCCGCCAGATCGCATCGCCCACGTCATCCGCCACCAGCAGCGACCCGTCTGGTCCGATGCTCACCCCGACCGGGCGGCCATAGGACACCTTTTCATCCGGCGCGAGAAACCCGGTCAGGATATCGCGCGGCGGACCCGACGGCTTGCCATCCGCAAAGGGCACATGCACCACGCGGTAGCCGGACAATGTGCTGCGGTTCCACGACCCGTGCTGGCCAATCGCCATCCCCGCACCAAAACCCGGCAGCGTGCCTTCCGGCATCCAGCACAGACCCAGCGACGCGGTATGCCCGCCCAGCGCATAATCAGGACGGATCGCCGAGGCCACCTTGGCGGCATCCTGCTTCACCCGGTCATCCACCGTCTGACCCCAATAGCAATAGGGCCAGCCATAAAACCCGCCGTCCACAACCGAGGTCAGGTAATCCGGCGGCGTCTCATCTCCCAGCGCGTCCCGCTCGTTGACCACGGTCCAGAGCACGCCGGTCGACGGCTCCCACGCCATCCCAACCGGATTGCGCAGGCCTGAGGCAAAGATGCGCTGCGCCCCCGTCTCCAGATCGATCTCATGGATCGCGGCGCGGCCTTCTTCCTTGGCCATCCCCTCATCGGCGATGTTGCTCAGCGATCCGACCCCGGCATAGATGCGGCGACCATCGGGCGAGGGCAGCAGGCTGCGGGTCCAGTGACCACCGGGGACAAAGCTGGCAACCTTGCGGCCCGGCGCTGTGATCCGGTCCTCACCCCCGGCATAGGGATAGGCCACCATGCCATCAGTATTGCCGACGTAAAACGTGCCGTCGAGCAGCGCCATGCCAAAGGGCTGGTTCAACCCGTCAAGGAAAGTATGGCGCACCTCGGCCACGCCATCACCATCAGCATCGCGCAGCAGAGTGATGCGGTTCGGGCTCTTGCCCACCGCAGCGGCGCGCTTCATCGTCGCATGAATCGCAAAATCGAACGCGGATTTGATACCACCCGGCTCTGACAGCGCCTCGGCGGTCAGCACATCGCCATTGGGCAGCACATGGATCCAGCGCGGATGCTTCAGCCCCAGCGCAAAACCGTTGACCTTGAGCCCCGGCGCCGCCGTCGGCAGATGCCCGGCAGTCCAACCCTTGGCCGTCGGCATCTTCAGCGTCGGTATCCCCTGCGGTTTTGCCTGCGGAATTGCGGGAGCCATGCCCACGGCAGGCACAGACTCGTCCGCCCCCCGCCGGCGCATGAGGATCATCGCCCCGCCGACCATCGCCACGATACGGGCAAAGAATGCTGTCATGATGCGTCTCCTTCTGCTGCCTCCGGTTCCTACAACAATCGGGCAGCAGATGAAACCGGGGGCGGTCCATGCATTGGCATCCTTGCGCCGCAGGGCTAGGCTTCTGTTCTGGCGGGGTTTCCGCACGAATCCGCACAGGAACAGGGCATGGCACAGCACAGTCAGTTGAACACCGACCATCTGGTCACCTCCGAAGCAGACCTGCGGGCGATGTTCCCCGAGATCAGCGCAGGGGCGCGGCAGAAATGCGTGAAACAACTGGACAAACACGCGCGCGACTATCTGGCGCGGTCGCCATTTCTTTGTCTCGGGACGCAATCAGCCAACGGCACCGCAGATGTCAGCCCGCGCGGCGATCCGCGCGGCTTTGTCAAGGTGCTGGATGACACAACCTTGCTGATCCCCGACCGGCCCGGCAATAACCGGCTGGATTCGCTCAGCAATATCATGGCCAACCCCGCCGTCGGTCTGCTTTTCATCATTCCGGGCTTTGACGACACGCTGCGGATCAACGGCACCGCCCGGCTCTCGCGTGACCCCACGTTGCTGGCGTTGCTGGCGGTCAATGACCGGACCCCGACCCTCGCCATCGTGGTGACAGTGAACGAGGTGTTCATGCATTGCGCCAAGGCGTTCCGGCGCTCCAGACTCTGGGATCCGAGCGAACATCAGGACCGGCGCGACATGCCCTCGCTGGTCAATATCATCCTCGACCAGACCACAGGCGCGCCGTCAGACCCGGAGGCCATGCAAAAGATCGACGCTGATCTTGAGGTGGAATACCAAAAGACCATGTATTAATCCGCGAGCATCTGACTTCCTCCTCATCGGGGTCCGCCAGATCCGGCCCAAAACCCCCGCGCGAAAGTCCCGCTCCGTGCTCAAAGACTTCTTCAGTTATTACGCCCCGCACCGCCGGCTCTTCCTGATCGATTTCAGCGCTGCGGTCATTTCCGGCCTGCTCTCGCTCGGATTTCCGCTGGCGGTATCGGCCTTTGTCGACCGGCTTTTGCCGCAGGGCGACTGGCGGCTGATCCTGATCGCCGCCGCAGGGCTTCTGGCGATCTACATCGTCAACGCCGGGCTCATGGTCGTGGTCACCTATTGGGGGCATGTGCTTGGCATTGCGATTGAAACCGAGTTGCGGCGCCGCGCCTTTGACCATCTGCAAAAACTCTCCTTCCGGTTCTTTGACAACCAGAAAACCGGGCACCTGATCGGGCGGCTGACCAAGGATCTGGAGGAAATCGGCGAAGTGGCCCACCACGGCCCCGAGGACCTCTTTGTCGCCGTCATGACCTTCATCGGCGCGCTGGTGCTGATGTTCATGGTGCATCCGACGCTGGCGCTGATCGCCGCGTCGATCGCGCCGCTCGTGATGTTCCTTGTGGTGCGCTACGGCGGGCGGATGACGCGCAACTGGCAGGAACAGTTCGGGCGGATCGGTGCCTTCAACGCAAGGATCGAGGAAAACGTCGGCGGTGCCCGCGTCGTGCGCGCCTTTGGCAACGAAGATCACGAACGCGCACTCTTTGCGCAAGACAATGACAAATACCGGCTGATCAAACATCAGGCCTACCGCATCATGGCCGCGACGCTGGCGATCAACTTTCTCGGCATGCGGATCGTGCAGATTGCGATCATGGTCGCGGGGACGTATTTCGTCACCGACGGCAGCCTCTCGGTTGGCGGTTTCGTCGGATTCCTGCTGCTGATCAACGTGTTCTACCAACCGCTGGAAAAGATCGCCGCCGTGGTCGAAACCTATCCCAAAGGCATCGCAGGTTTCTGGCGCTATTCCGAATTGCTGGCCACCGCCCCCGACATCCGCGACGCCCCCGGTGCCGTCGATCTGCAACAGGCCAAAGGTGCGATCCGTTTCGACCACGTCAGCTTTGGCTACGAACCCGGCCAGCCGATCCTGCATGACATCTCCCTCGATGTGCGTGCGGGTGAAACGCTGGCCTTCGTCGGCCCCTCCGGCGCGGGCAAAACCACACTGCTGGCGCTGGTCCCGCGCTTTTACGACGTGCTGGGCGGCAGTATCAGCATTGACGGCCATGACATCCGCCACGTCAGCATGGCTTCGCTGCGCCGTCAGATCGGCATCGTGTCGCAGGACGTGTTCCTCTTTGCCGGCACACTGCGCGAAAACATCGCCTATGGGCGGCTGGGTGCCAGCGAGGCCGAAATCATCGACGCCGCCGCCAAGGCGCGGCTCGGCGACATGATCGACGCCCTGCCGGGCGGGCTCGACACCGTGATCGGCGAACGCGGGGTCAAACTCTCGGGCGGGCAGAAACAGCGGGTCGCCATTGCGCGCATCTTCCTGAAAAACCCGCCGGTGCTGATCCTCGACGAGGCGACCTCGGCGCTCGATACCGAGACCGAGGCGATGTTCCAGCGCTCGCTCGACGAGCTCTCGCGCGGACGCACCGTGCTGGTCATCGCTCACCGGCTCGCCACGATCCGGGGGGCCGACAGGATCGCCGTGGTGCAGGACGGACGCATCGCCGAACTCGGCAGCCACACCGACCTGCTCCTCCGGGGCGGCACTTACGCCCGACTGCAACAAGGCCAGACCGGCAGCATGGCAGCAGGAAGCTAACCGCTTCTACCGCCCGGAATCAAGGCGCGGCACGCGCCGCCGGGCAGCGCCCGACCGCCCCCTCGGGCGGGCGCTTTGTCAGCCACCCCGCGATGCCCAAAGTCGGAGTAACCTTGCACCATAAACCGCCCCGCTCAACCGCCGCAGCGCCCACCCGGCGTTCCGGCTCTGCCCTCCGTTGTGCAACCAAGCAGGGCAACACCCCCGCGCGCCCCGTTAATCCGCCAAACCCGCAAATCCGACCCGTTCAGATACCGTTCAAATACCGACGCAATACCGCAGTCGAATCTTTCAGTAATCATTGCGAAATTAACCCTGATTCGGCGGTCAGGCCCGATCCGGCCCATATACCGACGCAATCGCCGCAATCGCCGCCGCCACCGCAGCCGCAATCGGCATCGCGGATGTATCAATCAGCACCGCATCCGGCGCGGGCTTCAGCGGCGCTTCGGCACGGCCGCTGTCGCGGGCATCGCGGGCGATAACATCCTGCAAAACCTCATCAAACTGCAGATCATGACCCTGCTCGATCAGCTCCTTATGCCGCCGCCCCGCCCGCACTTCGGGGCTGGCAGTAACATAAAGCTTCACTTCCGCATCCGGGCAAATCACCGTGCCAATGTCACGACCATCCAGCACAGCCCCCTTACCAGACCGGGCAAAATCCCGCTGAAACGCCGTCAAAGCCGCCCTGACCGCCGGAATCACCGCCACCTCACTCGCCGCCCGCGCCACCTCTGGAAGGCGCAAATCAGCACCAGAAACATCCGCAGGAACAAGGGCTTGCGCCGCAGCTACCGGCTCCGCCCCGGCGATCACACGGGCCGCAACAGCGCGGTAAAGCAGGCCGGTATCCAGATGGGCAAAACCAAAATGCTCGGCCACCGCCCGCGAAATTGTCCCCTTGCCCGCCGCCGCCGGACCATCAATCGCGACGGTAAAACTCACACCGCGCCACGGACAATCCGCGCCCCCAGCGCCGCCATCAGCGGCTCGAAAATCGGGAATGACGTGGCGATCGGACTGGCATCATCAACCGTGACAGGCTGCTGTGTGGCCATGCCAAGTATCAGAAAAGACATGGCAATCCGGTGATCCAACCGGCTCTCCACCGTCACGCCACCTGGCACATCGCCAAATCCGCGCCCCTGCACGATCCACCAATCCTCGCCCTCCTCGACCTTGACCCCAGCCGCGCGCAGCCCCTGCGCCATGGCGTCGATCCGGTCACTCTCCTTGACCCGCAACTCGCGGACCCCGCGCATCACGGTCGGCCCGGCAGCAAAGCAGGCTACCACCGACAGGATCGGATACTCATCAATCATGCTCGCCGCCCGCTCAGGCGGCACCTCTATCCCCTTGAGATCGGGAGAGAATCTGGCGCGCAGATCAGCGACAGGCTCGCCGCCTTCCTCGCGCATATTCTCATATGTCAGGTCGGCCCCCATCTCGCGCAGCGTGGTAAACAGACCAGCGCGGGTCGGGTTCAGCCCGATGGTCGGGATCAGCACATCTGACCCTTCAACGATCAGCGCCGCACAAACCGGAAAGGCGGCAGAGGACGGATCGCGCGGCACGGTTATGTCCTGCGGACGCAATTCCGGTTGTCCTTTCAAGGTGATAACCCGGCCCTCCGGCCCCTGCTCCACACTCACCTGCGCGCCAAATCCAGCCAGCATCCGCTCGCTGTGATCCCGCGTCGCTTCCTTTTCGATCACCACCGTCTCGCCCGGCGCATTGAGGCCCGCCAGCAACACCGCCGATTTCACCTGCGCCGACGGCACCGGCACAACATAGCGCACCGGTACCGGCGCTGCGGCACCCACCAGCGTCATCGGCAAGCGCCCGCCCTTGCGGCCATAAGCCCGCGTGCCAAACAGCGCCAGCGGATCTGTCACCCGCCCCATCGGTCGGCCATTGAGCGAGGCATCCCCGGTAAAGGTCGCGGTGATCGGCGAGGTCGCCATCGCCCCCATGATCAGGCGCACCCCGGTGCCAGAGTTGCCACAGTCAATGACCTGAGAAGGTTCGGCAAATCCGCCAACGCCCACGCCATGAACCGACCAGAGGGCACCGCCATGATCGGTGACTTCGGCGCCAAAGGCGCGCATCGCCTTGGCGGTATCCAGCACATCCTCACCTTCCAGCAAGCCGGTGATCCGGGTCTCACCCACCGCCATGGCACCAAGAATCAGTGAGCGATGCGAGATCGACTTGTCCCCCGGCACTTCGGCCACACCCTGCAGCGGACCAGAGCGGTGGGATATCATCGGGATGGGGGTGCCGTGACCGGACATATGAACCTCTGGATAGCTGCGCTGGCCTTCTAGACCAGCCCGCGACAGGGGTCCACAGGGGTATACAGGGCTCAGAGGCGGTGAAAGGTCATGTAATGCGGCACGCGGCCCTCGCGAAGTGCCTTTTTCTCGTAACGGGTCGGATACCAGTCGGGCCATGGGGTATGAATATCGGCCATAGCGCGGGTGAACCCGGCCTTGGGCACCTCGGCCAATGTCTGGCGCACATAGTCAGGGATATCGGTCGCCACCCTGAACTCGGCACCGGGGCGCAGCACCCGCACCAACCCGGCAAGATGATCCTGCGTGACGAAGCGGCGGCGGTGATGGCGGTTCTTGGGCCATGGATCGGGGTAGTTGAGAAAGGCGCGGGCGACCGATCCTTCGGCCAGCACGTCAAAAAGATCGCGCGCGTCGCCCGGATGCACGGCGAGATTTGTGACACCGGCAGCCCTGATCTTGCCCAGAAGCATCGCGATACCATTGACATAGGGCTCGGCCCCGATCAGGCCGATGTCGGGATAAGTGGCCGCCATATGCACCATATGCTCGCCCGCACCAAAGCCGATTTCGATCCAGATGTCACGCGAACCAAACCGCGGCTTCAGATCGATCAGTTGGCGCTGCGGGTTCACATCCCAGCCGACAGGTCCGGGGGACAACCCGGCAAGGTCTTGATCCAGCAGTTCAAACTGATGGTCGCGCATGGTATGGCCATGGATACGGCCATAAAAGTTGCGCCATGGCGTGCCATTGGGATGGGTCTTTGGGGTCATGTGGGCCATTTAGCGGCGGCAGGACCGGGACGCAAGCCATGCGCAAGCCGGGTTTCATCCCGGCCCGCCAACGCCAGAGGCGCAAGTAAGGTGGGTTTCAACCCACCCTCCCCATCAGACAGCGCGGCGCAGCGCCTCAGCCAGATCGGTCCGTTCCCAGCTAAACCCGCCATCCGCTTCCGGCGCGCGGCCAAAATGACCATAGGCCGAGGTGCGGGCATAGATCGGGCGGTTCAGACCCAGATGCTTGCGGATGCCGCGCGGTGTGAGGTCCATGGCCTGATCAATCGCACGCTCGACCGCAGCCTCATCGACCTGCCCGGTACCATGCAGATCGGCATAGATCGACAGGGGGCGCGCCACGCCAATAGCATAGCTCAACTGGATCGTGCAGCGATCCGCCATCCCGGCAGCCACGACGTTCTTGGCCAGATAGCGGGCGGCATAGGCAGCGGATCGGTCCACTTTTGTCGGGTCTTTGCCGCTGAACGCGCCACCGCCATGCGGGGCAGCACCGCCATAGGTATCCACAATGATCTTGCGGCCGGTCAGGCCCGCGTCACCATCCGGCCCGCCGATGACAAAGGTACCGGTCGGGTTGACCCACCAAAGGGTCTGCGCATCTATCCAGCCTTCGGGCAGCACCTGCCGGATGTAAGGCTCTACAATCGCACGGATATCCGCGCTGGTCTGGTCTTCCGATGCATGCTGGGTCGACAGCACGATCGACGTCACCCCGACAGGCTTGCCATCGACGTAACGCAGCGAGAGCTGGCTTTTTGCATCCGGGCGCAGGCTCGGCTCGGTGCCATTCTTGCGGACCTGTGCCAGACGGCGCAGGATTGCATGGGCATACTGGATCGGTGCCGGCATCAGTTCGGGCGTCTCGCGCGTGGCATAGCCAAACATGATACCCTGATCGCCCGCACCCTCTTCCTTGACCGCAGTACCATTCACCCCTTGGGCGATATGCGCCGATTGTTCATGCAGCAGATTGGTAATCTCGACCGTGGCGTGGTGGAACTTGTCCTGCTCATAGCCAATGTCCTTGATCGCGGCGCGGGCGATGCCGTCGATCCGGCTCATATAGTCACGCAGGCGATCCGGATCGGAGAGGCCCACCTCGCCGCCGATCACCACCCGGTTCGTGGTGGCAAAGGTCTCGCAAGCGACCCGCGCTTCGGGTTCCTCGCTCAGAAACGCATCGAGGATCGAATCCGAAATCCGGTCGCAAAGCTTGTCCGGATGGCCCTCGGACACGGACTCCGAGGTAAAGACATAATCAGAACGTGACATGGGGAGCTCCATTACATTTTTCCGCCACGTCAGGAAGCCGTTGTGACGGAAGTGTTCGGGTGGAGTATGCCCCTGCGCGCAAAGGGTCAATCCGAAACGCTCCGCCCCCGGATCAGCACTCCACTCAAAAGGCCACAGAGCAACACAATGAACGGCCAGTCGCCGGTTTGGGCATAAACTGTGGGCGGCAAGGCAGGCGGCAGCGGGATATCCAGCGCGCCTGCCGTATCAAGGGCAAGCTGGCCCATGATCCGGCCCTTGGCGTCGATCACCGCAGAGACACCGGTATTGGCCGCACGCACCATCGGCAGGCCTTGTTCGATGGCCCGCAACCGGCCCAGCGCAAAATGCTGAAACGGCCCCGCAAACGCCCCGAACCACGCGTCATTGGTGATCAGCAGCAACAGGCGCGGACGCGTCGGCGCAGCCGCGACCTGTGGCGCAAAAATCCCCTCATAGCAGATCAGCGGCCATGCCATCCCCACGCCGGGAATCTGGATCAGTTGCCCACCTGACCCCGCGCTGAACCCGCCGCCGGCACTTGCAGCCAATCCCCCGATCCCGAAACGGCCCAGCACCTCGCCAAAGGGGATGTATTCGCCAAACGGCACCAGATGCACCTTGTCATAAACTTCGGCCACCTGCCCGGTCCGGTCCACCAGCGCCAGCGCGTTATAATATCGCTCACCTTCACGGCGCTGAATGCCGGTGATTAGCTGCGCGCCGCGCGTGGCATCGATGGCCGCTTCCAACACATCGGCAGAATATTCGAGCAGATAGGGCACCGCCGTCTCGGGCCAGACCACCAGCGCAGGCACGGCGCCACCACCCGACATGTCGAGCAGGCGGCGCATATGGACCGGCACAAGCTCCGCGTCCCATTTCTCGCTCTGCGCGATATTGGGTTGCACCAGCCGGATCACCGGCGCATCCGCCGCGGCTTGCGGCGCGGGACCGGGGTCGAGCATGACCCAGCCCACACCACCGGCCACCATCAGCAGCGCAGGCATGAAAAGTTGCACGGGGCGCCGAGGGCGCGCCGCACGCAACGCCGTCACGCACAGCGCGACAAAGCCCAGCGTCAGCAGGGTCAGCCCGTGCTGACCCGTCACCGCGATGATCTGCACCAGCGGCGTCTCGCTCCAGACATGGCCGATCAGGGCCCATGGAAACCCGGTCAGCACGACCGCGCGGGTCACTTCCGCCCCGGTCCAGACCACCACCAGCGGCCACAACCCCGGCGCAATCCGGCGTGCCAGTGCAAAAGCTGCGCCCCAGAACAGCGCCAGCCCCGCCGCCATGAAGATCAATGCAAAAGGCGCCATCCAGCCGTGGCGCGCCACATCCACCTGAAACGGCTCGACAATCCAGTGCAGGGTCAGGGCGAAATACCCGGTGCCAAAGAGCCAGCCCACAGCAAACGCCGGCCAGCCGCGCGCGACATCGCCATAGTGCCACATGATCAGGGCGAGCGCGGCAAGCGTTGCCCATGGCAAGGCAAACGGCACCTGCCCCAACCCAGCCACGCCGCCCAGCAGCAGTACCGTCACCCCCTGCAGCCAGCCCCGTCGGCGTGGGGCAGACTCTGACCCCTGTCTGCTGGACGCAGACCCCGGATCAAGTTTGCGGGATGCAGACCCCGGCTCAGGTCTGCGTCCCGCAGACCCCGGCTCAGGCGTCGCTGGCATGCATCAAACGCACGCGCAGCCGTTTGATCCGGCGCGGATCGGCGTCGATCACTTCAAACTCGTGACCATCCGGATGCTCGATGATCTCGCCGCGGGCAGGGACATGGCCCGCCAGCATAAAGACCAGCCCGCCCAGCGTATCCACCTCTTCCGCGTCGATATCACCATGCGCGGTCAGGTCCATGCCGATCTCGGCCTCGAACTCCTCCAGCGGGGTCTTGGCCTGTACCATCCACACGCCCGGCTTTTCGCTGACAAAGGTCTGCACCTCGTCCACGTCATGTTCGTCGTCTATCGCACCCACGACCTGCTCCAGCAGATCCTCGATCGTGACCAGCCCATCGGTGCCGCCATATTCGTCGATGACCAGCGCCATGTGAATCCGGGCCGCCTGCATCTTTTGCAGCAATATGCCCAGCGGCATCGAAGGCGGCACATAAAGCAACGGGCGCAGCATCTCGCGCATCTCAAAAATCGCGGTATCGCCGTTAAAACCATGGCGAAGGGCAAAATCCTTGAGGTTGATCAAACCGACTGGCGTATCCAGCGAGCCGTCATAGACAGGAATCCGGGTCAGGCCGCTCTCGCGGAACTGCGCCACCAGATCGTCCATCTGGATGGTGACCGGCACGGCAATGATATCGGCTTTGGGAATCGCTACATCCTGAACCCGCATCTTGCGCAGGTTGCCCATACCGGGCATCGGGGTCTGGCTGGCAATCGGCTGCATGACCTCTGCGATGGGTTTTTCCTCCTGTCCAGACGGGCTCAGCGCCTCGATGATACGGCCAAAAAAGCCGCGACTGGGTCCCTCGGAAGGGTCGTCTGCTTGATCCTGCTCACCAACGCCAGCGTTGGTAGCGGACCCGTTACTCGTGTCGGTCATGGTCTCCTGCCTCTGACGGGACCAGGCCCGTCGGTGTTGTCATATCGTCATATGGATCAGGATGACCAAAGCCCGCAAGGATCTCGGTCTCGAAACCTTCCATCAGTGCGGCATCTGCGTCGCGCTCGTGGTCGAAACCCAACAGATGCAGCGTGCCATGCACAATGAGATGCGTCGCATGTTCTTCCAGCGTCTTGCCCGCCGCCTGCGCCTCGGCAGCGCAGGTTTCCCAGGCGATGGCAATGTCGCCCAGTTCCGCCCCGCCCATCGGTCCGGCGGCTGCGGGCGACAGCGGCATGGCACCGGGCTTGCGCGCGGCGCGTTCCTCGCTGGGCCAACTCAGCACATTCGTCGGTTGCGGTTTGCCGCGGAAATCAGCGTTGAGCTCGGCAATCCTGACGTCATTGCAGGCCAGCAGGCTGATTTCATAGTCATCAGGGTCAAGGCCAAGACGGCCGAGCACCGCGCAAGCAGCACGTTCCGCCAGACCTTCCAGGCCCAGCGCCTCCCAACGGTGATCTTCGGTCATGCAATCGACGAGCATGGACCCTCTCTTAGCAGGTCATGCGGGCGTGTCAGCATCATAAGCCTCGATTATCGCCGCAACCAGCGGATGGCGGACCACATCCTTTGAGGTAAAGTAGTTAAAACTAATTTTGGGGATATGCCTGAGCAACCTTTCCGCATCGGCAAGCCCCGACGGCACCCCGCGCGGCAGATCGATCTGGGTGCGGTCGCCGGTGATCACCATCCGGCTACCCTCGCCCAGACGGGTCAGGAACATCTTCATCTGCATCGTCGTCGCGTTTTGCGCCTCATCCAGCACGACAAAGGACCGGGCGAGCGTGCGGCCACGCATAAAGGCCAGTGGCGCAATCTCGATCTGCTTGTCCTCGATCAGCTTGGCCAGCTGCTTGCCCGGCAGAAAATCGTTCAGCGCATCATAGAGCGGCTGCATATAAGGATCGACCTTGTCCTTCATGTCGCCGGGCAGAAAACCAAGCCGCTCTCCCGCCTCGACCGCAGGCCGGGACAGCACAATCTTGTCCACCTGCCCGCCAATCAGCATCGAGACACCGACAGCAACGGCAAGATAAGTTTTACCCGTGCCCGCGGGGCCAATGCCAAAGGCCATTTCATGCGCAAAAAGCGAACGGACATAGGCCTTTTGTGCCTCGGTGCGCGGCTCCACCAGTTTGCGGCGGGTCTTGATCTCGACCCGGTCGCCCGTCACGCTGCGAAACATTTCCATCTGATCACCCGCTTGCGTCCCGGTGCCACGTTCCGAGGCGCCCATGCGCAGCTCGCGGTCCAGATCACCCGGCTCGATCCCGCGACCTGATTCCAGCCGCTGATACAGGGCCTGCAATACCGACACCGCCTTATTCACCGGGGCTTCCTCGCCGATCACCGTCAGATGGTTCCCGCGTCGCACAATCTGCACCGACAGCTTGACTTCGATCACCGCCAGATTGCGGTCATGCTCACCGCACAGGTCGATCAACAGAAAATTGTCAGGAAACTCGACAGCCTGCTGTGTCAGATCAGGCGCAAAAGCGGGGGTCAGCGTCATTGATGGCAAACAATTCTCCTGTCCACGGGATGAAGTAACTATTCTCGGGCAGTCAGGTTCCCGTTCGCGCAACGGGGCCTGTCGATGATCCTGTCGTAATGGTGGCAAGTTCCGCAGTCCCGCGCAAGTGACCGACCCGAAATGTCATCTGCGCGCAACAAAAAAGGCCGCGGATCAATCCGCGGCCTCGATCTTCTGCATAGTCTTGCACCGGTCAGAGAGTATCAGGGATGAAAGTCCCCGCCTTGAACGGGCCCACGACAGCGGTCGGCGGCGCAACACCGGAGCAAACCGGGCGGCCATCGGGCTGCATCCGCTCTGACAGGTAACCCTCGACACCGTCGTCGATGATCCAGTGGTCACAGCCGTTCGGATCGACCCAGATCCCGGCAACCAGGGTTGACAGGCTATGTGCGTTGATCCCCCGGTCCACGGATTTGTCCTGGCCGATCTGACCAATGCCTTCGCCTGCCTCACAGGCCGCCAGCGTTCCGGCGGCACCGAGGATGAAAAGTGTTTTCAGGATGTTCATGGCTACTTTCCCCTCAGCGCAGACAATAGATTTGGCTCAATTCGCATTAGCTATGCACTCTCCAATGCAATAGAACGGAACGTGAACGCAGGAGGCGCGCATGGACCATCACCACTATCTGGCCTGGCTATCTG
>Ga0105050_10005019_pt1 | contig 17253 bp, 16 predicted proteins | sample FRY01_FD_78088 | JGI IMG/M metagenome (GOLD analysis project Ga0105050, IMG submission 78088) | Freshwater microbial communities from Lake Fryxell liftoff mats and glacier meltwater in Antarctica - FRY-01 | ecosystem: Environmental > Aquatic > Freshwater > Ice > Glacier meltwater ... | reverse complement strand
GTTGCGGAACCATTCACGACATCCTATTGTCAGAGTCGGCAGGCATCCTGAAGAGGGTGCTGTGTGCAACCCCGAGAAATCCCGAACACCAGAACAGTCTCACCGGAGACTTCAGGAGAACGTAAAACCATGTTGAATCGTAAATTGAAGCCTGTTGCAGCCCTGATTGGTACCGCGTTTGTAGCGTCACTCGCTACAGCCAATGTCGCTAATGCCGGTGAGCTGTTTGCTACCTCTGCCTTGGATACCGGTTATGACCTGCTCGCCCAGGCCGATGCTGAAGGCAAGTGCGGCGAAGGCAAGTGTGGTGAAGACAAAGCCGAAGGCGAAGGCAAGTGCGGCGAAGACAAAGGCGCTGAAGGCAAGTGTGGTGAGGACAAGGCCGAAGGCGAAGGCAAGTGTGGTGAGGATAAAGCCGAGGGCGAAGGCAAGTGCGGCGAAGGCAAGTGTGGTGAAAGCGAGTAGTTAAACGGCTTTCATGTTGACAGCCGAGCACACTGTCGTGCGCGGCGCAGGGTTGGGGTTACGTCGTGGGATGTTTCCCCAGCTTCTCGATCTTGATCCGGATCAGGTGGATTTCATGGAAATCGCCCCTGAAAACTGGATCGGTGTTGGCGGTCGATTCGGCCGCCAGTTCTCGACACTGGCCGAGCGATTTCCGCTGGTCTGCCATGGCCTGTCGCTATCGATAGGCAGCCCGGCGCCTCTCGATGAAACCTTCGTTCGGGCGGTGGGTACCTTTCTCGACCAGCACCGGATCGATATCTATAGTGAACACCTGAGTTACTGCAGTGATGACCGTGGCCATCTGTATGACCTCATGCCGATCCCATTTACCGAAGAAGCGGTCAACTACGTCGCCCGGCGAATACGCCGCGTACAGGAGATCCTCGAGCGACGGATTACGATCGAGCATGTGTCCTACTACGTGGCGCCCGGTCAGGAAATGCGCGAGGTAGACTTCATCAATGCAGTGCTCAACGCTGCGGACTGTGATTTGCTCCTCGACGTCAACAACGTCTACGTCAACAGCATCAACTTCCGCTATGACCCATACGCGTTTCTCGATGCGCTTGATCTTGAGCGTACACGATACATCCATATCGCCGGCCACTATGTGGAAGCGGAAGATTTGCGCATCGATACCCATGCATCAGCAGTCATCGAGCCGGTGTGGGCGCTCTTGCAGGACGCCTATCGTCGCATCGGACCGGTGCCAACATTGCTCGAACGCGACTTCAATTTCCCGCCGATGCCCGAGTTGTTGGGTGAAATAGGGCGCATCCGCGCGTTCCAGCACGAGGCGACGCCGATCGGGCTGGCCACAGGGCATGTCTGAAACTGGTCTCAATCTGCGGTCTTTCCAGGAACTGCAGCTGGCGTTCACCTCGCACATCCGCAATCCGGAATTGCACCCCGTTCCGGAAGGCATTGAGATCAGGCGCATGCAGATTTATGCGAGGCTGTTTTACAACAACATCGAGAGTTTCCTCGCCAACACGTTTCCGGTAACCAAACGCATCTTTCTCGACCCGGGCTGGTCGGGTCTACCCTGGCGACAACTGGCTCGCGAATTCATCCACAGGCATGGCAGCGAATCACCCTATTTTCTGGAAATCTCCCAGGAATTTCTGGAGTTTGTGGCAACTCATCCAATCAGCATCGAGTTCCCGTGGCTGCTGGAGCTTCTGCATTATGAATGGGTGGAAATGGCGCTCGCCGTCAATGACACGGCCTGGCCCGTTGATGGGTACGATCCTGCAGGTTCACTGCTTGGGCCGGTGCTGGTTTCGCCGCTGATCTGGCCGCTGACCTATCGATACCCGGTACAGGCTATCGGACCGCAGCATTTGCCCGAGCTGCTGCCACCGTTGCCTACGTATCTGGTGGTCTACCGTCGTTCGGACGACACGGTACGATTCATGACCTCCAACGCGATGACCCATCGGCTGCTGGAGCTGCTGGTGGCAGGCGCAACCGGAGAGGCTGCGTTGACCCGGGTTGGGGAGGAGCTGAATATTTCTTCACACGTCATTCGTGAGCAAGGCGAGGCAGCTTTGTTAAGATTGCGTGAACTTGAGATCCTGCTGGGCGCGGTGGCTGGCCCGGACGGCCAGACGTAGCCAGGAGGCACAAACATTGAAAACTTCAAAATCAACGGGTTTTGTCCGTGGATTGTTCGCCGGTTCCCTGATCATCGGGATCATGGGAATGCTGGGACTTGCACCGGTTGCCCAGGCACAAACGCCTGACCCGTGGGAAAGCGTGAACCGCAAGGTGTTTGCGTTCAACGACTTCCTGGACCGCTGGCTGCTCAAGCCAGTGGCGCAGGGTTACAAAAAAGTCGTGCCTTCACCGGTGCGCCGCGGGGTCAGCAATGCCTTCAACAATATCGGCACGCCGGCTACCGCGATCAACCAGTTCCTGCAGGGCAAACCTCGAGCCGGCTTCAGTGACAGCGGACGTTTCCTGGTCAACTCGACACTCGGGATCGCAGGGTTTTTTGATGTCGCATCGCGCATGGGGTTTCCCAGGCACCAGGAGGACTTTGGTCAGACTTTTGGCCATTGGGGGGCTGGTAGCGGTAATCACGTCATGTTGCCGTTTCGCGGTTCTTCGACGGTGCGAGATTCATTTGGTCTGGTGCTTGATGGACTCACCAATCCACTGCGATTCATTTCACCGGCCGAGGTCCAGTACGGAACCTATGCGTTGTACATCACCGATGTGCGTGTGGACCTGTTGTCGGCGGAAGCATTGATGAACGATTCCGGTGATCCCTACCTGTTCCAGAGAGACGCATTCCTGCAGCGTCGTGAGTATCTGGTTCAGGATGGCGAGTCGGATGCCGAAGATCCTTTCCTGTCCGAAGAGTGGGACGAGTAGGGTCTTGCCAGCCAGCGGTCCCAGGCCGCCGACCGGGACTAGCCTGCATTGAACGGCTTGTATTGACTCATGCAGGGGAGTAGGGTGCCGAGCCCATTACTCCAGCGCTAGTCACGAGCCACGGGCTGATGAGCCTCCTTGTCGTTCACTCGGAGCTTGCTCCGAATCCTCTCATCGAAATTCTTTCGACCGTGGCACCATGCAGTACGGTAGCAAATGTTGGCGCTGCGCGGTCTGCACTTCGATCCGGTCGTGACGATGTGATCGTGGTTTCAACCCTGCGTGATGCTGCTGAACTGCTCTCTGCGGATCCTCTGCTGGATGTGGTACTGGTCAGTGATTCCGTGAATCAGGCGGATGCTGTCCTGACAGCCCTGCGCACGGGTGTGCTGGATGTGTGGGCTGCGGATGGTGATAGCGCGGGCATTCAGGCGCAGTTCACGGCGCTCGGCGCAAGATCTCATCAACGACAGTTGGCGCTGAAACATCGTATGCTGCGGCAGGATAACGAAATCCAGCGGGATCAACGCGCCGGACGGCTGATCCAACTGGGCATGCTGCCCCCGAATCCAATGATGATTGGTGACTATGTTCTGCGGCATCGTATCGTCCCCTCTTCAATCCTGTCTGGGGACTTTGTCGACTATTTTTCCTTTGCCCAGCATTACCTCGCGGCCTATGTCGCTGATGTTGCCGGGCATGGCGCCTCGTCTGCGTTTGTGACGGTTCTTCTGAAAAACTTCTCGCGGCGAATCCGGCGTGAGTATCGCGTCGACATGCTGAATGAGCCTGGGTTGATTCTCGCCTGGCTTAACCGTGAACTGCTGGAACAGCAGATTGATAAACACGTGACCTTCGCGCTGGTACTCATCGACCTGCGGGATGACACACTGCTCCACGTGAACGCAGGGCACTATCCCCAGGCGGTACTCGTACGCGCTTCGGGGGTAGCCCGGTTTCTGGATGCGGGTGGCAAACCGGTCGGACTGTTTCCGGAAGTCGCCTATACTGCTGTCACTGCTACCATCGAACCCGGTGACCGACTGGTGTTGTTCTCTGACGGTGTGCTCGAACTGCTTGGCGAGAAGTCTCTGGATGCCAAGGAACAGCGTTTGCTGCGCGCAGCCTCCGAGAGTGAGAACCTGGATGAGGTGTGGGCGAGCCTCGGTCTGGCCGCAGGACAGCAGTCTCCGGATGACATGTCCTGTCTGATCATCAGTCGGGAGCCATAGTGGCAGACGGTAGAATCCTGGTCGGTGATTGTGACGGTGTGTACCTGCTCAAGCTGGTTGGTGACGTGCGGGTCACGCTTTCCATATCAGCAGATGGTTTCATCACACGGCTACTCAATGATCCGGAGTTCAAGGCGGTCACCGTCGATCTGACAGAAGCGCGTGGCATGGACAGTACATCACTCGGAATCCTCGCCCGGCTGTCGATCGAAACGCGCAGATTGCATGCCCTGCGCCCAACCCTGCTGGTTACCAATCCCGATCTGGAAAAGCTGTTACGGGTGTCGGGATTTGCCGAGGAATTTGTTCTGATCCGCTCGTCTGAGCCGACCGCGGTTGAAGTCAGTGAAATACCGCGGCGCCGCAACATGGATGAAGCCGAATTGCGACGCAGGGTGATCGAAGCACATCGCACGCTGATGTCGATGAACGCTGAAAACGCGTCGACATTTCGCGATCTGGTTCTGGCACTCGAGGAAGAGGAAGCTCAGTCCTTGCCATTGAATCGGGCTGGCTGAATCAAGCCGCCGATCGTTCTCGTAAACCGACCAAAGCGTCATCGAGAATGGTTGGATCGTTGCCCGCCAGCCGCTTGGCATCACTCATCACCCGCCGATAGCGGCGGGCACCGGTCATCCCGGTGAAGAGTCCCAGCAGGTGCCTGGTCATGGTTTTCAATGGCACCCCGTTGTGCAACTGTCCTTCAAGATAAGGACGATACCCCTCGAGCAGGGCATGGGCCGACAGGTCCCAGGCCTCATCGTGCATTGACTGGTGAAGACGGGCGAGCAACAGCGGATCGTGGTAGGCGGCTCTGCCGATCATCGCGCCGTCACAGGATTGCAATGCAGCGCGTACGTCATCGGTGGTCTGCAATCCACCATTCAGATGGATCTGCAGATGCATGAAGCGCTGTTTGAGCGCGACGACCCGATCATGCCGCAGTGGCGGGATTGAACGGTTCTGGGCTGGCGACAATCCGCGGAGCAGCGCGATGCGCGCGTGGACGTAGAACCGCTCGCAACCCGCCCGAGCCACCGTGCCGACAAATTCGTCCAGAAACGCATCGCTGGTCTGATCATCGATGCCGAGCCGGCACTTTACCGTCACCGGTATGTCGACTGCATCCCGCATGGCGGCAACACAATCGGCGATGAGGTGAGGTGAAGCCATCAGGCAGGCACCGATGGCGCCCTCCTGAACCCGCTCAGAAGGGCATCCCACGTTGAGGTTGACCTCATCATAGCCGCGTTCTTCAGCCAGACGCGCGCATCGCGCAAGCGCTTCGGGGTGGTTACCACCCAGCTGCAGCGCCAGCGGGTGTTCCGATGCGTCGTGCTCGAGCAGGTTCAGACGACCGCCATGAAGCAGTGCACCGGTTGTGATCATCTCCGTGAACAGTTGCGCAGACGGACTTGCGAGGCGCAGGAGGTAGCGGCAATGGCGATCCGTCCACGCCATCATGGGCGCGACACTCAGTCTGGATCGGTTGGACTCAAAGGCGGTCATAGGGATCGCGACAGGCAGGGCAGGAGGCGGTAAGCCTACACCGTCAAATTTGGAATGCACTCCCCAATTCCTTCAAATAAATCATTCACTCCTTCAGTTTGTATACAGAAATGTCTCTTTTTTCCCCTTAAAAGAGGATGGGGAAAATAACTAAATTATTGAAATATAAGTAAAAAATCAGGTTTTATAGAAAATGAAGAAGGTTGGTGGCTGTTATCATTTTATCTCCATTTTTTCTTCATTTTACAGATTTTCCGGCGTATAGTGGCTGACATGTCGAGGTGTCTGGTCTTCAGGCCAGTATTGAATACAAGTTTGTATATTAGTTTGTATGTAAGAGTCGACAGGCAGTTTTGGTCGTGATCCGGATTGACGAAACGATTCGTCGTGCCGGCTCACAGGAGGTTCGAGGCGATGTTGCGACAGAGAACGATAAGGAAGCCGGTGCACGCGATAGGAATCGGCGTGCACTCAGGCAAGAAGGTCCGTATGACAATGCGCCCTGCCGGGGAGAATACGGGAATTACCTTTGTGCGCACCGACATCGAAGCACGTGCTTCGGTGCCGGCGCTTGCACAACTCGTTTCTGACACCACCTTGTCGACCAGTATTGCTGCCAATGGCACTCAGATCGCCACGGTCGAACACCTCATGTCCGCGCTCTGGGGCCTGGGGATCGACAATCTCATCGTCGAACTGTCCGGCGAAGAAGTGCCGATCATGGATGGCAGTGCCGGTCCGTTTGTCGATCTGATCAAGACCGTTGGCATCGTCAGCCAGGATGCACCGAAACAATTCATTCGCATCAAGCGCGAAATCGAGGTGTCACAAGGTGATGCACGAGCCGTCCTCAAGCCGTACTACGGCTTCAAGGCGAGTTACACCTTTGTGGCCGACCATAGCGTCTACAATCGCTATCCAAAGACTGCCACGCTCAACTTCTCGAACGTCTCCTACTGTGACGAAGTCAGTCGCGCCCGTTCTTTTGGTCTGCTGAAAGAACTGCCACAAGCGCAGGCGATCAATCGCTGCATGGGTTCGAGCCTGCAGAATGCAGTGGGTATCGATGACGATCGGGTTCTCAACGACGGTGGGTTGCGTTATCACGATGAATTCGTGAAACACAAACTGCTGGACGCGATTGGTGATCTGTACCTGCTGGGGCGTCCGGTGCTTGGTGAGTTCGAAGGTTACATGTCGGGCCACGCACTCAACAACAAACTGGCACATGCGTTGTTGCGCTGTGAAGACGCCTGGGAACTGGCGTCCTTCGTCGATGCACGCCGTCCGAGTGATCGCGATCTGATCGTACAACCGGAAGCCATCGCCTTCTGATCAGAAGGGTTGCTGGTAACCTCCGGTCCGGACCAGTTCAGCGCAACCCTTTCGCCGCAACCCTTTCGCCGCAACCCCTCACCCGGATTGAACCATTTCTTCATGCATGGTCATGAGAAATCCGCGTACTGCTGTTTCCGCCTCTGCGCGTGGCATCAACCCCTGACGTTCCAATTCCTCGGCGATATTCATCAGTGATCGATTGCCATCGATCAGTGACATGATCCATGCATGTATACGCACTGTGGCAGCCTGCGTCGCAAAGGCCGGCAGAAGCGGGATGACGGCCTGATTACCGACCAGCCAATCCGGCAGGCGTGCAATCGGGGCCAGGGTTTTTGGATCACCGCGCTTGTGCACACACCAAGTCACCATGAGTTCGCTCCGCCGCTGTCGACTGTGGGGTGATTGCAGGTAAGGCAGATCGTCGTCACGAATCGTCTCGATCTCAAAGCCAGCGGATTCAAGCGCCGACTCGACCTCATCCAGCAGCAGGTTCTGCTCCGGTTGTGCATGACCAAAAGCCAATGATCCCTGGTTTACCCATACACCTTCAGGCTGCAACAACGAGTTGATGAGGTTGGCGACATCGGGAAAGGGTTGTTCGAGCACGTCGATCAGCCAATGGGTAAGTATCACCGGGCATGCTGCACGCCGGATGGGTGGGTGCAGGGCATCACCCACAAGAAATCGCACGTTAGCCGTCTGTCCTGGCGCATGCAGTACATGCCGGATGCAGACGTCTCCTGGTCGAGCCGGCGCCAACGGAAACTCCATGAACGGGATCGACCGGCCGCTGCTCAGCTGATGTGCAAGTAACGCCAGCAGAGGGTTGCTGTCCAGTGCCATGACCGCACGGGACTTGCCGAGTTCGAAAGCCAGTCGGCCGGCACCTGAGCCCAGTTGGAGCACCGGTTCGGCAGGTGGCAGCAGAGGTTCCAGCAATGCCAGGGAAGCCATGGTCTCCGACTCGCCCCACACCCAGTCGCGGACGATATTGGTCGCGTAACTCGACGGCGCGTGATGGGAGGGCAGGCGGGTCTGCAGCGCAAGCAGGGTTTCGCGGGCGGCTCCACTGTCTTCTCCAAGCATGGGCTGGATGATTGTTTCTACCGCCTGTCGCTGTTGTTCGTACCCCGTGGCCAGTCGCTGCAGTCGGAGACGTGTTGGACCCTCGGCCGAAGCGGCAGCCTTTTTTGTGCGACCGGCTTCCCGGTTCAGGTTCTGTCGTTCCAGGCGCCAACGGTTGCGCCAGTCCGCAATAGCGTAATCAGGCTCGGGAAAGAGAAAAGGCACACCATCCATGACTGGATAGGTGACCACGCAGGCCTGGCAGGCGAGGTTTGCAAGTGGAGCGAAACACCTGGGGCATGCGATCAAGGAGTCGAGTGTGAACAATCGATGACCTGAAACTGATTGGCGCCTTCGCATGGTAGCAGCCTGAGGAAAGCTGAGCCGGCGAACGGTTCAAAACCGATGCCCCCGAACCCGCAGCGAGAGCAGGTGCCGCTCGCCATTCTTCCGGGTTATGCTCTCGTATAACGTGTTTATCCATGTACGGGGGAGACAGATATGTCCAAAGCAACAGACCATGAAGTGGTGTCGATCTATCCACACTCCGAAGCGCAGATTGATGCGCTGATGACCATGGCACCGGAGTGCGTGCTCATGTGGGGTACCAGGGATCACTGGCCGGTTGGCGTCGTCCACGCCTATGTCTGGGCCAAGGGCAGGGTGTGGCTCACGTTTGCCAACCATCGTCATCGTGCGGCGGCCATCCGTCGTGATCCGCGTGTGTCAGTGACAGTCAGCGGTCGAACCAGTACGGATCCAGACTGCCCAAAAGGTGCAGCGACCATGAAGGGTCGAGCCGTGTTTCATGAAGATCGTCAGACCAAGGAGTGGTTCTACCGTGCACTGTCGAAAAAGGGCAACCCGACGGATGCGAAAGCTGAGCAGGCGTTTTACGAACTCCTGGATTCACCGCTGCGAACCGTCCTGGAGATCATCCCGGAAAAATGGATCACCTTCGATGCGGACAAGTCCGCACGGCATCGTGCGGGCACTTTGGCAGATGACGAGATTGGCCCTCGCCTGACTTCGGATACCGAGCGCCTGGCAGCGGAAAAGCGGCTTCGCGGAGTCGAAAGCTGAAGCCACGCCATACGCAATTGGGCAGGCGTCTGACAGCAATCTGTCAGACGCCGGGTTGGAGCCGGAGGGCTCGCTTTTTTACTTGTGGAGCGTATCCAGGTAGCCAGGATCGCGACCATCAGGAAACGCGTTAACACGCTGCATGATCGGGCTATCACCAGGCTGCAGGTTTTCGTGTGCCCGTTTCCAGGTCGCGAAGCTCGCCAGAATATGGACCGGATCGCCGTGAATCTCGGTGAATCCGCCATTCACACTTCGCGTATCGAAGTACGCTGCATTGACATCATCTGCCCAGAGTTCGCAGGCGTTCACAAAACCTAGATCGAGCATGCGCTTGCGTGCGGCTGCAAAGTCGTTGACAAGACAACCCACGTGATGGAAACCTTCCTCACCTTTTTTGTACATGTCCCGATAGATCGACGGTGTTTCGTCGTGTTGCGCAATGAACTGGATCTGGTTGTTGCCGAGGTAACCAAACGCATAGGAAACATCAGCTTCCTGACGTGTGCCTCGATACTGGAACTTCACCGTCTTGTGGTGTGGCACCAGCACAAATGGGCCAGCGCCGTGCAGGCGATGCCATTTGTGCACGGCCTCTTCGATGTCATTCACAAAATAGGCGTACTGGAAAATCGGCAGCATTGCAGTAGACATTGGACCCTCATCCTCGATTGAAATTGAAACAAGCCTCCCATGAATACCTGCACCGGTAAAGTATGGCTTTCATGCCGGATCAGTCAGACGTCGATACCTTTGGCCCGGCGGGCAAGAATTGCCTGGGTGTCCAGCCTGTACGCATGGCCCCGCGCGACGATAGCTGCCGCATGCCCGGTCACCACATCGTCCCACCCCGCGTGGGGCAGGATGTAGAAACGTTCATTGATGATGGCGTCGAAAACGATGCTGGCAAGGTCTTCCGGAGATTTGCCGAGTTTTAGCGCATTGCCGATCGGCAGACCTTCACCAGCTGGATTCTTCTGGCTGGCGAGCGCATCGGGGCGGTTGCGTTCTGCTTCCGCAATTTTTGTATCCACCCAGCCCGGGCACAGTACGGAGGCGCCGATGTTTGCGTTGGCTGCGCGCAGACCATGTTGCAACCCTTCGCTCATCAGTACGACACCGTGTTTGCTGACATTATAGGGTCCGCCCCCCGGGATGAAAGCGGCGATGGATGCGGTGTTGACGATATGCCCGGTTTCACCGTGCGCCAGCATGTGTGGAACAAACGTCTGGATACCAAAGCGCACACCGTGCAGGTTGACACCAAGCACCCAGTCCCAGTCCTGCTCCGGAATTTCCCAGATTGGCACAGGTGCACCGCCATTGACCACACCGGCATTGTTGAACAGGAGATGCACATTACCGAAACGACTGTTGGCCTCGTGCAGCAGGTTCTCGATGGATGCCTTGCGCATGGTATCGGTGATGACACCGAGTACCGGTTGTTGTCGATCCTCAAACCAGGCAACTGCAGAATTGAGCGCATCACGCTCGATGTCAGCAAGGACGATGTTCATGCCTTCGTTTGAACACCGTCGCGCCAGTGCCAGGCCGATACCGCTGGCACCACCCGTGATAACCGCTGTCCGGTCTTTGAATTCCCTCACGATCTTCCCCCAGAATCAGGTTCCCTGGAAACTATATCAGGCGCGAAGACTCCTGGGCGAAGGTGTTAACCCGCGAGACTTTCTGATCCACGCTGTTGGAACAGTGCACGAATAACTGAAAAACAAGGAGAAACCCGATGCCTGAACGTTACTCGATTGAACCCATCGGGTGGGTATCCGCCATCAGGCCGCATGCGGAAGATGACTATTGGGGAGGCGAGCAGGCAGCCATCACTTTGACCGATCAATTCAACCAGGAGGCGCTGGCTGGTCTTGAGAGCTTCAGCCATGTCGAAGTGCTGTTTCTATTTCACGCGGTCGATCCGGACAAGATCATCAGTGGTGCCCGTCACCCGCGGAACAACCCCGACTGGCCGAAAACAGGCATTTTTGCGCAGCGCGGAAAAAACCGGCCCAACCGGATTGGTTCGACGATCTGCAGAATTCAAAGTGTGACCGGGCGAACCCTGGTGGTCAGTGAACTGGATGCCATCGATGGCAAACCGGTGCTGGACCTCAAGCCGGTGATGCAGGAGTTTCTGCCGAGAGGAGACGTTGTCCAGCCGGACTGGTCCCGTGAACTGATGAGTGCGTACTGGCTGAACAAGACATCTGCAAACCCGTGACATGCAAGGTTACGTGGTTGATGCCTTTACCGCCAAAGCCTTTGATGACAACCCGGCTGGCGTCCGCCTGGCAGAGCACTTTCTCCGGACGCGTCCAGACTGGCTGTGGCAGCGGAGTTGAATCTGTCGGAGACGGCATTGCTGTGTCCTGCGCCTGCTCGTGATGCCTTGGTGATCCGGTACTTTTTTCCGACGATGGAAATCCCGTTGTGTTGAGATGCCACATGGTCTTTACTCTATGCGCTGGGTCTTCAATCGATTACCCATGCCGTCTACAACGACGAAACACGAATTTTGCTGCTTGAGATCAAAAGCTATCGTGAACTGGCCGGTCTCACGCCGGATTTGGCAGCGCTGGTGCACTCGCACCAGTTCATCAACGGTGTATTGGTGACCGCACCCGCCGATGATGGCTTCGACTTTCATTCGCGGTACTTCTCGCCATGGAGTGGAAGCAACAAAGACCCGGTAACGGGTGGAACGCACACGTTTATGGTGCCGTACCGGGCTGCCCGATTGAACCGACAAAAGCTCCGATCGTTTCAATGGTCGGCGCGGTCCGGGTCCACGGAGCTGGAGTTGACCAGCGATAATCTGCTGATTCTCAGCCAGGCACTGACGGTTACGCGGGGTGAACTGCTGATCAGCCCCTGAAGACGACGTGGTTTGCCTGTTCAGTATTGGCCCGTGCTGCATGAACAAGACGACACACGCCCGCTACCGGTCGTGGTCGCCGTGTTGATTGTCAAACCGGATTGGTGATCGTGCCGTTGACGATGGGCTGGAATGCAGTGAGGCTGTCCCACAGGTTCACCGGCAGTCCTGCGCTGCCCAGTACCGTCGCCAGTTGTCCCTGTTGGCCGTGCAAGGCCAGATAATTCAGCACGATCGTTTCTGCCAGCAGGTTCACCGCGTTGGCAGCCGGTGTTCCCGAGGTCTCGACTGAACCATCAGCGCGCATATAGCCGATCTGTTGATGCATCGCCTGCGCGCCAGGGGTACCGCCCAGCAACTGTGGCCTTCCACCCGGGTTGTAGACCAGGAAAAACGGGGCGGCTGTCTGCTGGTTGTCGCTGGTCCACTCGCCTTTGCCACGGCCATCGACGCTGTTGTCGATGACCCCGTTCGACGACAGCGAGCCATCCGAAGTCAGATACAACATGAGCGGCACACCACGAATAGCCGCGTACTGCAGGCATGCGCCCATGCACTGGCCAGCGCGGAAGTCTTTCACTTCGCCCTCTGCACGGCGTCCACCGTGGTAATCGTAACCACCCATTTCGATGGTCCCGGCACCGGCAAAACCGTTGATGACCATCTTCATCACCGATGCGGTCTTGCGGAATTCTCCACCGGACTGATTGTTGGCCAGAAACTCTGCCGCGGTGAAGATGCCTGTAGCACCGACGATCTCGGGATCACCCGCCGGATCCAGCGTCGAGGGATTACCAAAACCATCTGCAAGGTCTGCGCTCTTGAGATAACCGCAACGCACCAGATCCTTCAATACATCGTCCGCAGTGATCAGGTTGCCATCGGTATCGATCGCACCCATCTTCCGGTCACTGATGCGATAGATCGATTCCATGACGGCTACCGCGTCCTGTTGGGATAACACGGTGGTCAGATCACCCACATCAACAAGCCCGGTGACGTCGCTGGGTCGATCCACCTTGGTTGGTCTGATGTTCAGATCGATCATCGATTGAGGGGCCATGGAATTACCGCCGGAGTCGGTATTCTCGGAGCCGATCAGGGTCAGGAGCGAACCGTTGGCACCTGCTTTGGCTATGCCGTACATCGGGTTGTGCGGATTGTTGCCGGTGTCGTTCTCCGAACGGGCCGGGATCACGGCACCGGAGATGTTGGCCGCCGTGGCCGGTGTGATCCGGCTCAGCATGCCACGCAGGAACGCGCTGTCCGAATGGAACGCGAGCCCGAGTTGCTGGTTGATGAAGTCGTTGGTCTGCGACTGTGGATTGACGATGGGAGGCACCATGTCACCGGGCAGACCCTGTCGTTCGTAACCCTCGGTGCTCAGGAAGTCGAGCTGGCCGCCCCGTTGTCCGACCAGTACGTTGGAACCCGCCTGATTGCTGCCACCGGCCAGGTCGAAACAGATGAAGGGTATCTTGCCGGCACCCTGGGTTGCGATGCCACATTGCTGGATGAGCCCGGCGAGATCGGGCGAGAGCGACGCGTGAGCACGACCGTTCAAGGTGATGAGGGAGCCGCCGAGCATCGCCCCACCACCCATGATGAATCCCTGAGCCAGAAATTCCCGCCTGGTTCTGGGCACACGATGGCCGGCATGACGCATCGGATCGTCGTACTTGCGGATTCTCTTTCGGATCATGATGTTCTCCTGTGTCCGCCGGTTTATTGGACGAGCATTGCCGCACTGCCCAAGACGGCAGCACAAGCAGCCTTGACGATACGTACGGTGCGATCCGGCTCGCATGAGCCCCCACAGGCCGCAAGACCGTCGACCAGCGCGTTTACTTCATTGGTGACATCGGGCGTTGCGGGTTGTGAACTCAGGCCAGTGCCAACCATCCGGTTGAGCAGCGGGTCGATCAGCAGACTGCGATCGGCGAATGCCGTCGTGACGTTGCTGGTGAACTGCAATCCCGGGAAGTACGCAGCCCGCGCTGCGGGATCATCGACCAGCGCGCTGCAATAGCTGATGGCAAGTTGGGTTACTCCCATCTGCTGGGAAGAGATGAAGCCACCCAGACCTGTCGAAACCGGCATGGCAGTTTTCACCAGATTGTAGGTGGTGGCGACCTGCGGATTGACCTGCGAGACACCCGTCAGCTTCGCCATGGAGGCGTTGATTTCAGCGAAATCACGGATGCCAACGATCGGATCACGTGGCACATCGGCCGGTGGTGGTGGAGCGACAGGCGCTGCTTCCACCATCACATGTGATGCATTGCCGAGCTGCTCGAAGGTGAGAAAGAACTCATCCAGGGTGACACCTTTTTCCAGCGGAACGACGGTGCCCAGGTTAGACATTGGCAGCAGTCCACCCGCCGTGATGTAGTCGCTGTCACTCAGAGTCAGGTCAACGTTCTGGAACGCCTGACCGACCGGCAGCTCTCGCCCGTTCAGGCCGATGCGTACTCCTTTGACCGGAATTCCGCCAGGCCGGCCATCGGCACTCAGGATGGTGAAAAATGGCTCGTCAAACAGATAGCCGTAGGAGTCGAACTGGCTGACCTCAAACACAACATAGGCGTCGGCGATGTTCACATGCTCGCTCACATTGAAGAGCATGTAGTAGCGTTCACCCACACCTGCTTCGAAGTTCTGCTGGATCTGGGTAGGTGTCAGGGTCCGATTGTGGATGGCCATGAGACGCACTGTGCCCGCCCAGCGATTGCTGTTGTCTACTTCACTGCCGATGGCCAGTGCAAACGTATCGTCCCAGTCATTCAACAGACCACCCGACACCCCATCAACATCACCTGTGAATTCTCCGTTCACGTAGATCCGGCGACCACTGACCGGGTTATAGGTGATGACCACATGCTGCAGCGTTGCCTGCAGATCTTCGTCATCGTCGCTGGTGGAAAGACCAGGCTGTCCAGCTTGATCGGTGTCCTCGTTGCGAATGAAGCTGTCGTAGTTGTACTGGGTCTGACCAACCATGAAATTTCGGCGGGTCGATGATCCGGAGTAGCTGACAATGCGCGCGGGCCCATCCTGCGTGACGTTGGCTGGTGCGTTCCACAATTCGATCGAAAACTCTCCGGTACTGCCGATCAGCGTATGGAGCTTCTTGCTGGCAGTGGTTGATCCCTGCGCTTTGCCGGGCATGAACTGGACTCCCCAGCCGCCAACCCACTGATAGGTGCCGGACAATGTCAGATTCAATGCAGGCTCAACGCCGCTGGTATCAAAAACGGTGTTACCGCTCCCGGTCTTGAATTCGTAGAGCGCAATCACGTTGGCATCGTGTCTGCCGCCGGAGGAAGACACGATTCCGTTGGTGAGCCTGAGTGACTTGCTGGTGACCAGTGCCGGGTCGATCTGGGTCAATGTGATGCTGTTGGCCAGCGTGGTTATGGCGGCCTGCATCGTATCGGCGTTCGCGGTGCAGTTGCTCCAGCAATTGTGAAACTCATTGCGCAGGCGTAATACAAATCGGGAGTTGGCCGGATTGTCCAGGTCGATCCTGGACTGCGCCGCGGCGTAGGCGATATCAACATCAGCCGAAGCAAAAAATGGTGCCTGCGGAACTGTCGCCGTGTCGTTGTGGCAACCGACGCAGTACTGGCGAACAAGAGGGTAAACGGTCGTTGAAAACTGCCCGGAGTTGGCGGGAAAGTTCTTGCTCGCGCCGGGGTCGGCAATCGGCGGAGCGGTGAGCTGGATCGTCTTCGCTGGAGCACCCAGCGCATCGCCTGCCCAATTGCTGATGTAGTTCTGGATGATGTCACCGCAGGCGTTGGCGTCGGATAGCCAGCAGTTGTGACCGCCGCGCACCTTGGTGACCAGGATGCTCTGACCTGGATCCTGCAGACTGACGACCGTATTGGCGGCGTCGTAGGCAAGATTGATATCGTCTGTGCGAACAAAACGTGGTGACTGACTCGGGTTGTGGCAGGTACCACAACGGTTGTTGGGAAGCAGGTTGTCCCAGACGTTGAGCTTGAAGCTCTGGACGTCGGCGGTTTGTGGTGCTGGCCCCGTGTAGTTGCTGACGGTTGGCACGACAGTGACCGGATTTTGCACCGTTTCCGGGCCGCTGCCACCACCGAAGGCGGCCAGCAGGGTGAGCAGGATGAGACCAGGCAGCGCGTGACGAATTGTCAGGATGTTCATCTCAATCCCCCATGCAATAGGTAGCGGATTCGGCAAAGACTCTTCGCAGGTTGTAACCATTGGCCTTGAAGGAGCCGGTCATGGCGTCGATCTGCGTATGGTCGGCGGAGTCCTGTGGGGGGCGCAGACAGACATTGGTGAACACTTTTTCAACGTGGCAGGTTGCAAATGCTTCGGAGTTGGCCAGTTCCAGACCAAGTGACTTCGCGCCGCTGCCTTGACCGGGCAGGCTCTGATCCCATTCAAGCAATGCGTTTGCGCCAGCACGCCAGTAGTTGCTCCACCGATCGTTGGGGGTCACGAAGCCCGGCTCGAACGTGGTGTTGTTGTTGAAGTACTTGGATTCAACCCGGGTACCGGTAGCCGGATCAGTGGTGCCAGCGCCGTTGTAGTTGATGGTACCGGTCACGGCCGCAGGATCATTGGCACGGTCGTAGACAAAATCGTAGTACGCAAATCCTTGCGCCAGCGGGTCCATGCCGGAATGGCAGCCGATACAATTGTTGAGAAAGACCCGGCTGTCGCCGCCAGGGCTTCGGGAAACATCCTGACGGATTCTGTCTGGTGCGCGGGAAGTATCCTGCAACTGTTCCAGGTCATGACAGAGATGATTCATCAACGTGAACCGGAGCATCGCACGATTGGTGCCGTCGATGAAAAAGGCTCGCGCTGCCTGGCGGGTGGTCATGACACCGGCCGTTGCGTCTGCAGGCAGCGGGCTTACACTCGACTGGGTTACCGGCGCAAGGACTGTCTTCAGATCGGCGCCGGTAGCTTCCAGCGCCTCGTGATGAGCGTTATTGTTCGGATTGTAGGCGGGGACCCCACTGCCTGAACCCAGGTACAACACATCGCCGGATAATACGTCGCGAAAGTCGGCGTCGTCGCGGACCAGACCGATCACGGTGGCCGTGTAATCGTTCAGCGGTACAAAGATGTCGGCATCACGATTAGTCCATGGGGCGACGTGATTTTTCAGCGTGACGCTGTAGAACTCGGGCGCCTGGGTGGCAAGCAGTGCCGCGCCGAGTTCGTCACCGCCAGTGATCATCGCCTCCATGGTGTTCAGCGTTG